>ERZ836829.63-NODE-63-length-174318-cov-130.558357_pt1 | contig 174318 bp, 140 predicted proteins | sample MGYA00519574_ERZ836829 | MGnify/ENA primary metagenome ERZ836829 (study PRJEB31850, sample SAMEA3708808) | human gut metagenome | biome: human gut; feature: human-associated habitat; material: faeces | place: China | collected 2014 ...
ATTAGTCCTTATTGGGTTTCGGGATCAGCAGAATGGACATCGTGCGGCCCTCGAGGACCGGCGGCTTATCCATGCTTGCCTGAGGCAGAGCCTCAGCAAAGCGCTTCAGCACGTCAGCACCGAGTGCGCTGTGCGCCATCTCACGGCCGCGGAAACGGATCGAGGCCTTTACCTTGTGGCCAGCGGCCAGGAACTTGGCCGTCTGGTTCAGCTTGGTGTTGAAGTCGTTGGTGTCAATGTTGAGCGAGAGGCGGGTCTCTTTGACTTCGACCACCTTCTGGTTCTTCTTGGCTTCCTTCTCCTTCTTCTGCTGTTCAAAGCGGTACTTGCCGTAATCCAGCACCTTGCACACAGGCGGGACAGCCTGCGGGGCGATCTTGACCAGATCAAGTCCGGCGTCCTCAGCAGCGCGCATGGCCACCTGAATGCTGACCACACCCTTCTGCTCGCCGTCGGCTCCGATCAGGCGAACCTCACGGTCACGGATCTGACCGTTGATCTCCAGTTCCTTCGACTTTCCAGCGGTAGCGATAATGAATGCACCTCCAAACAATAGTCCATAGTGTTGCGTTTTTTGGCATAGAAAACGCGGCCGCCCCAGTTTCGGGACAGCCGCGCGAAATTCACTCAAGAGCGCGATTCGGTCTACAAGACGAATCGGTTCAGGGTATAGCCCGGGGGTCCTTACCCCTCAAGGCGAGCGCGGCACAGGCCGTAGCTGCTTTCTTTACTCGAACATTCTACCACACCCCGGGGAGGCTGTCAAGCATTTTTATGCGGGAATTTGAAAAATATTCTTAAACTTCAATCAGCTCCCCCAGCTCCAGCGAATATATCCCTTTATAAGTCACCCTCCGGGGGGCAAAGCGCTTATCGATGGCCCTGGCGTAGAGTTCCAACTGAGCGCGGTAGGCTCGGACGAAGTCGGCAGGAGTCTTGCGGCGGTCCGTCTTGTAGTCCAGAAGCTCGAGGTGGTCGGGGTAGATGAGGACGATGTCCGCGATGCCCTGCACCAGCACCCCGGCGTCGGCGGCAGGGCCGTCGGGCAGGGCGCGGCCCTGGGCAGCCATGACCTCGGCGGCAGGCAGCGACGTGATAAAAGCCAGCTCCCGCAGCACATCCTCTGCCCCGCAGATGCGGCGGAACGCCTCGCTGCGCACAAAGCGGAGTATCTTATAGACATCCAGCTTCCCGGCAATGGCGGGGGACGTGAGCTGCGCCGCCGCCTGACGCTCCCGCTCGGCGCGGACGGCATCCAGAACGGCGTCGTCCTCTGCGTCCCGCACAGCGGCCAGCGCCCCGAAGTCTGCGTGCTCGAGGAAGGCATGGAGAGCCGTACCCATCTCGGCGGCGGTGAGGCCGTCCTTCGAGAGGAAGCCCGGGCGCTCGAGGGTGGTCTGCTCAGCAGCGTGGACGAGGCTGGTCACGCTGACCTTGGCCGGGATGTCCGCCAGCGCTGCCGCCGGATACCGCCAGCCGAAGCCCTGCCGCAGCGTCTCCACAAGGGCCGGGTCGGCCTCGGGCCGGGTCGGCTCTTCCGCCTCGGCGGGGACTTCTTCGGGCGGGAGGACATCGGCCTGCACTGTGAGGGCGATGGTGCTTCTGGTGTCCGCAAAGGGCAGCTCGAGGTTCCCCGCCAGACGGCGGAGAGGCCCGCCGTTGGGGTGGACGAGGAGCGCCGCCCGCAGCCAGTCGGCGAAGCTGCCCGCCTGAGCGTTCAGGGTCTCCCCCGCCCCGGCGGCGAGGAAGGCGGCGGCTTTGGCGAAGGGGTTGGACGTCCGGCCAATGCCCAGCGGGACCGTCAAGATCAGCTTATCCTGCGCCCGGGTGAGGGCCACATACAAAAGCCGCATCTGCTCGCTCCGCATCTCGGCGGCGTGGACGGTGGAGAGGGCGGTGTAGGCCGCCGTCTTATAGGCCCCCTCGCCGCCCTCGGGACGGAGACGGAGGCCCGCGCCGCAGACACGGTGGAGCAGGACAGGCTGGCGGGTGTCGGCGGCGTTGAACTGCCGGGCCGTGTCGGCCACGAACACCACCGGGAACTGCAAGCCCTTGGAGCGGTGGATGGTCATGATAGTGACGCAGCCGGGCCGCGCCCCGCCGGGGGCAGTCTCCTGCCCGGTGGAGCCCGCCAGCGTGGCCGCGTCGATGGCACGGACGAGGGCCGAGATGCCGCCCGCGCCCGCCCCTGCGCAGAAGGAGGCGAAACGCCGCGCGTCCTCCCGGCGGCGCTGGCCGTTCTCCATGGCACCGAGGGCGGCGAGGTATCCGGTGGAAACAAAAATTTCTTCCAGCAGTTCCTCCACCGGCACGCTCCGGGCCATCCGGCGCAGGGACGTCAGACGCTGGTAGAACGCCTGCACCCGGCGGGTGAAGTCATCCTCCGCCCCGCTCTGGACGGCCTGTAAAACTGCGCCGTAGAGGCTGATGCGGGTGTGCTTATCGGGTGTCTGCGCTCCGGCTCGGAGGCGGACGAGGTCGTCGTCCGTAAAGCCGAACATCGGCCCCAGCATAGCGGCAGCGAGATAGATGTCCTGCGCGGGGTTGTCGATGACCCGCAGCAGGGCGATGAGGGGGCGGATGTGGGGCGCGTCCAGCAGGTTCTCCCGGGCGTCGGCGTAGACCGGGATGCCTCGGGCCGTCAGGGCCTCGGCATAGGCCGGGAAGTCGACTCTCGCCGCCAGCAGGACACAGCAGTCCTCGTACTGCACCGGGCGGGTGGTGCCGCCGTCCCGCACCGGCTCGCCGGAGGCCACCATCGCCTCGATGCGGCCGGCGATATACTGTGCATCCGTCTCGGCGGCATCGTCGGGCAGGAAGTGGGCCTCCACACTGCCCTCGTACGCGCCGGGTGCGCCGCAGACGAGGCGCTGTCCGTCGCCGTAGGCCGTGTCGCCCAGAGCAGGCGTCATGAGCTGTTCGAAGATAAAGTTGATGCCCGCCACCACCTGCGGGGCAGAGCGGAAGTTGGCGTCCAGCGCCAGCATGGCGTTCTCGCCGGGCCTGCCGTCTTCGGGCCGGGGGCGGGCCTCGCCGCCGGGCAGGAGGGGCCAGCTCTCCAGCTTTTCCCGGAAGATGCTGGGGTCCGCCTGACGGAAGCGGTAGATGCTCTGCTTTAAGTCGCCCACGAGGAAGAGGTCATCCCCTGCCGGGCTGGCCAGACAGCGGTAAAGGGCGTCCTGCAGGGCATTCGTGTCCTGATACTCATCCACCATGACGGCGGCGTAGCCCTGCCGGATGCCCTGACACAGCTCGGTGGGCTGGCCGTCGGCGTCCCGCAGGAGCCGCAGGGCCAGATGCTCGAAGTCGCTGAATTCCAGCAATCTTCTCTCCCGCTTCCGGGCCGCAAAGCGGGCGTCAAAGTCCCGCACAGCGGCAAAGAGGGCGCGGAGGCAGGGTTCGGCGGCTTTCCGGTCAAGCTCGGCTTCGTCGAGGCTGCAACTGATGAGGTCTTCGATTTTCTCAAAGAGCTTTGCGGCCTCGTCAGCCCGGGTCTTGACGGCGTCCTTGTGCTCACCGGTGAGCCGCTTTTTCATATTTTTGAGGCCGGGGGCCTGTTCCATGCCGAGGACGTAGGGCGTCAGCCTGTCGTAGAGGGGCGTCCATTCCCCCGCCCCGGCCAGACGCTCCACCTCGCCCAGCAGGGCGGCGGAGTTTTCCAGCCGCTCGAGGGGTTCGGCGAACTTCTCGTTCACTGCCGCCACGGCCTTTTCCTTGGCGGCAGGGGTCTTTTTGCTGGCCTCGGCGTCGGCCTGAGCTGTCACGAAGTCCTCCCTGCAGTCGTTCAGCGCGGCGCAGAGCAGCTCCTTCGCGGCCCGGGCAGAGCGGGCGGCCTCCTGCATCAGAATATCATGCCAGCAGGTGCGGGCAAAGCCGTTCTCGTCCTGCCACGGGGCCAGCATCTCGTCCAGCTTTTTATCGTAGTCCGGCAGGGCGCGGAGGAAGTCATAGACCTGCAAAACAGCCTCCCCCGCCGCCTTGTCGGTGCGGCCCTTGCCGTAGAGGTCGGCAAAGGCGCAGAAGTCCGCATCCTGATAGGCCGCTTCCAGCGTCTCGGAGAGGGCCGCGTTCCGCAGCATCTCCACGCTGCCGGGGTCGGCAGGGGTGAAGTCCGGCGGGATGTCCAGCGCCTGAAAGTGCTTGTGGAGCAGGTCGAGGCAGAAGGCATCGATGGTGCAGATGGGGGCTCTCTGCAGCAGCATCCGCTGGCGGCGGAGGGCCGTGTTGCCCGGCTCTGCCTGACTGCGGCGGAGCAGCGCCTGCCCGATGCGGGCGCGGAGCTCTGCGGCGGCGGCGTTGGTGAAGGTGACGATGAGGAGCCGGTCGGCGTCCACGGGATGTTCCGGGTCGGTGATGAGCCGGACGGCCCGCTCCGTCAGCACGGCGGTCTTGCCGCTGCCGGCGGCGGCGCTCACCAGCAGCGCACCGCCCCGGTCGTCGATGGCGGCACGCTGGGCCGGGGTCCATTTTGTCTCGCTCACTGGTCTTCCTCCTTTTTCTCTTCCGGTTCAAAAGGCTTTGCAGGGGCGTCCAGCGCCCGCTCTCCGATGCCGTCCTCATGGCAGCAGATGAAACCGTAGTCACACCACCGGCAGGGGCTGCGGCCCGTGACCAGCGGCTCGGCGGCGATGCAGCCGCCGTAGAGCTGTTCGCCCATCTGGGTCACAAGGTCGTCCAGATGGAGCTGGATGCGGGAGAGCTTGGCCTTGTCGGCACGTTTCTCTTTCTGGTAGGGGCTGGGTACACCGCCCCGGAAGCTGAAGGGCAGATACCGCCCCGTCTCCTCGGCGTCCATGGCGTCGAAGACCTTCTGCTCGTCCCGGACGAGGCCGTCCAGCTTGTATTCCATGCTCCGGGCGGCCTTGCCCCGGGTGGTCGTCTCGGGGGCCGGGTCGGCCAGCAGGTACAGCACACCCGCAGGCTCTGCCCCGGTAAAGCGTCCGTCGGCGTCCCGGGTCAGACTGAACAGGTAGAGCAGCATCTGACAGTCGAGGCCGCAGTAGACTTCCCGCAGGTCGAGCTTTTTTGTGCCGGTCTTATAGTCCACCACCCGCACCCAGCGGGTGCCGTCGTCCTCGATCCACTCGTCGGCGCGGTCCACAGTGCCGATGAGCTGCACCGTCCGGCCATCCGAGAGGCGGTAGGTCTGGCCCCGCACGGCGTCCTCGCCGGGGCCGATCTTCAGCTCACAGGCCACTGGTTTGAAGCTGGACTGGCGCTGCTCGTCCCGCAGGTAGCACAGCAGGCCCGTCATGCTCTTTTTGAGGCGGGAGAGCAGATATGCGAAGCGGGCCGTGTCCTCGGGGAGGTAGCGCTTTGCGTACTCATCTACGAGAAGCCCGGCCAGCGCCGCCATGGCCTCGTCGTCGAGGTCGAGGAAGGGCTGTAAGCCAGCGCAGGGGTTGTCAGGGCCGGGGTGGGGGTCGAGGGCCATCTGGAGCACCCAGTGCATGAGGGTGCCGCTCTGGTCGGCGGAAAGCTCCGCCCGCTTCCGGGGTCGCAGGCCCAGCACGTACTGCAGGAAATAGCAGTACCGGCAGGTGTAGTATTTTTCGAGCTGACTGGGCGAGATGCGGAGCCGCCGGCCCAGCAGCGTTTCCAGCGCCTCGAGGTCGCTGACCTGACGGGGGCTGCGGCCCGCCATCCGGCGCAGGAGGGCGAGGCCCTCGGGTTCTGCCCCGCCGGGGGCATGAAGGGCCTCGGTGAGGCTGGCGCGTTCGATCTCCGTCAGGGGCCAGCCGCCGCCCAGCACGTCGAGGCCGTCGGCGGCAGTGGCGGCAAGGTCGGTCAGGTCGAGTTCCGGCGCACCCGGTCTCAGCACGTCCACGATGGGCTCGAGGGCGGCACAGAGGGTCTGTCCCTGCCCCTTCGGCCAGCTGAGCCAGAGGCCTCTGGCCGGGGCGGTGAGGGCCTTATAAAAGCAGACCTGTTCCCGCACCACCCGGTTCTCGAAGCAGTCCGGAAGCTCGATCTCCTGCGCCATCAGGGCGTCGCGGTCGGCGTGGGTCAGCAGGCCTGTCTCGCCGGGCGCGGCGGGGAATTCGCCCTCGGAGAGGCCCAGCACAAAGACATAGTCCGGTGCGTCAAGGCGCATCTTGCCTGCGCTGGCCAGCACCACGGCATCCAGCGTCTGGGGGATGTGGCCGAGGTCGGACGAGCGCAGCAGCAGCCCGAACAGCTCTTCGTACTCGGGGATGGTGACGCTCTGGCCGCCCAGCAGGCTTGCCATCTCATTCAGCAGTCCCATGACCACGTTCCACTCCCGGGCGGCTTCCTCGGCGGCGGGGATGCCCCGCTCGGCCCGGATGGCCTCCACCTGCGCGGCCTGAGCGTCCTCCGCGCCCAGCTCCTTCAGGCAGAAGTAGAGGGCGCGGCTCATCTGCTCGGCGTTGGCAGAACGGAGCTTCGCGCGCAGGCCGTCGGCGGCGGTGATGAGAAGGGCGCGGGCCTTTTCGGCCCGGGCAAGGTTTTCTTTGTCCTCGTCGGTGGGCTCCACATCGCCGAAGCCCCGGGGGTTCTTCTCGAAGGGCGCACGCCACGCCGCCGCATTCGGCGACCAGGTGTAGGCGTAGTTCTCGAGGGCGCAGACCTCTTCCTCGGTGAGGGCGCAGAGGCCGGTCTTGGCCAGGGTGGTGAGCTGTTCCGTCAGATCCACACCCCGGGCAATGGCCAGCAGACACCGCACCGCCGTGGCCGGGGCGCTGAACTCGGGAGTCGTCGGCTCATCGCAGTAGAGGGGGATGTCCGCCATCCGAAACTCGTACTTCACGGCGGCGCGGTATTTCGAGATGTCGCGGCAGACCACCGCCACCTTCCCGCAGCGGACGCCCTGCCGCATGAGGCGGCGGATGGCGGCAGCGGCGGCGCGGGCTTCTTCCTCCCGGCTGGGAGCGGCGAAAAGCTTTATCTCCGGGCAGGCCGTGGGCGGGTCACACCGGCCCGTGGCCAGCAGCTGAGCCGCTGCGGCGAGGCCGGGGGCATCGGCGTGGCGCATATCCCGGCGCAGCAGTTCCGGCATGGCCACTTCAGTGCCGTTCCGGCGGGCCAGCTGGCGCAGCTGGGCCGCCACCTGCTTCGCGCCGGAGAAAAGGCTCACGTCCCCCGGCACGAGCGGGGTGCCGTCGTCGCAGAGGGCCACCGTCACGGTGGGCAGCGAGGCCAGCAGGGCGCCCATCAGCCGCTTTTTCGGGGCGTTGAAGGTGTCGAACTCGTCGATAAAGACGGCCCTGTCCCGCAGGAACTCCGGCAGTTCGCCCCGGGCCAGTGCGGCCTCGAGGCGGGATGCGGCCAGCTCCAGCCGGTCGGAGGGGTCCATGCCTGTCCCGGCCAGCAGGGTCTCGTAGCCCTGAAAGATGAGGGCCAGTTCGCTGAGCTTGGCGCTGTCGGTGCCGCAGTCCTGCGCCAGCTCATAGAGCTGCCGGCCCGAGAGGCCCGCGCTCTTGAGCTCGTCGATGGTCTCGGCGGCCATCTGGCAGAAGGCGGCCGAACGGCGGTGGCGGTAATAGTAATGGACGTTGTCCTGCAGTTCCTCGAGGGCGCGGCGCACCAGCACGGCACGGCCCGCGTCGCTGAGGGTCTGGACGGCAGAGCCGCCCTCCGCCGACAGGATATGCTCGGCGAGGCTGGTGAAGGAAAAGCTCTCCACCAGTCCGCTCAGCGCGTCGCCCAGCTCCCGGTGGATGCGGCCCTCGGTGGACGAGGTGAACTGCTCCGGCACCAGCAGGATGCTCTTCTCCCCCGCCTCAGCCCGCGCCCGGATGCGCTGGTACAGCAGGGTGGTCTTTCCGCTGCCGGAGCCGCCTAAAAGTAGTTTTAACATGGTGAATCTCTCCGTTGGGTCAGTTTTCTATCGTGGGCGGCTTGCCCTCATTTTTCTATCATTGTACCACAAAATTGCAGCGACATCTATTCTGTGGTACAATGAAGAAAAAATCATCTCAGAAAGAGGACACCTGCATGAAAATTTTAGCAGTAGATTACGGCGACAGCCGCACCGGCCTCGCCACCTGCGACCGCACCGAGTTCCTGACTTCCCCCATCACGCCTCAGATCACCGTCAAGGCCCGGGACAAAGTCGCCGCCAGGGTCTGCGAGGTGGCAAAAGAAATCGAAGCCGAGCTCATCGTCATCGGCCTGCCGCTGAACATGGACGGCACCGAGGGCGAGCGCGCCCGCAAGAGCCGCAAGCTTGCCAAAACCGTTGAGATCTGGAGCGGCCTGCCCGTCCGGATGTGGGATGAGCGCCAGACCACCTGCGCTGCTGCTGACCTCCTCGACGAGAGCGGCACCTTCGGCGCAAAACGGAAAAGCATCCTCGACTCGGTGAGCGCGACGGTCATTCTGGACGACTACATCCAGTGGCGGAAAGAGCACCCGGGGGAGGTCTGAACGCCCCCGCCGCCCCTGTGGCAAAGTTTCTTTGCGAAGTCCGGACAGTTTGTTGCAAAGTCCGCAGAAAATCGTCGTTTTTCGGTTTGTTTTCACAATTTTCCTGAGCCGAATTTGTATAGTTTTCCGGCTTGACAGCACCGGCTCTTCTCCGATAGAATGAGGGTAGAAGAACCCCTGCCCAGATGGCCAGGGATCATGCTTCTTCACGAGAAAAACAACTGGACTCACCCAAACAAAAACGATTGGAGGCGACCCACATGACAAAGCTGAGAAAACTGACCGCCCTGCTTCTGGCCGGTGTACTGACCCTTCTGCTCCTGACCGCCTGCAGCGGTGGCGGCTCTTCCGGCCCGGAGGCCCAAGCCGAAGCCGAGGTGATGAGTGCCATCCGAAGCAACTCCTCCACCAAAAATCTAGAATATGACGTTGGGATGTGCAATATCGCCAAAGACGAGCTTGCCAAAACCAATCTAGACACCGAACTGAAAGGCAGCATTGGAGGATACGGGGTCTACCACAAAGTAAAGATTGATCGGGAAAAATCCACCCTGACCCTCATCGCCCAATACGATTATCAGAACACCAATCTGGACGATCTCATCGGTTGCATCACCAAGAACAACGAGGCTTCTAACCTGAACTTCAATCTTTCCAGTAAATGGACTAAGGTAGGCGTAGCAGCCAAGACCCATAACGGGAAGACCTACATCGCCATCACTCTGCAGGTAAAGAGGACCTGACCTGTCCCTTTTCCCCTATAAACGCAGATCACCCGCCAGTTGGCGGGTGATTTTTTTGCAGCTGTCCCACCGCCCGGAAGGCGGAAAAGCAGCTTCTTATTCGTATTTCGTAATGGTCACGCTGTTGATGGTGATGGGTTCGGTGGGGCGCTGAGCTTCATCCACGCCGGTCTGGGCGATGGTGTCCACCACCTCCATCCCTTCGTACACCTGCCCGAAGACGGTGTCGGTGTAGTCGAGGTAGGGTGCGCCGCCCGCCGTCTGGTAGGCGCTCACCACGTCGGCCCGCCAGCCGGCGGCGTTCATCTGGTCGATGAGCTCCTGCGTCACCGAGCTGCTGCCCGGCAGGGTCTCCATGACATAGAAGACGCTGGCGCAGTCGCCGGAGGCGTCCGCTGCGGCACAGAGTGCGCCGGAATAGTGATGGAGCTTATCGGTGGTCTCGGCGGAGAAACGGTTCCCATTCCAGATGGTGGTGCCTCTGCCGTCCGCGCCCTGCCCGGCCTCCACCACGAAGTCCTTCTCCGCCCGGGTGACGGTCAGGCCGTTGTAAAAGCCCTGCTGGGCCAATGTCGTGAAGTTCTGCACGGCCTGCGGGGCCTCGGTGGGAAAAAGCACTGCTTTGAACACGCCTGCCGAGGTATCGAACACCGCGATGGTGTCCCCCGTCGCCGGGTGGGTGAACTGCAGCTCTGCCGACTCCACAGCCGGGCGGCTGACCGTCTGCACCGTGCCGGCCTTCCCTCCCTGGATGCTCGAGAGGATATTGTCCGCACTGCACCCGGCCAGAACTGCCGTCAGGGCCAGTGCCGCCATTATTTTTTTCAAGGCTCTCATGAGCGGGCCTCCCTGTCCATATATTATAGCAAAGATGGCTTTTCAAAAGCTATCGCTATAGTATATCACATTCCGGCCCGGGAAGCGAGAGGGAAAAGCGTGAAAATTTGTTATTGGATTTCTATGCGAAAAACATCTTGACGAGCGGGCAAAAAAACGCTACACTATAGGCGTACCCGGAACCCACAGCTCAGAGGGAGCAGAGCGGGCAGGGTGTGACAGTTATCCCATTTTTTAGATATTTGACAGGAGAACGTGACTTATGGCAGAAGATATGAACAAGTCCGCCGCTGAGACCGAAGAGGAATATCAGCCTGACCTGATGACCCTCGAGGACGAGGACGGCAATGAGGTCACGTTTGAAGTGATCGACGCTCTGGACCATAAGGGCGTGCATTACCTGGCCGTTGTCGAATATGCCGAGAATGAGGAAGACCTGGACGAGGACGCCCAGCTGGTCATCCTGAGCGTCGGCGAGGACGACGAGGGCGAGTATCTCGATGTGGTCGAGGACGATGAGACCCTGCTGGAAGTCAGCAAGCTGTTCGAGAAGCGTCTGAGCGACCAGTTCGAGATCGAGTGATCTTTCAGCAAAGACTTCCTGCCCGGCGCGATTTGTTGCGGTTTATATGATCCTACTAATCATTCAACGGGAGCTTGGAGTTCATCGGTGGATTGCAGACCTCCCCGTCATGGGTCGACCATGAAGGCTCGATGAGGAAGCGCGAAACCGGAGACAGAGCACCCACCTGTCCGCAAGGGTAGGTTTGATTGCCGCAGACGTCCGGGCGGGATTCTTTATAGGTATCAAAAAGGCTCTCGTGCCGTATTTCCTGCCGGCATGAGAGCCTTTTTCTTTTGTCTCTACTCCCCGGTCTCGTCTGTAAACAGGCCCGGGATACCGCAGATAGCGGCCACGCCCACCAGCGTGAACACGATACGTGACCAGATGGACGCGCTGCCGCCCAGCAGCCAGCCGACGAAGTCGAACTGGAACAGGCCCACAAGGCCCCAGTTGATGCCGCCGACGATCATGAGGATGAGACAGATTTTATAAAAGGTCTGCACAAAAAGACCCTCCTTCCTTTGGGCAGTATGCCCGACGGGAAGGAGGGTTATGCATTTTATAGGGTCAGCGCCGCTCGAAAGCCTCTCCCTCTGGGAGCAACGGCGACGACCGCCGCCAGCGGCGGAAACAGGGAGGAGCTGTTGGGGCCGCGGCCAGCAGGATGCAAGCGACAGCGAAGCAGACGCTGGGAGCCGCAACCCGGGCAGTGTCACCGAAGGTGACGGAGAGGGCCAGCCCCTCCCCTGACAGGCTGGGCGGTATAAACCTGCGGCCAGCGGGCGCGGAGGGCGTCAGCGGCGGCTTTGGCCTCGGCTTCGGTGTGGAACACGCCGAAGACCGCCGCGCCGCTGCCGGTCATAAGGGCGGTGACGGCCCCATTCTCCCGGAGGGCGGCCTTGATGGCCTCGTTGTCCTTGGCCCCGCTGCACTCCTCGAGGGCGTTTCCGGCAGCGGCGCAGACAGCGTCCAGGTCGCCCGCCCGGATGGCGGCTTCCTGGGCGGCGCAGTCGGGATGGACGCTGCTGCCCACCTTATCGTAGGCCGCAAAAGCCTCCGGCGTCGAGACGCCATAGTCGGGCATCACCACTGTGAACCAGCACTCGGGCACGGGCGGCAGCGCCTTGATGAGGTCGCCGAGGCCCTGCACCCGGCAGGTGCCGCCCATGAGGGCAAACGGCACGTCTGCGCCGATACCGGCACCCAGAGCGCAAAGCTCGCTCATGGACAGACGGGCGCCGTACAGCTCGTTCAGACCCACCAGAACAGCAGCAGCGTCGGCGCTGCCGCCAGCCATACCGGCCCGGACGGGGACGTTCTTATAGATGGTGATGTCTGCACCCGCCAGCAGGCCCGTATAGTGGAAAAAAGCCAGTGCCGCCTTGATGGCGGTGTTGCCCGGGCCGGGCTTGACATTGCTGCCGGGCAGGGTCAGATCGAGGTAAGGACTGCGGCGGATGACCACCCGCTCGTAAAGCGAGATGGCCTGCATGGTCATATCCAGCGCATGGTAGCCGCCGGGCAGGATGCCCACCACGTCCAGCGCCAGATTCAGCTTGGCCGGGGCCAGGACTGTCACACGATCGCGCATCGTTTTTCCTCCTCACTTGCAGTTCTCGTTCAAAAACTCCCGGATGCGGCGGATAGCCTCCATCAGGTGCTCCACGCTGTAGGCGTAGGATACGCGGGCGTAGCCCTCGCCGGACGCACCGAAGGCGTTGCCCGGGATGATGGCGACATGCTTCTGCTCCAAAAGCTTTGTGCAGAACTCCTCGCTGCTCATGCCGCTGGACTTGATGCAGGGGAAAGCATAGAACGCGCCCCGCGGCTCAAAGCAGCTCAGGCCCATATCGTTGAAGCTCTTCACCACGAGGCGGCGGCGCATATTATACTCGTTGCGCATCCGCTCGATCTCGCCGTCGCAGTCCTTGAGGGCCGTGATAGCGGCGTACTGGCTGGTGGTGGGGGCGCTCATGATAGCGCTCTGGTGAATCTTGGTCATGATCTTGATGATGGGCGCGGGGCCGCAGGCATAGCCCAGCCGCCAGCCCGTCATAGCGTAGGTCTTGGAGAAGCCGTTGACCACCACCGTCCGCTCGGCCATGCCGGGCAGAGCAGCGATGGAAACGTGGTTCTGCAAGCCATAGTTCAGCTCCGCGTAGATCTCATCCGACAGCACCATGATGTTGGTGCCGCGCAGAACTTCCGCGATGGCCTCGAGATCTTCCCGCTCCATCACCGCGCCGGTAGGATTATTGGGGAAGGGCATGATGAGGAGCTTTGTCTTCGGAGTGATAGCGGCTTTCAGGGCGTCGGCCCGGAGGCGGAACTCATCCTCCTGACGGCAGGCCACATGGACCGGCACACCGCCGGACAGGGTGGTGATGGGCTCGTAGCAGACGAAGCACGGCTCCGGGATGATGACCTCATCGCCGGACTGCACCAGAGTGCGGATGCACATGTCGATGGCCTCACTGCCGCCGACGGTGACGAGAACTTCCTTTGCCGGGTCGTATTTCAGGCCCATCCGGCGGTCGAGGCAGCGGGCGATCTCGGCCCGCAGCTCTTTCAGGCCCGCGTTGGAAGTATAGCGGGTGCGGCCATGCTCGAGGCTTTCGATGCCCGCCTCACGGACGGCCCAGGGGGTCTTGAAGTCGGGCTCGCCGACGCCGAGGCTGATGCACTCGGGCATATCGGCGGCGAGGTCGAAGAATTTGCGGATGCCGGAGGGGCGCATAGCCGTAGCGGCAGGCGCGATCAGTTTATCGTAATCCATCACAGCACGGTGCACTCTCTTTCATCGATTTCTTCGTCCTGATACAGACGGCCCTCTTTTTTGTAGGTGCGGAGCACGAAATGGGTGGCCGTGGACAGCACATCGTCCAGCGGCGACAGCCGCTTTGCCACAAAGAGGGCGATCTCCTGGAAGGTCTGGCCCTTGATGACCAGCTGCAGGTCGTAGCCGCCGCTCATCAGCAGCACGCTCTCCACCTCGTCGAAGGAGGCGATGGTGGCGGCAATTTCGTCAAAGCCGCGGCTCTTCTTGGGGCTGACGTTCAGCTCGATGACGGCTTCCACCCGGTTTACGCCGGCCTTCTCCCAGTCCACGAGGGTCTTGTAGCCCTTGATGATGCCCTGCGCCCGGGCCAGGTCTATCATAGCCGCCACCTCGGCGGGGGATTTATTCAGCATGGCCGCGATGTCCTCCACCGACATCCGGGCATTGTCTTCAAGGATCTTCAGAAGCTGTTCCATCGTTGTCTCTCCTTTGTTCAGCCTGTGGCGATATTTGTAGATAAGTATAGCACACTGCCCGGCAGTTTGCATCTGGTTTTTGCAAGTTCTGCCGGTGATAGACATTCTTTTTCCCTTTTTCCCTGTTCTTTTTTCCAAAAAGAGTATTCATTTTTCGTGAAATCTGCTATACTTGAGAAAACCTCTCCGTCACAGCTGCCGCTGCGCCACCTCCCCTACCGAGGGGAGGCCTTGGCATTTCGTAAAGCTTTTTCTCTTCGCCAGAGGCTCCCCTACCAGGGGAGCTGTCTGCGAAGCAGACTGAGAGGTTGTATGAAGGCAAGCCTGCCCTCACGGCGCAGCCGTGACGGAGAGGTCTAACACTATAACAGAAGGGGTAGGAATTATGAAAGCATTCATTACTGTCATCGGCCACGACACCGTGGGCGTCGTCGCCCGCGTCTCGGGCCTTTGCTGTGAGCTGAACATCAACATCGAGGACGTCACCCAGAGCATCCTGCAGGGCATGTTCGCCATGATCATGCTGGTGGACATCTCCAAGTGCAGCGTCTCCCACGAGGAGCTGCACCAGAAGATGGACGCCCTGGCCGCTGAGATGGGGATGCAGATCAACCTCACCCGCCAGGAAGTTTTCGACGCGATGCACACCATTTAAGGAGAGACTGCTATGAGCATGATGAACACCGGCGACATCCTCGAGACCATCGAGATGTTCACGCAGGACAATCTGGACGTGCGCACCGTCACCATGGGCATCAGTCTGCTGGACTGCATCGACCCGGACCCCAGGAAAGCCTGCGAAAAAATTTATAACAAGATCACCACCCGCGCCGCCCGGCTCGTTCCGGCTGTGGAGCACATCAGCGCCGAGTACGGCATCCCCATCATCAACAAGCGCATCAGCGTCACCCCCATCGCCATGCTGCTGGGTGCCTGCCCGGACGCCGACCCGGTGGACTTTGCCAAGACCCTGGACGCCGCCGGCAAGAAGGTGGGCGTCAACTTCGTGGGCGGCTACACCGCCCTCGTCCACAAGGGCTTCTCGGCGGGCGACCTGCGCCTCATCGAGTCCATCCCCCGCGCACTGGCCGAAACGGACATCGTCTGCAGCTCGGTGAACATCGGTGCCACCAAGGCGGGCCTGAACATGGACGCCATCAAACTGATGGGTGAGGCCGTCAAGACGGCCAGCGAGCTCACCGCCGACCGTCAGTGCATCGGCGCAGCAAAGCTTGTGGTCTTCTGCAACGCGCCCGAGGACAATCCCTTTATGGCGGGTGCCTTCCACGGTCCCGGTGAGCCCGACTGCGAGATCCACGTCGGCGTCTCCGGCCCCGGCGCGGTCCGCGCCGCGCTGGCCCGGCTGCCCAAGGATGCCCCCATCGACCAGGTGGCCGAGCTGGTGAAGCGCACCGCCTTCAAGATCACCCGCGTGGGTCAGCTGGTGGCAAACCTCGCCTCTAAGGAGCTGGGCGTACCCGCCGGCATCATCGACCTGTCGCTGGCCCCCACCCCCGCTGTGGGCGACAGCGTGGCCAATATCCTCGAGGAGATGGGCCTTGAGACCTGCGGCTGCTGCGGCACCACTGCCTGCCTCGCCCTGCTCAACGACGCTGTCAAGAAGGGCGGCGTCATGGCCTCTAACCACGTTGGCGGCCTGTCGGGCGCTTTCATCCCCGTCAGCGAGGACGACGGCATGATCCACGCCGCCGAGTGCGGCTGCCTCACCATTGAAAAGCTGGAGGCCATGACGGCTGTCTGCTCTGTGGGCATCGACATGGTCATCATCCCCGGCGACACCACCCCTGCCGTCATCAGCGCCCTCATCGCCGACGAAGCCGCCATCGGCATGGTCAACAGCAAGACCACCGCCGTCCGCGTCATCCCGGCCATCGGCCGCAAGGCGGGCGAAGTGCTGGACTTCGGCGGCCTGCTGGGCTACGGCCCCATCATGCCGGTCAACCAGCGTGACCCCTCCGTCTTCATCAACCGCGGCGGCAGACTCCCCGCCCCGATGCAGTCGCTGAAGAACTGAGCTCTCTTTATAAACTTTCTGCGCACCGCTTGACTTTTGCGCGGAATGGCATATAATAAACTCAGGAATGTGAATACTCCATTGGTTTCACCCCAATGGAAAAGCCCCCAAGGAGCCGCGAACTCCCAGGGGGCTTTCCTTTTAATTAGGCTTTGCGGTTCTCATCGTATCTGTCAAGCCATTTGCAGATAAACCGCGACGTTACATCTGCTGCGACAGACACCAAGAATGTGAATATATACTCCATTGTTTCACCCCCTCTCCCGTGGATTACGGGGTGAACCGCAAAGCAAGTATAGCACAAATTCTGACAAAAAGATACCGCAAATCGCTCCGAAAAAGACTGAATAATTTTCTAAAAACAGGCCCATCCTCTGGATAAACTTTCCAAGAGGGGGCCTGTTTTTTATGTTATCCCGCCGCAAAATGGGGGCGCTGTGCGCCTCGCTGCTGTTCTGCCTTCTGCTGTCGCTGGGGGCAGGCTGGGCGCAGAGCCAGCTCACCACCGCCGACCAGCTTGCCGCCGACACCCTGCGGCTCCACATCCGGGCCGACACCGACTCCGTGCGCGACCAGAGCGCGAAGCTGGCTGTCCGGGACGCCGTGCTGGCCCTCACCGACGAAGCCTGCCCGGCGGACAGCCGGGCCGACGCCCGGGCGTGGGCGGCGGAAAACCTCGTCCGCTTCGAGCTGACGGCCCGCCAGACACTGGCCGCTCTCGGCATCCGCGCACCGGTAAAAGCCTGCCTCGTGAATATGTACTTCCCCACCCGGCGCTATGACGGCGGAGCTCTGCCCGCCGGGCGGTACGACGCGGTGCGGCTGGACATCGGGACGCGGCGGGCAGGCCGGAACTGGTGGTGCGTGCTCTACCCGGGTCTCTGCCGGTCAGCCTGCGGCGGGTACGACACGCCTGCCGAAAATGACCTTGTCTGCGGGGAATATATCGTCCGGTTCCGGTTCGTGGAGTGGTGGGACGGCCTCACCGCACCCCGGGAGGACGTGGTGCTGGCCGGGTGAACAGGCCGTCGGCCCGCCGCATAGGATGAGCGCGGAAGGAGTGTGACAACACTATGGCAATTCCTGCTTACTACTCGCTCATCCAGCGCGGCAGCTCCGGCCCGGACGTGGCCCTCGTGCAGACCTGGCTCAACGGCATCCGGGACAGCTGCACCTGGTACGCCGCCCTCACCGTGGACGGAAAGTTCGGCGCAAACGCCGAGAAGGCTGTCCGGGAGTTCCAGCTCCGGTACGCCCTCAAAGAGGACGGCAAAGTGGGCGCGAACACCTGGAACGTGCTCTACGCCCGCTACACGGCCAGGCACGGCCTCACCGTTCCCTACCCCGGCATCGTGCTGCGGAGCGGCAGCGCGGGCGGCTGCGTCCGGCTGGTGCAGCAGAAGCTCAACGCCGAGGGCGAGCGGCTCACCACCGACGGCAAATTCGGTGCCAGCACCGTCGCCGCCGTCAAGCGCTACCAGACCCGCCACAACCTGACCTCCGACGGCTCCGTGGGCAAGGACACCTGGGAAAAGATGTTTCCTGCCGCGTGACGTGAAGGAAAAACCTTTCCGTCGCGCCTTCGGCGTGCCACCTCCCCTATCGAGGGGAGGCCTTGGCATACCGGGTCACCCTGAGCTGGACGCCTAAAGCCCCTAATGGAACGCAAAATAGAGTGCCCTGCTATAGAGATTCACAGCAGCTTGACAAAATGCGATTGTCCAGAAGCCGCTGCCCTCTGTAGCAGGGCACTACTGTTTCCGAAATCAAAAAACTTTTAGCGTCCAGCGTGGGCCTGCCCGGCTCGCCAGAGGTGCTTCGCACCCGGGTTGCGGCTCCCAGCGTCTGCTTCGGCCCTTGGTGCGGGCCTCGCATCCTGCTGGCCGCGGCCCCAACAGCTCCTCCCTGTTTCCGCCACTGGCGGCGGTCGTCGCCGTTGCCCCCTCGACAAACGCCCCCAACTCTTCTATAATAAAATCATCCCAACGAAAGGCGGTGTCCCCATGCGTTTCCTACACCTCTCCGACCTGCATCTGGGCAAGCGGGTCTGCGAGTTCTCCATGCTGGACGACCAGCGCTACATTTTAGAGCAGGTCCTCTCCCTGCTGGACGCCCGGCCCGTGGACGGCGTTTTGCTGGCAGGCGACCTCTACGACAAGCCCGTGCCGCCCGCCGAGGCGGTGCGGCTGCTGGACTGGTTCCTCACCGAGCTTGCGGCGCGGGAACTGCCCGTTTTTGCCGTCAGCGGCAACCACGACTCGGCAGACCGCATCGCCTTCGGCGCACAGCTGCTGGCGGGGAGCCGGGTGTACGTCAGCCCGATCTTTGCCGTACCGCCCGCGCCCATCACCCTGATGGACGAATACGGCCCGGTGGACGTCTGGCTCCTGCCCTTCCTGAAACCCGCCGCCGTGCGGCACGTCTTCCCGGACGAGAAGATCGAGAGCTACAACGACGCCATCGGCTGCGTGCTGAACGCCTGCGCACCCGACCCCGCCCGCCGGAACGTGCTGGTGGCCCACCAGTTCGTGGCCGGGGCGGCGGTCTGCGAGAGCGAAGAGCCCAGCGTGGGCGGGGTGGACAGCATCGACGTCTCCCTCTTCGAGGGCTTCGACTATGTGGCTCTGGGCCACCTCCACAGTCCCCAGAAGGTGGGGCGGGACACCGTCCGCTACGCAGGCAGTCCCCTCAAATATTCCTTCTCCGAGGCCCATCAGCACAAAGCCGCCCTCTTCGTCACCCTGGGCGAAAAGGGCAGTGTCCGCTTCGAGGCCGCGCCTCTCACCCCCCGGCACGACCTGCGGGAGCTGCGGGGCAATTACATGGAGCTCACCGACCGCCGGGCCTACGACGGCACGCCGACGGACGACTACCTCCACATCACCCTCACCGACGAGCAGGACGTCCCCGACGCGCTGGCCCGGCTGCGGGTCATCTACCCGAACCTCATGCGGCTGGACTACGACAACCGCCGCACCCGGGCCGCTGAGACGCCCGACGCCGCTGCCCGAGCCGAGAGCAAAACACCCCTCGAGCACTTTGCGGCCTTTTACGAAGCCCAGAACGGCCAGCCCCTCTCCGACGAACAGGCGGCGTTCTGCCAATCGCTCATCGAGGACATCTGGAAGGAGGACGAAGCATGAGGCCCCTGAAACTGACCCTGTCGGCCTTCGGGCCTTACGCCGCCGAGACCGTTCTGGACCTCGCTCAGCTGGGCAGAGGCGGGCTCTACCTCGTCACCGGCGACACCGGCGCGGGCAAGACCACTCTCTTCGACGCCATCACCTACGCCCTCTACGACCATTCCAGCGGCGGCGTCCGGGAAGGGGCCATGCTCCGCAGCAAGTACGCCGAGCCCGGCACCCCCACCTTCGTGGAGCTGGAATTCGAGGTGCGGGGACAGCGCTGCACCGTCCGCCGCAATCCCGAATACCTCCGCCCGAAAGCCCGGGGCGAGGGCTTTACCACCGAAAAAGCCGACGCCTGCCTCACCTACGCCGATGGCCGTCCGCCCGTCACCCGGGCCAAAGACGTCACCGCCGCCGTGGTGGACATCATCGGGCTGGATTACAACCAGTTCTCCCAGATCGCCATGATCGCCCAGGGGCAGTTCACCCGGCTGCTCAACGCTTCCACCGAGGAGCGGAGCAAGATCTTCCGCAAGCTGTTCCGCACCCAGCCCTACCAGCGTCTCCAGGAGCGGCTGCAGGCCGAGAACGCCGCCCTCACCCGCCAGCGGGAGGAGCAGAGCGTCCGCATCGGGCAGCTGCTCTCCGGCCTGAGCTGGGCCGAGGGTGACGCCGATAGAGCCGTTCTGGACGAGCTGGCCCCCCTCTGCGAGGCGGGCGGGCAGGCGTCGCCGGAAACGGTGCTGCCCCTTCTGGACGCCCTGCTGGCCGGGCAGGAGCAGGCGCTGAGCGCCGCCACCTCCGCCCGGACTGAGGCCGAGGCAGAGCTGGACAAGCTCCAGCAGACGCTGGGCCGGGCCGAACAGGCCGAGAAGCTCCGCCTCGAGCTGACCGCCGCGCAGGCCCGGCAGGACGCTCTGCGGCCCGTTCTGAACACCGCCGAGGCTGAAGCGGCCCACCACGCCGGGGATTCCGCCGCGCTGGACGCGCTGGCCGGAAAGCTCGAGCGTGCGAAATCCAACCTCGCGGCCTTCGACGGGCTGGACAGCCTCGAAAAGAAGCTTTCTGCCGCCCGGGACGCCGCCGCCCTCGAGAACGCCAGAGCTGAAAAGCGCCGCGCCGCCCTCGGGCAGCTGGACGGAGAACTGACCGCTTTGGAGCAGAGCCTCGCCGCCCTTGGGGGCGCGGAGGCCGAGAACGTGAGCCTCGAGGCCCGGGCCGAACAGCTGGCCCGGCGGGAAACGGCCCTCGCGCAGCTGGCCCAGAGCCTCGCCGAGGGGCAGCGCCGGGGGCAGGCCGCACGGCAGGCGCAGGAGCGTTATCTTCTCGCCGACGGCGCAAAGGAGCGCGCCCACGCCCTCCGCGACCACCTCGAGCGGGCCTTTCTCAACGCGCAGGCGGGCCTGCTGGCCGAAGGGCTGACGGACGGCACCCCCTGCCCCGTCTGCGGCAGCACCCATCACCCGAAGCGGGCCGTTCTGCCCGCCGAAGCCCCCACGCAGGCCCGGGTAGACGCGGCCAGACATTCCGCCGACGAGGCCGACCGCGCCGCACAGGAAGCCAGTGCGGCCGCCGCCAAGGCTGTGGCCGCAGACCGGGAGGCCAAAGCCACCCTCCGCCGGGACGCCGAGGCCCTGCTGCCGGAGCGATTCACCTCACCGGAGGGACCGGTGAAGCTGACTGTCTCGCTTCTGAAGACGGCTCTGGCCGAAGAAAGCGAGGCCCTGCACGCCGCACAGGAAGCCCTCGACGAGGCTCAGAAGCAGAATGCCGCCGCCCTCGCCGCCAAGGCCCGGCAGGAGGACGAGCGGCAAAAAAAGACCGCCCAGCGCTCTGCCCTCGAAGCCGAGGCACGGGCTTCCGCTGAGGAAGCCGCCCGGCAGTCTGCCTCCGCCAAGGCTCTGGAGGCCCAGTGTGCCGAGGCCCGGGCCGCTCTGCCCGCCGCCGACCGGGAAGAAGCCCGCCGGGCGCTGTCCGGGCTGGAAAACGAACGCTGCGCCCTCCGGGCCGGGATGGATGCCGCCGCGTCGGCTCTGGCCAGGGCCCGGCAGGACTACGCCGCTGCCGAGGCCGCAGTCACGGCCCTGACGGCCCAGCAGACGGAGGCGGACGAAGCCGCCGACCTGCCCGCCCTCGAATCCCAGCGGGACGCCCTGACGGCCCGGCGCACCGCTCTCACGGCTCAGGAAAAGGCCCTGACGGCCCGCCTCCTGCCCAACCGGAAGGCCGCTGACCTCTACCGTCAGCACGCCGCCGCCCGGACGGAGCTGGAACGTCGCTGGCAGTGGGTGAACGCCCTCGCCTCCACGGCGGGCGGCACCCTCAGCAGCAAACAGAAGATACGCCTCGAGGCTTACATCCAGATGAACTACCTCGACGCCATCCTCGTCCACGCCAACACCCGCCTTATGCAGATGACCGCCGGGCAGTACGAGCTGGAGCGGGTGGGTGCCGAGAACCAGCGCAGCCAGTCCGGCCTCGACCTCGGCGTCATCGACCACTACAACGGCACCCGCCGCAGCGTCAAGACCCTCTCGGGCGGTGAGAGCTTCAAAGCCTCACTGGCGATGGCTCTGGGCCTTTCGGACGAGGTCCAGAGCGCGGTGGGCGGCATCCGGCTGGACACCCTCTTCCTCGATGAAGGCTTCGGCTCGCTGGACGACGAGAGCCTTGAGCAGGCCATCCGGGTCCTCGCCGGCCTCACCGAGGGCGACCGCCTCGTAGGCATCATCTCCCACGTCGCCGCGCTCAAGGAGCGCATCGACAAACAGGTGGTCGTAAAAAAGGCCCGCAGCGGAGGGAGCACGGTAGAGGTCATTGTGTGACCGCTTCCCTCCTCTTCCTCATCGCCTGCCTTCTCAGGGCCGCGTCTTTCAGAAAGTCTTTTGCCTGCTCAGGCGGGCGGATGGCATAGAACGCCCGGAACCGGTCGGCCTGAGCCTCCGTTCCGCTCTTCCGGATAAAGTAGTCCCGGACTTCTCCCTCGTCCGGCGGACAAAAATCGGGCTTGTCCGGGGGTGGGTGGGGCGCGCTCCTTCGTATATTCTCCCCCGCCTCCGCACACCCTAGGTGCGGAGGTGTTTTTTATGGAATCTCTAACGCCCTTCATCCGCCATGAGCTTGAGGATGCTCCCGGGCCGAGCGGCCCGCCGGAGGAGACGAGCAGCGTGGTCAGCCCGCCTTTGGGCGCGGAACCCGGTCAGCCGCCCGTCACGGAACCGCCAAAACCGGGTCGCGGCTCCCAGCAGCCGCCGTCGCAGCCGGACGGCCCGGATGTGCAGCTCCCGCCGCCGGAAGTCCCGCAGCCCCGTCCGGACTGCGGCATCCCCATGACCGACGGCACCCCTGCGGCCTGTCGGCAGAAGAATGCCGCCGAGTATCTGGCCGGGCGGTCGCCGGGGGTAATGACGCAGTACGGCGGCGGGCTTTTCGGGGCCGAGCAGCATCTTCACAGCCGCGAACCTGCGCCCGACGAAGACAAGAGCGGCGTTTTACAGCTGGTAGAGTGGCGCGAAGAAGCGCCTTACGGTTGAAAGAGATGTAAAATTCAGAAATTATTTTCCAATTACCTGTTGAAATCTTCGCGCGCTTCTTTTATTATGGTAGCAAACAAAGCAAAGGCAGGTAATGCACTATGGCAGAAATCAAATACGAGATCGTTGAGCGCATCGCAGTCCTCGGAGAGCGTCCCCGCGGCTGGGAGCGCCAGCTCAACCTCATCAGCTGGAACGAAGGCGAACCCAAGTACGACATCCGCGACTGGTCCCCGGACGGCACGCGCATGGGCAAAGGCATCTCCCTGAGCCACGACGAGCTGGCCATCCTGAAGGGCATCCTCGAGGATATGGAGCTGTAAGATGACGGACCGCGAGGAATTTCTGGAGATATTCCGCACCCACGTCACCCGGCCCGGCAGCGAGAAGCTGTTGGACTGGATGGACAGCAAGACGGACTTCTTCTCCGCGCCGGCGTCCACCCGCTTCCACGGGGCCTGCGATGGCGGGCTGTGTGCGCACAGCCTGAACGTCTACCGCGTGCTCCACGGCACCTTCTTCACGCCGGACGAGGACAGCGAGGAGACTTTCGCCATCTGCGCACTGCTCCATGACCTGTGCAAGGCCAACTTCTACAAAAAAGGCACCCGCAACGTGAAGAACGAGGCGACGGGCCAGTGGGAGAAAGTCCCCAGCTACAGCGTGGAGGATATGTTCCCTTACGGCCATGGCGAGAAAAGCGTCTTTCTCATCGAGCGGTTCATGAAGCTGAAGGTGGAAGAGGCCGTGGCCATCCGCTGGCACATGGGCGGCTTCGACGACGCCGTCCGGGGCGGCAGCTTTGCCATGTCGGGGGCCTTCGAGAAGTATCCTCTCGCCGTCAAGCTCCACATCGCCGACCTCGAGGCGACCTATCTGCTGGAACAGCGGGGCGAATGATACAAAAAAGACCACCTGTCTCTCGACAGGTGGTCTTTTTAACTCTTACTTTTCCTACGGCATCAGCTTCGCAAGCTCGGCCAGGACCTCGTCGCCGAGGTGTTCCAGCTTTGTTTTCGACTGACGGTCCGCAGCAGGCGGTGTCTGTGCTGCCGTCTCCGAGAACGGGACAGTGGGCAGTGCGGACGAAACATCCAGCTGCAGCGGGGCGGTGGATATTTTGTCCAGCTCGCTCCGCAGCTCCTCACACCGAGCGGTCAGCTCGGCGTTCTCCTTCCGCAGGGCCAGCATGGTGCGCTCGTAGGCGAACATCCGTGTCTCATAGCGGCGAAGCTCGGCGTTGGCCGCGTTGAGCTTCCGGCTCAGCTGCTCGAGCTGGGTCGGCCCGGACGCAGCGGGCAGAGCCTCAGGGCATGACTTCTCCCGTTCGGATGCCATCGCCTCTTCCACCTCCTGCAGTCTGCGCTGGGCGCAACGGTGCTCCCGGGCAGTCTCCCGGCAGAGCTGTTCCAGCCGATGCAGCTCCGGCGTCCGGCGGCTGCTCAGCCACTCCAGCGGCAGCTTCGTCTGTTGCTGCTCCACGGTACGGCCTCCTTCCGCTTTTTCTGCGCAAGGGGTTCTCTATTCTTGCGCTTATCTACGCTTGTTCAGGATCGCCAGCAGGTCATCGTAGTAGCTGGTGTCGCTGTTCTCCTCTTCCACGGGCTTGGCGGCAGAAGCATTGCCGGAAGCGACGGAGGGAGTGTTGACCTCAGCGCTGAAGACAGCAGACGGAGCCGAAGCCGTCACGCCGGGAGCAGTACTGGCGGCAGCAGTACCCAGCGTGCTGCGCAGGCCGTCAGCAGCCTTATTGTCGAAGCCGGTAGCCACGACGGTAACGCGCATCTCATCGGAGAGGTTCTCGTCGAAGGCAGTACCCCAGATGATGTTCGCATCGGGATGTGCGCTCTGGGTGATGAGGCCGGCGGCAGTCTCGACATCCTCCAGACCGATGTCGGGGCTGGAAGTGATGTTGATGATGACGCCGTGTGCGCCGGCGATGCTGGTCTCCAGCAGCGGAGAGGAGATAGCGGCCTTGGCGGCGTTCTCAGCCTTGCCGGCACCCTTGGCGCTGCCGACGCCCATGTGAGCGTAGCCGGCGTCCTTCATGATGGAGCGCACATCGGCGAAGTCCAGATTGATGAAGGCCGGCACATTGATCAGGGCGGAGATGGACTCGACGCCCTGACGCAGCACGTTATCAGCGGCCTGGAAGGCGTTCATCAGGGTGATCTTCTCCTGACTGATCATCTTCAGGCGCTCGTTGGGGATGACGATGAGGCTGTCCACGTGCATCAGCAGATTTGCGATGCCCTGCTCAGCCAGACCCATCTTCCGCTTGCCCTCAAAAGAGAAGGGCTTGGTAACGATACCCACGGTCAGGATGCCCAGATCGTGTGCCACCTCGGCCACCACAGGAGCAGCACCGGTGCCGGTGCCGCCGCCCATACCGGCGGTGATAAAGACCATCTGGGAGCCCTTCAGAGCGTTTGCGATCTCGTCCTTGCTCTCCTCGGCAGCGCGCTGGCCGATCTCGGGGTCAGCACCTGCGCCGCGGCCCTTGGTGAGCTTGGAACCCAGCTGCACCTTGGTGGCGGCATGGTTTTTCGCCAGTGCCTGCTGGTCGGTATTCATTGCGATAAATTCGACGCCCTGCAGGCCGTCGCTGACCATGCGGTTGACGGCGTTGCCGCCGCCGCCGCCCACGCCGATGACCTTTATCGTCGTTACGTTTTCGTCCATTTCTTCGTCGAGCATGAGTGCCATATCATTGTCCTCCATCGGATTTTATCGTAGACCGCGCCTTGGCGCAGGATAGAACTCAACATTACTGCTACTATATAACAGTATCGTATCATCTTTTGGCCCCGAATGCAAGACAAATTTGCTTTTTCGATGGTATTTTTTTCACAGCGGCGTCAAGGGGTGGCATTTCTCTGCCAATTCGTCCCCCTAAAGAGGCCAGAACTTCGCACAGGCCGGCATAGCCCCGGTCGATATGACGAGTCTCTTCCACGAAGCTTTTTCCCCGTGCCGACAAAGCCGCCACCACCAGTGCCGCGCCGCCCCGCAGGTCAGGCGCAGTGAGGGTGGCGCCGTGGAGGCCGCTTTCCGGCAGCGGACCGACAGAGAGCACCCGGCCTGACCGATTTACCCGCCCGCCCAGCCGCTCGAAGCCCTCCGCGCAGCCGAACCGCCGTTCGAAGACGACGTCCTCGATGCTGCTCTCCCCCTCGGCACAGAGCATGGCAGCGGCCAGCAGGGGCGCAGCGTCGGTGGCGAGACCCGGGTACACCCCGGTGAAGACCCGGCCCGCCCCGTACAGCCGCCCGAAACGGGCCACCTCGGCCCGGTCTGCGCCCCGCTCCACGGTGCAGCCCATTTGTTCCAGAATTTCCAGCACCGGCGCATAGAGCGCGGGCGGGCATCCGGTGAGTTCCACCCGCCCTCCGGCAGCAGCGGCGGCACAGGCCAGTGTGGAGGCGAAGATGCGGTCCGGCAGGGGCGAAAAATCGCAGCCAGAAAGCGCCCGCCGCCCCTCGATGTGAATCGTCGAAGTCCCCGCGCCCTCGATACGCCCGCCGCAGCGGTTCAGGAAGTCGGCAAGGTCAGAGATCTCCGGCTCCCGCGCCGCGCCCCGCAGGACGGTGGTGCCTCGTGCGCAGGCAGCGGCCAGCAGCAATGTCTCCGTCGCCCCCACGCTGGGGAAGCGGAGGGTGAAGTCTGTCCCGTGGAGTCCCCCCGGCGCGGCCAGCACCAGCTTTCCCGCCCCGGCGTCCAGCTCCTTTGCCCCCATCCGGGCCAGTCCTTCCAGATGTAAGTCGATGGGCCGGGCGCCGATATTGCACCCGCCGGGCAGCGAAGTCTCAGCCCGGCCCAGCCGCGCCAGCAGCGGCGCACAGAAGAGGATGGAGGCCCGCATTTGTGCTGCGGTTTCTCCCGGAAGGGTGCTGTTTGAGGGCATCCCGGCCACCACGATGTCTGCCCCCTGCCAGTAGGCGGCGCACCCCGCGCCCCGCAGCAGCCCGAGGCTGCATTCCACGTCCGACAGCCTCGGCACGGCCCGCAGCCGCACCGGTCCCCGGCAGAGAAGCGCCGCCGCAAGGAGCGGAAGTACGCTGTTTTTCGCTGCCGGTATTGCCGCCGTGCCGTTCAGCGGCCGTCCGCCAATCACCCAAATCCGCCCGCTCTGCTGTGTCATATCCGCTGCCCCCATTCCGCAAAAGATACCCCACAATATGCAAAAGCAGGGGCGGATGTCACGCTGGACGATGATTTCAGTTTGTTGAGATGTTTGTTTCCTATTTATAAAGGAACCCGGGTTGCGGCTCCCAGCGTCTGCTTCGCTGCCGCTCGCATCCTGCTGGCCGCGGCCCCAACAGCTCCTCCCTGTTTCCGCCACTGGCGGCGGTCGTCGCCGTTGCAAGTGGCTTGACGGATGCAAAAAATTTACAAAGGAAGCTCATGCTTCCCCGCGTGACACCCCCAGCACTACTCCCATCTCCCCCAGCAGCATCATGAGGCTGGTGCCGCCGGAGGAGAAAAAAGGCAGCGAGATTCCGGTGTTGGGGATGGTGTTGGTGACGACAGCCACGTTCAGCACCGCCTGCAGGGCCACCTGCACCACGAATCCCACCACCAGCAGCGCTCCGAACCGGTCGGGCGCGTGGGCTGCGATGGTGATGCCCCGGCAGAGCAGCAGCACGAACAGCCCCACCACTGCGCAGGCCCCCACGAAGCCCAGTTCCTCGCAGACGATGGAGAAGATGAAGTCGTTCTGAGGTTCGGGGACGAAAAGATGCTTCTGGCGGCTTTCCCCCAGACCGAGGCCGGTGGCCCCGCCGGAGCCGATGGCATAGAGACTCTGGATGGTCTGGTGGCCGTCGCCCAGCGGGTCGGCAAAGGGGTCGAGCCAGGAGCGGAGCCGGTCGGCGGCGTAGGGGACGAGGTCGGGCATGACGGCCACCGCCGCACCAATGGCCCCGACGCCTCCCGCGCCCGCCAGTAAAAACCACCGCAGCCCCGTACCACCCACGAACATCAGCACCGCGCCGATGCCAAGGATGAGGACGGTGCCGGACAGGTGCGGCTCCAGCAGCATCAGGGCCGCCACCACCCCCAGCACCAGCGCAAAGGGCAGGACACCCACGCTGAAATCCTTCATCCGGTCGTGGTTCAGTGCAATGATGTGGGAAAACACCAGCACCACCGCAAACTTTGCGATCTCGCTGGGCTGCAGGGTGCCGAACCCCGGGATGACCAGCCACCGCTTGCAGCCGTTGTACTCGGGCATGAAGAGCACCGCCGCCAGCAATATCAGTGACAGCCCCAGCAGCGGCCACGCCAGCTTATGGAAGATATGGTAATCTACCCGGCTGGCCAGCCACATCCCGCAGAGCCCCAGCGCCGCGTAGAGCAGCTGCGGCCGCAGATAGGCCCAGGCGTCGCCCCGCCGGTAGAGCGCCACGGCGCTGGACGCGCTGGCCAGCATCACCAGCCCGAAGCCCACCAGCGTGAGCACAAGTATCAGAAACGGCAGGTCCATGCCGGGCAGCGGACGCAGGATCCTCTTCTTCATCCTCTCCCCCCTTCCCTTTAGTGTACGCACCGGGGCGGGCGGCTAGTCACGGGGTCTCGCGCATATGATTGCAGGAAGGGAGGTGCTGTCTCATGTCCGAATCGCCAAAACCCGCCGACGCCCTGCGCACCCTGCCGGAACGGGCGTTCCGCGCCCGGGCAGGGCTGGTGGCGGGGGTGTTCTGTCTGGTCTGCTGCGGGCTGGCGGTGCGGCTTTTATTTTTGCAGGTGCTGGGCGGCGGCTGGTACACCGACCGCGCTCTGGGCCAGCAGCTGCGGGACACCGTCGTCCCCGCCGACCGGGGCCGCATCTACAGCGCCGACGGCGTCCTTCTGGCGGCCAACAGCAGCTGCTGGACTCTCCGGGCCTCGCCCCGGGAGATGCCGGAAGATAAACTCGCCCTCGCGGCCAAGGGGCTGGCAGAGATCTTGGAGCTGGACGAAGGAAAGCTTCTCGAGAAATTCAGCGACCGCCGCTCCAACGACTGCCTCCTGCGCTACCGGGTAGACCGGGCCATGGCCGACGCCGTGCGGGACTTCTGCGAGGCAAACGGCATCACCGGCATCCGTATCGATCAGGACTCGAAGCGCTGGTACCCGCAGGGGGAGTTTCTGGCTTCGGTGATGGGGTTCACCAATGTGGACAACGCGGGCGTCTCGGGGCTCGAACTGAAGTATGACGACCTGCTCACGGGCGAGAACGGCGTGGTCCTCACGGCGGTGAACGCCTGGGGCTACACCCTCGAGCAGAGCTATGAGACCGAGCGCTTCCCCACCGAGGGGGACGGCCTGCGGCTCACCATCGACGCCAACATCCAACACTACCTCGAGAACGCACTGGGCTACGCGGTAAAGGAGCACCACGTCGCAGCCCGTGCCGTGGGCATCGTCATGGACGTGAACACCGGGGCCGTACTGGCCATGTCCACCACCCCCGCCTACGACCCCAACCAGCCCCGTGTGCTGGCCGACAAGGCCGCCCGAGAGGCCGTAGAGGGGCTTTCCGGCGACGAGCGGGCGGCGGCATTGCAGCTGGCCCAGCAGACCCAGTGGCGGAACAAGGCCGTCAGCGACCTCTACGAGCCGGGCAGCGTCTTCAAGCTCATCACCTGCGCGGCGGCGCTGGACACCGGGGCTGTGAGCAAAAACTCCAGCTTCTACTGCGGCGAGAGCATCTCGGTAGCTGGCACCCGCTTCCACTGCGCCAACCACAAGCGCCACGGAGCGCAGACCGTCACTCAGGCCCTTGAGAACTCCTGCAACCAGAGCTTCATCCAAATCGGCGCAAGGCTGGGCAAAGAGGCGTTCTGCGACTACTTTGCGGCCTTTGGCCTCCGCGCGCCCACCGGCATCGACCTGCCCGCCGAGCCGAAAAAGAGCCTCTACTACACCGCCGACCGGATGGGGCCGGTGGAGCTGGCGTCCTGCGCCTTTGGGCAGAGCAGCAAGATCTCTTACCTCGAGATGGCGTCGGCGGTCTGCGCTGTGGTCAACGGCGGGCGGCTGATGCAGCCCTACGTCGTCTCGGACATCCTCGGCCCGGAGGGCGAAGTCATCGACCACCTCTCCCCCGTCTGCAAGCGTCAGGTACTGAAAGAAGAGACCTCCCGCACCATGCGGGAGATGATGGAGGCCGTCGTCCTCTACGGCGGCGGACGGAACGCTCAGATCGCGGGCTACCGGGTAGGCGGCAAGAGCGGCACCAGCCAGAAGCTGGACAGCGCCGACGAGAAGGCCCGCATCGCCAGCTTTGTGGCCGTGGCTCCCATCGACGACCCCCAGTTTTTGTGTCTCGTCTGCCTCGACGAGCCCCACAGCTGGACGACAGCGGGCGGCAGCCTCTCGGCCCCGGTCTGCGCCGAGGTCCTCGAGCAGACGCTGGTCTATAAAGGTGTCCCCCGTGCCGCTGTGCCTGACGCGCCTGCTTCCGATGCTGAGACTTCCGCCGATCTTCCCGAGGACGGCGACAGCTTCGACGGGGCGTAAAAATGGGCAAAAGAAAAGACCGCTGGATGGCGGTCTTGGAAGGTCGATATTTTTCAGCTCTGCTGCGGCTGGTCGCGGAACACGATCTCGCCGGTGGCGCTGTCCATGGACTCGACGATAGCGAGGCTCTCCAGCTGGATGCCCTTGCTGCGGATGAGGTCGCCGCCCTGCTGGAAGCCCTTCTCGACGGCGATGCCGATGCCCTCGACAGTGGCACCAGCCTTCTCGGTCAGCTCCAGCAGCCCCAGCAGGGCGCAGCCGTTGGCCAGGAAGTCGTCGATGATGAGAACGTGGTCCTCGGGGGTGAGGAACTTCTTGGAGACGATAACATTATAAATTTTCTTGTGGGTGAAGGACTGGATCTTCGTCTCGTAGTTGTCGTAGTCCAGGTTGATGCTCATAGACTTTTTGGCGAACACCACCGGCACATTGAACTCACTGGCCACCACAGCCGCGATGCCGATGCCGCTGGCCTCGATGGTGAGCACCTTGTTGATGGGCTTGCCGTCGAACAGGCGCTTCCACTCCTTTGCCATCTCGCGGAACAGCGGAATGTCCATCTGATGGTTGATGAAGCTGTCCACCTTGAGCACATTGCCCTCACGGACAATGCCGTCTTTGCGGATGCGGTCTTCCAGCATTTTCATAGTTCGTCTCTTCCTCCCAATTTTCCTGTCACAAAACGGTCGATATTTCATATCAGTATACCGGATACTCCTCCGGTTGGCAAGGCTTTTTCTGCCCAAATTTGACTCGTTCTCTCCGTTTTTTTCAGCCCTTTCGATTATAAGTACTACTTTTGTGGTACGGTCTGTATCTCAGGGCGGGCGATTTGTGCAGTTGTCTCTTGTTTTCTGCGCAAAATCGAGTATACTGGTAGCAACCGGAAACGGCTTGCTGCGGCCGACGAGGGCCGCACCGGGAAAAGGAGTCAGTATATGAAGACAGGGTTAGTATTAGAGGGCGGTGCCATGCGGGGGATGTTCACCGCAGGCGTTCTGGATGTCCTGATGGAGCACGGCCTCACCACCGATGGCACCATCGGCGTGTCGGCGGGCGCGGTGTTCGGCTGCAACTTCAAGTCGCACCAGATCGGCCGTGTCATCCGCTACAACACCGAATATTGCAACGACAAGCGCTACGCCAGCTTCCGCAATCTGCTGCGCACCGGCAACCTCTACAGCGAGGATTTCTGCTACCACGAGGTGCCGGAAAAGCTGGACCCCTTTGATGAAGAGGCCTTCCGCGCTTCGCCCATGGACTTCTTTGTCGTCTGCACCGACCTGCGCACCGGCGACCCTATCTACCACAAGTGCCGCAGCGGCGACGCCGAGGACGTGCGCTGGATGGAGGCTTCGGCGTCCATGCCGCTGGCAGCGAAGGCCGTCAGGATCGGCCACTACTCCCTGCTGGACGGCGGCGTGGCCGACTCCATCCCCGTCCGCTTCTTCGAGAGCCTGGGTTACAAGCGGAACCTCATCATCCTGACCCAGCCCAAAGGCTTTGTGAAAAAGAAGAATCCCATGCTGCCCGCCATCCGTGCGCGGTATCTGCGCTATCCGGCCTTCGTGGCAGCGGTGGCCGACCGTCACGAGCGGTACAACGAGGCCCTCTCCTACATCGCCATGCAGGAGGCCTCCGGCAAAGACTATGTCATCCGCCCGCCCATCCCGCTGGAGATCGGCGCTATGGAGCGCGACCCCGCCCAGCTGCGCCGGGTCTACGAGACGGGCCGCGCCGTAGCGGAGAACCAGATCGATAAGATAGAGGCGTTCCTGAACGATGTGAAGGAGACGGAGGAGTAACCTCTCCGTCACGGCTGACGCCGTGCCACTGCCCGGGTTGCGGCACCCAGCATCCGCAGCGCTTTGCTTGCGTCTTGCTGGCCGCGGCCCCAACAGCGACTCCCTGTTTCCGCCACTGGCGGCGGTCGTCGTTGTTGCTCCTAACGAGGGAAGGCTTTGGCATTCCGTAAAGCTTCGCCTCTTCGCCAGAGGCTCCCCTACTAGGGGAGCTGTCGAGCGGCAGCGAGACTGAGAGGTTGTACGAAGACGAGCCTAACCTACAAACAAAGCAGGAGCCCCATCCATTCGGATGGGGCTCCTGTTTTTCTTATTGCTTACTGCATATCCGTCTCAGAGATGGGGGTATCCAGCTCATCGGCGGGGGCGTCCGCCGTCTCGGGCTGTTTGCCCTTCTTCTCCCTGCGGGGCTTTTCGCCCTTGGGGCCGCGCTTCGACTTGATGCGCTTTGCCAGCAGCAGGAGCAGCACCAGCAGGGCTGCGCCGCCGGCGCAGAAGGCCCAGATGGGGAGCTTTGCAGGAACGAAAGCCACTTCGACCTCGGTGCCGGTAGTGGTGAAGGTGGTGTAGCTGCCGAAGCTGCCCGTCTCCACCTTATGCCAGCTGCCGTCGGCCTGCTTGACGTAGACCTTGCCCTTGGCCTTGCCGGGGGTCAGATAACGGATCTGGTGGGTCTCATTGCCGTCATCGGTGAACTCCAGCAGCCACTGCTCTGTCACACCTTGGACATCGGCTGTGATGTCCTGCTGGGTGACCTGCACGGCGTTGGAACCGCCGAAGAAGCCGTCCACGAAGAAAACGGGGCGTCCGTTCTCGCGGGTGACGCTGCTGCTCAGAGACGGGATGTAGGGCGTGTACTCCACATTGACCACGGTGTCGGTGTGGAGCTGGTCGAGAACGGGTGTGCTCCACTCGGCGTAGTATCCATCCTTCTGGGGGATCTCGGGGTAGTCGGCCAGAGTGAAGGACGCACCGTAGTCAAAGCTGATCTTCTTGATGATGTGGCCGTCGGCCTTGAAGGTCAGGTTCAGCTTGCGGAAGGAGTCCGGCACATTCTCCTGAGCCAGCAGGGTCTCATAGGTGACCGGCTCTGCCTGACCGACGCGGCTCAGGCGGTCGATGCCCTGCAGATCGTCGGAGACGAAGAGGTTGCCATAGAAGTCGCCGTCCTGTCCGCCGGAGACAGCACCCACGTACTGCTGGCCTTCCAGCACAGAGACGATGGCGCGGTTGTTGATGGCGATGAGGCTGCCGTCGGTGAGGTCGCTGTCGGTACCCTGACCGACGATGCCGCCAATGTACTTTTCACCACTGAGGGCGCATTTTGCCCAGTTGCTGCGGAGCTTGGCGCTGGCTGCACCGGCAATGCCGCCCACCTGATTGACGCCGGTGACGTCGCCGTAGGACTCGCAGGCCGTCACAAGGCCCAGCTCCTCCTGGCCGACGATGCCGCCGACCATGTCCTTCTTGGCGGTGATGCTGCCCTCGTTGATGTTGCCGGTGAGGACGGCGCTGACGGTATAGGAGGTGCGCAGCAGCGAGGTACCCTCGTCCTTGTTGTCCTCCTCGGGGTCCAGCAGGTTTTCGACGCCCATGGTACCGGCGATGCCGCCCACGTTCATGTCGGCGTCGATGCTGCCGCGGTTGATGCTGTTTTCAATTTTGCCGTCGGACTGGGAAGCGATGAGGTCTTCCGACTCATCCTCGTAGATGGTCTTGCTGCCCGGGTCGCTGATCTCTTCCACAGCATCCAGCATCAGGTTGGACACGACGCTGACCTGTGCGGTCACGGCGCGCATCTTGTCGGTCAGCTGGTTGCTGGCGGTGCGCATGGTGCTGTTGATGTCGTCCATCTTGTCGTTGATGGCGCTGACAGCATCAAAGAGGGAGTCCTTGGTGTTGGTCAGTTCTGCCGAGGGACGAGGCACCTTGATAGGGTCCTGCTGGTTGAGCCAGTGGAGAATATCGCGGGTCTGGCCCATCATATCGGTCAGGCCGCCGAGGCCGTCCTGCATCTGGCCCAGAGCCACGGAGGTATGCGCCAGCGTTGCACTGGTGAGGGCGGCGTCGGTCTTAAGCAGGTCGAGGGAGTCGCTCAGGTCATCCATGGCGTCGCTCAGCTTGTCGGAAGCATCGCTCAGCTGATCGAGACCATCCTTGATGCTGCCGCCGCCGTTATTGCCGACCCAGTCCTTGATGTTGTCCATGATGCCGTCGGTGATGCTGCCCATGCCGTCCAGCGCGTCAGAGGCTTTGGTCAGAGCCGCAGCCAGCTCGGGGTGGTCGGAGGCCGAGACGGACTTGGCAGCGCTGCCCACGATGCCGCCCATCTGGGTGGCAATGGTAGAGATGGTGCCGATGGCACTTGCGATTTGGGAAGTAGCACGGGCAATGTCACTGTCGTTGGACAGGAGGGACGCCGTGCGCAGCAGGCCCATGCCTGCGGTGACGACCTTCATTGCCGGAGCCATGCCGCTGCCCAGCGTAAAGACGCTGGCCACAGAGTTGGCCACCTTCAGCAGCTCAATGCCGGTCTTGAGGTTCTTATCCGACTTCTTCTCGGCAGAGAGAGAGTCGTAGCCGGTCAGGATGGTGGAGATCGCCTGCGAGGCAGCGCTGTCATCGCCGGTATCGACAGACTCCAACAGCTGTTTGATACCCTCAGAGATAGCCGACATCCCGTCACGGCCATCCTCGGCCGCGTCGCTCACCTTGTCCAGACCGGAGCTGGTCTTGCTGAGGGCGCTGGATGCCATCAACATCTCAGCGGCCATCTCGCGCATGGCCCACTTGAGGTTTCCGGTGGCATCGGTCAGCTTGGTCATGGCATCTTCGCCGGTGTCCATGACGGGTTCGAGTTTGGTGAGGGTATCGGCCAGCAGAGTGGAGGCGCGGTCGATCTCGTCGGCCACCTCGTCGCCGTAGTCGCTGGCCTGATCGTCCAGCTGGCGTGCCGCTGCAATGGCGGTGTCCATCTGGCTGGTCATGGCGCTGAAGGAATTGGAGATGCTGGCGGTGGAGTTCTCGACAACGCCGGTGGTGTCATCGACAAGGCCGCGCAGAACATCCAGCTCCGAACGGAGACGCTTGATGGTGTCCTTAGAGAGGTCGAGTTCGCGATAGGGTTCCGCCTGACCGGCAATGCCGCCCACGTCCTTGCGGCCCAGAACACGGCCCTGGTTGATGCAGCCGGATACGAGGCCGTCGGTGCGGCCCACGATGCCGCCCACGTTGTAGCCGATATGCTCGTAGCCGACAGTTCCGGTGTTGACGCTGGTCAGGATCATGCCGGAGGAGCGGCCTGCGATGCCGCCGGTGTCGGTGGCGACGTTGGTGACGGAATTGGTGGCGTCGTCATCGGCGGCGGCTATCTTGTTGTTGATCTGGTCCACCATCTTGGCGGTGAAGCCGTCGGTGTCGAGAGAGGCTTCCTGATATTCGGTGTTGATGCTGCCCACGTTGGTGCAGCCGGTGATGGCGCCGAGGTTGTAGCCTGCGATGCCGCCGGTGGAAGATTTGCCGGTGACGATGGCGCGGGCAGTGCTGTGGTCGATGGTGCCTTCGGACTCGTTGCGGCCTACGATGCCGCCCACCTCGCTGTCGCCGGTGACGACGCCGGTGAACTGGCAGTTGATGAGGGTACCGTGGTTGATGCCTACGATGCCGCCGGTGGTGGTGTCGGCAGAGTCAGAGACAGACACGACGCCCCGCACGCTCAGGGACTCGATGGAGCCCTGTTCCTCCACGATGCCGAAGAGGCCCGCCGGGGAATACTGGCCCGTAATGGTCAGGTCCGAGATGGTGTGACCGCTGCCCTTGAACTGTCCGCTGAAGGACGGGATGGGCTCCCACAGCATCCCCTCGAGGGAGAGGTCTTTCTGTAGAATAACCGTCTTGCCCACCGACCACTGGTCGTAGGCACAGCTCTTGGCCAGCGAAAGCAGGTCCGAGACGCTGTTGATGTAAATGGTATCGCCGTCGTCAGACGCGAACACCGGCAGTGCGATGCTCAGCGCCAGCACAGCGGCCAGAAGCGCAGCCGTCAGGCGGCGCAGCAGATGGTTACTGGTCTTCATTCTGCACCTCCTGTTGTTTATTGTCGTCCAGTTCCTGAGAGACGTTGCCCGAGATGACGGTCAGCTGGACGTCGCCGTCCACGATGGCGTTCATCGTACCGGCCACAGAGCCGTGGATCTCGCCCTGCACGATGCCGTTGACACGCATACGGCCATTGCCGCTGCTGCGGGCCACCAGCTTCGGCACAGCAAAGGAGGTACGGTCCACGATGCGGGTGCCGATGAGCAGGATCTGAGGCAGGACGAAGAGGACGAGGATGATGGAGATGATGGTGCCTCGGCCCAGACACTGGCCGATGCCCACGATGCAGGCGTCGGAAGTCATCTGGCCGATGAGGATGCCGGACACGGTCATGATAGTGCCGGAAGTCAGGATGGTCGGGAATGCGAAGTTGATGGTCTCTATCATGGCCTGCTTGTGCTCCATCTTATCCTTCAGCTCGTTGAAACGGGTGGCGATGACGATCGCGTAGTCGATGTTCGCGCCCATCTGGATGGAGCTGACGATGAGGTAGCCCATGAAGTAGAGGTTGGTCCCCATGAAATACGGGAACGAGAAGTTTATCCAGATAGCGCCCTGAATGACCACGATGAGCAGGATGGGCATACCGACGGACTGGAAGGTGAACAGCAGCACCAGCAGGACGATGAAGATGGACACGACGTTGACGACGACATTATCGACGGCGAAGGACTTCTGGAAATCGTACTCGTTGGTGGCGTCACCGGCCATGTACAGCTCGCCGTCCGGGTAATACTTCCGGGCGATGGAGCGGATGGTGTCGGTGAACTCATAAGTAGTCTGGCCGGGTTCCAGAGAGGGGCTCAGGTAGATGAGGACGCGGTTGTAGTCGTTGCCCTGCAGCTGGGCCAGTGCGCTCTCCATCTGGTCGCGGGCGTCGTGGAGGTCGTCCAGGTCTTCCTGAGAGAGGGAGACGATGCCGGTGTCGGCCTCGTCGCAGACGTAGAGGAACATATCCACGAGCGGCACTTTATAGGATGCGAAGTTGCCGATGACCTGGCCGTACTCCTCGTTCTCGATGGCGTAGGCGGTGTAGATCATCTGGGCGGCCTCGTAGTCCAGATTGGCCATCTCGGAGAACTGGCGGGCGGTGAGCTTGTCTTCCAGCATATAGCCGTCCTCGGCCTCGATGTTGGACAGACCCTTGGTGGAGTCTATTTCATCATAGCTTTCCAGCTCCTCCAACATCTTTTTCTCGATGCTGTAATCGTCGTTCTTGGGGTAGACGAGAGCCACGAGGTTCGACTTGGTGAAGTTTTCTTCGATCATCTGGTCCGCGATGAGGGATTCGTTCATCTTCGGCACCTTGATGACATCGTAGCCGTAGGCGTAGGGACAAAGGTTCGAGAAGTGGTGACCGATGAGGATGACCACCAGGAAGATAACAGGGATGACCTTGCGGGTGCGCCATGCAAAACGGCCCACGAAGGGGATCTCCGGCACAAAGTTCCTGTGCTTGGTCTTATCCATGTAGGGTCCGAAGAGCATCAGCAGGCCGGGCATGACCACGAACACCGAGAGCATCGCAAAGAGGATGGACTTGATGAGGCAGATGGCCATATCGGAGCCGATGCGGAACTGCATGAACAGCATGGCCACGAGGCCGCCGATGGTGGTCAGGGAGCTGGAGCTGATTTCGGGGATACTCTTGCTCAGGGACTCGATGACGGCCTCCTTCAGAGGCATGGTCTGGTGTTCTTCCTTGAAGTGGTTGCAGAAGATGATGGCGTAGTCCAGCGACAGCGCCAGCTGCAGGATGTTCGTGACCGAGTTGGACACGAAGGAGATGGTGCCGAGCATGAAGTTGGTACCCATGTTCAGGATCATGCCCACCACGAAGGTGAGGATGAGGACGGGTACCTCGGCGTAGGTCTGGGACGTCAGGAGCAGGACGATGACGATGATGACGGCAACGTACACCATGATGACCCGCACCTCGGCATCAATGGTCTCCTGCTGGGTGTTGCCCAGCGAGGTGGAGACGTAGATGTCGTAGTCGGCGAGGTATTCCTTCACCCGGTCGAGGGCCTCGAGGCACTGGTCATCGTCCTCGGGGTAGTCGAAGGTGATGGAGTAAAGGGCCGACACCGAGTCCTTATTATAATGGTCGGTCGTGTCGTCGTAGTCCAGCATCTGGACGCCCTTGAGCTCGGTGAGCCGGTCGGAAAGCTCATCGGCCTCAGTGGGCGTGATGTTGGCCACCATGACGTCGGCAGAGCCGTAGGTCGTGAACTGCTCGTCCATGATGTCAAGGCCCATGCGGGTCTCCGAGGTCTTGGGCAGGTAGGTGGTCATGTCGGTCTCGACCTTGACCCACCGCACCGAGAACACCGTGAAGATGGCAGCCAGAATGACAAACAGGAATACAAGGTTGCGGCGTTCCACGATCTGGCGCGCAAGCTTGTGCATGAAGTCTATCTGCGGTTTTTCGTGTTCGTTCAAAGCGTCCGTCCTCCTTTGTCGTGATTTTTTTGCAGTTTCATCCCCGGGGATGGGCTGCGCAGTCGTCTCATAAACAACCTCCGTCCGATAAACTACATTTGGTGATTTTGTTAAAATTCGAAGAGAAATATTTGTACAAATGATATAATAGAGCGCTGCCCATCAAAAAGCAAGCGACAAAACCACACGAATGATAAAATTTGCTTGTTCTTAGCCAAGGCGCAGCTTGCCTTTTAACCTCTCCGTCACGGCTGACGCCGTGCCACTGCCCGGGTTGCGGCACCCAGCATCCGCAGCGCTTTGCTTGCGTCTTGCTGGCCGCGGCCCCAACAGCGACTCCCTGTTTCCGCCACTGGCGGCGGTCGTCGTTGTTGCTCCTAACGAGGGGAGGCTTTGGCATTTCGGTAAACTTTCCCTCTTCGCCAGAGGCTCCCCTCGCTAGGGGAGCTGTCGAGCGATAGCGAGACTGAGAGGTTTATTTCCTTCTCTTTCGCCGCGGCCCTGCATTGACGTAGCCGAACACTGTGCCACAGACGCCGCCGACGATGTGCATGAAGTTGGCCACGTTGTCCCGCACAAAGATGATGTCATAGACCTGCTGGCCCAGATAGAGCGCCGCCACCAGCAGCATGGTGACGGGGATGCCGCCCGAGAAGCCGGACAGGGATGCCAGCATGATGAGCATGAAGACGATGCCCGACGCGCCCAGCAGCGCCGTGCGGGGGAACAACGCACACTGCAGAATGCCCGAGATGAGGGCCGTGAGCAGGATGCCTTTGAGCAGGGGCAGGCTGCCGTACTTTTCTTCCATCGGCGGGCCGACGACGAGGAGAAGCAGCATATTGTTCAGGAAATGGTCCCAGCTGCCGTGGCCCAGCACATGGCCGAAGAGCCGGATGTAAAACAGCGGGTCTTTCAGCGAGGAACGGTAAACGCTGAACAGATGGGTGGTCGTCCAGCCGCCGGTGTACTGGCCGAGGAACAGCACCCCCAGTGAGAGGAGGAAAAATGTCAGGATGACCGGTGAATTGTACTGCACAGACAGCGTGAATTTGGGTCGTTTCGTAGTTGTTTCCTTCTTTCCCGGCCCGTCCGGGGCCGCAGTATGAGTGATACGACCATCATATCATAATCTTCAAGATTTTTCCACAACTTTCGTCGGTTCAACCCCGGGTCTGCTCCCAATAGGCCCCCATGCTCTGGCCGGGCTGGTCGGTGACTTCGTCGTTCAGGTAGTCCGCGAGGCCCACGGCGGCAGGCTGCCAGCTGCGGGCTGCCTCTACCGTGGGGTACTCCACCTCGGCGTACCAGAACTCCGTCGGCTGGCCCTCGTCCACATGATTCACTTCCAGCACCGCACCGTCCGGCAGCAGGTAGCTGCGGCGGAGCTTTGGGATAAGGGGCCTGCCGATGATCTTCGTCTCGAGGTCATTGAAAAGCGCAGGGTCGATGTCCCGCTCGATCTCTTCCCTCGCCAGCCCGCTGCCCGACTTGAAGCAGAGGACGTAGTGGGTCTTACCGCCCGTCAGGGCCTCTTCCCGGATGCGGACGGTGGGCCGCACGCTGATGTAGCCCTGCCGCATGGCAAACTCCTCTTTCAGCGGCAGCCCCTCCGGCCAGCCGTTTACCATCCACTTGCGCTCGATCTCCATGATGTTTTCCTTCCTTTCGGCGGTTTTTGTATTTATTCTAACATATTTTTATGGTATTATAAATGGTGAGTTAGCCAAAAGATAACCTCTCCGTCACGGCTAACGCCGTGCCACCTCCCCTATCGAGGGGAGGCCTTGGCATTCCGTAAAGCCTCGCCTCTTCGCCAGAGGCTCCCCTACTAGGGGAGCTGTCTGCGAAGCAGACTGAGAGGTTGTACAAAGGCGAAGCCTTCCCTCGTGCAGCAGCCGTGACGGAGAGGTTCATCCTCAATTATTAAGGAGCAACCATGAAATCAGAACGCAGCTATCCTATTTATAAAGTGAGCAAAAAAGCCGAAGCCAGCCTCGTGGGCGGGCATCCGTGGGTGTACGAGAACGACATCCTCGAGTTCCCTGAGACAGAGCCTGAGAACGGAACCCTCGCCGACGTGGTGAGCCCGAAGGGCGCTTACCTTGGCACCGGCTTCGTCTCTCTCAAGAGCAAGATCCGCGTCCGCCTCATCTCCCGCAACGCCAACGACACCTTCGACGCCAGCTTCTGGCGCCGCCGCGTCGAGTACGCCTGGGCCTACCGCAAGACCGTCCTCGAGCCTGCCGACCTCTCGGCCTGCCGGGTCATCTTCGGCGAGGCCGACCAGTTCCCCGGCCTGACCGTGGACCGCTTCAACAACATCCTCGTCACCCAGACCCTCAGCGTCGGCATGGAGAAGCTGAAGCCCGGCCTCTTCCCCCTCCTCGCCGAAGTCCTGCGGGCCGACGGCCAGACCATCGACGGCATCTACGAGCGGAACGACGAGGCCCTGCGTGCCAAAGAGGGCCTCGAGCAGAGCAAGGGCTGGTTCGAGCTGCCGGGTGAAAGCCACCCCGCCTCTACCCAGACCGAGATCTGCGAGAACGGCGTCTACTACCACGTCGATTTCGAGAACGGCCAGAAGACCGGCTTCTTCCTCGATCAGAAGTACAACCGCCGGGCGGTCGCCCGCCTCGCCGCCGGCCACACCGTGCTGGACTGCTTCACCCACACCGGCAGCTTTGCCCTCAACGCAGCCAGCGGCGGCGCAGCCCGGGTCACGGCAGCGGACATCAGCGCCGACGCCATCGCCATGGCCCAGCGGAACGCGGAGCGCAACGGCCTGACCAACATGGATTTCCTCTGCGAGGATACCTTCGAGCTTCTGCCCCGCCTCGAAAAAGAAGGCCATCCCTACGATTTCATCATCCTCGACCCGCCGGCCTTCACCAAAGCCCGCCGCACGGTGGAAAACGCCATGCGGGGCTACAAGGAGATCAACTACCGGGCCATGAAGCTTCTGCCCCGGGGCGGCTACCTCGCCACGGCAAGCTGCTCTCATTTTGCCACCGAGGAGCTGTTCATCAAGATGCTGCGCTCCGCCGCAAAGGACGCTCACCGCCAGCTGCGCCAGATCGAAGTGCGCCAGCAGGCCCCCGACCACCCCATCCTCTGGGGCGTGCCGGAGACGAACTATCTGAAGTTTTTCCTGTTTCAGGTCATCTAATAGTCATACCATCCGCGCAATACTCCAAAAAATCGGGAGTCAGTTTGTGCAGAATCGTCAAATCTGTCTATTGCGTTTTTCGCCCCGTTCGGCTATAATCATCGCATAGACAGCAACGACGCTGTGAGTCACCTCCTGACTCGCAGCGTCGTTTCGTTTAACCCGATATTTCGCGGGAGAGCCCGCCTCTTTCCGCGTGAAAATCCGCGACCAGCTGAAGTATTTCAATTCAAGTAAGGAGTAGGATTTATGGCAGCAAATGTTATGGAGATCTACGGCAGCAAGGTGTTCAACGAGCACGTCATGAAGGAGCGCCTTCCCAGCGCTACCTACAAGAGCCTGGAGAAGACCCTGCACAAGGGCGCACCTCTGGACATCGAGGTGGCAAACGTCGTGGCCAGCGTCATGAAGCGCTGGGCCATGGAGCTGGGTGCCACCCACTACACCCATTGGTTCCAGCCGCTGACCGGCATTACCAGCGAGAAGCATGACGGCTTCGTCTCCCCCGTGGGCGATGGCACCGCCATCATGGAGTTCAACGGCAAGGAGCTGGTGCGCGGCGAGCCCGACGCCTCTTCCTTCCCCTCCGGCGGCCTGCGCGCCACCTGTGAGGCCCGCGGCTACACCGCATGGGACCCCACCAGCTTCGCTTTCGTGAAGGACGACGTCCTCTGCATCCCCACCGCATTCGTCAGCTACACCGGCGAGGCGCTGGACAAGAAGACTCCCCTGCTGCGCTCCATGAACGCGCTGTCCAATCAGGCCGTCCGCGTCCTGAAGCTCTTCGGCAAGGATGTGGACTATGTCTCCACCACCGTCGGCCCCGAGCAGGAGTACTTCCTTATCAAGAAGGAAGACTACGAGGCCCGTCAGGACCTCATCCTCACCGGCCGCACTCTCTTCGGCGCACCGTCTGCCAAGGGTCAGGAGCTGGAAGAGCACTACTTCGGCGTCATCCGCCCCGAGGTCTCCGCTTTTATGAAGGAACTGGACGAAGAGCTGTGGAAGCTGGGCGTCCCCGCCAAGACCAAGCACAACGAAGTAGCTCCCTGCCAGCATGAGCTGGCCCCCATCTTCGACACCACCAACGTCGCCATCGACCACAACCTGCTGACGATGGAGATGATGAAGAAGCTGGCCCCCAAGTACGGTCTGGTCTGCCTGCAGCACGAGAAGCCTTTCGAGGGCGTCAACGGCAGCGGCAAGCACAACAACTGGTCCATGTCCACCACCCACGAGAACCTGCTGGACCCGGGCGACACCCCCATGGAGAACCTGCAGTTCCTGGTCTTCCTGGCCGCCGTCATCAAGGCTGTCGATGAGTACGCCGACCTGCTCCGTACCTCCGTCGCCACCCCCGGCAACGACCACCGTCTGGGCGCTAACGAGGCACCTCCGGCCATCATCTCCATCTTCGTGGGCGAAGAGCTGGAAGCCGTCATCGACGCCATCGCTTCCGATTCTCCCTACGCCGGCCCCGTCAAGATGAAGATGGACCTCGGCGTCGATGTCCTGCCCAAGTTCAGCAAGGACACCACCGACCGCAACCGTACTTCTCCCTTTGCCTTCACCGGCAACAAGTTTGAGTTCCGTATGCCCGGCTCCGCCGAGAACCTGAGCGACTGCAACACCATCCTGAACACCGCCGTCGCCAAGGAGCTGAAGGGCTACGCTGACGAGCTGGAGAAGGCTGACGACTTCACCAGCGCCGCCATCGCCCTCGTCAAGCGCACCATCCGCGACCACCGCCGCGTCATCTTCAACGGCAACGGCTACACTGCCGAGTGGGAAGAGGAAGCAGCAAAGCGCGGCCTGCCCAACAAGAAGAACACCCCCGCCGCTCTGCCCGCCCTCATCGAGCCGAAGAACATCGCCCTGATGGAGGACTTCGGCGTCCTGACCAAGGTCGAGATGGAGAGCCGCTACGAAGTTGAGATGGAGCACTACTCCAAGATCATCAACATCGAGGCCCTGACCATGCTGGAGATGGCCCGCAAGCAGCTGCTGCCCGCCGTCAACGCCTACATGAGTGAGGTCGCCAACACCGCCGCCTCCAAGCTGGCCGTCAGCGAGAACCTGAGCGTCCGCAGTGAGACGAAGGCACTGACCCGCCTGTCCGCTGACGCCGACGCCATGAGCGACGCTGTGGACGAGCTGCAGGCTGCCGTCAATGCCGCAAAGGCCCTCTCCGACGAGAGCGCAAAGGCCATCGCCTTCCACGACGACGTTCTGCCCAAGATGGACGCCCTCCGCGCCGCCGCCGACGACGCCGAGACCATCTGCGGCGAGGACTACTGGCCTCTGCCCAGCTACAGCAAGATGCTCTACTACGTCTGATCTTCACATACCAGCGTAGAATAAAGCACCACAGGCTGAGGCGCTTATCTGAGCCATTCTCCTTTTCCTATTTCTTACACCAGCCTGAAGACCTGCCTCTGTACAGAGGCAGGCCTTTGGGCGTTTTTTAAGAAGACATACTTTTCAGAGGACACACACCTATGAGTTATACGACACAGCAGGACATCCTCGATTTCGTCGAGGACAACAACGTAAAATTTGTCCGCTTCGCGTTCTGTGACATCTTCGGCTTCCAGAAGAACATCGCCGTGCTGGCAAGCGACCTTCCCAAGGCGCTGGAAGATGGCGTCTGCTTCGACGGCAGCGCCATCGCGGGCTTCATGCACGTGGAAGAGAGCGACCTGCTCCTCCGGCCCGACCTGTCCACCATGACCATCCTGCCCTGGCGCACGGCTGAGGGCCGGGTGATGCAGTTCTTCTGCGACGTGGAAAAGCCGGACAACACCCCCTTCGGCGGCAACTGCCGCGGCTTCCTGCGGGACATCAACCGCCGGTTCAAGCAGCTGGGCCTGCGCTGCAACGTCGGCACCGAGTGCGAGTTCTATCTCTTCGAGAACGACGACCGGGGCCGTCCCACCCGCATCCCCATCGACGCAGGCGGCTATTTCGACGTAGCGCCGCTGGACGCCGGCGAGAACATCCGCCGGGACATCTGCCTGACCATGGAGCAGATGGGCCTCGCCCCCCAGCACAGCCACCACGAGAACGGCCACGGCCAGAATGAAATTGACTTCCACTACGCCGGCCCCCTCAAGACCGCCGACAACATCTTCCTGTTCAAGCAGATCGTCCGGGCCGTGGCGGCCAGCAACGGCTTCCACTCCAGCTTCCTGCCGAAGCCGCTGCCCGACCAGGCCGGCAGCGGCCTCCACATCAACCTCTCGCTGACCATGGACGGCAAGAACCTCTTTGAGGGCGACATCGCCCCCGACAGCATCCCCGGCAGCTTCATGGCGGGCATCCTCCGCCACAGCCGGGAGCTGACGGCCTTCACGAATCCCCTGCCCAACAGCTACCTCCGCTTCGGCTGCGACGAGGCTCCCCGCTACGTGAGCTGGAGCCGCCAGAACCGCAGCCAGCTGGTCCGCATCCCGCAGGTGAAGGGCGACAACTGCCGCATGGAGCTGCGCAGTCCCGACCCCGCCTGCAACCCCTACCTCGCCATCGGCCTCGTGCTGGCAGCAGGCCTCGACGGCATCGAGAACCGGATGGAGCTGTCTGCCCCTGTCAACCGCAACCTCTTTATCCCTAGCGAAGCTGCCGGTCTCGGCCTCGAGACCCTGCCCGCCTCGCTGGAAGAGGCCGTCGAGGTGGCCAAGAACAGCGAGTTCCTTCACAAATTCCTGCCCGACGAGCTGAGCCGCCGCTACTATGCCGAGGCTCTGCGCCGCTGCGAGGCGCTCAAGAACGCCTCCGACCCCGCCGAATATGAGCGCGTCCACTACTTCAATGCCATCTGATGCAGAATGACATAGGAAAGGAGTGAGCCGAATGGGACGTGCCCTGATCGTAAGCGCGGGCGCAAGCTCCAACGAATATATCTCCGCACGCCTGACGGAGCTGGGCTATGCGCGGCCTATCATCGTACCAAGTGCGGCGGAGGCGCGGCGGAGGATGCTGGAATCCGACTTTGAGCTCATCGTGGTCAACTCGCCGCTGCCGGATGAGTTCGGCCACGAGCTGTGCGCCGACGCCGTGGAGAAAACGGATGCCGGTGTGATATTTCTGGCCAAGGCCGCAGCCGCCGAGCAGCTTCTGACCCCGCTGAGCGAAGAAGGTGTTCTGCTGGTCACAAAGCCCTTCTCCAACACCTTCTTTTTGCAGGCCATCCACATGGCCGCCGCCAGCAACCACCGCCTCCTGCTTTTGCGGCAGGAGAATCAGCGGATGCAGGAAAAGCTGGCGCAGGTGCGGCTGGTGAGCCGCGCCAAGTGCTGCCTCATCGAGCTGGGCCATATGACCGAGGCCGAGGCGCACCGCTACATCGAGAAAAAAGCGATGGACACCCGGCGCGACCGCGCCGAGGTCGCACAGGAGATACTGGACTCCTACGACCCCGCGCAATAATACGTATTGCGCCCCCACTGAGGGAAAATATTTACTTATCGTGATATTCACGGAAAAGAATATCTGTAAATTAGAGGAGAACCATTATGGCAAAGTTTATTTTCGTGACCGGCGGCGTCGTCTCCGGTCTGGGCAAAGGCATTACCGCCGCCTCTCTGGGCCGACTGCTGAAGTGCCGCGGCCTCAAGGTGGCCAGCCAGAAGCTGGACCCCTACGTGAATGTGGACCCGGGTACCATGAGCCCCCTGCAGCACGGCGAGGTCTTCGTCACCGACGACGGCACCGAGACTGACCTGGATCTCGGCCATTACGAACGCTTCATCGACGAGAACCTGAACAAGTATTCGAACCTCACCACCGGCAAGGTCTACTGGAACGTGCTGAACAAGGAGCGTCAGGGCGCTTACCTCGGCCAGACCGTTCAGATCATCCCCCACATCACCAACGAGATCAAGAGCTATATCTACAATCTGGCCTCTTCCACCGAGGCCGATGTGGTCATTACCGAGATCGGCGGCACCACCGGCGACATCGAGAGCCAGCCCTTCCTCGAGGCCATCCGTCAGGTGGGTCTCGAGCAGGGCAAGGAGAACTGCTGCTTCATCCATGTGGTGCTGGTGCCTTACATCTCCGGATCCGATGAGTACAAGTCCAAGCCCGCACAGCACTCCGTCAAGGAGCTGCAGGGCATGGGCGTCAGCCCCGACATCATCATCCTGCGCGCCGACGGCAGCGTGGGCAGCGACATCCGCCGGAAGATCAGCACCTTCTGCAACGTCAAGCCGGAGTGCGTCATCGAGAACCTGACCATGCCCAGCCTCTACCAGTGTCCGCTGATGCTCCACACCGGCGGCCTCGACGACGTGGTGGTCAAGCAGCTGCATCTGGATGTTCCCCCCGCCGACCTCACCGAGTGGAAAGAGATGCTGGCCCGGATCGCCACCCGCAGCAAGACCTGCACCATCGCCCTCGTGGGCAAGTACGTCAAGCTGCATGACGCCTATCTGTCCGTCATGGAAAGCCTCTACCACGCCGGCTTCGAAAACGACAGTCAGGTGGAGATCAAGTGGGTCGAGAGCGAGGACCTGCCCGACCAGGCAGCCTGCAAGGAAGCCTTTGCGGACGTGGACGGCATCATCGTCCCCGGCGGCTTCGGCGACCGCGGCATCGAAGGCATGATACAGGCCGCACAGTACGCCCGCGAGAACGATGTTCCCTACTTCGGCATCTGCCTCGGTATGCAGATCATGGTCATGGAGTTCGCCCGCCACGTTCTGGGCTACGCCGACGCCAACTCCAGCGAGTTCACCCCCGAGGGTCATCACAACGTCATCGACCTGATGGCCGACCAGCAGGGCAACATCCCCAAGGGCGGCACCATGCGCCTGGGCAAGTACCCCTGCACCGTCCTGCCCGGCACCAAGATGGCCGAGTGCTACGGCCAGAGCGAGATCTGGGAGCGTCACCGCCACCGCTACGAGTTCAACAACGACTACCGTCAGGAGATGCAGGACGCCGGTCTGGTCATCTCCGGCACCAGCCCCGATGGCCGCCTCGTGGAGACCGTGGAGCTGCCGGGCCGTGACTTCCACCTCGGCGCACAGTTCCACCCCGAGTTCAAGAGCCGTCCCAACCGCGCACATCCCCTGTTCAAGGGCTTTGTCGCAGCGGCGCTGAAGTTCAAGAAGGGCAAGATGGGGCACTGAGAGGTTGTACGAAGGCAAACCTGACCCTAAACCCAAAAGCACCCGCTTTCCACATCACTGTGGAGAGCGGGTGCTCTTTTTGCTATGATGCTATGTAGCCGTGCTTACTTGCTGGCCTTCGTGGTCTTCTTACGAGTGGCGGTCTTGCGGGCAGGCTTTGCAGCAGGAGCGGCCTCGGCGGGCTTTTCCTCGGCCTTGGCGGGTGCGGCTTCGGCCTTTGCCCCAGCGGACTTCGCAGCAGTCTTGGCGGCGGTCTTCTTTGCCACAGGCTTTCTGGTGGTCTTCTTCGCGGCAGGTGCAGCCTTTTCCTCAACCGGCTTTTCCTCGGCGGGAGCAGCGGCCTCGGCCTTGACCTCAGCGGGCTTTTCCTCTTCCTTGGGGGCGTGCTTTGCGCGGTCCTTCACCTCGGAGATGGTCCACAGCTGGTCCTCGCCGGCAGTCTCCTGCCAGATCTGGAGCACAGCGCCATCCGCAGTACCCATGCCCACGGTGTCGATGCACTTGCCGGCAGCCCACATGGAGCGCAGGCGGACGGTGCCGGCCGGGGTGGGCTCCATCTTCCACATCTGGGAAGTGCCGCCCACGTCCTCCCACAGGTGGAGCCAGGTGCCGTTTGCGGTGCCGGTCATCATCAGGTCGATGAGCTTGCCGGAAGCGCGGTTGCGGATACGGTAAACGCCGTCGCCCTCGCGGACGAAAGCCCACTCCTGCTCGGGCTTGCGCTCGTACTTGCCCAGACGGATGTTGCCGCCGTCCTTGACGCTCTCCACAGCCTGAATGACGCTGCCGGTCTTGGCGGCGATGGTGTAGAAGCGGTCTGCTTCAATGATAGTCTGTGCCACAGATTTCATAAGATTTCCCTCCGTATCCCGGGGCAGGATCTCCCCGGAACTCTTCTCTGCGCTGTTTTTTGTCTTCGCGCTTTTGTTTCTTTCCATAAATTATACCACTTGACGTGATTTTCTACAAGCAATTCGACCTTTCTTTGGCAAATTTGCCAAAAGGCATTCCATTTTCTCCTGCTTTTGCACTCAATACCCTAACTTTTTGAGGCAACGGCGACGACCGCCGCCAGCGGCGGAAACAGGGAGGAGCTGTTGGGGCCGCGGCCAGCAGGATGCAAGCGACAGCGCGGCAGACGCTGGGAGCCGCAACCCGGTCACCGTATCTGAGGAGAAAGCTTCCACCGCGCCTGCCCGCACTGCTGTCTCGACATTTCCCCCGATCTGCGCTATACTTATTATATATCTGCATTTTACCCGTTCTTTGCGCAAAGAGCGGTATTTTCTTTGATTTCCGAAAGTGAGGTATCACTTCATGCCGTCTTCCCCCCGCACCGCATCCGACGCCGCCGAGCTGGAGCGCAGCAGGCTCCAGTTCGAGAAAATGACCCAGACCCCCGTGCCGAAGCTCATTCTCGGCCTCGCGGCCCCCACCATCCTGAGTATGCTCATCACCAGCATCTACAATCTGGCCGACACCTTCTTTGTGGGCCAGCTGTCCACCAGCGCGTCGGGCGCGGTGGGCGTCGTGTCGAGCCTGATGGCCATCATTCAGGCCCTCGGCTTCATGCTGGGCCACGGCGCGGGCGGCATCATCAGCCGCAGCCTCGGCAGTCAGGACACCCATGCGGCCACAAAGTTCGCCTCCACCAGCTTCTTCACGGCGCTGACCTTCGGCGCAGTGCTGACCGTTCTCGGTCTCGCTACCCTGCCCGACTTCATGATGCTGCTGGGCAGCACCGACACCATCCTGCCCCACGCCTGCGCCTACGCGCGGCCCATCCTCATCGCGGCCCCGCTCATGATGTCGAGCCTCGTGATGAACAACATCCTCCGCTACGAGGGCAAGGCCAGCTTCGCCATGATCGGCCTCGTCACCGGCGGTGTGCTCAACATCGTGCTGGACCCCGTCTTCATCTTCGGCCTCGGCATGGGGACCGGCGGCGCAGGCACGGCCACCGCCCTGAGCCAGAGCATCAGCTTCTGCATCCTGCTTTCCATGTTCCTGCGGGGCAAGACCGTCAGCCGATTCCGCATCACCCAGGTCACCCGCAGCGCCCGGGACTTCGGGCAGATCTTCTTCAACGGTGCGCCCAGCTTCGGCCGTCAGGGCCTGAACAGCATCGGCAGCATGCTGCTGAACGTCGCCGCCCGCAACTACGGCGACGCTGCCGTGGCCGGCATGAGCATCGTGTCCCGCATCTTCCAGTTCGTGCTGTCGGTGGCTATCGGCGTCGGACAGGGCCTGCAGCCTGTAGCGGCCTTCAACTACGGCGCCCGCCGCTTTGCCCGGGTGCGGAAAGCGGCCATCTTCACCATCTCGACGGCTTTCGTCTTTATGGCGGTGCTCAACTCCCTCTGCTGGTTCAACGCCGAGCCCCTCATCCGCCTCTTCCGCGATGACCCCGAGGTCACCGCCGTGGCTCTGCCCGCCCTGCGGTATCAGTGCGTCGCCATGTTCTTACAGCCCGTCATCATCGTGACGAATATGATGTTCCAGTCCATCGGCAAGTCGGGCCGGGCCACCTTCCTCGCCTGCTGCCGTCAGGGCGTCTGCTTCATCCCGCTCATCCTCACCCTGCCCCGCATCTGGGGCCTGAGCGGCATCGAACTGTGCCAGCCCATCGCCGATGGCCTCACCTTCTGCATCTCGGTGCCTTTCCTTCTGCCCTTCCTGAAGGAATTGAAGGAACAGGGAGACGAAGAATAAGCTTGTCATAAAACTGTAACCAGACCCGGCCACATTTCTGCAATGAAATGTCCGGGTCTTTCGTATATACTATAGATGGGAAAGTCAAATTCTGGGAGACTGTGAGGTGTTTCTATGAAGACCACTCTGCTTCGACTCAGCCGCCGCGCCGCCTGCCTCGTGCTGGCGGGCGGGCTGCTGACGAGCTGTTCGCTGCTGCCTGCGGCGTCGCCCCGGCCCGAGGGGACGGCGGCGTCGCAGGCACCGCAGTATTACAGCGACGCATGGCTCAGCGATGACTCGCTCCACTACCTCTATTTTTACGCCGGGAACGGCGGCGGCACCATCCTCCGGGGCGGCAGAGTGCTCTACAAAGCCAGCAGCTCCGACAGCATCCAGCTGCTGAAGGGCACCCTCACCGGCGAGACAGACCACTACCTCGTGGCCCACTCCACCCCCGGCACGGAGGACCGCACTTCCACCCTTTACGACGCCGACGGCAATGCCGTCATGACCTTTCCCTACGCCGTGAACGCCACCCTCTCGGGCGGGCTGCTCATCCTGCGGGATGACGCCGACGTCTGGGCTTTCGAGAACGGCACCACCGGCGGCATCCGGGTGTACGACCTCGCCACCGGAGCTGAGCTGCCCGTGCCTAAGACGGCCCTTGACTGTATCGTTGTGGATGAGGGCGGCCAGCGCCTCGTCTTCAACTGCTACGACCTGCCCGAGGGCCTTACTTACGCCTACGACGACCCCGACCAGCCGCTCCACCAATACGTCCTCGTCACCGACCGGGAGGGCAATGTGCTGATGCGGGAGGACGGCTGCACGGCCAGCTCCCTCGCATCGTACCGCGGCGGCTTTGCCGACTGGCTCGATTTGAGCTGGTTCCGCGGCGCAGACTGGGGCATCGCTCGCGAAGCCCTCTACAACGTCACCACCGGCGAACTGCTCACCGGCGAAGACGACAGCGCCGTCTCGGCCTGCGGCGTGGGTGTCGCCTGCCTCCAGAGCCGTCAGGACAGCCGCTCCATCCTCTACGATTTGAACGGTGGCGAGGCCGTGGAGCTGGGCCGCTTCGACCGGGCCGTGAACACTTACACCCCCGGCTGTGTCGTCCTCTCCGGCAGCGATGACCCGGACAGCCCCTACACCCTCATCGATCTCGACAGCGGCGAAAAGACCGCCGTCCAGCGGTACGACACCGACTACCGCTCCGGCAACGTCGCTGTGCTGACGACGGACAACATCCTCAAAGTCTACGACGGCACCACCGGTGCGCTGCTGACCGACGTGGAGGCAGCGCCCGTGGAAGAAGCACAGTACATCAGCGTGACGGCCCTGCCCGACGGCTACGCCCTGCTGCAGTACAACGACGAAAACTACGACACCCTCGCCATCCAGACCTATGGCGGAGAGGGTCTGCTTTGGTCGTCCGCCGGTGAGGCTGAGCAGTACACCTACGCCTCCTACCTCACCAACACCGCCAACGGCCCTCTGCTCACGGCCCACCGGGACAACAGCGACTCGTCGAACCTTTCCGACGTGCTGGACATGGAGGGCAATGTGCTTCTCCGCCGCCTCGGCAGCTGCTACAGCCCGGACGACCTGCCCGACGACTGCTTTATCGCGCGGCAGGGCTTCGACTACGGCCTGATGGACTCCACCGGCCAGTGGCTCTACCGCGAAAGCATCTTCTCCTCCCCCAGCGACGACGCTGGCGGGGGCTACCTGTACTGACACGGAGGTTTTTGATATGAAAGAGATGATCTCCCGCCGCAGCTTCCTGCGGGTGATGGGCCTCGGCTTCGGGGCGGCGATGCTCACCGCCTGCAATACCGGCACGGCGGACTCCCCCGCCGACTCTCCGGCGGCGTCTGTCCCCGATGCGGACACGCCCGTCCCCTTCCTGACCGAGGACGAGTTCCCCCGCCTCGACGGCTCCACGGCCTGCATCCCCCTGATGGCCCAGATGAAGGCCGATGTCACCGGCATGGACCTTCTCGAGGCCCAGACCAGCATCACCGTCAGTACCACGGCCTATGCCTGGGAAAACTTCGGCCTCTGGTCCCGCAGCGACAGCGAGGACTACGGCGCACAGCTGCTCATCGTCTACGAGGCCCCCGAGTACGTCAAGGAAGAGCTGGCCGAGGCCGACGCAAAGCTTGAGCAGAAAGCCATCGGCCAGGACGCGCTGGTGTTCATCGTCAACGAAGAGAATCCCGTCCAGAGCCTGACCCAGCAGCAGCTGCGGGACATTTATGCGGGCCGCATCACCAACTGGAAAGACGTGGGCGGCGCGGACTCTCCCATCGTGGCGTTCCAGCGGGGTGTGGACTCGGGCAGTCAGACCCTCTTCAAAAAGCTGCTCATCGACAAGGGCGACGGCCAGCTGATGGCCGCGCCCACCGAGCTTGCCCCCGCCGACATGGGCGGCCTCGTGGACAGCATCGCCGAGTACAACAACTCCGCCAACGCCATCGGCTTTTCGGTCTACTACTATATCGACCAGATGTACTCGAAGCCCGGCCTCCGTCTGCTGGCCGTGGACGGCATGACCCCCGGCAATGACACCATCGCCGATGAGAGCTACCCGCTCTGCAACGAGTTCTACGCAGTCGTCCACGCGGACGCCGCCCCCGACAGCCCCCAGCGGAAGGTCTACGACTGGCTGGACACCGACGAGGGACGCAGGTGCATCGAGAAGGCGGGGTATGTAGCCCTCTCAGTCACGCCGCAGGCGTGACAGCTCCCCCAGAGGGGGCAACAACGACGACCGCCGCCAGTGGCGGAAACAGGGAGTCGTTGTTGGGGCAGCGGCCAGCAAGACGCAAGCGAAGCGCTGCGGATGCCGGGTGCCGCAACCCGGGTGCGAAGCACCTCTGGCGTGACGGTCAGGCCCACGCTGGACGAGCAAAGTTTCTTTATATTGAAAACAGGAGTGCCCTGCTACAGAGGGCAGCAGCTTCGGAACAATATCCTTGTCAAGCTGCTGCTAATTTCTGTAGCAGGGCACTATTTTTTACGTTATATCAGGCTTCCGGTGTCCAGTAGAAAGTAACCCGGCCTGCCAAAGCCTCTCCTACAAGGAGAGGTGGCACGCCGCAGGCGTGACGGAGAGGTTGTACAAAGACGAACCTGCCCTCTGTAGCAAGGCCCGCTCTTTTACGCCATATTACGCCTCAGGCGTCTAGTAGGAAGTTGACCGGCCTGCCAAGGGCTCCCCCTCTGGGAGCAACGGCGACGACCGCCGCCAGTGGCGGAAACAGGGAGGAGCTGTTGGGGCCGCGGCCAGCAGGATGCGAGCGACAGCGAAGCAGACGCTGGGAGCCGCAACCCGGGCAGTGTCACCGAAGGTGCCTGAGAGGGCTACACCACCAAACACCACAGCGGCGTCGTGATGAGCCGATTTCAACGCCCGCGCCCCGCCGGGCGGCATGATTTTTCTGAATGTCAGCGATGCAGTCGGAGACATAAAAGCAAAAGCCCCACGACACACGCCGCTTTTCAGCGGTATATCGTAGGACTTTTTGGAGCTGGTGACAGGAGTTGAACCTGCAACCCACTGATTACAAATCAGTTGCGCTGCCATTGCGCCACACCAGCAAAGATACAATCGTTTCCACGTCACTTTTCCGAGCATGCGCAAATGATTTCTTCAAGTTGAGCAACTGATTCGCTCTATTGATTCCGGAAAGCTTCTTGCGTCGTACTGGAAATCAACTGTCTTAGATAGAATAGCAGAAAACACATTGGTTGTCAATATCAACAATCAGTTGCGTCTCTAAAATGTTCACTTCAAATTTTTCTTACGTTCTTCCGAAATATTCATCCATACAATTCATCATTATCGCCGGTTCTTTTATCACCTAACGCTCGATATGTCGTTATTTTTATCGTTTTATTCTGATTATTCAGGCCGGTATCACATTGATTGCATTTCATATTTTTCAGTCGCATCTTCGTCCTTTTATCAATGTTCAAAGTTTCTGGTATTCGCCTGTCAATGATTGCCCCTTAGACGATCGGCCAACTGTGCCAGAAGGGCAATATCTTCCTCATTCAAGCCCGTGACATTGACTGCATCCAACCGCTCCACACCCAACAGATAGTCGGTCGAGACAGAAAACAGCTTCGCCAAATCGACCAGACAAGCAGGCGACGGCATAGAAAGTCCCTGCTCCCATGAGTTGACACCATTGCGCGTAATACTCAGCCGCCGGGCAAGCTCTGCCTGTGTCCAGCCCCGCGCCTCCCGCAACACCTTGATTCGTTCTGCGGTCATCTTCATCCCAATCGCCTCCTATTGTCCAGTATAGGTTACGGCGACGATTTATCATTATCATTTTTGGCTCTATTACTTGACAATGTGACAAAAATGTGATAGGGTGAAGGTAACATCTGTCACAATTTTCATCAAATTTTGCAGGGATGAATAATATGAATTGTCTAAAATGCGGTGGTCTGTTGATGGTGATGCCAAATTCTGTTCGGCTTGCGGCTCACCTCTTTCTGAAAATCAATCGTCTGAATCCACGGTTTCCGATGGCATTTCCGTCTCGTCGGTTGAGGTCGTTCCCGTTACGCCTACTCCAACGACCAAATTAGACAAGAGGAAAATCATTCCGATTGTCGTCATTCTACTGCTTATCATCCTTGGCGCAGGCATTTTTCTGCAAAAGAACAAAGGGCCTAATTTCAAGAAACTCTATGACGAGCACTGCCGTTCTATCTGGGCAAGCGTCGGTTCTGATGGCAGTTATTTGACCATTGACACGAATCCTTTTGATGAAGACGATAATGGACTAGCGTACGTTGATGCCTATAAGGCTGTTGAAACGATCAATCAGGAACTAGGGTGCTCTGAATCGCTGTTTGTTGACATGGGCCACACCACTGGCAGCGATGGCAAGCAAACGGAAACGTATGAAGACCTTGGCGTTACCATCAGTTGGAAATATCATCCCGATAGAGGCCTTGAGGTCACCTACAAGAAAATCAAGTAACTGAACATCCACCAATATAAAAGGAATGACTCCATGGAAAGGATTTCACCATGAAACTTCACTTTATCAAACAGCAACTCTTCCCATACCTGCTATCGGCCTCTATTTTATTATCCTTAAGCGCCTGTTCCTCTGCCCCTGCAAATCCTGCAAATGGTACCGCCACTTCTGTTGCTTCTTCGGTAGCAGAGCCTCCTCTATCCGAAACCCATCCCTTTGCCTACTCTAACGCCACTTGGGAAACCACACCGACTGAAATCGAAACCATTATGGGAAAGGCTCCTGATTCTGTTTCGTTTGCAGGAGAAGCAAAGAAAAATTATGTATTCGAGGACGTCGAGTACGGTACCGCCAAGGGCAAGTGCTCCTATACTTTCAAGGACGACACGCTCTGCATAAGCACCTTTACAGTTGAATCTTCACAGGTACTGACGGATACTTCCAACACTTTTATTGAGAACTTGACAGAAGTTTATGGCGCGGCAACAGAAGACAAGAGTGATACAGACGAAGATGGTGCAGGTGTCTGGCTTGAGTGGACAACCGATGACATCAGTGTTTCTTACCTCTACTATATCAATCCAGACACGAAAAAGTATCAGATTGTCCTCTCCTACTCTCTCCCTGAAAACAAACTCCCGGTGATTGATGCCTCCAATCGCAATGGCGACTTCCGCACCGGCTTCTGGGGCGACGATGAAGATACGATCAACAAATATGAAACAGCGAAATTTGAGGGCCCTGCTGATGATGGTTCGGCTTTGCTGTATTCTGGAAGTGTTGCCGGAAACGATGCTTACATCGTGTATTACTTCGACCCCGCCGGGAAACTGTACCGTGGCCTTTATGGCATTACCACTACTTATAGCACCGCCTCCCTCTATATTACGTCCTATGAAACATTAAAAGACAGCCTCTCGGAGAAATACGGAAAGCCCTCTTCTGATGAGGTTAGAAAAATTTCCAGCCTCGCCAAGTATGCCGATGCTGACACAGCATTGCAGTTGGGTTATTCTGTCTACCAAACTATCTGGAACACTGAAACGACAGAGGTTTCCCTTGGAATGCTCAACGATGGTAGCGGTATCTCCATCCTGATTTCCTACACCGACCCCAACCACGAAGAGGTCAAAAACACTTCTGGTCTCTAATCTTTCATCGCGGCGGCTCACTCCTGTTAAGCTTTAGTTTGTTATAAAATGCAAAAAACGGAGGTATCAATTATGAAAAAGAAAATATTGGCATTAGCGCTTGCGGTACTCCTTGCAATGACAGTTTCTGTTTCTGCTTTTGCGACAACAGGATTTAATAAGGCAGTTTTTGAAGGGAAAGATGATATTGAAATCGAATATGACGATATGACGGGAAAAACAAAAATATCCGTACCATCACTTTTTTCGCTCTGGGGAGATGGATATCTTTCTTTAAGCAATGGATATGGGTATATTTATCCGAGAATACTCAGTGATTCCAATGCAGATCTTTTCTGCATAGCCATCGAATATATTAGTTCTGACTGGGCGTTTATAGACAAAGAAATTGTTAAAATCGGCGATACCAGATATACGTTTGATAAAGTTTCAATTGGAAGACAAGTTTTGAATAGTGGAAAAATAACAGAATATTTGTTGATTTATATTGATAAAAATTCTGCTGCCTTTATGGCTGATCTAATTGAACATAGAGAAGAAGAAATAAAGGTCCGTCTTGTTGGAAAGTACACAAATCAAGATTTTGTTTTGTCCAAATCTGTAAAAGATAAAATTATAAACTTGTATAATCTTTATGCTGCTGCTGGTGGAACAAATGAAACAAACTTGGACTATGTTGCAAAGGTATATAATGTTAATAGCGGATATATAGCAGAAAAAGGTTAAATAAGTGCGTTGAGCTCGATTTCAAATGAGGTCGAGCTTTTATATGTCTTTTTAGCCGAATTATAACGAAGAAAATGCCCCTCGTGTTCCTCTTGAGGATATATATCATTCCTGCGTTTTTGGTTGTTCTTGTAGTGCCTAGTAGGTAGCCGTCTAAAAATTTAATCTCCAATCCCGGCGGCTCACCCCCCGCTGGGATTTTATTTTGTCCAGATACAATAAAAGCCCCTGCCCATTCAAAAGGCAGAGGCTTATTTTTATGCTCAGAGAAGAGACTCAGCGTGACATTCGTTCACTTCATCGTCCTCTTTCAGTGGTTCTTCACTTTTCTTATTATCCAGCAACGCTTTCTTCGGCTTTCTGGCTTCTTTTATAAATGTCTCAAACACCAACTTGTCGAACTCATAGCGGAGCCTATCATATTCCTTCTCTGAAAAATTCTGAACTGCACCCTGAATACACTTTTTGATTTCTCGCTTTAGTGCTGGGGAGATGGAACAACTAGGCTTTTCTTCTATTAAAGGTGCACTTTCAGGGTTTTTAACCACCCCGGAGGCAGTATCCGCGTCCATCTGTTTTCGAACTGCCTGCAAAATGTAGCCTTGTGTGCTCATCTGTGCATCAGCAGCACATTCTTTTATGCGCAGAGCTTCATCTTTATAAGGCTTCAGCAGAATTTGGGAATATTTGGCATCGCTTTTTTTGTTACTTGCTTTTTTGGCTTCGTTGTATGCCATCCGCTCCTCCGTATATCGTGCTCAACGTAAATATATCGTGATTTTGTCCAACTATCCCTCTCTTTTACCTCCAAAAGGAAGCAAGATGGAGAAAGCACGGTATAGTGCTTGACTTGAGTACGATACCGTGATAAGGTTAACACACTTCATCGGCTCCACCTCATTTCCCGGAGCCGTTAAACATTCACTCGTAAAGCAGGAGGTCATCCCCATGAGCTACCCCATCTACAAGCGTCCCTTTCCATAGACTGCCAACCACACAAGAGGCAGTCCCGCCGGGATAGATTCATTATACCATCTGCCCGGACTTTTTGCAATCTTGACGTACAAAGGAGAGAAAGCACCATGAAGCAGACCGTGAAAACCAGCCGCGCCGCTGGGCAGCTCGAAAAAATGTTCCGGGAGCTGAACAAGCACTATTTCGGTGGAGCACTGCCGGAGCCAATCATCTCGCTCAAGAAAACACCGTCCGCATACGGGCATATCACCTGTGCCAAGGTCTGGCAGGCTGGGCAGGAGAGCAAGTACGAAATCAATATCTCGTCAGCCACCCTTGACCGCCCGATTGAAGAGACCACCGCAACGCTTCTCCATGAGATGGTGCACGAGCACAACTTGGAGAACGGTATCAAGGACACCTCCAATAATGGTGTCTACCACAACAAGCGCTTCAAGGAGCAGGCAGAATCCCACGGGCTGGTCGTCTCTCACCATGACAAGTACGGCTGGACGATTACAAACCCTTCGGAGGAACTGTTGGACTTCATCCTCTTCCAAGGCTGGGATGCTATTCAGATGGGTGAGCGACTGGCATGGGCTGATATGGTCGGTACTGGTAACGGCAGCAAGACACCTGGCAGCAGTGAGACAGGCGCACCCAAGCCCCCAAAAGCCAAGAGCAGTACCCGGCGGTGGATATGCCCCAAGTGCGGCACTATTATCCGTAGCGCCAAAGAAGTGCGCGTTATCTGCGCTGACTGCATGGAGATGTTCGTAAAGGCCGACTAATCACAAGAAAGACAGAGAGCAAGAGCACGAGTGAGAGTAGTGCCACCTTTTATATTGGAGGTCTATTATGGCAGATTATAAAATCCCGATTGACACCTTTGTTCAGGAGACGTTTGAGTGCAAGGCCAGCGTTTGCGCCATTCTAACGGGTGCGGCCCTGTCATTCCAAGATACCAATCTCCGAACCCGCCGGGACAAGAGCGACCTGCATATCATCGCCGGGAGCACATGGCTTTCCATTCCGCTTGCCAGCATTTTGAGCATCGAGCGTCAGACATTTCCGGACATTCACACCATCGAGTATGAGATCAGCGCCAGAGACGGCGGCAGCATCACCGTCGACGCTTTTTGAAAGTGTACTTGTAAAAAGGAGAATTATTATGAACGACTATATCAACACTACCGCAACCACTGTACTTACTGCCGCACAGCTCTTTCGTATCATAAAGAGCTTTCCCCGTGTATGGTTTTCGCTCATCAGCTCTAATCCTTGCGTACGCTATGAGTTTTTCGTCCCGTCCGAAGAGGTGTTTCTTGATTTTGAAAATGGTGTACCAACAATTTGTGCAGGATTAGATATTGAAAAAGACTCCTCTGCCTCCATCTCCTGCGACACATATCAATGCCAAGTTGATTTTGAGGATAATGACATCATAAGTCTTAACGCCAAACCACTTACAAATGGCGATAGCAGCTGTCCTAATATCAGCATCTATGTCACTCAGTGGTTCTAATTTAGAGTACACCCTATTTATCATTTTGGTTCTATTCCATCCGTTGCAATTTAGGGTCGGTTTTAGCATTCTTTTCAAAGATTTCTCTCATCTCTGACCTTATTTTTCTATCATCCAGTGAGGTACATCTATGAAGGTCGCATATGTCCGCGTCAGCACTGAAGAGCAGAACGAAGCCCGCCAAATCGAAGCGCTCAAAAAGCACAGTATCGAAAAGTGGTTCACCGAAAAAATCAGCGGCAAGAGCATGGACAGGCCCCAGCTCCAAGCAATGCTCGACTATGTACGGGAGGGCGATACCGTCTACATCCACGACTTTAGCCGCCTCGCACGCAGCACCAAAGACCTGCTCGAAATCGTGGAGCGGTTGCAGGCCAAGGAAGTGCATCTCGTCAGCAACAAAGAGAATCTGGACACCGGCACACCCACCGGCAAGCTGATGCTGACGATGATTGCGGCCATCAACGAGTTTGAACGGCAGAACCTGCTGGACAGACAACGGGAAGGAATCGCCATCGCCAAGCGGAACGGAGTCTACAAGGGACGCAAGAAGGTCGCCATACCCGATAACTTTTCTGCCCTATATGACCGGTACACCCGCCGGGAAATGAACAAAGGCCAACTTGCAGAAGCTCTTCATGTCACTCGTCCGACGCTGGAACGGATGATACGGGAGCATTTATCAGCAAAAAATCCCAAAAATTCTTAAAAGTGCACTTGTAAGTCCAACTAGTAGGATACTAAATGTGATATTCTTCAATCAGTCCAAAGGAACACATGATAATACAGGAGAATTTCGCTATGGGGTACAAATGTGACCATGATTGGTTTGACCACTATATGATGTATAGCGCCATGAACAGTAATAACAGCGGTGGCGGAGACTGGGGATGTCTGCTCCTCATGTTAGAGGCAGTAGGAGGAACTATCGTTATGCTGACCATCCTGTACTTCATTCTCTCCATCTTCGGTGCTGTTTAATGTCATAAGATATAAAGAAGCCCTGCTGCTCACCATCGAGTAACAGGGCCATTTTATATCAGCTTTAGCAATAGAACTTCGACTCGCCAAACACATCATTCCACTGTGCAATGATGTAACTGGAACGGCTTTCCAGAACATCCACAATAGCGTTCAGCGTTCGAATCGGTATCTTCGAATTATTATTGGCGATGATACAGCCACCCGCTTCTGTCATCCAGATTTTTGTCGCGTTGGCATTCGGCACACCCTTCGCAACATGAACATGGACAGGTTCCAGCGGTGCACCCTCGTTGCTCCAAAAGAAAATCACATAACCGAACAGTCGGAACAGACTAGGCACTCTCGATCCCCCCCTCACGAGAGAAACGAATCAGCAGATGTGCTGTTGATTTGATCAGTTCTTTCAGGCTTGCCATCTCGATTTCGGAATAGCCATTGTTCGTCCACAGATAGCCCGGCAGGATACATGTCGCAGACTTGAAGCCATTTTCTACAGGCGTCTCGATCTGCACCTTTACCTGTTCCTGATTTCCATTCTGAATCGGTGAGGAATAAACGATTTCCGTACCATCGTTCAATGTCATAAATGGGTAAAGCATCAAAACACCCTCTTTCCTTCTTCATTATATCACGTTACTGGACACGTTGCAATCTGTTTCACATCCACAAAAAAGTGTCTGTTCAAGCTCTTTTCTGCGTAATTTTTCGTGCAGTATCTATAGAATCAACACGAATTTTTACGCACATCGGGTGTCAAGTCAGTTCCACCAGCATCCAGAATGTCTTATTACGCCATTCCCCTGCATTCCCTTGGTCTGATATGATTTCCACACCATACTTTTGAAGTTCCCGATTCAGAAGCAGCTTGCCAATCGATTCTTTACTGGAACGACCTTTCGTAGGAGTCATTCCAAGAACACGAATCAGTTCCTCCTTCAGATCATTTTTCAGCATTGGCGTATTGAGGTGTTCCGCGATATAGGCCAACGCATTATCAGATTTATACTCCGGAACAGACCCGCCCAAATCATCCCGAATCATACTAAGAATCGCATCATGATAACCTTTCTGTATCATTTCCAGCGCAGTATGTTTCTGATATAAGAAGAGCAACTCCTTCATTTCATTGATGTGATACTCGCCGGTTCGGTGGTCATAGTTCAAAACAGACTCCTCCCCGATTCGCACATTCACATCCGGCGTTTCCAGAAACTTCTCCCAAGCCTCGCCTCCTGTACGATAGCAAAGCGCTGGTTCAAGATTCTGGTTTGCCTCTTTGAGCCGCGTTTCCAGTTCTCTCATCCCTCTACCGCGCAGATACAGCTTGCAGGTATCATTTTCACTCAGAGAACGCTTTCGGCCAATTTCCTGAATCACTTCCATAGGAAGCCACTGCTCAATGAAAACATGTTTGACTGTCTCGTCTTTGATGTCAACGCCATTATAGAGGACTGTCGTGGTAAAGAGGATTCGTTTCAGGAGCCTTCCTCCCCTGACACAGTCGCTCAGTGCGTCCATGGCCCCGCGCTTGTTATTATCAGAGCAGTAATATGCAGCATCGTCGCCGTATATCAGCTTCATTTTCTCAAGCGCCGCATGGGTCGTCACAAATACGATGGCCTTTTCATCGGGTGGAATCGCATCCAAAAGGGCTTTGCGCTCTGCATCCCGGTAATAGAATCGAATCTCTGAGACGCACGATTTTCTTCTTTGGATTCGGTAGTAGTTCTCCGGAGGAAGTGTTCCCTTCTCTTTCCATTTCCGAATCAAAAACTCCATCGTAGCGCTCATATAGACAACCGTTTTGCACGAAATCAACCGCTCAATACACTGGTACACCGTGTCTGTTTTGTGGTTAAAGCTCGCATCATTCACAAAATAATGCGCTTCATCGCAGACAATATACGTATAGCATCGTTTGATGTGCTCTATCGTCTTCTCCGGGTCATTCTGATAGTCCTTCTGAAGCTTCTGATAGGTCATGACATCGACAAACTCAAAGCTCAGGCAGTCCATCATTTCCCATTTGATCAAATCCCAATCTCGGAAGTCCCTTTTGCAGTCATCCCCAAAGACAGCCTGAATAATTTGCTCCCGCAGTGCTTTCCGGTTGCACAGGTACAGGATTCGCTTGCGCTCGACAGCCTCATATCTGGGAGTCGAAGCCACGATTTCCTTCAGCAGGTTCATGATAGCAGTTGTCTTACCTGCCCCTGTTCCCGCGTCGATCACATAGCGCCCAAATCCCCAGTTCCGGATAGAATCGCCGATTGCCTGTGAGACATAGTAAGCATCCTCTGGCAAGACCGGTGCGGCTCTCTCGAAAAGCATTTCTGCGATTCGCGCTTCTTCCATAAGCCGTACTTGCTCTGTCACGTCATCCGTCGGCTGTTTCACCAACTGAGACGGTGCAGGGCTTTGTTCGCCCGGTGCCAATCCCAGCTCAGAGAATCCTCCCAGCAGTTCTACTGCCGCCGGGACACCACTCCGTGTTCTTTGGGGCGGAGGTGCAATCAGCATAGTTTTTTCGTTCGTATCTTTTTCGAGGCTCATATTTTAGGCCCTCCCGTGAAATAAAATTTGCTGTAAACCTATTGCTATCGGGTTCGTTTACAGCTGCCCGAATGTGTCTTGCTATTTCACAGGATGGGATGAGTCTTTTCTGGCTACCGCCCCCTTTCAATCGTTTGATAGCCTCATTATACTATAAATGGTTGTTTATTTCAAGCTTATTGTTAAGTATATTTTGTTTTTGTATCAAAAGGAGCAGCACCGCCCACATCACGATGCCGCCCCATTAAAAAGTATATTTCAATCCTCTTCCGCCCGATGAATCGCCCTCGCGCGGCTCGTCTTGCGCTTTGCATTTGCCAGCGGTGAGAACCGGTCATAGTCGCTTGTAATATCTGCCGCAGCCAGATTCACATACCGCCGGGTCATTTCCATCGTCGAATGACCGAGGATTTTTTGCAATTTGAACTGATTACCGTTATTTCTTATATAGTAGAGTGAAAAGGTATGCCGCAGACCATGCACATTGTGCTGCTTCACGCCCCGGCTCAGACAATACCGCTTGAACGCGCAGCGGAGTCCACTCCCCGTCAGCTGCTCTCCGCCGATATTGGGAAACAGCCATGCATCCCCTTCCACATCATAACGCCATTTGCGGATGTACTCTTTCAGAATTGAGCTGAGCGCGTCAGACATTCCCACGACCTGCGCCTTCCGGTTCTTGGTATGGGAGAAGGTTATCGTCTTGTTCTTGAAATCTACATCGCTCATCTTGGCACAACACACCGTTTCCGTCCGGCTTCCGTTGTCCATGATCCAGCAGACAATGGCATAGGTGCGCCACTCCGGGAAGTCCGCTTTGAGGTTCGGCTTTTCCATCAGACGTGCCATGTCCTCGTCACAGAATGCTTTCGGCTTGGTATCCTGCATCGTCATTTCCTTCATCTTAAAGGGCTTCTCGATGTAGTGGTGGTCGTCGTCCATACACCAGTTAAAAAACACCCGGACATCCCGCAGATAATGATTCACCGTGACCGGCTTCTTGTCCTGCGCCATATCATTGACCCAATCCAGAAAGACCTTTCGGTTCACGCTTTCTACGCCGGTATGCCGGTCAAACCCATTGAACTTACAGAACGCCTCAAAGGTCTGGCGGTAATTGTGAATGGTCTGCGGGCTTTTGTTCTGTGCCTCTTTCTCCTCGATGAACTCCTCGAACGCCTCCAAAAGGCCTATTGTGTCGGCAGTCGTACTCTTCTGTATGGCTCGTTTCATAAACAGCTTCCTCCATTTGTTTGTTCCAGTGATTTCCAGTTTTGGAAGAAGTTCATCCTCATCAAGCGCGCTTTTTCGTCTAAAGATGCCCTTTTTATTTCTGCTTGGAAGGATTCAATCAGTTACGCCACGCCGCTCGAGAAAAGAGTAAAAAATAATGCCCGAACATGAAAAATCACATTCGGACAGTTGATTTTATCTCTATCTTGGCCTCTGGCCATTACAAATCAGTTGCGCTGCCATTGCGCCACACCAGCGAGTATCGTTTGCACAGGGTACTCTAGTAGAATACCAGAAACCTCCCCGCTTGTCAATATCTTTGTCCGGCCCGCTGTCGGCCCATGCAGCGCTGTTTCAGGGCGTTTCGAGACATCCGCGAGGCGATTCACGCACAAAACACGACGATTCACGCAGATCCGGCCACATTATGGCCGGAATGTGATAGAATAAAACAAGCTCAACATTTATGCTTCTTTCATAAGTTTCTGCCGCTTCGTTTGGAACTTCTGTGCAAAACTCACATTTTTTCAGAGGAGGTTTCTATGATCTCTTATCGCAAGCTTGCAATGCGCGTTCTGGGGCATCCGCTGCGGGTGCCGTCCCCCCGGCCCGCGTCCCACCGGGTGACGGCGCTGGCGCTGACAGCCGCAATGGTGGCCGGCATGGCCGCACCGGCGTATGCGGATACCTATTACATAGGCGATGGTGACATCACCATCACCAAAGACGAAACCGGCACCCAGGTCAAGCAAGGCAACAACACAAAAACAGACACGGACGGCAATATCATCATCAAGGGCGGCAAGCGCTCAGAGGATACCACCGCCTCCGGCGGCAGCTCTTCTGAAGGCGGCACCTCCGCAGCCTCTCCCGCCCAACCCAAGTTGGCCACGCCCCCATCAGAAGACAGCGACAGCGAAAACGAAGATATGGTCTACCTCGGCGCCCCCAAGGGCAACGTGTCTTCTGACGACGGCAACGAGGAAAACGAAAACCAGACCGGCGACACCACCGGCGGCGAGGAAAACAAGAACCAGCCTGACGACACTACCGGCGGCGAAGAAAGCAAGAACCAGCCTGACGACACTACCGGCGGCGAGGAAAACGAGACTGATCCCACGAAAAAGGACCAGACCGGCGGCAAGAACACCGGCGCGGGAAGCTCTGACCCTGAGAGCAGAGGCTCTGAGAGCGGCACCTCCGGCTCGGCGGGCGGCACTCCCACCACCGGCAGCGAGACCCCTGCCGAAGGCACGGAAGGCACGGAAAGCACGGAGAGCAGCCTCTCTACACCCAAAAGCCAGTTCACGTACACCGGTGCATCCCTCAAGGTCGCCGACGCCAATGACGACGAAGAGACCCGGAACGAATCGACTACGGTCTTGGAACGCGCGGCGGAAAACTTCAGGAGCACAGCCGAAAACGTCACCAACTATGTCATCCGCATCATCAACAAGGCCAAAGGCAATGACAACACCCTCAACGTGACGCTGGACAATGTCAACATTAAGGCCAAAAATGACGCCGCCCTCAGCGTCGAGGGCGCGGGCAACACGACGATCACGCTTAAGGGCGACAATACCCTCACCAGCGACGGCCAACATGCCGGCCTCGAGCACAACGAAAAGGACTATTATGGCAGAGAAGACACCGGCAAACTGACCATCACATCCGGAAATGAAAATGGCCGCAACACCGGCAGCCTGACCGCCACAGGCAGCGGTGCCTCTGCTGGCATCGGCAGCGTCTGGAACACCGGCAAAGTAAGCAACAGTGGTGCCGGCACCATTGAGATAACAGGCGGCGACATCACCGCCATCGGTGCCTCCGATGGTGCCGGCATTGGCAGCGGTACATGGGCTACCGGCGAAACCAATATCACCATCAGCGGCACTGCCAAAATCAATGCGCGGACCGATCAGGGTGGTGCCGGCATCGGCAGCGGTGACGGAAGCACCGGCCAGACCACAGTCACCATCAAGAGCGGCACCATCAAGAACGCCACCGGTGGCAACACCGGCGACGGCATCGGCGGAGGTTGCGATAGCAAGAATATTACCGTCAAGATCGAGGGCGGCACCATCGAAAAAGCGAAGGGCGGCGACGGCTATGGTTCCCACGACGCCGGCGACGGCATCCACAGCGACGGCGAGCTCACCATTCCTGACAAAGCCACCATTGTCAGCGCCATCGGCGGCAACGGCGACAGCAGAAACAGCAGCAGTAACGCCGGCCACGGCATCTACAGCGGCGGCAAGCTCACCATCAAGGGCGACATCGGGACTGCGCAGGGCGGCAAAGGCAAAACTACCGCCGGCCACGGCATCTACAGCAAAGGCGACCTCAACATCTCCGACAACGCCACCATCACGAACGCTACCGGCGGCGCTTCTACCGATGGCTACGCCGGCGACGGCATCCACAGCGACGGCAAGCTCACCATCTCCGGCGGCACCATCGGAACCACGCAGGGCGGCACCGGCAAGAGCGGCGGCGCAGGCATCTACAGCAAAGACGACCTCTCCATCGAGAGCGGTACCATCGGCAGCTTGGGCACTGATGGTAAAACTCCCGATACCACCACAGGTGCTCTCGGTGGAACCTCTACCGCAGAAGCAAAAGGCGGCAATGGCATCCACAGCGACGGCAAAATCAGCATCACGAGCGGCAACATCAGAAACGCCAAGGGCGGCAATGCAACTGCCGACTACAAGAGCGGCGGCAGCGGCATCTACTGCGGCGACGCCCTCACCATCTCCGGCGGCACCATCGGAACCGCGAAGGGCGGCGATTCTACCGCTGGCACCGGCGGCGACGGCATCCGCAGTGACGATAGTAAGTTCACCATCTCCGGCAGCACCACCGGAACCGCGCAGCTCTACACCATCGGAACCGCGCAGGGCGGCAACGGCACAATTTCCGGCGGCAAAGGCATCTTTGGCAAGACCATGGAGATCCTTGCCGGTACCATCATCGAAAAAGCCATCGGCGGCAACTCCACCGGCACCGGCGAGAAGGACACCGGCGGCGCAGGCATTTCCGCCAGCGACAGCCTCGCCATCTCCGGCTGGATACAGCAGGCCACCGGCGGCACAGCCAAAAGCGGCAAGGCGGGCGACGGCATCCGCAGCGACAGCACCCTGAACATCTCCGGCGGCAGGATAGAGCAGGCCACCGGCGGCAGCGCCGAAAGCGGCGCTGGCGGCAGCGGCATCCACGGCGGCGAAAGCCTCGCCATCTCCGGCGGCGATATACATCAGGCCACCGGCGGCGCAGGCATCGGCGGCAATCAAGTCGTGAATATTTCGGGCGGCACCATCTGGAATGCCACCGGCGGCAATGGCGGCGCAGGCATCGGCGGCCGCAAAAACCAGAACGGCAACGTCGAGATCACCGGCGGCACCATTGAAAATGCCGAGGGTACGGGCGGCGGCGCAGGCATCGGCGGCGGCAGCGGCGGCAGTGCCACCGTCACCATCTCCGGCAACACCACATCCATAAAGGCTGCGGGCCAGGACGGCGGCGCAGGCATCGGCAGCGGCATCGGCAGCGGCAGCGGCAGCAACGGCGACACCACCGTCACCATCTCCAGCGGCGTGATCAAACAGGCCACCGGCAACGGCGGCGCGGGCATCGGCGCGGGCGCGGAATCCCACGGCAAAACCCAAATCAACATCTCCGACGGCACTATTAAGTATGCCATTGGCCAGAACGGCGGCGCAGGCATCGGCGGCGGCAGCTACAGTGACAGCACAGCCGACACCGCGAAGGGCGATGTCACCGTCACCATCTCCGGCGGTACCATTAAAAATGCCGAGGGTACGGGCGGCGCAGGCATCGGCGGCGGCAAAAACTCTTCCGGCGAGACCAAGGTCAACATCTCCGGCGGCACCATTGAAAAGGCCACGGGTGGCAAATACGGCGGCGGTGCAGGCATCGGCAGCGGCAGCGGCTCTACCGGCGAGACCAAAATCGACATCACCGGGGATGCGCTCGTGTACGCGTATGGCAGCGGCGGCGCAGCCATCGGTTCGGGCGAATCCTCCACCGGCGAGACGACCATCAACATCCACGATACAACTGCCGAAAAGGGTGTCAAACGTGCTTTTGCCTACGACGGTGCAGGCATCGGCAGCGGTCATTACGCCTCCGGCCAAACTCACATCACCATCCGCAACGCGTCTGTGAGCTCTCTGGATTCCTCCGATGATTCCACTAATAACCCGGGCGCAGGCATCGGCAGCGGCAAAGGCGCCAAGGGCAACACCGACATCACGATAGAAAGCAGCACGGTAAAGGCCGTCGGCGGCAACGGCGCAGCCATCGGCAGCGGTAGTGAAGGAGACATCTACAGTCTTCCTACAGGTACGCCGAACGACCTCAAGACCATTATCCGTATCACTGACAGCAACGTCACAGCCTCCAGCTACTCCAGTGCAGCCATCGGCAGCGGCAGCTATTCTACCAACGCCACGGACATCAAGATCAACGGTGGCAAAATCGAGGCTTCGAGTTATGATGGTTCCGGCATCGGCAGCGGCGATAGCGCCAAGGGCGACACCGACATCCACATCACCAACAGCGATGTCACAGCCAAGGGCTTTATCGACGTCAGGTATGTAAGCCACGGCACAGGCATCGGTTCCGGTATCAATTCTTCCGGAAAGACTACCATTGATATTTCCGGCGGCACTGTTAAGGCCATGGGCAGCGGCGACGGCTACAAGGGCAGCGCGGGCATCGGTTCAGGCAGCCACTCCACCGGCGACACCGACATCACTCTCCGCGACGGCGTGACCGTTGAGGCTATCGGCGGCGGTGATTCCAGCCTTGGCGGCGGTGGCGGCGCAGGCATCGGCAGCGGCAGCGACGCCAATGGCAACACCACCATCCTCATCGAGGGTGCAACAAAAGTTACCGCTACCGGCGGCTCCACCGCTGCGGGCATCGGCTCCGGCCACTATGTCGGTGACATCAACGATCCCTCTGTGGGCAGCACCACCATCACCATCCGCAACAGCGGCAACGTCATCCCCATCATTGAGGCCAAGGGCGGCAGCAATGAGAACGGATCCTGCTGGGCTTCCGGTGCCGGCATCGGCTCCGGCGGCAACACCCTTAATAAGACCACCATCAACATTGAGGGCGGCGAAATCACGGCCACGGGCGGCGTCAGCCTTGACTCTCGCAATCACTCCGACGAGCGGCTCAGCGGCGCAGGCATCGGCTCCGGCTCCAACGTCTCCGGCGAGACCGAGATCAATATCAAGGGTGGCACCATCACCAAGGCCACGGGCGGCAAATACGGCGGCGCAGGCATCGGCAGCGGCAGCAGTGACACCAAAGACGACAGCAAGAAGGGCGCTGTCACCATCAACATCACCGACGGCACCATTGAAAAGGCCGAGGGCAAGAACGGCGGCGCCGGCATCGGTTCGGGCTATTACGGTCGCTCTTCCACGGTCAACATCTCCGGTAACGCCGAACTCAAAGACGTCAGGGGCGGCAATCTCGCTGCCGGCATCGGCTCAGGCTATGACTCTGACAAGGTGGACGTCGTGATCGACGGCGGCACCATCAACGCAACGGGCGGCGATTCCGCTGCCGGCATCGGCTCGGGCCTTAATAGCCGCAGCAGCGTGACCATCAAGAGCGGCACGGTCAACGCCAAAGGCAACCAGCATAGCAACAACTTCGGTTCTTCGGGCATCGGCGGCAGCTACGCCGATGTCACCATCAGTGGCGGCACCATCACAGCCACCGGCTATGACACCGGCGCCGGCATTGGCGGCAGCGACAACAACAACTCCAGCAGTATCACGATAACCGGCGGCACCATCGCCGCCACCGGCACCAGCGACGCCCCTGCCATCGGCGGCGGCAGCGTCTCCATCAGCAATACCGACTCCGCGCTGGACATCACCGCAACCGCCCCCGACGCCGACAATGCTATCCAAAGCAGCGACGGCAAGAAGCTGGACAAAGTCATCCAGCTCGCGGAAAACGGCAAGAAGGGCCTCGTGAAGCTCGTAAAGAGCGGCACCACCAGCATCTCGCGGCTCTTCCACAACGGTGTCTACGCGGCCAGCCAGCCATCCCACAGCGGCAGCGTAAAGGCCGAGATGAGCGAGGCAGAAAAGGCCAAGTACGGCGACATCTCTTCCGTCCACAACTGGACCGTCAGCGGCCGTCAGGAGCCGACCTGCGGCAAGGACGGCTACATCGATTACATCTGCATGGTGGACCACTGCGGCACCACGTTCCGCCACACTCTCCCCGCCGCCGGCCAGCACACCTGGAACGAGGGTGTCGTCACGAAGAAGCCCACCTGCACTGAGCTGGGCGTGCGCACCTTCACCTGTACCGTCTGCCACAATACCCGGACTGAGGCCATTGAGGCCCCCGGCCACGAGTACGGCGAGTGGGTCATTGACCGGGACGCTACCTGTATCGAGGAAGGCTCCAAACACCGTGATTGCATCCGCGGCGACGCTACCCAGACCGAGAGCATCCCCGCCACCGGCCAGCATCAGTGGAAAGTCCTCTCCACGACAGCGGCTACCTGCGGCCAGGACGGCACCGTCACCTACCAGTGCGAGGTCTGCGGCGATACGAAGACCGAAACGCTCAACGCCACCGGCCAGCACAGCTACGGCGCGGGCGTCGTGACCAAGGCCGCGACCTGCGCCGAGCCGGGCATCATGACCTATACCTGCGTCGTCTGCGGCGACAGCTACACCGAGAGCATCCCGGTGGATAAGACCGCCCACAAGTGGGATGCAGGCGTCGTCACGAAGGAGGCCACCTGCACTGCCGACGGCGTGCGCACCTTCACCTGTTCTGCCTGCGGCGATACCCGGACTGAGGCCATTGAGGCCCTCGGCCACGAGTACGGCGAGTGGGTCATCGACAGGGACGCTACCTGTGTCGAGCAAGGCTCCAAGCACCGTGACTGCATCCGTGGCGACGATACCCAGACCGAGGCCATCCCCGTCAGCAAGACCCACACCTTCAGCGAGTGGGTCATCACCAAAGAGCCTACCTGCACCGAGAAGGGCGAGCGCCAGCGCAGCTGCACCATCAGCGGCTGTGTCGTCACTGAGACGGAGGAGCTGCCCGCCCTCGGCCGCCATCAGTGGGGTGGCTGGACGCCTGTCGAAGGCGGCAGCCGCGAGTACCGCATCTGCGAGGTCTGCAATGCGGTGGAGTACCGCGATGTCTCCCACAGCAGCGACAACAGCACCATCTACACCGGCCTGCGTGTCCTTGACCCGGCTCAGGCCGACATCCTCCAGAACGTCCAGCTGGTCCGGCTGAACCAGATCAGCGATGTTCTCTACATTGATGTCACCCATGAGACGGCGTCCCTGCAGGGCGTCCTTTCCGATTTGACCGGCCTCCGCTCTGAGCGCATGGAGACCGTTGTCTTCTCCACCGAACGCTGCACTTCCACCCTCTCCCTCTCCGATGTTGCAGCCCTCGGTGCGGGCAGCACACCTTTCACCCTCAGCCACAGCGGCTCCACCGCCAGCTTCATCGTGGGCGGCGCAGACCACACCGCACTGCTGAGGTAAGCACATTGCCATTCTCTATTCCTTCCACATAACGACCAAGGCCCCCGCAGTTCTGTTCCAAACTGCGGGGGCCTTGGCGTTTTATTATGATAAAATTTTACTTCAGCTCCCGCTGTACGGCAGCGAAGTCCTCGAGGGTCAGGGCCTCGGGGCGGATGCGGGCGTCGAAGCCCGCCGCCTCGATGGCCGCGATGACCTTATCTTTCGGCAGGCCGAGGCCGCTGGCGATGGCGTTGGCGGCGGTCTTACGGCGCTGGCCGAAAGCGGCACGGATGAGGGCAAAGTAGCCGTCCTCGTCCTCCACCTGTACGGCGGGAGTGAGGCGGATGTCCATCCGCACAACGGCGCTGGTGACCTTCGGGGCCGGGTAGAAGCTGCCCGGCGCGGCGGTGAACATCAGCTTTGAGGTGGCGTAGTAGCTCACGGCGCAGCTGATGGCGCTGGACGCCCGGGTGCCGGGGGCAGCGGCCAGACGGTCGGCGGCCTCCTTCTGCACCATGACGGTGAGGTTCTGGATGGGCAGGCGGTCGCCCAGCAGCTTCATGACGATGGGGCTGGTGATGTAGTAGGGCAGGTTGGCGCAGACAGCCACCGGCATCCCGGGGAACTCCTCCTCGATGAGGGCGCGGAGGTCTACTTTCAGAACATCCTGCAATACCAGCTTGAAGTTATCCACGCCCGCCATGGTCTCGGCCAGCAGGGGCGGCAGGCGCTCGTCCACCTCGATGGACACCACCTTGGCGGCGCGCTGGGCCAGCTCTTTGGTCAGCACGCCGATGCCGGGGCCGATCTCCAGCACGCCCCAGCTCTTATCGACGCCGCTGGCATCCACGATCTTGGGCGGCAGGCCGGGATTGATGATGAAGTTCTGTCCAAAGCCCTTGGAGAGCGCGAAATCGTATTTTTCGCACAGGGTACGGATAACGGAGAGGTCGGTCAGCTCCGGCATAGTGGTTTTCCTTTCTGTTTCTTGCTAAAACAGCAAAACCTCTCCGTCACGCCTGCAGCGTGCCACCTTCCCTATCGAGGGGAGGCCTTGGCATTCCGCAAAGCTTACTCTCTTCGCCAGAGGCTCCCCTCGGTAGGGGAGCTGTCTGCGAAGCAGACTGAGAGGTTGAGCTATTTACACGACTAAAGTTATTTTCAAGAAGTGTTTACTGCGCACTTGCAGCGTCCTGCTCCCCTTCTGCACCGGCCTCGGAGGAAGCCTCTGCCTCCCCTGCGGCCTCGCTGGAAGCGGTGCTCTCGGCTGCGGCCTCCGAAGAGGCTGCGGCGGAGTCGGCGGCGATGTCAGCGTCGTTCACGCCGCCCACGGTGGTGACACCGGTGAGCTGCTGTGCGGTGCTGACGGCGCGCTGTATCTGCGGGTCCGTGTCGAGGGTGTAGTCATAGTAGCTGGCCTGCTCGTCGGCAGTCAGCGGGCGCTCCACGTCCACGGTCAGGCCGGTGCCGTCGAAGCAGGAGCCGTCGCCGCAAATGAGCTTTGCCACCGTGACCACGACAGCGCTGCCGTCCGAAAGGCGCTGGGGGCTGCTCTGGATGGTGCCTTTGCCCATCGTGGTGCTGCCCACGAGGCGGGTGCCGCACAGGGTGCGCAGGCTGGACGCAAAGAGTTCTGCCGCACTGGCGGTGTTCTCGTTCACGAGGCAGACGGTGGGCTGACTGATGACCGAGTCGCCGGTGCTGCTGCCCAGCAGGGTGCGGTTGCCTGCCTTATCCTCAGCGTAGGCCAGCACGCCTTCCGGCGCGACGAGTTCGATGCAGCTGATGGCGTCATCAAGGATGCCGCCGCCGTTGTCGCGCAGGTCGAAGATGAAGCTCTGGGCGCCGCTGGCGGTCAGGCTGCGGAGTGCAAAGTCCAGCTCACTGGGGGTGGAGTTGTCGAACTGCCAGATCTTGATGTAGCCCACATTGTCCTGCACCAGCGCGGAATCGACGCTGTTGGCCGTAAAGCCGGAGTGGGTCAGATCGGCGGTGTGCTGGGCGTTCTCGCTGTCCAGCCAGCCTACATTGACGCTCGTGCCGCTCTCGCCCCGGAGTTTGTTCTGGACAGCCTCCACGCTGCCCAGACTTTTGATGTCTGCGCCGTCGATGGTGGTGATGTAATCGCCCCGCTGGAGGCCGGCCTCCTTGGCAGGAGACTCGTCATACACTTTGATGACCTTGGCGTAGCCGGACTGGTCGATGGCCAGCTCCACGCCGATGCCCATCAGCTTGCCGCTCTGGGCGTTGAGCAGGTCGGTGTAGGCCGAGGCGGTGTAGTAGCGGGCGTACTTGTCGCCGGTACCCAGCAGATAACCGGCAGTCAGACGGTCGTACAGCACGGTCTCGTCGATGTCGTAGTAGTCGTTGGCGCGCACATAGCGGTCTACCTCGGCCACCTTGTTGTACATGCTCTCCTTTTCCTTCACGCTGGTGACGGTGTGGTCAAACAGCCGCATCGCCACCAGCATCGTGATGGAAAAAGTGACCGTCATTGCCAGAATGACGATGGTCACGGTCATCCCTACGGAAATTTTGCGGTTCATTCAGTGTCCTCCCCAGTTCAGACCAAAAACATCAGGATGACACTGCCCAGTACCGACAGCAGGAACACTCCTGCCAGAATCAGACAGCCCACCCGAAGGATACGCTTGCGTTTTTGCTCGTTCATTTCGCCTTGTGGCCTCCTTTGACCCCTCGACTTCAATTACAGTTGTGTTATCTTATCGGAATATAACCGCGGGGGTTGACCGCATTGGCCTTGGAGCCGCCCTTCCACACCTCGAGATGGAGGTGGTTGCCGGTAGAGTTGCCGGTGGAGCCCACATAGCCGATGAGGTCGCCCTGGTTGACATACTTGCCCGCCGACGTTGCCACCGAGCGCATATGGCCGTAGAGGGTGGAGTAGGCGTTGCCGTCTGTCATTTTGCCGTGATAGATGATGACATAGTTGCCGTAGCCGCCGCTGGACCAGCCGGCCACCTGCACATAGCCGCTGGCGGCTGCGTAGATGGGAGTGCCTGCGGGGGCGGCAAAGTCGATGCCGGCGTGGAGTTTGTTGACGCCGGAGACCGGGTTTTTGCGCCAGCCGTACTCGCTGGAGATGCGGGTATAGCTCCTGAGCGGGCAGATAAAGCCGCTGAAGCTCAGCTGGGGCTTGCTGGCCGCTGCCGCTGCGATGAGCTTCTGGATCTCCTTCTTGACGGCCTCGTAGTTCATCTCGTCCGACTCGATGGCCGCCTGGGCGTTCTTCTGGGCCTGCTGGGCCTCAGCGGCGCTCAGACGGGCCTCCTTGACGCTGTTGTTGAGCTCGTTCTGCTTGGACTGCATCTGCTTGTTCTGGGCGTCCAGCTCAGCCTTTTTGTTTTGCAGCTGGGTGCGCTCCTCCACGAGCTGGGTGCGGTCGGCCACGAGGGCTTCCTTCGCAGCCTTCATGTTGTCGAGTATCTCGGTATCCTTCACCGAAATGTCCTGCATGACCTCATTGAAGGTCAGAAGCTCGTACAGATCGTTCACAGACCGGAGCATGGCGACGCTGCCGCCGTCCCGCAGCTCCTGCATCGCGGCCATATGGCTCTTGAAATCGTCCCACTGGTCGGCGATCTCCTGCTCTTTCCGGGCGATCTCATTCTGCTTGGCGGTGATCTCCTGCTCTTTGACGCCGATGTTGTTCTGCACCTCGGAGATCTGGCTCTTGAGAACGCTGATCTGGCTCTGGAGCACCGAGACTTTTTCCTTCAGCTCAGACTCGAGGGCCTTGGCAGCAGCTTCCTTCTTTTTGGCGTCGTTCAGCTCCGTCTTATGCTGCTTGATGGACGCAGAGATCTTGTCCAGCTTGTTCTGCAGCGAGCTCATGCTGGTGGCCGCACTGGCCGGATAGACCGTCACGCTCAGCACGAGGCAGGCGGCGGCCAGAAAGGCGCAGGCGGCACGCATCATGGCCGAATGGCCCGACGGCTTTGCGTGGCGGGGCGGATGATGCAGGACAAAGCCTGCAGAATGCTTGTCGTGGTACACAGTAGGCCCTCCTTACACGTTCAGGTGCTTGCGGATGGAGAACATACTGCCCAGACCGCCCACCAGAGCGCCGCCCGCGAGGCTGTAGGTCAGGATGGTGGGCCAGACATTTTCCAGCGGCACCAGAGCCGTACCCATAAGCATCTGCCACAGGCCGCCCAGCGTGGGCGACAGCTGAACAATGTAGGCATAGCCGCCGATGGTGGCAGCTGCCGTCAGGATGCCGGAGAGCAGGCCCATAGTCAGGCCCTCGATGACGAAAGGCAGGGTGACGAGGGCGTTGGTAGCGCCGACATACTTCATGATCTCGATTTCACGGCGGCGGGCAAAGACGCTCAGCCGGATGGTGGTACCCACCGTGATGATGCTGACAGCCATCAGCACCAGCACCAGACCGCGCCCGACCTTGGTGACAGCCTGCTGGACCTCCACAAAGGTCTTGGTCATCTCGATGGGAGCCGTGACGCTGTAGACGCCGCTGATGTTCTCGAACTGCTTGCTGATGGTCTCCATCTGGTTCAGATCAGACAGGGAGACGCGGTAATTGGCCTTGAAAGGGTTGTCGTTCTCGAACTCGTTCAGCAGGGCGGCATAGTCGGACATATACCCCTTGTACTGGTTGAGGACGTCTTCTTTGGACATATACTGCACCCGGCTCACACCTGCGGTGCCGCTGAGGGCATTGCCCACAGACTGGATGGTGGCGTCATCAGCCTCGGGGTCCACGTAGACCACCATCTCGTTCTGGCTGCCCAGATAACTCACCATGCTGTCCACATTGACTTCAATGAGGCTGGCGAAGATGTTCAGGGTCATGCAGACGCTGAGGGAAGCGATGCAGGCGATGGTCATGGCCCAGTGCTTGCCGAGGTTGCGCACGCCGCGCCGGGTGAGGAACCCAAACGTAGAGATTTTCATACGTGTACCTCCTCGCCGAAACTGGCCGGAACATCGGAGATGATGCGGCCATGCTTCAGGGTGATGGTGCGGCGGTTGAAGCGGCGCACCAGTTCATGCTCGTGGGTGACGACAAGCACCGTGATGCCCATCTCGCTGACGCGTTCCAGCAGTTCCATCATCTCAAGGCTCATCTCGGGGTCGATGTTGCCGGTGGGCTCGTCCGCAATGACGAGGCGGGGGCTGTGGGCCAGAGCGCGGGCCACGGCCACGCGCTGCTGCTCACCGCCGGAGAGGAACTCGGGGTAGACCTTTGCCTTATCTTCCAGATGCACCAGCTCCAGCATGTAGTTGACGCGCTCTTTGATGTCTTTTTTGCCGATGTTGGTGACATGCATGGCAAACGCCACATTCTCGTAGACCGTCATGGTGGGGATGAGGCGGAAATCCTGGAAGATGATGCCCATCTGGCGGCGAAGGAAAGGCACTTTGCCCCGGCGCAGCCGGGCGACGTCCTTGCCGTCCACCATGACGCGGCCCTCGGTGGGCAGCTCTTCGCGGAGGATGAGCTTGAGCAGAGTGGACTTGCCGGCGCCGGAGTGGCCCACCAGAAAGACGAACTCACCGTCGTCTACGTGGAAGTCGATGTCCTCCAGAGCGGGAGTATCACTCCGTTTGTATATCTTTGTGACATGTTCAAAATCTATCATGAGTATCTTGCTCCTGAAAAATTTATTTGGCACAGAAGTTCCAGACCATTACAAAAGAAACCGGCCAGCATCGGGGTCGAGCGGCCGGTTTCGGCGTCCGCAGCCGGAGCGGCTGAGACGAAATATCAATATTTGGCCGGGTTGTTGGACAGGTACTTCTTGACCATGAGCGCTACCTTGAACACGATAGCGTCGTCGAACTCACGCAGATCCAGACCGGTCAGCTTTTTGATCTTTTCCAGACGATACACCAGCGTGTTGCGGTGGACGAACAGGCCGCGGCTGGTCTCGGAGACGTTCAGGTTGTTCTCGAAGAAGCGCTGGATGGTGAACAGGGTCTCCTGGTCCAGGCTCTCGATGCTGCCCTGCTTGAACACTTCGCGCAGGAACATCTCGCAGACCGTGGTGGGCAGCTGGTAAATAAGACGTGCGATGCCCAGATTGTCGTAGCGGATGATCTGCTTCTCGGTGTCGAACACCTTGCTGACCTCCATGGCGATCTGTGCTTCCTTAAAGGAAGTAGCCAGGTCCTTCACGTTGGCGATGGGGGTGCCGATGCCCACGACAGCCTTGATGTAATGCTCGCCGGACAGGGTGTCCACGATACTGGCGGCCAGCTTCTCCATATCGGTGCGGTCGATGCCCTTGCGGATCTCCTTGACCAGGACGGTGTCCGTCTCGCTGATGTTGAAGACGAAGTCCTTCTGCTTGTCGGGGAACAGGCTACTCACCACGTCGTAAGCGGAAATGTCGCCGCCGCTGGTGACGCGGACGATGAACACCACGCGGGAGACGTCGGTGGCAAAGTGGAGCTCACGGGCCTTGGCGTAGATGTCGCCGGGCAGGATGTTGTCCAGCACCACGTTCTTGATAAAGTTGGCTTTGTCGAACTTCTCGTCGTGATACTGCTTGATGCTCTGCAGGCTGATGGACAGCACAGCGGCAAACTGGCCTGCAGTCTCGTCCGCACCTTCCACAAAAACGGCATAATCGTTATGCTTTGCGCTGGAGAACTGCTGGTAGGTGTAGCCATCCCGCACGAAGCGGTCACCGGCCGTCAGACGCTCTGCCATAAAGCCCTCGCGCACCTCGCCGATCAGATTCAGCTCCGAGCAGGAGATGACAGCGCCGGTCTCATCCACCACGCCGACCACGCGGTCGATCGCGTCCTTCATCTGGTAGATCACGCTCTGAAATACTCTATTGGCCATAAATGGATACCCCTTTTCCTCTCTTGTGCAAACCGCAGGTGGGCGGGATTGTGATTTTTAACAATTTCGCCGCATTACATTTTATATTTTACACAAAAGAATTTACTTTTGCAACATATTTCACCAAAAAAAATTCTTCTTTCTTGTTGAAATTATCTTTCGGGGTCATTTTCGGGCCAAAAAGGGCCTTTCTGCGTGGTTCTGAGGGCTATTTTACCGGTAAAATGTGATACTTTTTTGAAAACCGGGTGAAAAGCAGTCCTTTACCCCGTGGTAATTTTCGCCACCTCGTCAGCTGTCAGCTCCCGCCACTGGCCCGGGGCAAGGCTCTCGTCCAGCGCAAGCCCGCCGATGGCGTCCCGGTGCAGGGCGTTGACGCCCGCACCGTAGACGCCGAACATCCGCTTGATCTGATGATACACGCCCTGCCTGAGCAGAACGCGGACCGTCAGCCCGTCGGGGGTAAGGGCAGACACTTTCGCCGGCGAAAGGGCCGTGCCGTCGGCAAGGGTAACGCCTGCGGCAAAGCCGACCTTCATCTCTTCCGTCAGCGGGGTGTCGATGACGACGGTGTAGGTCTTGGAGACATGGCGCCTGGGCGCGAGGATGTCGTGGGCAAAGCCGCCGTCGTCCGTCAGCAGGACGAAACCGGTGCTGGTCTTGTCCAGCCGCCCGGCCGGGAACAGCTCCCGCCGGGGATAGGCATCCCCCACCAGATCCACGACCGTCGTGTCCCGCTTGTCGGTGGAGGCGCTGACGACGCCCTCGGGCTTGTTGAGCATAAGGTAGACGAACTGCCGGTAGGCCAGCGCTTTGCCGTCCACAGCCACGGCGTCAGCCTCTTTCAGCTGGGTATCCCCTTTCTTGCAGACCGCGCCGTTGACCGTGACGCGGCCTTTCGCCAGCAGTGCCTTCGCCTCGCTCCGGGTGCATTGGGCCGTCTCGGCTAAATATTTATCGAGTCTCATGAAAACTCCTTCTGTGTGCAGAAAAGAGGCCGTTGCCTGCGGCAACAGCCTCTTTTCCTGTAAAATCACGTTTAGACGCTCAGATTTGCGTGTTGTTCCACAGCATCCGGGTTGGCGTCAAAGATGGGCTTGAGGATGTGAGCGATGAATTCCTCCACCTGCTGGGGAGCGCGGCCCACAAAGTTCTCCGGCACAAGGCCCGCCGCGATCTCTTCCTTGGTCAGACCAAAGGCCGGGTCGGCGGCGATGCGGTCCACCATGTCGTTGGGCAGACCCTCTTCCTTGACCTGCTTGCCGGCGGCGATGGCGTGCTGGCGCAGACGCTCGTGGAGCTCCTGACGGTTGCCGCCCTTCTCCACGGCCTGCATCATGATGTTCTCGCTGGCCATGAAGGGCAGCTCGGCCATCAGGCGGCTGCGCACGACCTTCGGGTAGACCACGATGCCGTCGGTGACGTTGAGCATGATGTTCAGGATGGCGTCGGTGGCGAGGAAGCCCTCAGCCATGGCAACGCGCTTATTGGCGCTGTCGTCCAACGTGCGCTCGAACCACTGCGTACCGGTAGTGAAGCTGGGGTTGAGCACATCCACCATCAGGTAGCGGCTCAAAGCGCAGATGCGCTCGCAGCGCATGGGGTTGCGCTTGTAGGGCATGGCGGAGGAACCGATCTGGTTTTTCTCAAACGGCTCTTCCATCTCCTTGAAGTTGGCCAGCAGGCGCAGATCGGTGGCGAACTTCATGCAGCTCTGGCCGATGCCGGCCAGTGCGTTGAGGATGAAGGCATCCACCTTGCGGCTGTAGGTCTGGCCGGACACCGGGATGACGGCCTCGCTGTCGAAGCCCATCTCCTCGGCGATGGAAGCATCCACGGCGCGGATCTTATCGGCGTCGCCCTTAAACAGCTCCATAAAGGAAGCCTGGGTGCCGGTGGTACCCTTGACGCCGCGCAGCTGCAGGGTAGCCAGACGGTGGTCGATCTCGTTGAGGTCCATCACCAGCTCGTTGGCCCACAGGGTAGCGCGCTTGCCCACGGTGGTGGGCTGGGCGGGCTGGCAGTGGGTGTAGGCCATGCAGGGCATATCCTTATACTCCTCGGCGAACTTTGCCAGCTTTGCCAGCACGCCGATGAGCTTCTTGCGCACCAGCTCGAGGCCCTGACGCATCACGATGATGTCGGTGTTGTCGCCGACATAGCAGCTGGTGGCACCCAGATGGATGATGCCTGCCGCCTTGGGACACTGCTGGCCGTAGGCGTAGACATGGCTCATGACGTCGTGGCGCACCAGCTTTTCCCGCTCGATGGCGACTTCATAGTTGATGTCGTCCACATGAGCTTCCAGCTCGGCCACCATCTCGGGGGTGATATTGGTCAGGCCCTGCTTCATCTCGGCCCGGGCCAGCGCCACCCACAGGCGGCGCCAGGTGCGGAACTTGTTGTCGTCCGAGAAGATGTACTGCATCTCATCGGAGGCATAACGGGTGGAAAAGGGGCTGATATAACGGTCATGCTGAGACATGAAGATGTCCTCCTTGGGTAAGTTTTACGAAACCTCAACCTCTCAGTCTCGCTCCGCTCGACAGCTTCCCTACCGAGGGGAGCCTCTGGCGAAGAGAGAAAGCTTTACGAAATGCCAAAGCCTCCCCTCGTTAGGAGCAACAACGACGACCGCCGCCAGTGGCGGAAACAGGGAGTCGCTGTTGGGGCCGCGGCCAGCAAGACGCAAGCAAAGCGCTGCGGATGCTGGGTGCCGCAACCCGGGCAGTGGCATTGCGAAGCAATGACGGAGAGGTTTTCTCCTATTTTACCATCAAATCTTGAAATAGTCCACGCCGCCCTCGAAAATAGGCTGATACTTGTCGCCGGTGACGTTTTTGTACAGGTACTCGCCGCTGCGCTCCGAATGGCCCATCTTGCCGAAGACACGGCCATCCGGGCTGGTGATGCCCTCGATGGCGAGGACGGAGCCGTTGGGGTTGTACTTCATGTCCATGCTGGGGTTGCCGTCCTGATCAACGTACTGGGTCGCGATCTGGCCGTTGGCGATGAGGGTGTCCAGCACGCTCTGAGGTGCCACGAAGCGGCCCTCACCGTGGCTGATGGCCACGGTGTGCTGGTCGCCCACACTGCACTTGGACAGCCAGGGGCTGCCGGTGGAGGCGATGCGGGTGCGCACCAGCATACTCTGGTGGCGGCCGATGGTGTTGAAGGTCAGGGTCGGGTCGCAGGCCGTGATGGGGCGGATGTCGCCGTAAGCGGCCAGACCCAGCTTGATGAGGGCCTGGAAGCCGTTGCAGATGCCCAGCATCAGACCATCACGGTGCTGCAGCAGGTCGCGGACTGCCTCAGTGACCGCAGGATTGCGGAAGAAGGAGGCGATGAACTTTGCGCTTCCATCCGGCTCGTCGCCGCCGGAGAAGCCGCCGGGCAGCATGACGATCTGGCTCTCGTTGATGGCCTTGACCAGTGCCTCGCAGCTGGCGGTGACGTCAGCGGGGGTCAGGTTGCGGATGACCAGCACCTCGGGGTCCGCACCGGCGCGGGCAAAGGCGTGGGCGGTGTCATACTCGCAGTTGGTACCCGGGAAGACCGGGATGATGACCTTCGGCTTTGCCACGCCGATCTTGGGCGCAGCGGGGGCGGTCAGGCTGCCGTCGATCTTCTCGACGACAGGGCCGGCCTTGCGGTAGGGATAGACGGGCTCGAGCTTGCTCTCCCAGATCTCCTGCAGCTGAGCCATATCCAGCTTGTCGCCGCAGCACTCGAAGGTGTAGTCTGCGGTGGTCTCGCCCAGCAGCTCACCAGCCGGGGCGTCAGAGACCATCTCCAGCACGATGGAGCCGTACATGGGCTTAAACATATCGTGGGTGGTCATGTTGTTCATCATCTTGAAGCCGATGCGGTTGCCCAGACCCATCTTGAAGAGAGCCTCGGCCAGACCGCCATAGCCCACAGAGGAAGCAGCGGCCACCATGCCATCTTCCATCATCTGCTCAACTTTCTTGTAGTTGGCCTTCAGGGAGAAGAAGTTGGGGCAGCCGGTGACGGGGTCCAGGATGGGCCGGATGAGGACGACGGTGCTCTCAGGCTTCTTGAACTCGGTGGAGACGACGCGGCTGGCCTTGCCGATGGCGGTAGCGAAGGACACCAGCGTAGGAGGCACATCCAGCTGCTCGAAGGAGCCGGACATGCTGTCCTTACCGCCGATGGAGGCGATGCCGAGGCCGATCTGTGCGTCCAGTGCGCCCAGCAGAGCGGCCAGCGGCTTGCCCCAGCGCTCCGGGGAAGTGCCAAGGCGCTCGAAGTACTCCTGGAAGGTCAGGTAGGCGTCCTCATAGCGGAAGCCGGAGGCCACCAGCTTGGTCACACTCTCGACGACGGCCATCCGTGCGCCCACATACTGGTTGGCGCTCATGAGGTAGGGGTTGTAGCCCCATGCCATGCCGGAGCAGGTGTTGGTCTCGCCGTCCACGGGCAGCTTTGCGACCATGGCGTTCTGGGGGGTCAGCTGGCATGCGCCGCCGAAAGGCATCAGCACGGTGGCCGCGCCGATGGTGGAGTCGAATCGCTCAGAAAGGCCCTTCTTGCTGCAGACGTTCAAATCGCCCACCATGTTCTTCATCTTCTGTTCGAAGGTCACGCCGGCCCACTGGGGCTGCCAGACAGTCCCCTTCTCGATGTGGACGTTCTGGTGCTTCTCAGCGCCGTTGGAGTTCAGGAACTCGCGGCTGATGTTGACGATGGACTTGCCGTTCCACACCATGTTCAGGCGCTTTTCCTCGGTGACCTTTGCCACGGGGGTGGCCTCAAGGTTCTCCTCGGTGGCGATGGAGATGAACTTGTCCACGTCCTCAGGGGCCAGAGCCACGGCCATACGCTCCTGGCTCTCGCTGATGGCCAGCTCAGTGCCGTCGAGGCCGTCATACTTCTTGGTGACCTTGTTCAGGTCGATATACAGGCCGTCGGCCAGCTCGCCAATGGCGACAGAGACGCCGCCGGCGCCGAAGTCGTTGCAGCGCTTGATCATCTTGCAGGCGTCCTCGCGGCGGAACAGGCGCTGCAGCTTGCGCTCGATGGGGGCGTTGCCCTTCTGGACCTCAGCACCGCAGTGCTCGAGGCTGTCCAGCTTGTGGGCCTTGGAGGAACCGGTGGCACCGCCGATGCCGTCGCGGCCAGTGCGGCCGCCCAGCAGGACGATGACGTCGCCGGGAGCGGGGCATTCGCGGCGGACGTGGGAAGCGGGCGTTGCGCCCACAACAGCGCCGATCTCCATGCGCTTTGCCACATAGCCGGGGTGATAGATCTCATCCACCTGACCGGTAGCAAGGCCGATCTGATTGCCGTAGGAGGAATAACCGGCGGCAGCGGTGGTCACCAGTTTGCGCTGGGGCAGCTTGCCGGGCAGGGTCTCACTGACGGGCTTGAGGGGATCGCCTGCGCCGGTGACGCGCATGGCCTGATAGACGTAGCTGCGGCCGGACAGCGGGTCGCGGATCGCACCGCCGATGCAGGTGGCAGCGCCGCCGAAAGGCTCGATCTCCGTCGGGTGGTTGTGGGTCTCGTTTTTGAAGAGGAACAGCCAGTCCTCGTCCTTGCCGTTGACGTCGCACTTGATCTTCACGGTGCAGGCGTTGATCTCCTCAGACTCGTCGAGGTTCTTCAGGATGCCCTGCTTTTTCAGTTCCTTGGCACCGATGGTGGCCAGGTCCATCATGCAGCGGGGCTTGTTCTCCCGGCCCAGATCGGCGCGCATGGCCATGTAACGGTCGAAGGCCTCCTGCACCACGGCATCGTCGATCTGGACGTCATCCAGAATGGTTCCGAAGGTGGTGTGGCGGCAGTGGTCCGACCAGTAGGTGTCGATCATCCTGATCTCGGTGATGGTCGGGTCGCGCTTCTCCGAGCGGAAATACTCCTGGCAGAACTTGATGTCGCCCAGGTCCATGGCGAGGCCCTTCTCGTCGATGAACTTTTTCAGGCCTGCCTCATCCAGCTCGTTGAAGCCGTCCAGCACCTTCACTTCGGTGGGGACGGGATACTCCATCTTCAGGGTAGCCTTGGTGTCCAGCGAAGCCTCGCGGGCCTCCACCGGGTTGATGACGTATTTCTTGATCTCAGCCACCTGCTCATCGGTCAGGGTGCCTTCCAGCAGGTAGACGCGGGCAGAGCGCACCAGCGGGCGGTCGCCCTGGCTGATGAGCTGGATGCACTCGGCGGCAGAGTCGGCGCGCTGGTCGAACTGGCCGGGCAGATACTCCACGGCGAAAGACACGCCGTCGGAGACAGGCAGCTCGGCATAGGTGTTATCCACCGGCGGCTCACTGAACACGGTGGGGACGCACTGCTCGAACAGAGCCTCGTCGATGCCCTCCACGTCGTAGCGGTTGAGCAGACGCAGACCGTTCAGCTCCTTGATGCCCAGCAGGGAGACGAGCTCATTGCGCAGGCTCTGGGCCTCGCCGTCGAAGCCGGGTTTCTTTTCAACATAGATACGATATACCATTGGGTATTTCCCTCCTGTATCGATTTCTTCTTCCGGGCTAAACCTCTCCGTCACGGCTAACGCCGTGCCATTGTCCGGGTTGCGGTACCCAGCATCCGCTTCGCTTTGCTTGCGTCTTGCTGGCCGCGGCCCCAACAGCGACTCCCTGTTTCCGCCACTGGCGGCGGTCGTCGTCGTTGCCCTAGCGAGGGGAGGCCTTGGCATACCGGAAAACTTCATCTCTTCGCCAGAGGCTCCCCTCGGTAGGGGAGCTGTCTGCGAAGCAGACTGAGAGGTTTATTCTTTCTCTGCCAGCGCTTTCAGCGCCCGCATCCCGATGTCGGTGCGCTTGTGCAGCTTGTCGAAGTGGATGTGCTCCGCCGCCTCGTAGGCGATGGAGATGGCGCGGGGCAGGCCGGGCGCGGTGGCCGTCACACCCAGCACACGGCCACCGTTGGTGACGAGCTGGCCGTCCTCGGTGATGGCCGTGCCGGAGTGGTAGACCGTGACGTTCGGCTCATCGGGCAGCTGACCGTCCACCAGACCGGTGATGGGCTTGCCCTTCTCGTAGGCCACCGGGTAGCCGCCGGAAGCGAGGATGACGCAGGCAGCAGCGCCGTCGGAGAACCTGACCTCGGTGTCGGCCAGCGTTCCTTCGGTGCAGGCAGTCATGACCTTGAGCAGGTCGCTTTCCAGCAGGGGCAGCACCACCTGAGTCTCCGGGTCGCCGAAGCGGCAGTTGTACTCGATGACCTTCGGGCCGTCCGGGGTGAGCATCAGGCCGAAGTAGAGGCAGCCCTTGAAGGGGCAGCCCTCAGTGTTCATGGCCTTGATGGTGGGCAGGAAAATTTTCTCCATGCACTCGGCAGCGATGGCCGGAGTGTAATAGGGGTTCGGCGCGACGGTACCCATGCCGCCGGTGTTCAGGCCGGTGTCGTGGTCGTTGGCGCGCTTGTGGTCCATGGAGGACACCATGGGCTTGACCACCTTGCCGTCGGTGAAGCTCAGCACACTGACCTCAGGGCCGGTGAGGAACTCTTCCACCACGACATGGTTGCCGGAAGCGCCGAACTTTTTGTCCAGCATAATCTCCTTGACACCCTCGGCGGCCTGCTCTTCGTTCTCGCAGATGAGCACGCCCTTGCCCAGCGCAAGGCCGTCTGCCTTGATGACCACCGGGTATTTGCCCTCAGCCTTGATATACTCCATGACCTTGGCGGGGTCGTCGAAGGTCTCATACTTTGCGGTGGGGATGCCGTACTTCTTCATGAGGTCTTTCGAAAAGACCTTGGATGCCTCGATGCGGGCAGCGGCCTTGTCCGGGCCGAAAGCCGGGATGCCGACTGCCGCCAGCGCATCCACCATGCCCAGTGCCAGCGGGTCGTCCTGAGCCACCACGACGTAGTCGAACTTTTCCGTCTCCGCAAAGCCGACCATCGTTTCCACGTCGGTGGCCTTGATGTTGACGCAGTGGGCGTCATAGCCGATGCCGCCGTTGCCGGGCGCGCACCAGACTTCGCCGCAGTCGGGGCTCTTCTTCAATGCCTTGATGATGGCGTGCTCGCGTCCGCCGCCGCCAACGACCAGAATTTTTTTTGCCATTTTTATGCCCCCTTAGTGATGGAACAGCCGGATGCCGCAGAATGCCATTGCGATGCCGTACTTGTTGCAGGTGTCGATGACCTGCTGGTCGCGGATGGAGCCGCCGGGCTGGACGATGGCCGTCACGCCGGAACGGCGTGCGCGCTCGATGTTGTCGCCGAAGGGGAAGAACGCATCCGAACCGAGGCAGACGCCGGTGACATGGCTCAGGTACTCTTTCTTTTCCTCAGCGGTCAGCGGCTCGGGCTGACGGGTGAAGGTCTCGGCCCAGACGTCGTCGCCGATGACGTCCTCGGGGGTGTCGCCGATGTAAACATCAATGGCGTTGTCGCGGTTGGGCTTTGCCACATCGTCACGGAAAGGCAGCTCCAGCACCTTCGGCATATGGCGCAGCTGCCAGTTGTCGGCCTTCTGGCCTGCCAGACGGGTGCAGTGGATGCGGCTCTGCTGGCCGGCGCCCACGCCGATGGTCTGGCCGCCTGCGGTGTAGCAGACGCTGTTGGACTGGGTGTATTTCAGGGTGATGAGAGCAATGATGAGGTCGCGCTTCTGCTCCTCGGTCACGGTCTTGTTCTCGGTGACCCAGTTGGTCAGCATGGTGTCGGCGTTGATGGCCAGCTCGTTGCGGCCCTGCTCGAAGGTGATGCCGTAGACCTGCTTGTGCTCCACGGGGTTCGGCTTGTAGGCCGGGTCGATGGCGACCACGTTGTAATTGCCCTTCTTCTTTCCGGCGAGGATGGTCAGTGCCTCCGGCTCATAGCCCGGGGCGATGATGCCGTCAGACACTTCGTGCTGGATGAGCTTTGCAGTCGGCACATCGCAGACGTCAGAGAGGGCGATCCAGTCGCCGAAGGAGGACATCCGGTCCGCACCGCGGGCGCGGGCATAAGCGCAGGCCAGCGGCGAAAGCTCCATGTCCGGGGCGATGTGGTACATCTTCCGCTCCACCTCGCTCAGAGGCAGACCGAGAGCTGCGCCGGCCGGGGAGACGTGCTTGAAAGAAGCGGCAGCGGGCAGGCCGCAGGCCTCCTTCAGCTCCTTCACCAGCTGGATGGAGTTCAGGGCATCCAGAAAATTGATGTAGCCGGGCTTGCCGTTCAGGACGGTGACGGGCAGGTCAGAGCCATCCTCCATATAGATGCGGCTGGGCTTCTGGTTGGGGTTGCAGCCGTACTTCAGTGCGAGTTCATTCATTGGTGCATCCTCCTTGTGTCTTAGGTTATTCTTCTTCGGCGTCGAGCTTTTTGAGCAGTTCCAGCTCTTCGGGCAGCAGCTCCGGCTCCTCAGGGTCGTCGAGGTCGCTGCACACAGCGTCGTATTTGTTGAAGATCATGTCGCCGCTCTCGCCGGTCTCCAGGTCGATGACCCGGGCGAAGAGGCTGACTTTGTTGTCGGGGTTCAGGTTCTGCCACAGGCCGTGGGCGAAGTCGCCGATGGTGCGGGGGCAGGCGAAGCGGAGCGGCTCCCCCTCAAAGCTGGGGATGGGGCTGCCGTTGTGCTTGTAGGTGCTGATGAAGTGTCCCTCACCGGCCACAGGCTGGGGGTAGTCGAAGAAATAGCGCTGGACGCTCTCACCGTTGCCGTCGGCAGACTTGAGGATGCTCATCTGGTAGCTGCCGTCTGCGTACACCACAGCGGAGATGCGGGGGGTGTAGTTGGGCTCGTCCGGCTCAAAGGTGCGGGTGCGCAGAGCATCGGCGAAGCTCTTGCCCCGGCTCATCTCGTCAAAGATGGTATCGGTCTGGTCGCCGTTGGTAACGATATGGGTCTTGCCGAGGGTCAGCACGGGGTTATAGATGATGAGGCTGGGATCCTCGAGCTTGGCCGGGTCGGCAGCCATGGTGCAGATACCGCCGCGCTCCGGCACCGGGTCGAAGACGCGGTTGCGGCTGTTCTCGCTGCGGCCCATGATGAAATAGCCGATGAACATCTGACGGCCATCCGGGGCCTTTGCCACGGCGATGCCGCGGCCGGGGTACTCGTTCGCGGCCAGATATTCGTTCAGGTTGATCTTCTCCATTGTTATTCTCCTATTGTTAAACCTCTCCGTCACGGCTGACGCCGTGCCACCTCCCCTACCGAGGGGAGGCCTTGGCATACCGGAAAGCTTTGCCTCTTCGCCAGAGGCTCCCCTCGATAGGGGAGCTGTCTGCGAAGCAGACTGAGAGGTTATCTCATTTTATCTCTCCGCTGCAAACCATTGCCACAGCCTTCGGCAGCAGCTTCCATTCCGCCTGCTCCATTACACGCTTCTGCAGCACCTCGGGGGTGTCGCCAGGCAGGATGTCCACAGCCTTCTGCAGCAGGATAGGCCCGCCGTCGCACTCCTCATTGACGAAGTGGACGGTAGCGCCCGTCACCTTGCAGCCCCGGGCCAGCGCAGCCTCGTGGGGGCGCAGGCCGTACATTCCCGGCCCGCAGAAGGACGGGATGAGGGCGGGGTGGATATTCAGGATGCGGCGGGGATAGGCCTCGATGACGCTGGGGCCTAACACGGACAGGAAGCCCGCCAGGACCACAAGGTCAATGTTATGTTCTTTCAGCGTTTTCAGCAGTGCGGCGTCAAAATCCTCACTGGAAGCGTAATCCTTCCGGCGGACCACCACACCCTCGACGCCCGCATTGGCGGCGCGTTCCAGCGCGTAGACGCCGGGTTTGGAGGCCACGACAAGCCTGATCTTGCCGCTGGGGTTCTCGCCCCGGGCCTCGCTGTCCAGCAGCGCCTGCAAATTGGTGCCGCCGCCGGACACTAACACTGCAATGTTCAGCACAGCTCGACACCCTCACCTTCTGCGATGACGCCCAGACGGTAAGCTTCCGGCTCGCCGTTGGCATGGAGGATCTCCAGTGCCTTGTCGGCCTGCTCAGCGGGGACGGTCAGCACCATGCCGACGCCCATATTGAAGGTGTTGAACATATCGTGCTCAGAGATGCTGCCGGTCTTCTGCATCAGGTGGAAGAGGGCCGGCGTGCGGACATCCTCCTTCTTGATGCGGGCGCAGCAGCCCTTCTTCAGGCTGCGGGGGATATTCTCGTAGAAGCCGCCGCCAGTGATGTGAGAGATGCCCTTGACATCCACTTCTTCCAGCACTTTCAGCACAGGCTTGACGTAGATCTTGGTGGGGGCCAGCAGGGCCTCGCCGAGGGTCTTGCCGCCCAGCTCTGCGGGGGCCGTCTTCAGGACGGTGGGGTCGCCGTCGATGTCAAAAATTTTGCGCACCAGCGAGAAACCGTTGGAATGGACGCCGGTGGAGGGCAGGGCGATGATGACATCGCCGGGCTTCATGGTCTCGTTATTGAGGATCTTTTCCTTGTCCACAACGCCCACGGTGAAACCGGCCAGATCGTACTCGTCCTCCGGCATCATGCCCGGGTGCTCAGCGGTCTCGCCGCCCACCAGAGAACAGTCAGCCTGGACGCAGCCCTCGGACACGCCCTTGACGATCTCGGCGATCTTCTCGGGGATGTTGCGGCCGCAGGCGATGTAGTCGAGGAAGACCAGCGGTTTTGCACCGGCGCAGATGACGTCGTTGACGCACATAGCCACGCAGTCGATGCCAATGGTGTCGTGCTTGTCCATGATCATGGCGATCTTCAGCTTGGTGCCGACGCCATCGGTGCCGGAGATGAGGACAGGGTGCTTGTAGCCGGTGCAGTCCAGCTCAAACAGGCCGCCGAAGCCGCCCAGACCACCGATGCAGTGCTCGTTCATGGTGCGGGCCACATACTGCTTCATGAGTTCGACCGAACGATAGCCGGCGGTGATGTCCACACCTGCGGCTGCATAGCTTTCCGAATAGCTCTTTTCCATTGTTACTCTCCTAACTTTTTCTCGTCCTTGGGACGGTCATTCAGGTGGCGTTCATGAATATCGGTGGAAAGCACCTCTTCCGGCTTCACAGCGTATTTGCCGGTGAAGCAGGCGGTGCAGAAACCGCAGTTGGCGTTCTGGGTCAGCTGGACGACGTGCTCCGTAGAGAGGTAGCCCAGCGTGTCGGCGCCAATGATCTCGTTGATCTGGTCCACCGTGCGGCCGGTAGCGACCAGAAGCTTCTGGTCGGGAATGTCGGTACCAAAGTAGCAGGGATATTTGAAGGGGGGTGCCGAAACGCGGAAGTGGACTTCCTTTGCTCCGGCGTCCCGCAGCAGCTTGATGATGCGGGCAGAGGTGGTGCCGCGCACGATGGAGTCATCCACCAGCACGACCCGCTTGCCCTTGACGGTGCTGGTCACGGCGTTCAGCTTGATGCGGACGCTGTTCTCGCGCTGCTTCTGGCTGCCCTGGATGAAGGTGCGGCCGATGTACTTATTTTTAATAAAGCCGATGCCGTAGGGGATGCCGCTCTCCTGAGAGTAGCCAAGGGCGGCGTCGAGGCCGGAGTCCGGCACACCGATGACCACATCGGCCTCCACGGGGTGTTCCTGGGCCAGGAAGCGGCCTGCCTGCTTGCGGGCCTCATGCACCGAGCTGCCCTCGATGATGCTGTCGGGACGGGCGAAGTAGATGAACTCGAAGACGCACATCTGGCGGTCGGGACGGCCGCAGTGGTCTTTGATGGAGCGCAGCTCACCGGTCTTGGTGTCGGTGATGACGATCTCGCCGGGTTCCACGTCCCGCAGCAGGGTCGCGCCCACGGCATCCAATGCGCAGCTCTCGCTGGCAAAGACGTAGCCGCCGCCCGGTAGGGTGCCGATGCAGAGAGGGCGATAACCGCGGGGGTCGCGGGCCGCGATAAGTTTAGTGGCCGACATGACCACGAGGCTGTAAGCGCCTTCGAGGACGTCCATCGTCTTGCTGATGGCGATCTCGATGCTGCCCATCCGCAGGCGGTTGCGGGTGACGAGGTAGCAGATGACCTCGGTATCGGAGGAGCCATGGAAGATGGCACCCTCGTTTTCCAGCTGGCGGCGCAGCTCCAGAGCGTTGGTCAGATTGCCGTTGTGGCAGAGGGCCATGGTCCCCCGGCCATGCCGGACGATCATGGGCTGGGCGTTGGCCCGGACGCGGCTGCCGGAGGTAGCGTAGCGGACATGGCCGGTGGCCATGTGGGCCGTGGGCTTTGCCAGCGAGCCCAGCACCGCCGGGGTGAACACCTCATTGACAAGGCCGAGGTCTCGGTGGCCGTTGATGACGCCGTCGTCGTTCACGGCGATGCCGCAGCTCTCCTGTCCGCGATGCTGCAGCGCGTACAGGGCCGAGTATGCGGCAGCGGCCACGTCCTCGGTGCCGGCACGGTCATAGATGCCGAAAACGCCGCACTCTTCGTGAAGCGGGTATGCAAAATCAGACATTACAGTTCCTCGATCTCTTTCTGCAGTTTTTCTTCCTTGGCGGCGACCTGCCGGGCCATGGCGACGCGCTCAGCATCCAGCTTCGCAGCCAGTGCCTCATCGCCGAGGGCCAGGATCTCAGCAGCCAACCAGGCGGCATTCTTCGCGCCGTTCAGGGCCACTGTGGCCACCGGGATGCCGCTGGGCATCTGGACGGTGGCCAGCAGAGCGTCCAGGCCGTCCATCGCGCCGCCCTTCATCGGGATGCCGATGACCGGCAGGGTGGTGTTTGCGGCAAAAGCACCGGCCAGATGGGCCGCCATGCCTGCTGCGCAGAGGATGACGCCGAAGCCGTTGGCCCTGGCATTCTTTGCAAACTCCGCTGCCTCGGCAGGGGTGCGGTGAGCCGACAGGATGTGCGCCTCAAAGGGGATGTCCAGCGCCTTGAGCTGAGCGCAGGCACCTTTCACCACCGGCCAATCACTGTCCGAACCCATAATGACTGCCACTTTACGAATCATCTGTATCCAACCTCTCTTTCTCTATCTCCCGCGACGAAAAACAAAAAAGGCTGTGATGCACTTACACCACGGCCTTTTATTTCATTCTGGACAGACTGGACCCGCAGCAGGTTACACGGAGCCCCTGATGCATTCCCGTACCGGGACGGCACATGGTACCCAGCAGCTCATTTCGCATTCTGCTCATCCTCCGCAAACCTCGTTGTCCACGCTGTTCTTCTCCGGCTGAAAAAGAGTTCATGCGCTCTTTCGTCCGCCGTCTGACTACAGTATACGGCAAAAAAACGCCTTTGCAAAGAGCGTTCGGACAAATTTTCCCTTGTGTTCCCTGCTGTCAAAAAACTTTCAAAAATTTTGTGCAGTTTCGACACTGTTTTTCTTTTTAAGTACGACTTATCAGAAAATCTTTTTATAATAAATATCCTCTTAAAGGCTCTCCCCTTGGGAGAGGCTTTCAGAAGATGATCTTTGCCGTAGTCGCCCGTGCGGCCTTGATGAGGTCGGCAGGAGCGCAGCAGACCTGCGTACCGATGCGCCCGCCGGAAACGTAGACCTTCGGCTGGCTCAGCACGCTCTCATCGAAGACGGTGGTGTACTGCTTTTTCATGCCCACCGGGCTGCAGCCGCCCCGGACATAGCCGGTGACTTTGTTGATGTCAGCGACGTGTATCATCGCCACGCTCTTTTCGCCCACGCTGCGGGCGGCGGCTTTCAGATCCAGCTCTGCCGCCACCGGGATGACGAAGACGAAGTAGTTCTTGCTGTTCCCCTGCGTCACCAGCGTCTTGTAGACGCAGGCAGGGTCTTCACCGATGCTGGCGGCGACGGTCACGCCGTCCACGGCCACACCCTCTTCGTGGGGATATTCATGCGCGGTGTAGGCCACCTTGGCCCGCTCCAGAATGCGCATGGCGTTGGTTTTTGCTTCTTTGCCCATATGTAAGACCTCTATCGTTGTATTAACCTCTCCGTCACGCCTGACGGCGTGCCACCTCCCCTATCGAGGGGAGGCCTTGGCATAGCGGAAAACTTCTCCTCTTCGCCAGAGGCTCCCCTCGGTAGGGGCAACAACGACGACCGCCGCCAGTGACGGAAACAGGGAGTCGCTGTTGGGGCAGCGGCCAGCAAGACGCAAACGAAGTGCTGCGGATGCTGGGTGCCGCAACCCGGCCTTGTCGAGCGAAGCGAGACTGAGAGGTTGAGTCCAGATTTATTCTACCACTTTCTCTCCCAAAATTCAAAAAATTTCGGAAAGGCTATTGACTTCATGAAACTGAAGTGCTATGCTATGTCCATGCTCAATCACTTCACGATACTGAAGTTTGCAATACTGAAACATCAACGGCAAGGCGGCCTCATCTCCCCTGCCGTACCAGAACAGGAAAAGGAGAACCCGCCATGATCATCGTACTCAAACAGGACGCCCCCAAAGAGAAGATCCATGAATTCTGCACCGAGCTGGAAGGCATGGGCCTGCAGATCAACGACTCCAAGGGCAGCGACACCCACATCCTCGGCCTCATCGGCGACACCAAGGCCATCGCAGAGAGCTGGGTGCTGGCAAACCCGGTGGTCGAGACCTGCCGCCGCGTGTCGGAGCCCTACAAGAAGGCCAACCGCAAGTTCCACCCGGATGACAGCGTCATCGACGTGGAAGGCGTGAAGATCGGCGGCGGCAACTTTGCCGTCATCGCCGGCCCCTGCAGCATCGAGAGCGAGGAGCAGATCACCTATTGCGCCCAGCGCGTCAAGGCAGCCGGCGCTTCCCTGCTGCGCGGCGGTGCGTTCAAGCCCCGCACTTCCCCCTACTCCTTCCAGGGGATGCGCAGCGAGGGTCTCGACCTGCTCAAGCTGGCCCGCCGTGCCACCGGCTCTCCCATCGTCACCGAGATCATGAACACCGAACATCTGCCCCTCTTCGAGAACGTAGACCTCATCCAAGTGGGTGCCCGCAATATGCAGAACTTCGAACTGCTCAAGGCTGTAGGCCGTCAGAAAAAACCTGTCCTGCTCAAGCGCGGCCTCGCCAACACCCTCGAGGAGTTCGTCATGAGCGCTGAGTACATCATGGCCGAGGGCAACGAGAACGTCATTCTCTGCGAGCGCGGCATCCGCACCTTTGAGACCAGTATGCGCAACACCCTCGACCTCGCCGGCGTGGTCATGCTCCACAAGATGACCCACCTGCCCGTCATCGTAGACCCCAGCCACGCCTGCGGTCACGCATGGATGGTGCCTCAGCTGGCCAAGGCCGCTGTCGCCGCCGGTGCCGACGGCCTGATGATCGAAGTCCACAACGACCCCGCCAAGGCCAAGTGCGACGGTGCGCAGAGCCTGACCCCCGACCAGTTCGACGAGCTGATGAGCTTCATCAGTAAGGAAGTGGAGTTCTTCGGGAAGAAAATGAACTAAGTTACGTTTTCAGCGTTGACAATTCACGCTGAAACGATTATACTACAAATAAAGAAGGCACTGTCCAGCAAATGGTCAGCGCTCTTCCGGCGTTAAGTCAAAAAGAATGACCGCTTGCTTTCTGAGGGCAGAGGCGGTCATTTCTTTTTGTTGTTAAAAATGGTCCAGCTGATCTCAAAGGTAATGTAGATTGCCCCGCCGAGAAGCGTGAGCAACAATACGACCTGTTCAAACGTCATGGAACATCCCCCCTTTCGCTCTCGCGTCAGGGGAAGCAAAAAGATATTCGTCTCCACTGGCGCTTCGCCGGAGGAGCGTGACCACCTGCATTTGCAGACAGTGCCTGCCGCCATTTCTGACAGCAGTTTCAGAATATCACAACTTTTGACAAAATACAATAGCGTCTTTCTTGTTCGACTGCTGCCCGCTTTGCAAAAAGGGTCGGCAGTCGTTTTCTTTTCCTGTTATCTGTGCTATACTATAGTGTATTTACAAAAAACTTCACTCTGAAAGAAAGAGGTTCACTCTATGAAAGCACATATCGCACGCAACCAGAACGCCGGCGTTCCGCTGGCGCTGGGCTGGAATCTGTCCGCCGCTGACCGGGGCATCCTCGAGGGGATGGCTCCCGCCTTCGGCATGAAGCTGCTTCTCGTCTCCCCTGCCGATGCAGGCAAGACCGTCGCCCAGCTGCTGGGCGAGGTAGAGACGAAAGTCTCCCGCACCCTCGTGCTGGAACCGGGCGCTTACCCTCCCGCACTGGTGCTGGCGAACTTCAAGGAGAAAGACCTCGACACCCTGCTGGACCTCATGAAACAGGCACAGGTGAATATCCCCCTCAAAGCCGTGGTCACTCCGTCCAACAAGAACTGGGTCTTCGGCGACCTGCTGGCCCACCTGTCGGAAGAGCATGCCTCCTTCACCGCTGCGGCAAAGGAGCAGGCATGAGCATCAAGCGTTTCGTTTCCGCTCTGCTGACCGGGGCGCTCTGCCTCGGCGTCCTCACCGCCTGCGGCTCGGCCCAGAAACCCGCCTCTTCGGGCGTGAGCGCCGACGCCCAGCGGTACAGCACCATCTTCTATGATGCCTTCGACACTGTCACGCAGGTCATCGCCTACTGCGACAGCGAGGAGGAGTTCTCCCGTCAGATGGACGCCCTCCACGCCGACTTGCTGGAATACCACCGTCTCTACGACATCTACAACGATTATGACGGCGTGGTGAATGTCAAGACCATCAACGACAACGCCGGCGTCGCACCCGTTCAGGTGGACGATAAGATCCTCGGGATGCTGGAACTGGCCCGGCAGATGTACGACACCACAAACGGCAAGCTGAACATCGCCATGGGCAGCGTCCTCCGCATCTGGCACGACTACCGCGAGGCCGCCGAAGCCAACACGAACGAGGCGGACAATAAGCTGCCCGAACAGGAGGCGCTGGATGCCGCCGCCCAGCACTGCGACATCTCCAACCTCGTCATCGACGAAAATGCCAGGACCGTCTACCTCTCCGACCCGGATATGTCCCTCGACGTGGGCAGCGTGGGCAAGGGCTACGCTGTGGAGATGGTGGCACAGGCCGCTGAGGCCCGGGGCCTGAAAAGCGCCCTCATCAGCGTGGGCGGCAACCTCCGCGCCATCGGCACGAAGCCCGACGGCTCCCAGTGGTCGGGCGGCGTGGAGAACCCGTGGAACGCCTCGGACGTTTACACCGCCAGCTCTTCCTACGTCTCCGGTGTCAACATGAGCGACATGGCTCTCGTCACCAGCGGCAACTACCAGCGCTACTACGTCGTGGACGGCGTGCGCTACCATCACCTCATCGACCCGGATACCCTCTGGCCCGCCCGCTACTTTGACAGCGTGAGCGTCCTCTCCCCCGACTCCGGCGCAGCCGACTGCCTCACCACCGGCCTGTTCTGTATGTCCCTTGAGGATGGCCAGAAGCTCATCGAGTCCCTCGACGGCGTAGAAGCCCTCTGGTGTACCCCGGACGGCGAAGTCATCCAGTCCAGCGGATGGGCCGACCACGAGAAAAAATAACAGAAAGCGAAAGTCCCCTCTTCGTCACGGTTCTTGCTCCAATGACGAAGAGGGGACTTTTATATACTATATATCAAGAATATTTCCGCGCGTTCACTCTTCCATACAGGCATACTTTGCCATTAGGACAGCCCCGCCGGTCACGAGTGCAACGACAAGCTCCACCACCCAGACAGATGCCACTGCACTGAGCAGAACGGACAGCGAGTCGATGACAAAGTGGAACAGATACGCATTGAGCAGGTCTTTCTGGGACTTTTTGCGGATGGACTGGAACACCAGAATCGAAAGGCTCAGATGGAGCACCACCGCAATGATCCGCTCCACGCCCCCGGCAAAGAAGGTCAGGCTGGGGGTCGTCCACAGCGCCGAAAGAGCCGCTGCCGTGTCTGCCGCCTTCTTTGCGTCAAGAGACGCCAGCTGTGCAGACATGGTGCCGGAGTTTATCATCACGGCACTTGCGATGTTGCTGATAGATGCCACGCCGCACAGAAGCATTGCCTCCACGCCGCCGTGTCCGGCACCATACATAAAGGCATTCGGAAAGTCCATCGGCTTCACCAGAAACCTCATGGCGATGTAACGACCGGTCTCTTCAAAAAGAGCTGCCATCAGGCCGCCATAGACTGCGTATAGGATCACGCTTCCGGTCAGCGCTTCTCCGGCCAGCTGGAACACGATGCGATGGATGGCAGCTTCCAGCATCAGCACCATCACAAAGAAAACGCCGCACCCGATAAAGAACGGTGCAGCCTTCGCACCCAGCTTCTTCTTTGCGTAAACAAAGAGGCCTATGGGAAGTGCGAAGGAGACGACAAGGGAAAACACCATGCCTGCGATGCTTGCCCCGGGTACCATACCTACTGTCATAGTCATCCTCCTGCCGATATACCATCGGCGTTTTTGCAAGGCCTGCCCCCGGAGGGGAGCAGGGTCATTCAATATCCAGCTCCGGCGGCAGGTCGATCTGATCGGAGACGTACCGGCCGTTCTTTTTGCGCTGACGCACACACTCGGTGAGGAGATACTCGATCTGCCCGTTCACCGAGCGGAAATCGTCCTCAGCCCATGCGGCAAGGGCCTCGTAGAGCTTTGCGTTCAGGCGCAGGGGGATCTGCTTTTTGGGCTCTGCCATCAGTACAGGCTGCCGCTGTTCACGATGGGCTGTGCGTCCCGGTTGCCGCAGAGCACCACCAGCAGGTTGGAGACCATGGCCGCTTTACGTTCGTCATCCAACTCCACCACTTTGTTTTCGCTCAGCCGGTCCAGTGCCATCTCCACCATGCCCACGGCGCCGTCCACGATCATCTTGCGGGCGTCGATGATGGCGCTGGCCTGCTGGCGCTGGAGCATCACTGCGGCGATCTCCGGCGCATAGGCCAGATAGGTGATCCGGGCCTCCACCACCTCGATGCCTGCCTCAGCCACGTTTTTCTGGATCTCGTCCCGGATGCGGGCCGCCACCACCTCCGAGGAGCCCCGCAGGCTGCCCTCGTCGGCCACGCCGTCTCCGGTGGTGTCCACGTTGGGGGCCACATCGTAGGGGTACACCCGCACCACGTTCCGCAGGGCGCTGTCACACTGGAGGGAGAGGTACTCCTTGTAGTTGTCCACATTGAACACCGCCTTGGCAGTGTCGGTGACCCGCCAGATCACGGCGATGCCGATCTCCACCGGGTTGCCCAGACAGTCGTTGATCTTCTGCCGGGAGTTGTTCAGGGTCATCATCTTCAGGGAGATCTTTTTGCTTACGCTGCTTGAGGCGAGCTGGCTGTTCTGGCCGCTGACGCTCAGCAGGGCGGCTGCGCCGCTCTCCTTGCTGGTCACGTCCCCGCTCTGGCTCAGCCGGGTGCCTGCGGCAGGGTTGACGGCGGCGCAGAAGGGGTTTACCCAGTAAAAGCCCTGGCCCTTCAGGGTGCCCACATAATCGCCAAAGAGGGTAAGCACCAGAGCCTCCTGGGGCTTGAGTACCTTCAGGCCGCAGAACAGAAAAATGCCTGCGATCCAATAGCCAATGGACAAAATCAGCAGCGGGATGCCCAGAAGCAGCCGGTCGTCCTCCAGCAGCAGGACGCCGCAAACGAACAGAGCAATGGATGCCGCATAGCCCAGCAGGGTGAGCAGCAGTACCGCCATGCCGTTTTTGCGGGCGTTCAAAATTTTCTCTTCCATAACAGTTCCCTCCTTATGGGGTCGGAAGTGTTTCTTTTTGATACTAAAATCATATCACTTTGCCGCACCGCTGTCAAGAGAGGGACGCAAAAAAGAACCCGCCCATCCGTAAAATGGACAGGCAGGCCCTTTGTTTATGGAGAAAAATGGAGAAATATCGTTTAGGAGAGAAGTTTTAACGCTTATACTTCGCGGCAGTCTGCAGACGCTGCATGGCGCGGTCCAGAGCGATCTTGGTCTGGTAATACTCGTGCATGCTCTGCTTATGCTGCAGGCGCTCTTCGGCTCGGATGCGGGCAGCCTCGGCACGGTTCTTGTCGATGTCCTCGGGACGCTCGGCGCTGTCCACCAGCAGAAGCACGAAGGTGGGCGTCACCTCAGCGATGCCGTCGCCGACCAGAATTTCGCGGGTCTCGCCGTCCACAGTGAACTTGAGCATCCCCATGTGGATAGCCACCAGCACCGGGCTGTGGCCGGCCTGAACACCGTAGACGCCGTCCTTCACGGGCAGCACCATGCTCTCGCAGCTGCCCTGATAGAACTCACCGCTGGAAGCCGTGATGTTGAGGATGAAGCTGTTCATCAGGCCTCACCGCCTTTTTCCTCCGCCAGCTTGTCCGCTGCCTTCTTGCGGGCGTCGTCGAGGGTGCCTACGTTGAAGAAGGCCCACTCGGGCAGGTCGTCGCACTTGCCGTCCACGATGGCGGCAAAGCCCTTGACCGTCTCGGCCAGCGGCACATATTTGCCGGGCAGGCCGGTGAAGTTCTCAGCCACCGAGAAGGGCTGGGACAGGAACTTCTGCAGCTTACGCGCACGGGTGACGGTGAGCTTGTCTTCCTCGCCCAGCTCGTCCATGCCCAGAATGGCGATGATGTCCTGCAGTTCCTGATAGCGCTGCAGCGTTGCCTGCACCTTGCGGGCCACGCGGTAGTGCTCCTCGCCCACGATGTCAGCTTCCAGAATGCGGGAGGTGGAAGCCAGCGGGTCCACAGCGGGATAGATGCCCTGCTCGACGATCTTACGGCTCAGGACGGTGGTAGCGTCCAGATGTGCAAATGTGGTAGCGGGGGCGGGGTCGGTCAGGTCGTCAGCGGGGACGTAGACGGCCTGCACCGAGGTGATGGAACCGTCGCGGGTGGAGGTGATACGCTCCTGCAGAGCGCCCAGCTCGTTGGCCAGCGTGGGCTGATAGCCGACAGCCGAGGGCATACGGCCCATCAGAGCAGAGACCTCAGAGCCGGCCTGCACGAAACGGAAGATGTTGTCGATGAAAAGCAGCACGTCCTTGTGGGTCTCCTCGCGGAAATACTCGGCCATGGTCAGGCCGGTCTCCGCCACCCGCATACGGGCTCCTGGGGGCTCGTTCATCTGGCCGAAGACCAGCGCGGTCTTGTTCAGGACGCCGGAGGCGTTCATCTCGCCCCAGAGGTCGCAGCCCTCACGGGAGCGCTCGCCGACACCGGTGAAGATGGAGTAGCCGCCGTGCTCGGTGGCCACGTTGTGGATAAGTTCCTGGATCAGGACGGTCTTGCCGACGCCTGCGCCGCCGAACAGACCGATCTTGCCGCCCTTGGCGTAGGGGGCCAGCAGGTCGATGACCTTGATGCCCGTTTCCAAAATCTCAGTAGCGGGCTTCTGCTCTGCAAAGCTGGGAGCCTTGCGGTGGATGGGCCAATGCGGCACATCGTCCACAGAGCCCTTGCCGTCGATGGGACGGCCCAGCGGGTCGAACATACGGCCCAGCGTGGCCTCGCCCACCGGGGCAGTCAGGCCGTGGCCGGTGGCGGTGACTTCCATACCCTTGCCCAGACCTTCGCTGGCCGAGAGCATGATGCAGCGCACCGTCGATTCATTGACGTGCTGCGCCACCTCCATCGTGCGCTCGGTGCCTTCTGCGGTCACGGTCAGCGCTTCCTGCAGGGCAGGCAGTCGGCCTGCGGTGAACTGCACGTCCACCACAGGGCCGGCCACGCGAATAATTTTTCCCTGTATCATAGATTTGCCTCGTTTATTAGATGTGTCAACCTCTCCGTCACGACTGGCGTCGTGCCACCTCCCCTGGCGAGGGGAGGCTATGCGGAAAAGTTATTCTTGTGATTTCACCGCAGACGCGCCGCCGATGATCTCGGTGATCTCCTGAGTGATGGAGCCCTGGCGGGTGCGGTTATATTCCAGCTGCAAGTCGCGTATCATATCGTTGGCGCTCTTGGTGGCCGAATCCATGGCGGTCATGCGGGCGCTCTGCTCAGCGCAGAAGCTCTCGGTCATGGCACCGAAGATCATGCCGTGCATATAGATAGGAGCGGTCTGCTCGAACACCGTCCATGCGTCCGGCACCAGCTCGACTTCGCCGCGGGGGTCGCCCAGACCCTTGGGGGCGGGCTGCAGATGCTCGCGGTCCAGCGGTAGCAGACGCACCATGACCGGCTCACTGGTGAGCGCGTTCTGGATCTTGGTGTAGATAAGATAGATCTCATCCAGTTTGCCCGACTTGAAGTCGTCGATGGCGTCCACCGTGATGTCACGGGCGCGCTGCAGCGACGGGGCCGTCGCGCCGTACTGGAACTCCTGCACCAGGCGGGGGTCTTTGCGGAGGGCGCGGTAGCCCACCTGACCGATGACATAGAAACGGTCGTTCCTGTCAGCCTTTTCCAGCAGGAGTTTCAGCACGTTCTGGTTGAAAGAGCCTGCCATGCCCTTGTCTGCCGTCAGCACCAGATAGGCGCGGCGGGGATCGCCGTCCTCTCTCTGCCGCTCGTGGAAGAACGGATGCACCGGCTCGTCAGGCAGATGGGGGACGACACGGGAGATGGTGTCTCTCATGCGGGTGAAGTAGGGCAGGACGTTCTGGTAGTTCTTGCGTGCCTTGCGCAGCTTGGAGGAAGAGATCAGATACATCGCGTTCGTGATCTTGCGGGTATCCTGAATGCTCTCGATGCGCTCTTTCAGCAGCTTACTGGACGCCATGACTCTCGCCTCCCTCGTAGGCCTTCCATGCGTTCAGGATGGTGTCGGTCTGCTCGGGAGTGAGCTTTCCGGTGGCCGTGATGGCATCCATCGTGCCGGACACATCTGCATGGAACTGGCGAACAAAGGCAGCGGTGCGCGCCCGCTGCTCAGCGAGAGGCACTTCGTCCAGCATCCCGTGGGAAGCCAGCACAAGGATGACCACCTGCTCGGCGTCGGTCTTGGGCTGATAGAGCGGCTGCTTGAGCATCTCGGTCAGAGCCTTGCCGTGCTCGAGCTGATGGCGGGTCTCGGCGTCCAGATCGGAGCTGAACTGCGCGAAGGACTCCATATCCTTGTACTGGGCCAGCTCGATACGCAGGTTGGCGTTGGCCTTCTTCATGGCCTTGGTCTGGGCTGCGCCGCCGACACGGGAGACGGAAAGGCCCACGTTGACAGCCGGGCGGTTGCCGGCGTTGAACAGAGCGCTCTCGAGGAAGATCTGACCGTCGGTGATGGAGATGACGTTGGTGGGGATGTAAGCGGACACGTCGCCTGCCTGAGTCTCAACGATGGGCAGTGCGGTGATGGAGCCGCCGCCCAATGCGTCGCTCATGCGGCAGGAGCGCTCCAGCAGACGGGAGTGCAGATAGAAGACATCGCCGGGGTAAGCCTCACGGCCCGGAGAGCGGCGGAGCAGCAGAGAGATGGCGCGGTAGGCCACCGCGTGCTTGGAGAGGTCATCGTAGACGATGAGGACGCTCTTGCCCTGCGCCATGAAATATTCAGCCAGTGCCGTACCGGCGTAAGGTGCGATGTACTGCAGCGGGGCGCTGTCGGAAGCGGTAGCCGCCACGATGGTGGTGTAGCTCATCGCGCCGTGCTTCTTCAGATCTTCGGCCACGCGGGCGATGGAAGAAGCCTTCTGGCCGATGGCGACGTAGATGCAGAGCACGCCGGTGTCTTTCTGGTTCAGGATGGCATCGGTGGCGATAGAGGTCTTGCCGGTCTGGCGGTCGCCGATGATCAGCTCGCGCTGGCCGCGGCCAATGGGGAACATGGAGTCGATGGCGAGGATGCCGGTGTGGAGCGGCGTGTCCACGCTCTGGCGCTCGAGGATGCCGGGGGCCTGCTTCTCGATGGGGTTGTAGCCCACAGCCTCGATGGGGCCTTTGCCGTCGATGGGCTCGCCCAGCGGGTCGATGACCCGGCCAAGGAAGCCGTCGCCCACCGGGATGCCGGCACGCTTGCCGCTGCGGGTGACCATGGTGCCGACGCCGACGGTCTCAGCGCCGTCGAAGAGCATGATGCCCAGACGGCCCGGCTCGACGCTCTCCACCATGCCCTTGGCGCCATTCTCGAAGGTGACGATCTCGCCGTAGACGGCGCGGTCCATGCCTTCCACTTCCACGATGCCGTCGGCGGAGGAGATGACCACGCCGCCCTCTTCGCTGGTGGCGGCGGGCTTGTAGTCCTCGATGCGGGTCTTGAGGGTGGCCAGAGAGGGTTTGTCGGCCATCATCTGGTCGATGGCGTGGCGGCCGGAGTTATCGAAGACGCGGTCGCCGATCTGCAGCACATAGCCGGAGAGGAGGCTGTCGTCCACTGTGACGTTCAGGATGACCTCGGTGGCGTCGTACAGCTTGCAGACCTCTTTCTTGATGCGTTCCAGGTCCTCCTCGCGGGGGGTGCGGGCGGCACGGAGGTCAGCTTTGACGATGCGGTTGGCCGAGAAGAACTCGGTGCTGAATTCACTTGCCATTTTCAGCCCCCGCTTTCTCCAACAGGTCGTCCAGCAGACGGGCGTCATCCTGCTCGTTCAGGCTGCGGGCCAGCAGCTTCTCGCACATGGCGCGGGCCAGTGCAGTGGTCTGGGCGTCAGCCTGGCGCAGCTTGTGCTGGCGCTCGGCCTCGGCGGCAGCTTTGCCCTCGGCCAGGATGGCGTCGGCCTGCTTCTGGGCGTCAGCCAGCAGCTGCTGCTTGTCCTTTTCGGCCTGCTGCTCGTAGGCAGTGCGGCGGGCAGCAGCCTCGGCGTCCACATTGCGCAGCTTTGCCTGCGCATCGTTCAGGGCCGCAGCGGCCTCCTGCCTGGAGGTCTCGGCGGCGTTCAGTGCGTCATCCACCTGCTTCTGGCGCTGTGCGATGATGTTCATGACAGGCTTGTACAGGAACTTGCGCAGCAGCAAAAACAGAACCAGAATGTTGACGACTGTATACAGAAGGTTCAGATTCAGAGTCAGCATTCGTCATGCCTCCGTTATCAACCCAGGAACAGGATGATGAGCAGAGCAACGACGAAGCCGAAAATTGCAGTACCTTCGGCCAGAGCTGCACCCAGCAGCAGGTTGGTCTGGATCTTACCGGAAGCTTCCGGCTGGCGGCTGATGGCCTCCGTTGCCTTGCCGGTGGCAATGCCGATGCCGATGCCGCCGCCGATACCAGTCAGCGCTGCGATACCAGCGCCCAGAGCTACGAGTCCGTTCATAATTATTTCTCCTTTTAATCGATCAATTTACTCTTCTCCACCAATACTCTCTTTCATGAACAGCGAGGTGAGGAAGACAAAGACATAGGTCTGGATGAGACCATCGAACAAATCAAAGTACAGGCTGAAGATGGCCGGCACGAACACCGGGACCACCAGCTTGATGAGCTCCATGATGACGAAAGCGCCCAGCACGTTGCCGAACAGTCGCATACACAGGCTGGTGGGGCGGATGGCGATCTCGAGGATGTTCATGGGGGTCATGATGGGGGTGGGAGCGGTGAGGCTCTTGAGGAAGCCCTTGCCGCCCCGGGCATGGATGCCGGAATACTCGATGAGGCAGATGCTCATGAGCGCCAGCGCAGCGGTGACATTCAGATCCTTCGTGGGGGGCTTGATGCCGAATACACCGATGAGGTTTGCACAGGCGATGTAGAGAGCCACCGTCATGAGGTAAGGCACATACCGTCTGCCCTGCTCGCCCAGCAGGCCCGTGAAGAAGTTGTCGATCGTGGTGACGACCAGCTCAAGGATGGCCTGCCGCCTGGAGATGTGGTCCACCTTGAGGTTCCGGGTGAGCAGGATGGAGACGATGACCAGAAACAGCATGATGCCCCAGCTGACCACCACGGATTCCGGCACCTGCAGGCCGCCGAGGGAGATCATCTCCACATTCAGCTCTTCTTTCAGGGCCGCAGTCAATGCGTTCATCGCTTTGCCTCCTTTCTGAGCAGAGTCTTATCCTGAAGCGTAAAGGTATCGTTCGTTTTCACTCTATCTCCTTTCGTTTCTTTTATTAAAGCAGCCACGCCAAAAATCAAAGAAGGTGCGTTTGTTTTCATGGAAACACACCCTCTTTCCGCGCTCAGCACAGCCCTTTTGCGTCTGGTATCATAGCACGATTGGTGCCGTTTGATAAGACCTTTGGTCGATATTCTACTTTTTGTTATATCTTATTTCACACCTTGGCCGGGAACGTTGTGCATCTTGCTTAATAATTCGCAGTCAAACTGTCCATTTTGACCAAATTCTTCGTCACTCCTTAGTGATTCGTTTCATTTTTGAGGTAAAACAAAATCCTTCCGGCAGAATTATACACTCTATGTATATATGGTATATAAAATTCATATAGCTGTCAAGTGTGTGATAGATGAAATTTTCTTAATTAGAAGCTTATTTTTATTAAGTAATATTACCTGTTTATAATACAGGATACAGGCTCACCGGGCGTTCTGTTCGCCGCGGCGGAAGATAGCACGGAAGATGAAGCGGGACAGCGGGCCGCAGTAGAACATCTGCCAGCACAGAGCCATCGGGAAATTGCAGCCGAACGTATGCACCCACGTACCGAAGCTGGGCTCCTTGAACAGCACCGTTGCTACAAGGCTCATGACAGGGCACATGATGCAGACGATCATCAGAGAGATGGCATAGGTGATGAACTGCGGCCGGTCGGTGGGGCGTATGAAGGTGAAGGCCAGCGCAGTCGCCAGCTTTTCCACCACGAAGAACTCCAGCACGAAGGCCACCGGCACCATAATGGGCATCTCATGCAGGGCCATGCCGAAGGTGGCGTTGGTCACGCCGCCGGTGGCGAGGGCGACATTGTAGACGATCATTCCATAGACCATGATAGCGGCCATAACGACAGTAAAGACGATTTTTTCAAGCAGAGTCTTAGGCATTTTTGATTTTCTCCTCATTTGTGTTGTGGGGTAAAGTCTTTCGGAACTTTCGCCGCACAAAAAAAGACAGACGAGGGCGGAACCTTCGTCTGTCTTTGCACGACTACCATTCATTGCCCGCTATGATAGCACAAACTCCCGCCCCGCGTAAGAGTTTTCTGCCGTTTTCTCCCGTTTTGCGCAAATCCTTCCACGAACGACCCGAAATTTTCGGGCAGTTTATCGCATTCCCGCCGTCCCGTCAATCACCCGGAACGAAGTTTGGCAGTTCTTGTGCAGAGGTTTTCCACAAAAGGCCCTGCGGGCCGTTCAGGCTGCATAGGGAAGCTGTTCCTGCCGTCTGTTTGTGCGAACAATACATTTTTTTAGTTGTTTCTTGAAAAATAATATCTATTTTATTGTGCATTCTGCGAATAGACAAACCGCGCCCGCGCGTGTATAATAAAGTCAGAAACCAGAGAAGTACAGCAGAAGCTCAAATGAGAGCTAACCCCGCTGACTTTAAGCAGAAAGGAGCGAAGACCGATGGTCGATATGGAACCCGCACAGTACGCACAGACTGTCGGGGTTCGCTGAGAAGCAAAATAGAGGCTCACCACAAACGGGATGTTTCCCCCGTATAAAAACACAACAACAAGAGCCGTTCTTGAGCATCAATAAAGCGAATAACAGAACAGTCTGTGAAATAAAATCCCTCGCGTTCAAATAGATCCGCCGAAGGTGATCCCAATGAAGAAAGCTTTTGTACGGAACGTCTTATTTGAATAACTCTAAAGGAGAAACTCCGATGTACTAAGTAATGACACTCCCTTCGCAAATCTAACTCGAAAGAATGTGGTAATATGAAATTCATCTCTGTGATTCGTATCCCGCACTCCAACAGTTAAGAAAAGGGTCATTCCAATGTACTAAGAAATTCATTCCCCTGCTGATCGTTCTTCACCGTTTCAAAGGAGAATCTTCTATGAAACGTCCGGTACAGACCGAAAAATGAAGAAATCGAGGTCAAGAGGCTATGACTCCGAAGAAGTAAGCATCCTGCCGACTGAGGGCTTGCAACCGCCTCGAGTCGGCAGGTTTTTTGTCTGATGTTTTCCAATGAAGCCTGCATCCTCCCGTTTTCCTGCCGGGAGGATGTGGGTTTTGTTTTGTCCCGGACATTTTGGCGCGGGGCGTGTAGATTTTCGAATCTATTTCGTGTATACTTTTGCTCAGAAAGCAGCACTTACAAGGAGGCATACCACTATGGCAAGCAATTTCGAGTTCTACTCCCCCACCCGGGTCATCTTCGGCAAAGGCACCGAACAGCGCGTAGGCGCGCTGGTGCGCGAATACGGCGGCACCCGTGTCCTCATCGTCTACGGCGGCAAGAGCGCCGTCCGCTCCGGTGTGCTGGACCGGGCCGAAAATTCTCTGGCCGAGGCTGGCATTTCCAGCTGGACGCTGGGCGGCGTCGTGCCGAACCCCCACCTCGACAAGGTCTACGAGGGCATCCGCATCGGCAAAGAGAACAGCATCGATTTCCTGCTGGCCGTGGGCGGCGGCAGCGTCATCGACACGGCCAAGGCCATCGCCTACGGCCTGGCCGAGCCGGAAAAGGACGTCTGGGAGCTGTACGAACACACCCGCACGGCCAGGAAGTGCCTGCCGGTGGCCAGCATCCTGACCATCGCGGCGGCGGGCAGCGAAACATCCAACAGCAGCGTCATCACCCGGGTGGACACCCACCAGAAGCGGGCCTACAACGACGACATCAGCCGCCCGAAGTTCGCCATCATGGACCCCGAGCTCACCAAGACCCTGCCCGACTATCAGACCGAATCCGGCTGCGCCGACATCATGATGCACACCATGGAGCGCTATTTCACCAATGGCGGCAACATGGAGCTGACCGACGCGCTGGCCGAAGGCCTGCTGCGCACCGTGATGAAGAACGCGGTCATCCTCCACACCGACCCGGCCAACTACGAAGCTCGAGCCGAGGTGATGTGGGCGGGCAGTCTCTCTCACAACGGCCTGACCGGCTGCGGCATCGCCAGCGGCGACTTTATGTCCCACAAACTCGAGCACGAGATGGGCGGTATGTTCGACGTGACCCACGGCGCGGGCCTCGCCGCCCTCTGGCCCAGCTGGGCGCGGTACGTCTATAAGGACTGCCTGCCCCGCTTCGTCCGCTTTGCCCGGAACGTCATGGGCGTGACCACCGACGGCACCGACGAGGAGATCACCCTGAAAGGCATCGACGCCATGGTGAACTTCTACCACAGCATCGGGATGCCCGCTAGCTTCCACGAGCTGGGCATCGACCCCACCGATGCGCAGATCGACGAGATGGCCCGCCGCTGCCTCGAGGCTTCCGGCTCCGCCCTCGGCTCGGCCAAAAAACTCAGCCTCGACGACATGATCGCCATCTACCGCGCCGCCAACCACTAAGAAACTTTTTCTCGTCTCCGCCCGGCACAGAGTATTTTGCTTACTCTGTGCCGGGCATTTTGTTGTCTTTTGTGTGCTTCATCTCACTTTTTGTCAAAGAAGTGGAAAAGAGATGAGAAAAATAAGAGCAGTTGCCTGAACTCGAAGTATAAACGAAGCGCACCCCTTCTCCACACAGAAGCAGAAGGGGTTCGCTTTTTCTATGTCTGCCGAAAGTTTTCAACAACACAAAACTTCATTCTCCTATCACAAATTTCCATCGTCCTTTTTTTGAGGGCTGTCAAACCTGCGTGAATGGGGTCGTTTCCTGCGTGAATCGCTGTGTCTAAGCCCCGATGGTTATGTTATAATATAGTCATGAGGGAGGAAATGAGGATGGAGCTTCGATTTGCGGTCGTAGAAGACCGCCTGCCCGACGCTCAGCGGTTGGAGAGCCTTTTGCGGCTGGCCTTCGGCGGCGGGCATACATTGGTCTGTGACCATTATGAGAGCGGCGACGCTTTTCTGGCGGCGTTCCCCTCAAAAGAATATCAGGTCATTTTTCTCGACATCTGCATGGAAGGCACCAACGGCATCGAGACGGCGCGCATCCTGCGCCGGACCGACCCCGACCTGCTGCTGGTGTTCGTGACCTCGTCCCCGGAATACGTATGGGACGCATTCCCCGTCCACCCCTTCGACTATCTGCTCAAACCCTACCGGGAAGAAAAGCTCTTCCAGCTGGCCGACGAGCTGCGGCGGGTGCTCTTCCGGGCCGAACCGGAGCTGGAAGTCCGCATCGCACGGCAGCAGGTACATCTCCCCCTGCGGAAGATCCAGTACGCCATGGCCCAGAACCACTACGTCCGCATCGTCAGCGACGACGGCGAGTGCCGGACCGTCTCCACCTTCTCCCAGGTGGAGCAGCTGCTGCGGGCGCAGGAGAACTTCCTCGTCTGCAACCGGGGCGTTATCCTGAACATGGACAAGGTGCTCCGGCTGGACTGTGACTGCTTCGAGATGCTGGACGGCACCTGCCTGCCCGTGCGTCAGAAGGATAAGAACTCCCTGTTCGCCCAGTTCACACAATATCAGTTCCGCCATATGCGGCGGGAGCTATGACGCCGAGAGGAGGCCCGACCTTGGACTTTTCTTTATTTGGACGCTATCTTCTGGATCTCGCCATCTTCTACCCGGGGGCATTCCTCTGCCTCGCGCCCCTGTGGGAGCATGTGAAGGCACCCCGGCGCACCGCTGTGCTGACAGCCGCTCTCGTCACGGTCATCTGCCTTGCAGCGGCGGCCCTCTGCGCCATCTTCGAGCTGGACAGCAACATCCTGCTCCTACCCACCCTGCTGGCGGCGTTCTGGCTGCTGCGCTGGCGGGTGGGTCCGGAAGTTTCCGTGAGCCAGACCGCCTTTCTCTTCGCCGTCGCCGGCGTCATGACGGCAGTCTGCTCCCTGCTTTCCGTGGTGCTCAACGCCCGGGCTGAGGTGGGCAACGACGCCCCGGCCTGTCTCGTCTCCACTTCCCTGCTCAAGCTGGGACTCTCGGCAGTGCTCTGCATCATCTTCTGGTTCACCGCCGTCCAGTGGAGCCGCTGGCTGCTGCGGGAGTACCGGGGCGAAGCCTTCTGGCAGTCGGCCTGGCCGCTGCCCGCCATCTACGCGGCTTTCCTCGTCTTCTGTATGCCGCTGGACCCGGGCGTCGTGCTCATCAACCGTCTGATGATCATTTCTGTTCTGGCCGTCACCATCTCTCTGCTGGGCATCTTTTTGCTGCTGTACGAGATGTATCAGGTGGCCCGGGAATACACCCGCAGCGCCCAGCTCGACCGGGAAAACCAGCTTCTGGCCGTGGAATCCCGCCGCTACACCGAGCTGCGGGCCTATATGGAGCAGACGCGGCATCTCCGCCACGACTTCCGCCAGCATCTCCATGTCATCGCCGGACTCACCGAGGCCGGGCAGGTAGATGAGCTGAAAAACTACCTGCACCAGTACGAATCCGAGCTGAGCGAGGAGCGTCCCACCCTCTGCGTGAATCCTGCCGTGGATGCTCTGGCCGGTCACTACGACCACGAGGCCCACAGCCTCGGCGTGCCGGTGGACTGGCGGCTGGAACTGCCCCGCCAGCTGGCCATCCCGGAGGCCGACTTCTGCATGATGCTGGGCAATCTGTTGGAAAATGCTTTCCACGCCAGCCAGAAGCTGCCGCCCGAACAGCGGCAGGTGAAGGTGATGGCCCGAATGCTGAGCCCCGCCATGCTGGGCCTGCTGGTGGAGAACCGCTATGACGGCGTGCTCAAGCGCCAGCAGGGCATCCTCCACTCCACGAAACACGACGGAATGGGCATCGGCCTCGTCTCCATCCAGACGGCTGTTTCCAGATATGGCGGTTCTATGACCGTCGAGACCGAGAACGGTTTGTTCCGGGTGAACATTTTATTGAACCTTTAACCTCTCAGTCTCGCATTCGCTCGACAGCTCCCCTACCGAGGGGAGCCTCTGGCGAAGAGATAAAGCTTTACGAAATGCCAAAGCCTCCCCTCGTTAGGGGAGGTGGCATTGCGAAGCAATGACGGAGAGGTTGACACAGCTAATTAAAGGAGGACTCCACCATGAAAATGACCCGACGCACCTTCCTCAGCGCTTCCGCTCTCACACTGCTGTCCTGCCAGCTGGCCCCTGCCGCCAGGGCAGACTGCCTTCTGTCCGGCCTTTTCCACGGCGCAGACACCGCCCTGCCGCCGAAGCCCCTGACGTCGAAAGTTGTGGACGCCAATCCCTTTATGGGCCGCAGCGAGTCAAACATCCACCACGACTGCTACAACACCGACTCCACCGACGCCGTCCTCCCCGTGGGCATCTGCCCCGAGGTCAACGTGGCAATGGAAAAGACGAACCCCAACGCCTCCCCGGCCATCTTCTTCGACAACTTCGATAACCCCGTCAGCCCGTTCCTGGGCGGTCTGGCCATCCGCGACCTCGACGCAGAAGAAGTCCGCACCATCGGCTTTTTCTCTCCCGCCAAGCACGACGGAGGCGGCTATCTCATCCAAAGCTCCTATTCCTTTGTGGACGGGCGCAACCTCATCGTCTGCCCCACCAGCCACAACCATGTGCTGATGCTTCGTGCTACCGACGAGAACGGTACGCCTCTGCCGGTTTTTGAAAAGGTACTGGACATCAACATCAAAGAGGCTGCCGAGCGGGTGCTTGGCCGCAGCCTCGAGCAGAACCTGCTCTCCATCGTCTTTGACTACGACGGCAACCTCTGGTTCGTCACCGGCGGCTTCCGCATCTACCCCAGCCGCGGCCAGCAGGGCGCGATGGGCTACATCTCCCACAATGCCATCGACGCCATCCTTGCCGGCGGCACTGCCGACCTCGACCACGAAGTCCATGTCTACGCTCCCGCTCCGGGCGAGGGTGCTGAAAACGGCATTGCCTCCTGCCGGGAGGGTGCGGTCATCCTGACGAACCTTGCCTGCTACCTGCTGCGTGCCAACGGCGGCGTTGAAGTCGTCTGGCGCACCCCCTACGACAGCGTGGGCGCAAAAGACAGCCGCGAAGGCGCTGCCACCACCGGCGGCGGTCTGGCATGGGGCGGCGGCTGCTCGCCCTCTCTGAGCCGGGAGTTGGTCTTCTTCACCGACAACCTCGAGACCGTCAGCCTGATGGCTGTGGACATCCACACCGGCGAAGTCGCCGCCAGCCACCCGGTCATCGACGAGCTGCCCGCCAACATGCCGGTGTCGGTGGAAAATTCGGCCATCGTCTACGACCACGGCAATGGCCGGGTCAGCACCATCGTCTGCAACTGGTTCGGCGCAGGCAGCCCCAACCTCGCAAAGCCCGACAGCGACTCGTCCATCCAGAGCTACGAGAACATCTACGACCGCAACTGGCTGCTCAAGGGCAACTGCATGATCATGCCCGGCGTCGAACGGGTGGACACCATCCGCACCGCCGACGGCTGGACCATGAAGAGCATCTGGTGCCGCGACGATCTCAGCGACACTTCCATGATGAAGCTCTCCACCGCCACCGGCTATATCTACGGCTTCGTGCAGGACGTGGACAGCGGCATGTGGCAGTACATCGTGCTGGACTTCGACACCGGAAAGACCGTCCTCACTGTGGACGTTGCCTCCCTCTACGGCTACAACAACATGGCCATCGGCATGTACGCGGGCCGTGACGGCAACAAGCTCTACTGCCCCACCGGCTACAAAGAGCTTCTCCGCCTGCAGGACCGCTTCGTCTTCCTGCCCGAGATGCCCTACCGGAAGGTCGATCTGGACAAGACCTCCCGCCGGGTGCTCTCGGCGGCAGAGTTCCAGGCCGCAGGCGGCGCCGGCACCCCCGCAAGCTGGCTCCACACCGCCACCCTCGACAACCTCCACCCCGCGACTACTGTTTCTTTCCGCATCAACGGCCTGACCGGAAATGCCGCCGACTATAAGCTCTTCGCCCTCGGCACGGATGGCCGCTACCACGAGGTGTCCGACTGGCACTTCGACGATGCCCCGGCCCGTCTCAGCGCGAAGAAGGTCTACACCATCTGCCTCACCGCACAGGACGGCGGCAGCTTCGACCTCTCGCCCGACGCCAAGGAAGTCACCCTCTCGGTGGTGCTGGCACGATGAATCTGACAAAGCAGGAGGACTCCCGCCATGAAAATGACCCGCCGCGATTTCCTCAAGCTCTCCTCTGCCGCTGCCGCCGCCTGCGGCGTCACGCTGCTGCCGGCCCAGAAAGCCGATGCGGCTTCTGCCATCCAGACCCTGCTGGAAGAAGCTTATCTCTACGCCTTCCCGCTGGTGCTCGTGGACGCCACCAAGACCGTCTCCACCAACACGAAGACCGCTTCCGCCAGCCGCGCCCCCGTCAACCAGTTCATCCACGCCCGGAAGCTGCTGGACGCTTCCAGCCGCACGGTCGTCAGCCCCAATGTGGACACCATCTACACGCAGGCGTGGCTGGACGTCAGCGCCGAGCCTCAAATCTACGTCGTGCCGGAGGCCGACCGCTTTTTCAACGTGCAGGTACTGGACGCATGGACGAACACCGCCGCCGTGCTGGAAGCACCCGGGGCCTACGCCATCGCCTACTCGAGCTGGGAGGGCACGCTGCCCGAGGGCGTCCGGCGCATCGACATTCCCACCCGGACGGTCTGGACCATCGCCCGCATCATGCTCTCCGGGCCGGACGACCTGCCGAACGTGGCGGCGCTTCAGGGCCGGATGCAGCTGATGCCCCTCTCGGCCTACCCCGCCGGGCTGGCCGCTGCGCCGGAAGGGAGCTATTCTCCGGAGAACGATTTCGTCCCGGTGCAGAAGGTACTCGCCATGACGCCGCAGGAGTTTTTCGACACCGCCAACCGGCTGATGGAGACAGACCCGCCCGCCGAGGCGGACGCGCCTCTTCTCCGCAGCCTCGCGGCCCTTTCCGTCGGCCCGGGCCAGCAGTTCGACGCCTCCGCCCTCGGCCCTCTCGGCGGGCTGCGCTGGAAGCGGCTGCTCCTTCAGCTCAAGAGCAGCCTCCGGGCACAGGCAGCACGCTATTCCCGCCAGATGGGCCAGTGGATCTACTATGGCGACCCCATCGGCAATTTCGGCACCGCCTACGACTACCGGACGATGGTCGCCCTGATGGGCCTCGGGGCCAACACCACCGACATCGCCATCTACCCGCGCACCTCCACCGACAGCGCCGGGGCCGACCTTACGGGCCAAAAGACCTACACGCTCCACTTCGACGCCCTCCCGCCCACAGTGGGCAACGGCTTCTGGTCGGTGACGGCCTACGGCGAGGACAACTTCCTCATCGACAACCCCATCAGCCGCTACTGCGTGAACGATCGTTCCGGCCTCCATCGGAACGCCGACGGCTCGGTGGACGTCACCCTCTCCAAGGACGCGCCCGAGGACACTACCAACTGGCTCCCCGTCTCGGACGAAAAATTCCACCTTTTCCTCCGCATCTATAAGCCCGACTGGACGGCGCTGGACAGCTTCCCGCCGCCGGTCATCTCTGTGAAGTAGCAAAAACGCCATCTGCGTCTCGGCGCAGATGGCGTTTTCATCGTTACAGCGTTTTACAGGGTGCTCAGCAGGCGGTGGCCGCCGTTCTGGTCGGCGGCATAGCGGGTGGTGCGGTTGACCTGATTGTCCAGCGGCAGGCCCTCAGCGTAGCGCTTGAGGTTGTGGATGAAGATGTCCACGATGTTGTCCAGCGTCTTGGGCAGGCTGAACTTGCCGGAGTTGTGGGGCGTGATGATAGCGCCCGGCTCACCCCACAGCGGGTGGTCGGCAGGCAGAGGCTCCGGGTCGGTGACGTCGAGGCCCGCGCCAAAAATTTTGCCGTTGCGCAGGGCCTCCACGAGGGCGTCGCTGTCCACGGTGGTGCCGCGGCCCACGTTGATGAGGATGGCACCGTCCTTGCAGCGGGCGAAGCGCTCGGCGTTGAACAGCTTGTTGGTCTCAGGGGTGCCGGGCAGGCTCAGGGCGATGAGGTCGGCCTCGGGCAGCTCCTCGTCCAGCTGGCTCTGGGCCACCACACGCAGGCAGTAGTCCGGGCAGGGCGTGTCGGGGTGGACCGTGCGGCGGACGCCCACCACCTCAGCGCCCAGCATATGGGCGCGGCGGGCGAAGTTGGAGCCGATGTCGCCCATGCCGACGCAGAGCACCCGCGCCCCGGTGATGCCCCTCACGGGGCGGTCAATGGGAGCCCACTGGCGCTGGTTCTGGCGGTCGCGGTAGAGGAACATATCCTTCTGGATGCCCAGCCACATGGCCAGCATCCACTCGCTGATGGCCAGACCGTAGGCACCGGTGGCGTTGGTCACCATGCAGTTTTCGGGCAGGACGCCGGGCTTCAGATAGGCGTCGGGGCCGGCGGAGTTGGACTGGAACCACTCGATGTGCTTGTTCTGGCTGATCATCGACACTGGTGCGTTGCCCAGCACGATGTCGGCCCAAAGCACATCTTCGGCGTGGACGTCGTCCAGTGCGTTGAAACGGAATTCAAATTCCGGCACGGATGCCTCCAGCGCGGCGCGGTGGGTGTCGTTCAGGGGCAGACATACCAAAACTTTTTTGTGCATAGGGATACCCTCACTTCCTGTGTATTCTTCTATAAGAATACTCTCCCCCGCCCCGCTCCGCAAGAGGCAAAATGGCCGCCTTCTTAAGAACTCCTTAGGATTTCATCCCACAAATCCCAAGAAGTATGTGATAAGCTGTCCACAATGCAGAAAATCTGCTATACTGATACTATCTTTCCGCACGGTGGTGACGCCCAATGTGGATACCATCTACACACAGGCATGGCTGGATCTTTCGGAGGAACCGATGATTTATGTCGTTCCGGCGACCGACCGCTTCTTCAATGTTCAAGTTCTGGATGCGTGGACGAATACAGCAGCCGTTCTGGAAGAACCGGGCATCTATGCGATCGTCCGCTCCGGCTGGCAGGGAACGCTTCCAGAAGGTGTCCGGAAGATCGAAGTTCCTACAACGACCGTCTGGACGATCGCCCGTATCGTTCTCTCTGGAACAGAAGATCTGCCGAATGTCTATGCGATCCAGGAGCAGATGCAGCTGATGCCGCTATCGATGTATACATCGGGCAGTTATGTACCTCCGAAGGGCAGCTATGTACCGGAAAATGACTTTATTCCGGTGAACAAAGTTCTGGCAATGACTCCGAAAGAATTTTTTGACACGGCGAATGATCTGATGGTGCTGAACCCGCCCGCCCCAGAAGATGCCGCGCTGCTCCGCAGGCTCGCAGCGCTCCATGTAGGGCCGGGAGAGACCTTCGATGAAAGCCTGCTTGGTCTGGGCGGGACGCTGCGCTGGAAAATGATGCTGTTGCAGCTCAAGAGCAAGCTGACCGAACAAGCCACACAATATGCCCGGCAGATGGGACAGTGGATCTACTATGGAGACCCCATTGGCGATTTTGGCACCGAATATACCTACCGGACGATGGTAGCTCTGATCGGACTGGGCGCGAACACAACGGATATCGCCATCTACCCCAAGACTGAGGTGGACAGCAGCGGCAATACCCTGACCGGAAAAAGAACCTACAAGTTGCATTTTACCAGTTTTCCGCCGACGGTGGACAACGGATTCTGGTCGGTAACGGCTTACGGCGATGACGATTTCCTGATCGATAATCCCATCGGCCGCTACTGCGTGAATGACCGCTCGGGTCTCACGCCCAATGCCGACGGCTCTGTGGATGTGATCCTCTCTGCGGATGCCCCGGAGGATACAACAAACTGGCTCCCCATCGCAAAGGGCGGCTTCCATCTCTTCCTGCGCATCTATAAACCGGACTGGAACACGCTGAACAACTGGCAGGCACCTACGGTCGATGTAAGATGATCTGAGATCCTATGTGAAAGTAAAAGGAGGAACCCCGCAATGAAGATGACCCGCAGAAATTTTATTTCCACCTCAGCCGCCACAATGCTGGCGTGCGGAGTATCCTTGTCTGCTCATGCAGCCGGAAGTGAGTCTGAAAACGGTCTGAATTTTATTACCGATATTTTCAGCGACCCAGCGAAACCGGGAACAACACAGGATGCAACGCCCCTGACTGCCGAGAAGAATGCGGAATGGTACAGCAAGCTGGATTTTTCCGACCGGCGGGAATTTGGCAATGCTGAGCGCGGAATGCTGGACAACGCAGAAGAAACGATCATCTACAACGATGACGGAACGACGGCATGGGATCTGCCAAGCTACGGCGACCTGAGCGGCGATGCGCCGGATACGGTCAACCCAAGCCTGTGGCGGAATACGCAGCTCAACGCAAAAGCCGGACTGTATGAGGTTTGCAACGGCATATATCAGGTACGCGGGTTTGATATGTCCAATGCGACCTTCATCCGCACTGACAACGGCTGGATCATCTTTGACGTGCTGATGTGCAGAGAAAATATGCAGGCAGCCAAAACTCTGATGGAAAAACGCTTCGGCACGCTGGATGTCAAGGCTGTGTTGTACAGCCACTCCCATGTGGATCACTTCGGCGGTGCAGAAGGTGCGATCGACCGGAACAATGTGGCAGATTCCAGCCTTTCCATCGAGCAGCAGCTTGCCTCTGGAAAGACGGTCGTTCTTGCTCCGGAAGGTTTCCTGAAACACGCCATCAGCGAAAATGTCTATGCAGGCATCGCCATGGCGCGCCGCGCGCAATATCAGTATGGTACGGTGCTGGAAAAAGGCTCGAAGGGCGCGCTCTCGATCGGCATCGGCATGGGGCAATCCACCGGTCAGGTGGCACTCATTCCGCCGACCTTTGAAATCGGTTCGGATACGCCTACACTGACCATCGATGGGCTAAAGATCGAATTTCAGCTCACACCGGGTACAGAAGCGCCCGCAGAGATGAACGCTTATTTTCCGAAGTACCGCGCCCTCTGGATGGCAGAAAACTGCACCGGTACGCTGCACAACCTGTATACTCTCCGCGGTGCGCAGGTCCGGGATGCGAACGACTGGGCAAAATACATCATCGAGGCAGATCAGAAGTTCTGCGACAAGACCGATGTGGTCTTTCAGAGCCACAACTGGCCGCACTGGGGCGAGGAGATCCACGAGTATCTGCTCAACACGGCGGCAATTTATAAGTTCATCCACGACCAGACCCTACACTACATGAATCTGGGTTACACTTCCACTGAGATCTCTTCCATGATCTCTCTGCCGGACGCACTCGAAAAGGTCTGGTATACCCGCCAGTATTACGGTACATTGTCGCATAATTCCAAGGCGGTCTATCAGAAATATCTGGGCTGGTACGATGCGAACCCCGTCGATCTGGACCCGCTCCCTCCCAGCGAAACAGCGAAAAAGTTGGTGGAGTATCTTGGCAGCACCAATGCCGTTCTGCTCAGGGCGAAAAAGGACTACAACAAGGGCGAATATCAGTGGGTCGCCCAGATCACAAAGGAGCTGGTGTTTGCCGACCCCACCAACCAGAAGGCGCGCAATCTTTGCGCAGACGCGCTCGAACAGCTGGGCTATCAGGCGGAGTCCGGCGCCTGGCGCAATGTCTACCTGATGGGTGCAGCCGAATTGCGGAGTGGCAATCTGTCCGGCCGCGCCCGCACAGCGAACGGCCTCACCAACAGTATGCGGGCGATGACGGTTTCCATGCTGCTGGATTATATCGCGATCCTGTCGGATGGCAATGCTGCACAGAACGATGACCTTACTTTGAATCTGAACGTGACAGATGAGAACGAACAGTTCTACGTCACCCGTAAAAACGGCGTACTGCTGGCTTATCCGGGCGAAAACCGTACAGATGCGCAGGCGTCTGTCACCTGCAAGCGGCTCCAGCTGTTTGCCCTGATGACCGGTCAGCAGGCAGGACAAGTTCAGATCACAGGCGATGCCACCGTCCTGAAACGCCTGCTGGCGTACGCCTCGAAGTTTGAAAAGACCTTCAATATTATTGAGCCGTAATAATGTCTTGGTCTCCGTCCAGCGGATGCAGTTCACAGGTTTTGGGTGTTCCCAACAAGCCTTTTGCAGCGCAAAATAGTGTCTGTATCATCACAGTCGTCAGCTTCAAAGATGTCTTTGAAGCTGGCGGCTATTTTTTTTTGCATCCCGAAAGAACCGCTTATCATGAAACGCTATCAGATCAGCATCTCGTTCAACTTCGGCTTCACCCCATACATCGAGGGGGAGTAATCTGTCCGCCTGCAAAATCAGGCATTTGGCTGATTCTCGATGCAGCCTCTAAGAAAGCAAAAAGAAAAGCACCGTACTTCAAACGAAGTACAGTGCTTTTTTGGTGGAGAATAGCGGGATCGAACCGCTGACCTCTTGCATGCCATGCAAGCGCTCTCCCAGCTGAGCTAATCCCCCATAGCCTGTGTCGTCCCTGACGACGTGTGTTATTATACCAGCTGAAAGGAGAGTTGTCAACAGCTTTTTTCAAATTCGTGCAAAAAAGTCCCGCCGGGTGCATTTCTGTCTCCGGCGGGACTTGCGTTCAGGAGAACTCAGGCTTTGGTGTACTGACGGTCGAAGATCTGGGGTGCTGCCTTGATGAGCAGCACAGCGCCCACCACAGTGATGAGCGTCTCCGGCAGCATGTAGCTGGCGTTGTACACGAGGCTGTAGGTCCAGGCGCTCAGACCCTCATTCAGGTTGCCCCAGACGAGGACGCCGGACAGGAAGCTGCACATGAAGCGCAGGAAGCCTGCGATGGCGGTACCGACGGCCACGCCGACCATCCGGTTCTTGAAGGGGCGGGCGAAAAACTCTGCGGTACCCAGAGCCATAAAGGCCACCAGATAGTCCAGCAGGATCTCACCGAGGAAGTAGATGAAGGTGGGCGTCGGGGGAGCCCAGAAGCCCAGCAGCATCTGCAGGCAGCCGTTCACCAGACCGGTGAACAGACCCCACTTGACGCCGTGGCGGAAGGAGACGAGCACGAAGGGCAGCATACTCAGCAGAGTGACGCTGCCGCCGTTGGGCATGGTGAAGATCTTGATGTTGGCCAGCACGGTGCCGATAGCCACCATCAGCGCGCACTCCACCAGCACCCGGGTCTTGGAGTAGGATTTCGACATGAGGATTCCTCTTCTCATAATAATAGTACACAAAAACAAAAATACGCCTGCTTTTGCTGGCAGGCGCACGGGCTGTTTGTGAAAATCGGGACCTTTCCGCAAACTACCTACGCCGGCATTACCCGGATCAGGTTCAAGGGTCTCTGCTTCCAGCAGATCTCAGCCTCACGGCGCCCCTGTTTTCATGTCCGCTTTCAGTATAGCCGCTCTCTGCCAAAAGTCAAGCCCCCGGCGGCATATCGGCCCGCCGGGTCACATATTCTGGAACAAGCACACTTTGGCGGGAGGGAGCAGTCATGAAAGGTGATCCGGAACAGCGGGCGCTGCTGCTGGGAGAGTACATCGTGGAGCATGGGGCCACCGTGCGGGCGGCGGCGCGGGCCTTCGGCTGCAGCAAGTCCACCGTACACAAAGATGTGTCGGTGCGGCTGCGGACGGTAGGCCCGGAGCTGTTCCGGCAGGTGCAGATGGTGCTGGCCCGGAACAAGGCTGAGCGCCATCTGCGGGGCGGCGCGGCCACCCGGGAAAAATACCACAAGCCTCGTTAACGGAAAGCGGCGGTGTCCAGACACCGCCGCTTTGTCATGTCATCTGGTGGAACTGTTCCAGCGCCGCCTTTTCCAGCCGGCTCACCTGTGCCTGACTGATGCCGATCTCCCGGGCCACCTCCATCTGGGTCTTGCCTTTGAGGTAGCGCAGTTCCATGATGCGCTTTTCGCGCGGGGTGAGGCCCGCCACGGTCTGGCGGAACTGCAGGCCGCTGATCCAGCTGTCCTCGCCGTCGGGGTCGCGCACCTGGTCGATGACGTACACCGCATCGCCGCCGTCGGCGTAGACCGGTTCCTCAAGACTCAGCGGCTCCACCACCGATTCCAGCGCCGCCGACACCTCGCGGCGGGACAGACCGGTCTTCCGGGCGATCTCGTCCACGGTGGGTTCACGGCCCAGCTGCTTTTCCAGTTCCTCGCGGGACTGCATGGCCCGGTAGGCCGTGTCCCGGAGGCTGCGGCTCACCCGCAGGGCGTTGTTGTCCCGCAGGAACCGCCGTATCTCGCCGATGATCATCGGCACACCGTAGGTGGAGAAGCGCACCTGCTGGGCCGGGTCGAAGTTGTCGATGGCCTTGATGAGCCCGATGCACCCCACCTGAAACAGGTCGTCCATGTTCTCGCCCCGCTGCGAAAAGCGCTGCACCACGCTGAGCACCAGCCGCAGATTGCCCTCTATCATACTCTGGCGGGCCTCTTTGTCCCCGGCCCGCGCCCGGGTGAGCAGGTCGCGCTTCTCCTGCTCGGACAGTATCGGCAGTTCGGCGGTGTTCACGCCGCACAGCTCAACCTTGTTGTACATCCCCTACCCTCCGGTTTCGTTTCAGTTTCACCGGAAGTATGGCCGCAGGGGCAGGATAACATTCATTCCAAATTCAGGGGGCTACTCCCCCAGCTGCTCCCTCAGCTGCCGTATGATCCTCTTCTCCAGCCTCGAAATATAGCTCTGGCTAATGCCGATGGCGTCTGCCACCTCCTTCTGGGTCCGCTCCACGCCATCCAGCAGGCCGAAGCGCAGCTCCATGATCTGCCGCTCCCGGGGCGAGAGCTGCTCCACCGACCGGCGGAGGCTGGCTCGCTCGGCGTCCTGTTCGAGACGCTGGCCCACCTGATTCTCCTCGCTGCTCAGCACGTCCGACAGCAGCAGCTCGTTGCCGTCGCCGTCGATGTTCAGCGGCTCGTCGATGCTGGCCTCCTGCCGCCGGTTGGAGCTTTTGCGCAGATACATCAGGATCTCGTTGCCGATGCAGCGGCTGGCGTAAGTCGCCAGCTTGATGCTCCGCTCGGGCGTGAAGGTGTTCACAGCCTTGATGAGCCCGATGGTGCCGATGGACACCATATCCTCCGAGGGGACGCCGCTGCCCTCGTATTTCTTCGCAAGGTACACCACCAGCCGCAGATTGTGGGTGATGAGCTCATCCCGGGCGGCGGGGTCGCCGTCGGCCATCCGGGCCAGAAGGGCTTTCTCCTCCTCCGGGGTCAGGGGCGGCGGCAGACCCGGCCCGCCGTTCAGATAATGTACGCCGCCCGTCCAGCTCAGTCTGGCCCAGAGGCGCTGCAAAAGATCTACAAACCGTTGAAACACAGGCATATTCCTCCTACTGTATTGTCATTTGCCCAGCAGCGCCGCCGTTTCCGCGCTGACGAGAGCCGTCCATCCCCCCGGCGGAGGCGGCATATCGCAAAACGCTGCGTATATTCCGTCCTGTTTTCTACCGTTTGACGCAAGTGCGGCAGGCAGGGCGGGCAGCAGACAGTGTCCCGCGACGGTCTGACAGGGTACGAACCGCACGCCCCACTCCGGGCGGGGCTCTGCGCCGACGCCCGCGAGGCAGGCGTCCAGATACGCCCTCACCCCGGCTGGCAGAGACACGGCATCCAGCCGCACCAGCACCACCGCCCGGCCCGAAAGCGGCTCCTGCACATGGAAGCCCGTGTCGCAGAAGACGCTCAGCGGGACGACCCGCCCGGCCACCGACAGCTCCGCCCCAAAGCAGGCCGGGCCGCTGCGGCCCAGAACGTGCAGCACCCCCTCCACCACGCCGCAGACCCCCGCTGTGGACGCCAGCAGCAGCCCCGGCGACACCGGCAGATAGAAGCTGAGGTTGTTGCAGGCCGCACCGGGCAGGAAAAGCGCCCCCGTGAGGGTCAGATTGAGCAGGACGAACCACGCCGTGAGCCGGGCAGTGTTCCGCGCCCCCTGCCAGCCGTAGGCAGCAGCTACGCAGAGGGCGGCGGACATACCTTTATAAGTAAAGGCCAGCGGCCAGGGGGCGGTGGGGGCCAGCAGGGCCAGCGACGACACTGCCGCCGCCCCCGCACCGCCCACCAGCCGCAGCGGCGAACAGCACGCCCCGCACAGCAGCCCTGCCGCCAGCAGGAACGCCGCCCCCACCACGAAATTCACCAGAAGCAGCACATCGAGATAGATGACCGTCCGCACAAGCCCCACCCCCCTCTTTTTAGGGTAGCAGAATTGGAGGGGGAAAAGGGTCGGGACGGGGAGAGTTATTTTTCAAAATCAGCAAGTATATGGATTCCCGGTCAGGCCGTCCTTCGTCCAACCTCTCAGTCGGGCTTGCGCCCGCCAGCTCCCCTAGTAGGGGAGCCTCTGGCGTATCCAGCAAGCTTCACCCGGCTGCCAAAGCCTCCCCTCGTTAGGAGCAACGGCGACGACCGCCGCCAGCGGCGGAAACAGGGAGGAGCTGTTGGGGCCGCGGCCAGCAGGATGCGAGCGGCAGCGAAGCAGACGCTGGGAGCCGCAACCCGGGCAGTGGCATTGCGAAGCAATGACGGAGAGGTTATTCCTCTTTTTTGCAAAAAACCCTTGCAAACTTCCCCGAGATGCGGTATAATACATCTCGCGGCAAGTCCGCTGGAAATCGAATATCTGCCTCTTTAGCTCAGTCGGTTAGAGCACCTGACTGTTAATCAGGGTGTCGCCTGTTCGAGTCAGGCAAGAGGCGCTTTTTACGGCGAAGAGTTTTCTTCGCCGTTTTTTGTTTGCCAGCTCGTCAGGCTCGTTCTTTTAGGGCAGGTCTTCCTTCGTCCAACCTCTCAGTCGGGCTTGCGCCCGACAGCTCCCCTAGTAGGGGAGCCTCTGGCGAAGAGATGAAGCCTTGCGGAATGCCAAGGCCTCCCCTCGGTAGGGGAGGTGGCATTGCGAAGCAATGACGGAGAGGTTTCCCCCTCTCATGTAACCAAACTGTAGCCTTTTTCACATTATTTTCAAAAATTAAGGGTAAATTAAAAAATGTCCTCTTGAAGAAATGGCGTATTTGTGTTACACTACATCCAAGCTGTAATGGTATTTTTGGAGATTCTGGCGTTTTTCCCCAGTGCTTTTTGGCTTTGAGGGGCGGCGGCAGAGTGATTACCACGCATTTTTTCTACTTTTCTGCCCGTTTTGGCTGTTTTTCCGGCCATTTAGCCTTGTGGCGATGGGGGAAGTATGGTAAAATAGTGTAAAGATGCCAAAATGGCAGCTTACTTAACTCGTGATGTTGCCGAGTGCGCACTCGGTTGCATAGGTTTTCCCGGTTGCGCAACCGGGAGGAGACCGATTATATTCGTTTTTTCATTTGAAGGGAGTAATTCATTATGATGATGCCTGCAAACTTCTCTGCTGTGAACGCAGAGGTCGTCTACGGCGGCGCTGTGGCTGACTACCTGCCCAACGCATGGACTGCTGCCAACGTCAAGCAGTTCTCCACCAACATTATCACTCTGGTCAGCAACAGCTTCTTCCAGCGTGTGATCAACGCCACCCTGGGCACCATGTTCAGCGGCAGCTGGGGCGACGGCAGCAAGCTGTTCGGCGACGAGGGCAGCCTCACTGCTCTGTACCACATTGACCATGATATCACCAAGGATTCTCAGAACTTCGGCAACAAGATCATGACCACTCTGGGTCTGGCTTCTGTTGTCTACACTCTGGGCACTTCTGACGCTAAGATCTTCACTGTCAAGAATGTCGCCAGCACCAATGTCTAATCTCATCTGAGGTTTCACCAAAGGTTCATTGAAAGGGCGGCGAATCGAAAGATTCGCCGCCCTTTTTTGCTACCTTTCTGTTACCAAACTGAGACTTTTTTCACATTTTTTTCAAAATTTAAGGGTTTATTAAAAATTGTCCTCTTGAAGAACCTGACAGAATGTGTTATACTATGCCCAAGGTTTAGGAGACGGTACGTCAAAATCCCCTCTCCCGGGCCGACCAAAATGATCAAAGGGTAGGCGCTCCCTTCTTTTGATAGCAGCTACTCTCTGCCCCGCTTTGCCGCAGGGCAGTGCGAGGCAGAGAGTTGTATGCTGCTTTATTGGAGAAGCGGGTGAGGCGTCAGGAATGGAAGCCCTTTCTTCTTCGCCAAATCGTCCTCAGCCGCAAGGCGGGCGTTTTGAAATAGAAACCACAAAGGAAGCATCTATGCGTTATACCTATGTCCGGCAGCACGACACCACAGACTGCGCTGCCGCCTGTCTCGCAATGGTGTGCCTCCATTACAAAAAGGAGATCACCATCACCCGCCTGCGGGACATGATGGGTACCGACTTAAAAGGCACAAACCTGACCGGTATGGAAAAGGCAGCGCAGGAGCTGGGATTCAGCACCGCCGCCGTCCGCGTAGACCGGGAAAACTTCCTCAGCGAATTCACCACTCCCTGTATCGCACAGGTCATCACCGACGAGGGTCTGGCCCACTTTGTGACGGTCTTCAAGAAGACCACCATCAAAGACGACGGCGAGCGGCGTCGGCATATGCTCCGGCAGGAAGAAGAGCGCAAAAAGTGCGCTGACGAAGGAAAGAAGTTCAAATGCCGCGACTACGTCATCATCGGCGACCCGGCAAAAGAGCTGAAAAAGATCTCCCTCGATGAGTTCTACAAGAACTTTACCGGCGTCCTGCTCCTGCTGACCCCGACCTCGGAGTTCAAGGCAGGCAAGCAGAAACAGGGCAGCATGGTCAAGCGTTTCCTCGACCTGCTGTGGCCCCAGAAGAAGCTTTTCTTCTACGCCATCCTCAGCTCGGTCATCATGACCGTTCTGGGTATCGCATCCTCGATGTACAACAAGATCCTGATGGATGAGATACTCCCCTACGGCCTGAAGAGCCTGCTGGTGGCTGTTATTCTGGTGTTCAGCATCGTGAGCGTCACCAGCGCACTCATCAGTATGGTGCGGCAGTGGGTGCTCATCTATCTGTCCATCAAGGTCGATATTCCCCTGATGCTGGGCTACTTCGGGCATGTTTTCAAACTGCCCATGAAGTTCTTTGCCACCCGCAAGACCGGCGAGATCACCACCCGCTACTCCGACGCCAGCACCATCAAATCGGTGTTCACCAGCATTGCGCTGAGCGTCGTGATGGATGTCGTGATGGCCTGCGTCACCGGCGTCATCCTCTTCCGGATGAATGCCACCCTCTTCTCCATTTCGATTTTCACCACCCTGCTGAGCATCCTGCTGGTGTTCATCTTCAAGCAGCCTTTCAAGCGCATCAACGAAGAGACCATGCAGCAGTCTGCTATCCTCAACAGCCAGATGATCGAGAGCCTCCGCGGCATCGAGACCGTCAAGTGCAACGCCGAAGAGGACCGTGAGCTGGAAGCTCTGGAGCGGGAATACATCAAGAGCCTGAAGATAAGCCTGCGCTCCAGCAAGATCAGCACGGTGCAGTCCCTTATCTCCACCCTCATCACCACCATCCTCGGCATGGTCACCTCTTATGTGGGTATCATGCAGGTGCTGAATGGTGAGATGACGCTGGGCGGCTATATGGCCTTCAGCACCCTTTCCTCTTACTTTACTTCTCCGGTCAGTGAGCTGGTCAGCCTGCAGATGTCCATTCAGCAGGCTCAAATCTCCATCAAGCGTCTGACCGAGATCATGGATTATGAGTCCGAGCAGGACGAGACCCGCGAATACACCGAGATGGAAAAGATCGACGGTGACATTGAGTTCAAGGATGTCTCCTTCCGTTACGGCAGCCGTTCTCCGGCGCTGAGCCACGTCTCCTTCACCATTCCCTATGGCAAGAAGGTGGCTCTCGTGGGCAGCAGCGGCAGCGGCAAATCCACCATCACCAAACTCCTGCTCAAGTATTATGAGCCGGAAAGCGGTACCATCAGCGTAGGCGGCGTCGATCTGGACGAGTACAGCAATGCATCCGTCCGCCGTGCCATCGCCTATGTCCCCCAGAACGTCGAGCTGTTCAGCAAGACGATCTACGACAACATCCGCATTTCCCGACCGGAAGCCAGCCTCGATGAGGTCAAGGCCGCTGCCAAGAAGGCAGATGCCCACGAGTTCATCCGCAAGCTGCCGCTGCAGTACAACACCTATCTGGAAGAAGCCGGCAACGGCCTCTCAGGCGGTGAGAAGCAGCGCCTTGCACTGGCCCGCGCCTTCCTGAAGGATGCGAACCTCTATATCCTGGACGAATCCACCAGCAGTCTGGACTTTGGTACAGAGAATACCATCTTTGATATGATCTACAACCAGCTTGCAGACCGCTCGATGCTGATCGTCGCCCACCGCCTCTCCACCATCCGTGATTGTGATCTCATTCTGGTCATGGACCACGGCGAGATCGTAGAGCGCGGCACCCACGAAGAGCTGCTGGAAAAGCAGGGCAAATACTACGAGCTCTGGAGCCTGCAGCAGGGCATCTTCCGCGATAAGAAACGCGGGTCGAAGCCCGCAGCCCCTGTCTCTGCCGCCAAGGTGGTGGAGGACGAGGACGATGGCGAGTCCATCACCTACTAATTCGTTGCAGCTGCGTGCGCACGCAGTTACATAAATGGCTTTTTGGCTGGATGCGCATCCGGAAACTGAGCCGACTAAATTTGTTTTTCATTCATTTGAAGGGAGTAATTCATTATGATGATGCCTGCAAACTTTACTGCTGTTAACTCTGAGGTCGTCTACGGCGGCGCTGACCTGTTCTCCATCCTGGCTGACACCACCGCTCCTGTCTGGAACGCTGCTAACGTCAAGCAGTTCAACACCAACCTGATCACCCTGGTCAGCAACTCCTTCTTCCAGAAGACCGTCAATAGCACCCTGGGTGTTATGTTCGGCGGCAACTGGGGCGGCGACAACGGCGATAAGATCTTCGGCGACAACGGCGCTCTGAAGACGAACATCTACGGTGATACTACCAACGGCGAGATGACCTTCGGCAACAAGGTCATGCGCACTCTGGGCATGGCTTCTGTCGTCTACACCCTGGGCACCGCTCCTGCCAAGATCGGCTTCAACGACGGCGTTATGGGCATTACCGACGCAGCCGGTAACCTTGGTGTCTAATCAGTAACCCCTAGAATCTGAAGTGTATTTCGTCCGGCGGCTCTCGGGCCGCCGGATGATAATGCCTCGTAATGGTATGCCCGGAGGCACCTGCCTCCGGGCATACCTTATTTTTTTATAAAATTTACAGTTTGGCTCTTTATTCCGCACCGCCAAACCGTTATAATAAATTGATGCCTATATTCATCATGGGATGAGTAATAGGTGATAACAAAATATGAAGCCACCCGATATGCGCAGAGGCTTCCCCCCTGCCTCGCAAAGTCTCTCCCTTTGGGAGAGACTTTGCGAGAAGGTCAGGCTTCAGTCTCTAACTTCACGTTTTGTTATTGCCTATTACAAGCAATGAAACCAAGAACAGGTGGTATAAAATCATGAGAGAGATCCAGACCGCAGAAAACAAGACCCTCAAGCTGACCAATGTGGTCAGCCGCCGCATCCAGCCCGAAGAGTTCAACAATATGCAGATCGTGCTGACCCAGATGCACAACTTTATCAAGAGCAACGGCGCACAGCCCCTCGGCCCCCTCGTGCAGTGCATCAAACTGCCCGCCGGCCCCAACCCTCAGCCCGAAGTCTATATGATGCAGCAGGCCACCCAGCTCATCCCCCGCATGGAGGCCGGCTACTCGATGGACGCTGTGCTCCGCGTGCGCAACTGCCTGTACGCCCACTACGTCGGCCCCATGAGCCAGAGCGGCCTCGCCTCCCAGAAGCTGAACATCATGGCTTTTGAGCACGAGCTCGAGCTGACCGGCACTGTCTACACCATCTTCGTCAATCAGGATGAGGACGAGGGCGTTGTGGATACCTTTATGGAGACGAAGTGATATGACGACGACCATCCGCGACATCAACGAGCTGCAGGACCGCCGCATCATGATGGAGAAAAAGCTGCCGCCTTTCGGCTATGCGCTCATTCTCCTGACGGCTGCCCTCATCCTCTTCCTCGTGGTGTGGAGCACCAAGAACTACCGCACCTACGTCAGCCAGTCCAGCGGCTCCGTGCAGGCCGCCAACAAGACCTACATCATGTCCAGCTACTCCGGCTCCATCACCGAGCTGAACATCGCCGAGGGTACCTACGTCAACGAGGGCGACCTCATCGCTCACATCAAGAGCACCGACCTCGACATGCAGCAGGACAGCATCCAGAGCCAGCTGGACATCTACAAAAAGCAGAAGAGCCAGTACGAGAAGCTGGTCAAGTCCATTCAGGACGACAAGAACTACTTCAGCGAGACGGACATTGACGACCAGCCCTACTACTACCAGTACGAGACCTACAAGAGTCAGGTTGCCCAGAAGGCCTTCGACGCCTCGCCCTATCAGGCCGCAGGCTACTCCGACGAGCAGATCAAGGCCCTGATGGAGCAGAACCAGAGCGAGGTGGAGGCCCTGTATTACTCTACCCTGCAGTCGATCTCTGCCAGCCTGACCAGTGTGCAGAGCAACATCGACAATCTGCAGAGCCAGATGGACTCCCTGAGCACCGGCGCCAACGACTACTACATCTATGCCCCCACCTCCGGCGTTATCCACATGGACACGCCTTATAAGGTGGGCATGGTGCTCAGCGCCGGCACCCCGCTGGCCACCGTCGCCAGCGAGAACAGCGACCTCGAGGTGGTGGCTTACGTCATCCTCAGCGACAGGCCGCTGCTCCATGTGGGCGACCCCTGCAAGATCGCCATCACCGGCCTGTCGGAGTATTCCTACGGCACCCTGACCGGCACCGTGACCTCCATCGACAGCGATGTGACCGCCAGCTCCTCCGGCTCCTACTACAAAATGACCATCACCCCGGACAGCACCTACGTCATCAGCAACAGCGGCGACAAGGTCGATCTGTCCAACGGTATGAGCGTCACCGCCCGCGTGGAGTACGACAAGCTGACCTATTTCGAATACGCGATGGAAGCTCTGGGCGTTCTGTTCCGCTAAGCGCTCACATCAACGCCCAAAGAGGTACGAAAGAATGAAACTGAACCTGAAAATGCTGGCCGTGAGCACCGCTCTGCTGGGCCTGCTGGCCGCCGGCGCTGCGCTTCCGGCCTCTGCAGCCGGTCCCCTGAACGCGGCCGCTGCCCTCTCTCTGCCCTGGTCCGCTGCGGCTGTGGAGAGCGTCGAGACCGGCAGCTACGCCTCCACCATGACGGTAGGGACGCAGCAGCAGCTCTCACCGGTCATTCTGCCCGCAAAGGCCGCACGCAATGCCACGGTAACTTTTATGTCCAACGACAGCACCATCGTGAACGTGACGTCTGAGGGCGTGGCGCAGGCGGTGGGCGTCGGCACTGCGCAGGTCATCGCCAGCGCAGACGGCGTGAGCTGCGTCTACACCATCACCACCGAGCTGGATGAATCCATGATCGTCAAGGAGATGGACATCACGCTGGCCTCCAGCACCATCGCTGTCGGCGAGACCACTTCCCTGTCGCTGGGCGTGCTGCCTTCCAGCGCATCGAATTACGCCAACGTGAGCCTCAGCTCCTCCGATCCCGCTGTGGCTACTGTCAACAACTTCGGCAAAGTCACCGGTGTCGCCCCCGGCACCGCCACCATCACCGCCACCTGCGGCGATGTGAGCGCATCGGCCACGGTCAAGGTCGTCAACAGCGGCGCAGACCGTCAGTCCATCGACCTGAACACGAGCTATGTCGTCCTCAAGCCGGGCGCCAGCCGCACCATCACCGGCAAAGTGACCCCGTCTTCTGCCTCCCAGTCCCTCACCTTCAAGTCCAATGACACCAAGGTGGCCACTGTGAGCGCCAAGGGCGTCATCACTGCCGTGGGTACGGGCGCGACCTCCATCGTCGTCTCCAACGGCACGGCGTCCGCCTCGGTGACGGTCATTGTCAACCGGAATGCTTCCAGCTCCGGCAACGGCGGCGACAGCACCGACAGCAGCAACGGTGAGGTCATCACCGACCCCGTCGTGGAGGCCATCGAGGCCGACGGCACCGACGAAGTGACCTTCGCACAGCGCGAGGTCCCCACCATCACCGGCGAGATGCTGAATGCCCTCCGTCTGAACGGCAAGACCCTCGTGGTCGAGGCCGATAACTACACCATCCGCATCGCAGGCCGCGATGTGAAGAGCACCTCCGCGCAGGTGAGCACAGCCCTGAGCTTTGCCCCCTCTGAGTATGGTGTCACCTTCACCCTCAACGGCGGCGAGGCTCTGCCGGGCGTCGTTCAGGTCGAGATGACCGGCGACAACGCCGCCTACACCCGCGTCTACCTGCACAATGCCGTCAAGGGCAAATGGCAGTTCCTCAACAGCTACAAGGATAATGTCCTCGAGGCGGACACGGCGGGCGAATACCTGCTGACCACCCAGAATCTCCGCTTCGCCCATGTGGACATGACCTTCTTCATCGCGGGCCTTGTGGTCATCGTGGGCATCATCATCGCCTACATCGTCATCAAGAAACGCTATTGGTTCTGGTAACTCTCATAAGTAAAATGAAAGCGGCTGCTGTAAGTCCCTAAGACTACAGCAGCCGCTGTTTTTAACCTCTCAGTCTCGCTATCGCTCGACAGCTCCCCTACCGAGGGGAGCCTCTGGCGAAGAGATTAAGTTTTCCGATATGCCAAGGCCTCCCCTCGTTAGGAGCAACAACGACGACCGCCGCCAGCGGCGGAAACAGGGAGTCGCTGTTGGGGCCGCGGCCAGCAAGACGCAAGCAAAGCGCTGCGGATGCTGGGTGCCGCAACCCGGGCAGTGGCAGCGCGTCAGCGCTGACGGAGAGGTTTACTCCACCGTCACGCTCTTTGCCAGATTGCGGGGCTTATCGACGTCACAGCCGCGCAGGACGGCCATATAGTAGGCGAACAGCTGCAGCGGCACGATGAGCTGCAGGGGCATCAGCAGCTCGTCATAGTCGTCCAGACGTACCACATAGTCCGCCACGCCCTCCGGGACGACAACGTCCTTCGTCGTGAAGAGAATGACCCGCGCACCGCGGCTCTTGGTCTCCTTAGCGTTGGAGATGGTCTTTTCGTACACCTGCTTCTGGGTGGCCAGCGCGATGACCGGCACACCGTCGGTGATGAGGCTGATGGTGCCGTGCTTGAGCTCACCGGCAGCGTAGGCGTCCGAGTGGACGTAGCTGATCTCCTTGAGCTTCAGGCTGCCTTCCAGCGAGAGGGCGTAGTCGAAGCCGCGCCCGATGAAGAAGCAGCTCTGGGTGTTGACGAAGCGGCTGGCGAGGTACTTTATCTGCTCACAGTCGGCCAGACGGGGCTGGATGACCTCACCGGCGCGGAGCAGCTCGGCGGTCAGGCGGCGGGTCTCTGCCTCGCTCAGACGGCCTCTGGCGTAGGCCAGACGGAACGCGAAGAGGTAGAGGGTGCAGAGCTGCACCATATAGGCTTTGGTGGACGCCACGGCGATCTCCGGGCCGGCGTAGGTGTAGAGGACGTAGTCCGCTGCGCGGGCGATGGAGCTGCCCACCACGTTGACGACAGCCAGCACCGGCACGCCCCGGCTCTTGGCGAGGCGGAGGGCGGCCAGCGTGTCGCTGGTCTCGCCCGACTGGCTGATGATGATGACGAGATCATCGGGGTCGAGGATGGGGTCACGATAGCGGAACTCGCTGGCGATGTCCACCTCGGCAGGGACACGGGCCAGCCGCTCGATGACAGTCTTGCCCACCATACCGGCGTGCATGGCCGTGCCGCAGGCCACAAGGTGGATGTTCTTGATGCTGCGCAGCTTCTCGTCGCTCAGCTCTGGGATGCGGAGGTCGGGCATACCGTCCTCCACGCGGGGGCTGACGGTGGCCGTGATGGCGGCAGGCTGCTCATGGATCTCTTTCAGCATGAAGTGGGGGTAGCCGCCCTTCTCAGCGGCTTCTTCGTCCCAGTCGGCGGTCAGCACTTCCCGCTCCACCGGCTTGCCGAAGGCGTCGTAGAACCGGATGCCGTCGGCCTTGACCACCGCCATGTCGCCCTCCTCGAGGACGCTGTAGCGGCGGGTGTACTTGAGCAGGGCCGGAATATCGGAGGCCACGAAGTTCTCGCCCTCGCCCCAGCCCACGATGAGGGGGCTCTCCTTCTTGACGGCGTAGATGGTGTCCGGCTCATCCCGGAACAGCACACCCAGTGCATAGCTGCCCCGCACCATCGCCAGCGCCTCCCGCAGGGCTGCCAGCGGGCTCTGTTTGGGCTGGGCGCAGCAGAAGTAGTCGATGAGCTTGACCAGCACCTCGGTGTCCGTCTCGCTCTCAAAGGTGACGCCCTTGGCCATCAGGTCGGCCTTCAAAGGGCCGTAGTTCTCGATGATGCCGTTGTGGACGATGCTCACGCGGGGGGTGGAGTGGGGATGGCTGTTGACGTCGCTGGGCTCGCCGTGGGTGGCCCAGCGGGTGTGTCCGATGCCGCAGAAGCTCTCGGGCAGGTTTTCTGCCTCCAGCTTGCGGCGGAGCACTTCCAGCCGGCCCTTGCTCTTGACGACGTGGATGCCGCCTTCCAGCGCCAGCGCGACGCCGGCGGAGTCATAGCCGCGGTATTCCAGCTTTTCCAGACCGTTCAGCAGCACTTCCTGGGCGCTGCGCTTACCCGAATAACCTACGATGCCACACATACAAAACACCTCCATGCCGACAGCACGGCGCGAACGCACACGGCGGCTGTCAGCCTCTTATAATCAGTCTATGTTCTTGTATGGCTTTCTTTGAAAGGGTTCTGTTGCGGTATTGCTGCCGTTTTTTGCCCTTCTCTGCGGCTGGTATAAGCCTTAGGAGCTTTTGCTCCCGTTTCAACCGGAGGAACACCCGCCGAAACTTTCGATGATTCCTCTCCTCGTCACCCTCACGGCTGTCACCCGCGTGGCCCGGCGCTTTTTCGTCAACTGAAGTGGTCTATCCCCTCTTTCTGCTCTTTCCTCCGCTTTCCTGAAAGCAAAAACAGCTCCTTTCGGAGCTGTCAGAAGCCGACGGAAAAGGTCAGCGGTATTGTATCATAAAGTCCCACATCCGTCAATGGACGCCCAGCATTTTGTGGAGCCTCGGCTGCCAGACCACTTTATAGAGCATCAGCATATTGTGGAGCGCCCGGTCATAGAGCAGGAAGGCTGCATTGCCCATGGCCAGCGTCACCAGCGAGACAGCCAGCGCCGTAGTGCGCAGCTCTTCGGCGATGCTGCCCGCCGGGACCAGCAGCAGCACCAGCCCGTACATCGCCAGGATCCCGCCGTTGCAGAGCAGCAGCTTGCAGACAGCCCGCAGCAGGGCCGGGCGTATCCGCTCGAAATAAGGCTTTGACAACGGATAGTACCCCAGCAGGAACACAAAGGTGAGGGCCACTTCCTTGTCCGGCACAAAGAGCAGACTCAACAGGCTCACCGCGCCATAGGCCGTCAGCGCCATGGTCTTCCCGCACTCCACGCAGACTGTGGCGATGAGAAAGCTGGCCACCGCCGGAGCGATGAACATCGCAATGGGAAACACAGCCCCCAGCAGCATCAGGGCCACGCTGAGCGCTGCGGCCATGCCGCAGTAGGCCATGGCCCAGCTTTTACTTTTGCGTCCCTTCATGGCAGCTCCCATTGTACCGGCTGGCTCTCAGCGTCCAGCGGCTCGATGGCGTGGCGGAGGCCCAGGATCATGATGTTGTCCAGCAGGGTGCGGTTCAGCTTGACGTCCAGCATCCCGTAGGCGCGGACGAGGTCGTTGACCGCAGCGAGGGCCTGCCGCCGGGCGTTTTCCCGGGCGGCATTCCTGTCGTTGATGCCGTTGACGAGGAAGACGTTGTAGCGGCCCTTATCTTTGTCCCGGGAAAAGCTCTCCGCTTTGTCCAGCAGATAAGCGGCCCGACCGATGCAGCTGCCGATGTAGTGCATACTTTTGCGCTGATTGGGGTCGTCGGTGGCCAGCACCGAGTAGAGCGCGCCGTAGAGGTTGCCCTTCGGCTCTGCGGCCAGCAGATAGTTCTTGGCGTTCAGGGTCATCTGGACGTTGGCCTGGTCCCGCTCCTGTACGAAGATGCGCTCCAGTGCCGGGTTCTCGGCGGCGGCCTTCCGGTAGGCTCGCCGCAGCAGGACGGTGTCCACCACCCGCCGTACTTTTTTATAGAAGGGCAGGTCGGCCCACTGGGCATCCTGGATGCGGTGCCAGCTCAGCAGGACTTCCACCTGTGCGGCCAGCCGGATGCCTTGGGTCTGGCACATCATCTGCCGCCAGACCAGCGTACCCGGCTCCCGCATCCACTTACAGGTGGCCGGACGGCCCGCCAGACTGTCGGCCAGCACCGCGAACAGGACGCCGTTGTAGCGCAGACCATAGCAGGAATACAGCCCATAGGTGGTGTAGAGCTGGCGGCGGACGCCGCGCTGATACCACTGATAGGTGTTGTAATCCCGGATGGTCAGCTCCGGCAGATAGGGCCGCATACGTCCCTTCATTCTGTTCATTCCTTTCGCGGGCCGCGCCGGGCGCAGCCTTTCTTGCAGGGGAAGACCGCTTCCCCACAGCTGTAGACTAGTATAATCTATTTTTCGTCAGCGTTCAACCGTTCTTTTGTAAATTCTTATAGAAAAGGCCGCACTGGAATCGATTTCAGTGCGGTCTTCTAGTGCATCTTATTTCTTTTCGAAACGACCCGTGTGGCCGGGCTGGGTGCGCTTGCCGTCAAAGCCGCTCTTGGGCATGGGCTTTGCGGGGCGGTTCTCGAACTTGGGGGCGTTGTAGTACATATACAGCTGGCAGGGGATCATGCCGTTGTACATCTTGCGGCGCTTGTTGGCCCGCTTGCCGTAGTGGTGTTCAAAATCCATATCGGCAGTGATGGCGTAGACACCGGCGCAGGGGTGGGCCTCCATCTGCTGGCCGAGGGTACGGGCCAGCTTGGCGGCGCCCTCGATGGTGCTCATGCGCTCACCGTACGGAGGGTTGGTCAGGACGATGGCCTCGCTTTTGGCGGCAAAATCGGCCACGTCGGCCACCTCGAAGTGGCAGCGCTTCTCCACGCCGGCCAGCTTGGCGTTGGCGTTGGCCAGAGCCACGGCGGCGGGGTCAATGTCGTAGCCGAAGGCCTCAAAGCCCACGTCCAGCTTGGAGTCGGCTAGAGCCTTCTGACGCTGCTCGGCCCAGATGGCGGCAGGCACGAAGCTGTAGCGCTCAGCGGCAAAGCGGCGCTTGAGGCCGGGGGCAATGTTCATGGCCTTCTGAGCGGCCTCGATGAGGAGGGTGCCGCTGCCGCAGAAGGGGTCTTCCACGAGGCTGTCGCGGCGGACGCGGCCCAGGTCGGCGATGGTAGCGGCCAGCGTCTCACGGATGGGGGCCTCCATGGAGTTGCGGCGGTAGCCGCGCTTGTGCAGGCCGTCGCCGGTGGTGTCCAGCATGATCTCGCAGACGTTCTTGCGGAGCATGAAGCGGATCTTATACTCCGCGCCGGTCTCGGGCAGGCTGGTGGTGCGGTGGCCCTGCATCAGGCGCTTGACCACAGCCTTCTTGATGATGCTCTGGCAGGCCGGCACGCTGGACAGCTGGCTGTTCAGCGAAGAGCCGGTGACCGGGAAGGCCGCGTCGGCGGGCAGCAGCTCTTCCCAGTGGATGGAGTAGACGCCGTCGAACAGCTCGTCGAAGGTGGTGGCTGTGTAGGTGTTCAGGAGCAGCATCACGCGCTCCACGGTGCGGAGGTTGAGGTTGGCGGCTGCTATCATATCCGCGCCGCCCTTGAAGGTCAGACGGCCGTCGCTGACCCGGATGTCCTCGGCGCCGATGCGGCGCAGCTCAAAGTTGGCCGTGGACTCGCACCCGAAAAAGCAGGGGGCGATGAGTTCAAATTTTGCAGGCATTCTGGTTTCCTTTCCTGTCGGGTGCGGCGTGCCGCACCAAAAAACAGGCCCGCCCCGCTGGGGGCAGGCCCAAAGCTTCTTCGTCTTGTGCGGACGGCTCAGCGGCTGCCGCGGCGTCCCCGGGGTGCGTAGCCGCCGCCCCGGCGGTTGTTGGTCTCGTGGTCGAGGTCGGCCATCTTCTCTTCGCTCTGGCTCTTGAAGCGGCTCATCATGTCCTCAAAGCTCAGGTTGTCGCTCTTGGCCGGGGCCTTGGGCTGCCAGACGCGGGGCGCTGCGTCCCGTGCCGGGCCGCGTCCGCCCTGGGGACGGCCGCCCTGACCGTTGCGGCGGAAGCCGCCTTCCCGCGGGCCGTTGTTGTTGGGGCGGGGGCCGCGGCCCTCATGCGGAGCGCGGGGTGCCGGCGGCAGCAGCCGCTTGATGGACAGCGCGATCTTGCCGTCCGGTGCCACATTGATGACCTGCACCTTCACGGTGTCGCCGTCATGCAGCACGGCTGCAATGTCCTGCACATACTCGTTGGACACCTCAGAAATGTGGACCATGCCCACGCGGCCCTCCGGCAGCGCAACGAATGCGCCAAACGGTTTTACGCCGGTGACACGGCCTTCAAAAATATTCCCTACCTCAATCGCCAAAACTCAATACTCCTTGTTGACTAATGTGTTTCCCGCCGGCCGCAAGCCGCTCGGGGCGCGGCATCAGTTGCCCGTCACATCCACAAAGATGCGCTCGTTGGCCGCCGCATAATTGTAAGAGTCCCGCGCGACCCACTCGGTCACGTCGTCCGAGTCGCCGCTGAGGATGCGCTGCATCTCCTCGTTCTGGGTCTTCTGCTGGTCGATCTGCTCCTGCAGGGTGTCCAGCTCCGCTTTCTTGGAGCTGAGCGCCACCTGATTTGCGATGTACGCCGCCAGCATACTCAGCAAAAGCAGAAGGAAGAGCAGTTTCAGCACAGCGCCCACGACGGACGCCTTTCTCTTCCGCTTTTTCCGGCTCGGATTTGCCATAACACAGTGCCTCCCGTTTTCGGACAGCAGGCCCAATGCGCCTGTACTCTCACTTTGATACGTTTGAATTATACAACATACGCCGTGGTGTTGGCAAGCTCTTTTTCTGTTTTTTTGCAAGTCTTTTTTCGTTCCGCCGTACTTTGGCGGCGGCGCGGGCGGCTTTCCACGGGGCGATGCACCGGGCGGCGAGCCGCACCGGCCCCAGCAGCAGTTTCCCCGCAAAGGCTTCGGCAGCGGCGAACAGAGGCCGCAGCGCTGCCTGCACCGCCCCGGCGGCGCAGAACGCCGCCAGCGCCATATAGCCCCGCAGCTGCCCGGCCTGACTCTGGGAGACGGCGTAGCTCTGCAAAACCATCAGCACGGCTCCCACAAAAAGCATATCCGGCAGGAACGCGGCCCTGCCCCGGGTGGGCAGAACGGCCCGCGCCGCGCCCAGCACACCGCCCAGCACCGCGCAGGCCGCCATCTCCTGCCCCACCGCCCCGGGCGAAAGCGCCGGGCCCATCACCGGACGAGACGGCGCAGAAAGCCGCCCGGCGTATGCTCTGCGGTGTATTCCAGCGTGTCCACCCGGCCTGTAAGCTTGACTTCGCCTTTGTCGAGGTCGAGGCTGGTGACGCTCAGCTCGGCCCCGGTGAGTTCCAGCGTCCCTTTCGAGGTGAGCATCGCCGCCCCCTCGGCATCACAGCGGATGACCCGCCGCACACCGGTGACGGTCAGCTTGTTCCGCCCCTCCAGGATGAGGTCATGAGGCAGAGCCTGCTCCGGCTTTGCGTCCTGTTGTTTCATGACATTCCCCTCCCCTTTTCTGCTATCTTATGCAGGGCGGGGCGGGGTCATACCGGATTTACTCGGCTTTCGGGGCATCGTGGGCGGCTGCCAGCACGTTGTCCTGCTCGATGATCTCGTACATCTCGCGGGCCACGTCCTTGGTGCGGGGTTCCACGTCGGAGAGGACCTTCACCTTGATGGGCCGGTTGCCGAAGGTGACCTCGATGATGTCGCCGGCCTTGACGGCCTGGCTGGCCTTGGCGGTCTTGCCGTTGATGAGGATGCGGCCCGCGTCGGCCACCTCGTTTGCCACCGTGCGGCGCTTGATGAGCCGCGAAACTTTCAGATATTTGTCTAAACGCATTTCTAAACTCCTTGTATCAACCTCTCAGTCTCGCTGTCGCTCGACAGCTCCCCTAGTAGGGGAGCCTCTGGCGAAGAGGCAAAGCTTTACGATATGCCAAAGCCTCCCCTATTAGGGGAGGTGGCACGCCGTAGGCGTGACGGAGAGGTTATTCCTCTATTAAAAAAGCCGCCGGGCCTAAAGGTTCCGGCGGCGATGGGTTTTCTCTTACAGGGTGTCCTTCAGAGCCTTGCCCGGCTTGAACACGATGCTCTTGGAAGCAGCAATGGTGATGGCCTCGCGGGTGCGGGGGTTGATGCCCTGATGCTCAGCGCGCTCACGCACCTCGAAGGTGCCGAAGCCGGAGATGGATATCTTCTCACCCTCGGCCATAGCCTTGCCCAGTGCCTCGAATGCAGCGTTGACAGCCATCTCGGCGCTCTTCTTGCTCATCTCAGTGTTTGCCGCAACCTGTGCGATCAGATCGGTCTTGGTCATAATAAAAGCCTCCACAATATTCTCAACATTTTCTATTCGAGCAGACGGTCTGACCGTCTGGTACCCGTTTACGTTTCGTCCGCTTCCAGCCTCTGGGTAAAGCGCTTTGCCGCAAAGGTCAGTGCCTCTTCGGCGTCCACACCGGCCAGACGCATGGCATCGGCGGTAGCCAGCAGCAGCTCACCGGCGTTCTCTGCCGTCTGCTGTGCGTCCCACGCGGCCTTGGCGCTGTCCAGAGTCCTAGCCGCACCGGCGGCATCCTCCGGCCCGCAGCCGAACCGCGCGGCCCGCTTCTGGAGCTTCTGGGCGCGCATCAGGGCGGGCAGGGTGGCCGGGACGGTGTCCAGCTCATCGGCCAGAGTCGTGCGGCCCTTTTCCTTATTTTTGAGCGCATCCCAGCTGTTTATACCAGCATTTTCCGCCGCAGAGGAAGCAAAGATGTTCGGGTGGCGGAAGACCAGCTTCTCGCACACCTCGCGGCAGACCTTTTCCATGTCGAAACGGCCCCGCTCCTCCTCGATGACGGTGTGGAACACCACCTGCATCAGGACGTCGCCCAGTTCTTCCTGCATCATGACAGGGTCGTCAGCGTCGATGGCTTCCAGCGCCTCGCACGTTTCTTCCAGAAAGTTTTTCCGGATGGAAGCGTGGGTCTGGACTTTGTCCCACGGACAGCCGTTCTCCCCGTCTCTCAGGATGCGGATGATCTCCACGAGGTCTTCCGCCGTATAGTGTTCCCTCGGCGTCCAGTCCTGCATGGGGCGTCTCCTTTCCGCATTCCGAAAACAACTGCGAACAGATTCAAATTGTACCGCAGAATCTGCCGAAATGCAAGGGTACAAGCGCATTTTCCGGCTTTTTGCGGCAAAATTTTCATTTCATTCACAACAAAAGGCGGCATCCCCCGGGGGACACCGCCCTGCGTGGGCTTTTTAGCTTACAGCTGTGCGCCGCACTTGTTGCAGAACAGCGCGTCGTCCGAGACGGGCGCGCCGCACTGGGGGCAGGTCTTGGCCTCGTTGTCCTCGGGCTTTTCCTCGGCGGGCTCTGCGGCTGCGTCAGCCGTCACGTCGGCGGCAGCCTCTTCCGTATCCTCGAAAGTCGTCTCAATGACGGTATCCGGCTCGAGAGAGGCTTTCAGGTCGGAGAGCTCCTGCTCGATGTTGGCGATCATCTCGATGTATTTGTCCACAAGGGGCTGGTTCTCCTCGTTGCCCTTGGCCAGACTATACACCAGAGCGCCCAGCTGGCGCTGCGCCTTGTACAGCTTGCTCTGCGCGTTCACGATCTTTGCCTGGGTGCGGCCCTTTTCGGCCAGATCCAGCGCGGCATTCTTGCCTTTTTCGGCATACTCGAGGCCCATTTCCTTGATCTTATTGAAGTCCATAAAAGACACCTCACTTGTCTATGCCCGGGGTGGGCAGCACTCCTCTGCGTTTTCTGCTCAGGCTGTCCCTGTGCCGCCGGAGATTATTTTCATTATAGCGCACTCCCGGGGGGAATGCAACGAATCCCACCCAAGTTTTACAGAATCGTGCGGATTTGGAAACAGTTTTTTCGCAATTTGCACACTTTCCGCGTTCTGATGTCGTTTAGAAGCTGTTTTCGTAAGCAGGGTGCGCCGAACGGCGAGGATTTTTGCCCGCAGACAAGGCGATTTTCCGCAGCAATCCTGACGGATTGCAAGGGAAAGCAACGCAGTATGCGGGCAAAAAGACCGTTTCGGGCGGTGTGCAATGCTTAGGAAAACGGCTTCTCAAACCTCGCCTGCGTAGAACTCGCGCAGCATACTGTCGGCGGGCAGAAGCTCCAGCTCCACCGGGGCCACATGCTCGAAGCGGCGGGCCGTCTCGTCCCAGAGCTCCGCGTTGTGGCCTTCCAGCGTGAAGCGCTGGCTCACCGGGCGCAGGAGCTTTGCGATGAGGCCCAGCTCGTAGGTGAAGGAAGTGTCCAGCAAAAAGTCTGCCGTAGTCTTGAAGCCCTTGATATACCGGGTCTCGCCGTCGAGGACTCTGTCCCACATGGAGAGGGTCTTGGCGGGGCTGCGGCCCCGGGCTGCGGCATCCCGCAGGGTGCGGCGGCAGAGGCGGATGTCCTGGGTGTTGATGATACGGCGGCCATCAATGCAGTATTCCTCCCGCAGGCCAGCGTAAATGCGGTAGACGTCGTCGCCCTTCACAAGGCCCGTCAGCTCAGGGTTCAGGGCGTGGATGCCCTCCACGATGCAGACGCCGCCCTTGAGGTCCAGCGTCTCCGTCTCGGAGGAGCGGGACTCGGTGGTGAAGTCGTAGATGGGCAGCACGGTCTTTCCGGTGGTGCTCAAATCGCTGAGGCACTGGCGGATGAGGGACATATCCAGTGTGTCGGGGTTCTCGTAGTCCAGCGTACCGTCGGGCAGGCGGGGGTAATACTGAGCGCCCTTGAAGAAGTTATCCAGACTGATGACATGGGCCGGGGTGCCGGAGGCTTCCAGAGCCTCGGCCACCTTATGAGCCGAAGTCGTCTTGCCGCTGGCCGACGGGCCGGTGAGCATGACGATCTTGGCGCGGGAGTCCCTGATCTTCTGGGCAGCATAGGCCACCCGCTGGCGGTAGCTCTTCTCGCTCATCTCCGCCAGCGCCGCCGGGCTCTGGGCGGCGACGTTGTACAGGTCTATCTCAACCAGACGTTTCGGTACCCAAATCGTGATCATAAAAAACAGCCACTCCTTTTTTCCGTTCCAGCACTTCGTCGAAACGCTGGATGTATTCTGTCGGATACTTGAAATTAAAGATGCGCTGCATCCGCTTGCCGCCGTCGGCCACCAGCTTGGTGCTGCCGCCTGCGCCGGCCGAGAGGATGGTCTGGACTTCTTCCATGATATAGATATTATAATACCCCTCGTGGCCCGGCTTGCACCAGCCCACGTTTTCCAGGTTTTGGAGGGTATTTTTCTGACGATAGAGGTAGTAGGGCCGATAGCCCGCCTCGGCCAGCAGATAGCACTTTTCCAGCATGGCGGCCACGTCGGCGTAGTCGTTCTCCTTCTGGTCCTCGATGACGATGCGGGAGGCCCGCTTGAGGGTCAAGGTGTGGACGGTAATGTTCTCAGGGTCGAGGGCGATGGCCTGACGCAGGCTCTTTTCGAACCCTTCCACCGTGTCGCCGGGCAGGCCAGCGATGAGGTCCATGTTGATGTCGTCGTGGCCTGCGGCCCGGGCCTCGGCATAGCAGTCGAGGATGTCCTGAGCCGAGTGCTTGCGGCCAATGTTCTCCAATACTTCATCCGAGAAGGTCTGCGGATTGATGGAGATGCGGGTCGCGCCGTATTCCTTGATGACGGCCAGCTTTTCGGCGTCGGTGCAGTCGGGGCGTCCGGCTTCCACCGTATATTCCACGATGGTGGAAAGGTCGAAGCAGTCCCGCACCGTCCCCATGAGCTGGCGCAGCTGCGCTGCCGAGAGGCTGGTGGGGGTGCCGCCGCCGATGTAGATGCTGCAGAGCTTCAGCCCGGCCTTGTCAGCCTCGTCCCGGATGGCCTCGACCTCTTTGCACAGGCAGTCTACATAGGGCTGCACCAGTTTGCGGTCACGGTCGAGGTTGCAGCTGACGAAGCTGCAATAGCTGCACCGGGAGGGGCAGAACGGGATGCCGATATAGAGACTGTAGGTCTTGGGCGCACTGCCCATTTTCAGGATAGGCTCCTGCAAGTCCGCGATGGCCTTGGCCATACCGTATTTTTCGGGCGAGCAGTCGAAGCGCTTCAAAAAGAAATCGTCGATCTCCTCTTCCGTCCAGCCTGCGGCCCGCTTGTCGTGGACGAGGCGCACCGGACGGACGCCGGTCATCTTGCCCCAGGGCGGGCGGACGCCCGTCCAGCTGCGCAGCAGGTCATAGGTCAGGCTGGCCAGCGCAAATTCCGGTGTCTCGCCGCCCTCTTCCACGGGAATGGGCAGAGGTGCTTCGACGGTCCGGCTCTTGCCGCCCTGCCGCACCATGGCCCAGAGCTTATCAGGCCGCTTCTCGGCCCAGACGCAGTCTGCGCCGTCCTCGGGCGGGGTGAGGGTGAGCGGGGCCATTGGGTAGAACAGGCGGACGAGGTGCTCCACCTCATAGCCTGAGCCGAGGCCCGTGATATAGATATTCATGTGTCTTCCCGCCTTTTTATGCGTTTCTCAGCGCATTTTTGATATAGAAGTTGGTGGCGGCCTCCTGCCCGAAGGTGGAGAAATCGCCGTGGCCGGGCAGCACCTGTGCCTCAGCCGGGACGGGCAGTGCCGCGAACTTACGCAGGCTCTCGTCCATCTTCCGGCTGTCGCCGCCCTCGAGGTCGGTGCGGCCGATGCTGCCCTGAAAGACCGTGTCACCCACGAAGAGATAGTTTTCACACAGCAGCACTACGCTGCCCTCAGTGTGGCCGGGGGTGTGCCAGACAGTGAAGCGCAGCTCGTCGAGGGGGATGACCTCGCCCTCTTCGTAGCCGCTGTCCGAGCCTTTGAGGGGCAGCAGCTGGGTTCCCCGACAGTCGGCGGGCTCACAGTAGAGCTTTGCGCCCCACTCGCGGCTCAGGACCCCCGCACTGCCCACATGGTCGTAGTGGCCGTGGGTGCAGAGGATAAGGCTCAGCTTGCCGCCGTGCTCCTTTAAGATCTTATCGTACTCCTGCACCTCGGCGGCGGGGTCGATGACCACCGCGCTGCCTGCGTCCGAGATGAGCAGGAAACTGTTGGTGTAAAACGGCGCAGGGCCGACCAGATGAAATGCCTTCATGGTTTATTTTTCTCCTTTATGCCACTCGTCGGTGTCGATGACGATGGTGCAGGGGCCTTCGTTGACCAGCGACACCTGCATATCCGCGCCGAACTCGCCGTGCTGGACATCCTTGAGGCCCTGCTTGTTTATCTCGGCGAGGAACAGCTCGTAGGCGTCCACAGCCAGCGGCGGTCTTGCCGCCTTGATGAAGCTGGGGCGGAAGCCCTTCTTCGTGTCGCCGTAGAGGGTGAACTGACTCACCACCAGTGCAGAGTACCCGAGGTCCTTTGCGCTGAGGTTCAGCTTGTCGTTTTCGTCCTTGAAAATGCGCAGACCCGCGCATTTTTCAGCCAGTTTCGGCACGATGTCGAGAGTATCGGTGTCCTTGACGCCCAGCAGGATGACGAGGCCGGGGCCAATGGGGCGCGGCTCACCGCCGTTGACCCGGACGCTGGCCGAGGATACGGCCTGAATGACTGCACGCATATTAGCTCCTTGTTACCTTGAGCACGTCCTTGACTTTGGACAGACGGGCCACGACCCGGTTGAGGTGCTCTGTATTATTGATGCCGATGGTCAGGCTGATGACGGCACAGTTGTTCTCCACCTGACGGGCGTTCATGGCGTAGATGGGGACGCGGATGTCAGCCAGCGCGGCCAGCACATCGGACAGCAGCTCGTTGCGGTTGAGGGCGATGATCTCCAGACCGGCCTTGTAGCTGTCCTTGACGCTGTCAGCCCAGTACGCCTTGACCCAGCGGGGGGCGTTGGAGGGATCTTTCATGCTGGACACCGCGTTGGCGCAGCTCTGCTTGTGGATGGAGACGCCGAAGCCCCGGGTGATGAAGCCCACGATGGGGTCGCCGGGCAGGGGCGAGCAGCACTTTGCAAACTTGATGGGGGTGTTATCGAAGCCCTCCACCACCACGCCGTCGGTGGCGTGGACGCGGCTCAGATCGACCTTCGGCAGGTCCTCCACCGACTTGTTCTCAGCAGCCTCGGCGGCCTTGAGCTTCTGCCACTCCTCTTTGAGCTTGGGCAGGCAGTTGGCGATGGTCATGCCGCCGTAGCCGATGGCGGCGTAAATCTCCTCCGCGTTGTTCTGGCGCAGACGGCGGCTGCAGCTGCCCACGAACTCATCCAGCTGGTCGTCGGGGATGAATATCATCTCCCTGCGCAGCTCTTTGGCCAGCGCGTCGCGGCCCTGCTGGATGTTCTCTTCGCGGCGCATCTTCTTGAACCAGTTGCGTATCTTGCTCTTGGCCTCGCTGGTGCGCACGATCTTGAGCCAGTCGCGGCTGGGGCCTTTGTCCGCCGGGCCGAGGATGACTTCAATGATCTCGCCCGTCGCCACGACATGGTCGATGGGGACGATGCGGTTGTTGACCTTACAGCCCACCATCCGGTTGCCGACGGCAGAGTGGATGGCGTAGGCAAAGTCGATGCAGTTTGCGCCCGCAGGCAGGTTGATGACGTCGCCCTTCGGGGTGAAGGCAAAGACCTCCTCCGGCAGCAGGTCGCTCTTCAAATCGTGGAGCAGGTTTCCGGAATCCTCGCTGACGCGCTGGTTTTCCAGCAGCTGGCTGACCCATGCCAGCCGCTCGTCCAGTTTATCGTGGCCCTCGAGGCCCTCTTTATACTTCCAGTGGGCGGCAACGCCGTACTCGGCCTGCTCGTCCATGGTGCGGGTGCGTATCTGCACCTCAAAGGGGATGCCCTCGTGGCCGATGACGGTGGTGTGGAGGCTCTGGTAGCCGTTGGGCTTGGGGGTCGAGATATAGTCCTTGAAGCGGTTGGGCAGCGGGTGGTACATATCGTGGATGAGGCCCAGGGTGCTGTAGCACTCAGCCAGAGTGTCCAGGATGATGCGCACCGCGTAGATGTCGTAAATTTCATCGAAGGACTTGTTCTGCATGATGGTCTTGCGGTAGATGCCGTAGATGCTCTTGACTCTCCGCTTGATGGTCGCGCCCTCGATGCCGCTCTCCTCGAGGCGGCTCTTGATGACGCCCGACACGCTGGCCAGAAACTCGTCGCCCGCGCGCTCGCTGAGCATTTTGTTGATCTCCTCGTAGCCCACGGGGTCGAGGTAGTGGAGGCTGCGGTCTTCCAGCTCCTCCTTGACGTTCAGGATGCCCAGACGGTTGGCGATGGGAGCGTAGACCTCCATGGTCTCCCGGGCCTTGTCGCGGCGCTTCTGCTCCGGCCATGCGTCGCCGGTGCGCATATTGTGCAGGCGGTCACAGAGCTTGATGATCATGACGCGGACGTCACGGCTCATGGCCAGCAGCATCTTGCGCAGGTTCTCGGCCTGCAGCTCTTCGATATTGGAAAATTGGATCTTGGTCAGCTTGGTGACGCCGTCCACCAGCGCAGCCACCTCTTCGCCGAAAGCGGCGGTCAGGTCGGTCAGTGTGGTGGGGGTGTCCTCCACCACGTCGTGGAGCAGGGCTGCGGCGATGCTCTCGCTGTCCATGCCGAGGTCCAGCACGAGGCGGGCCACGGCCAGCGGGTGGCAGATATAGGGCTCACCGCTGCGGCGGCAGACCCCCTTGTGGGCGTCGTTGGCCATATTGTAGGCTTTTTCGATCATGGCCATGTTGTAGGCCTTGCCGCTGGCCTTGATGGCCTCCACCAGCTTCTCCCAGGTCACGATCTCGGGCCGCACCTCCGAGGGAAGGGTCCCCTCAGGGGCGTTGGCCGGCAGAGCCGTTGCGGCCACGGTAGCCATCTCCGTCACCGGCATAGGCTGATGGAGATGGGTCTTTGCAGAATAGCTGTCCTCTTTCGCCGCAGCCGATGCTGCGGGCGCGGGGACGACAGGTTTCTTTCCCTCAGGCATCTTTATCGTTCCTCCAGACATTTCAGGATGGGCGCATCGGCAAGGTTCTTCTTGCCGGTGGCAGGCACGAGTTCCCAGAACTTTGCCCCGCCCCGGTCAGCCGCTGTGATGAGGCCGACCTGTTCCAGCGCGGCGACGGCCACCAGCGTCCGGCCGGTGTTCTCCTCGCCGAGTTTTGCAAACAGGGGCTGCAGGTCTTCGGCGTGCCAGCGCCGCGCCTGCAGCTCCCGATAAACGGTGATGATATGGCTGCGCTCCGGGGCGATGCTCTCCTTCTGCTCCGGCGTCAGGGGCGTACCCCGGCGCAGCGCCTGCACCAGCGCGGCCTGCTCTGCAGCTGTGTTGCCGAGGCCCGCCGGATGCAGCTCGATGATGCGGCCCGACAGCTGTGCGCCCCGGGGCGAATCGTAGACCGAAAGGCTGATGGCTGCGTCCACGACGTCGCCCGTCGAGTAAGGCACCTGTTCCGGGTGCATCCCGAACCAGACGGCGTAGATGCTGGAATTGCCCTGCCGCAGACGCAGGCGGCAGTGCTTGCCCTCCGAGACGGCGTAGACGCCCTCCACGACAGCCATTTCCAGCACGAAGACCGGGCTGGGGTTGTCGGCACCGTAGGGTGCCAGCTGGTCGAGGCGGCGGACGCTCTCCACCGTCAGGCGGTCGAGGTGGACGGACAGATCGCATTCCAGCGGCGGGGTGCGCAGCACGGGACACTCCCGGGCCGCCCAGTCGTTGAGCCGCTGGCGGAGCGTCTGCAGATCCTCTTCCCGCACCGAGAGGCCCGCTGCCATGGCGTGGCCGCCGAAGCGGAGCAGGATGTCAGCACAGGAGGCGATGCACTCGTGCAGGTTGAAGCCCTGCACGCTGCGGCCGCTGCCCTTGCCCTCGCCGTGCTCATCTACCGACACCACGATGACCGGGCGTCCGGTCTTTTCCACAAGGCGGGAGGCCACGATGCCGATGACGCCGGGGTGCCAGTCTGTGCCCCAGAGCAGGATGACCCGGTCTTCGAGGCGTTCCGGCTCAGCGTCCAGCAGCTCCTGCGCGGCTTTGACGATCTCCATCTCCGTCTCCTGCCGCTGGATGTTGATGTCACTCAGCTTATGAGCCAGTTCTTCGGCCCGGTCTTCGTCTTCACAGAGCACCAGCTGCAAAGCGGTCACGGCGCTGTCCATCCGGCCCGCCGCATTAAGGCGGGGCGCGATGGCGTAGCTGATGTTCTCTGCCGTCACCGGCTTGCCTGCAAGGCCCACTTCTTCCAAAAGGGCGCAGAAGCCGGGTCTGTCCGTATTTTGCAGCTGGCGCAGACCGGCTTTGACGATGGTGCGGTTCTCCCCTGTCAGGGGCATGACGTCGGCCACGGTGCCAACAGCGGCGAGGTCGCCGCAGTATTCCAGCATCTCTTCCGGCGGGCAGCCATCCAGCGCGGCGCAGAGCTTGAAGGCCACGCCCGCGCCGCACAGGCCCTTGAAGGGGCTGTGGTCGTCGGCACGGCGGGGGTCCACGATGGCCACTGCCTGGGGCAGGGTGTCGTGGGGCAGATGGTGGTCTGTGATGATGAGGTCGATGCCGAGGCTGGCCGCGAATGCGGCTTCCTCTACGGCAGAGATGCCGTTGTCCACCGTGACAATGAGGCGGCAGCCCTTATCGTAAATCGACTGGATAGCGTTCTTCGAGAGGCCGTAGCCGTCGCCCTCCCGGCTGGGCAGCATACACTTGACGGCGGCACCCATCCCTTTCAGGTGCTGATAGAGCAGGGCCGTGGCGGTCACACCGTCCACGTCGTAGTCGCCGAAGACGACGATCGTCTCCCCTTCGTCGATGGCCCGCAGGATGCGCTCACAGGCTTTGTCCATATCGGTCAGGAGCATGGGGTCGCTCAGCTCTTCTTCGCCCGCCAGAAGGGTCAGCGCCTCGGCGGGGTCGGTGATGCCCCGGGCAGCGAGGATGCCGGCCAGCAGGCCGGCTTCTTTCTGCTGGGCCGCGAGGACAGAGCGGTACTTTTCCTCGCTCCACTCTTCGTCCATGTTCTGGTATTCCAGCTCTTCAGTGTTCTGCTGGGCGATGGCCGCTGTCAGCTCTTTCAGGGCGGCGCGGTCAACGGTCTTGGTGTTCCAGGCCCGGTAGGTCATCGCAATCCCTCCCCGGCCAGACCATCGTTCGCCAGCATCCCCTGCAGCGCAGCGATCTCGCTGGAAACGTCCAGTGCCACGTCCGACAAAAGCTTATCGTAGAGGTTATCATAAGCCTGATTCAGGGTGTGCAGGATGCCCGCAATATCCCGGCGGATGGCCTCCGCGTTCTCGCCCTGCTGGCTCTGCACGTCGTTGTAGGTATGCAGGAGCTTGAGGGTGGTAGGGATATAGTATTCCGCAAAGCGGCGGGCCTTGGGCAGGCTCTCTGGGTGGGCTTCCAGCCAGGCACAGATGGACTCGGTGGTCTTCTGCATATGCTGCAGCTCCTCCACAGCCCGCTCATCCTCCATGAGTTCCTGCTCCTTCTCGAGCACCTGCGCAAAGCGGCGGGTCGTCTCGAGGTTCAGGGGGACTTCTCCGGCCTGTTCCGGCGCTTTTTCCGGTTCGGGCTGGGGCTGATTTTCCTGTGCAGCGCGGTAGTCCTCTGCCGTCAGGTAGAGCTTGTCGTTTTTCTCGTCCAGCCAGGCACTGAGCCAGCCCTTGTGGATGAATTTCCGCAGCATCTTGAGAGCCTTGGTCTTCTTTTTATGCGTCAGGTCGGCCAGCATGGAGAGGGACAGGCCCTGGTGCCAGTCGAAGCCCTCGGCGGTATCGGCGTAGAGCTCCAGGGTCTTGGCGGCCTTCATACGAGACGCGCCCGCTGCGGTCAGCCAGCCGAACACAGCGGTCACAGCGGCAGAGCACCACCCCGTCACCGCGATAGCCCCCAGTGCGAGATCTCCGATGGCACTGAGGAACGTATCCGCGGTTTCGGCGGCTGCTGCTCCCAGCGCCAGCTCATCGCCCACCATCACGCCGCCGGACGTGAACGCCCCCGCCGTGCCAAAGCAGGCGATGGCCGTGATGCCGAAGATGACGGCGAAGGTGATGCCGGTCGCCAGCATGGCGACGCCTGCACCGTGGCATTTTTTGGCGCTGGTGCGGATATTCTCGATAGCCGTCGGTTCCGGCTTCTTCGCAAAGAAATTGCGCGCCCAGTCGGTCATCCCGCTGGCGCTGCTTCTGGCCTCCTCGGCCCGCTTCTGGTACTCCTGTTTTCCGGCCTGAAAGGCCCGGCCTGCCTCCGAGATGCCATAACCGGCGGCGTTCACCGCAGCGCGGCCCACATCCCACACACGGTCGCCGATCTCCTCGCCCCGGCCCTCAAAGCCGTGGCGGAAGGAGTCGGACATGGTGTCGCCCAGCTCACGGAGCTGGCGTTCCAGCTCCTGCTGCACCTGACGACCCTCGCCGTCCTGCGCCGTGCGGTTAAAATCGTTTTCACGATCAGTCATTCAACTTCTCACCCTTCTGCCGGGCTGTACCGGCTGATGATGGCGCGGGCCACCCGCAGGCCATCGACGGCGGCACTCATGATGCCGCCCGCATATCCGGCACCCTCGCCGCAGGGATACAATCCTGCCAGCTGGGCGCATTCAAAATTTTCTTCCCGTTTCAGCCGCACCGGGCTGCTGGTGCGGGTCTCGAGGCCGGTCAGAATGGCCTCGGGGGCGGTGTAACCCGCAATTTTCCGCTCGTAAGCCCGCAGACCGGCCCGCAGGGTGTCGGCCAGTTCGGTCGGCAGCAGCGCGCCGAGGTCCGCAGCGACGACGCCCCGGTCATAGGTGGGCTGGACGCGGCCAATGTTCAGCCGGCCCCTGCCCTCCAAAAAGCTCTGGATGTTCTCCGCCGGGGCAGCATACTCTCCGCCGGGACGGCCTGCCGCATAGGCCCGGGCTTCCAGCTCCCGCTGGAAGGCGATGGCCTTCCGGGGGTCGTTGCCGAAGTCTTCACCGCCCACGCTGACCACCACGGCCGCGTTGGCATTCCTGCCGCTGCGGGCGTGGTAGCTCATGCCGTTGGTCACGACGCGTCCCTTTTCGCTGGCCGAAGCCACCACCTGGCCGCCCGGACACATACAGAACGTATAAACGCACCGTTTTTCAACGTGCTGCGAAAGCTGATATTCGCCGCGCGGCAGGGCCGGATGGCCCGCCGCCTCGTGGTAGAGGCTCTTTTCGATTTCCGATTGGAGATGCTCTGCCCGGAAGCCGACGCTGAAGGGCTTGCACTCCAGCACGAGGCCGCTGTCCATCAGCATCCCGAAGGTGTCGCGGGCCGAGTGGCCCACCGCGAACACCAGCGCCTCACAGGGGAACGCACCGTCCGTGGTCTGGATGCCGACGAGCTGGCCGTCCCGCCGCTCGAAGCCGGTGAGGGCTGTGTTGAAGTGGACCTCGCCGCCCAGCGACTCGATCTCTTTTCGAATCGAAGTGATGACGCCCCGCAGCAGGTCGGTGCCGACATGGGGCTTCTGCTGCCAGGCAATTTCCTTCGGCGCGCCGTGCTCGAGGAACACTTCGGTCACGAAGCCGCAGAGCTCGTCGCCGATGCGGGTGGTGAGCTTACCGTCCGAGAAGGTTCCGGCGCCGCCCTCGCCGAACTGGATGTTGGCGTTTTCGTCCAGCTCACCGGTGGTGGAGAAATGCTCCACGGCCTTGACACGCTCGTCCAGCGCAGGGCCGCGTTCCAGCACGATGGGCCGGTAGCCCTGACGGGCCAGCAGCAGCGCCGCAAAGAGGCCCGCCGGGCCGAGGCCGCAGACCACAGGCCGGTGCGTCAGCGGCAGAGTGCCGTTCTGCACCGAGAGATCGGTCTTGCCCCGGACGGTGACGCTGCGGGAAGCACCCGCACAGGCGGCCTCTTCCCTCTCCTCTTTCAGGGTCACGGCCACAGTATACACCAGCTTGGGCTGGCCATGGCGGGCGTCCACCGAGAGCCGGGCGATGCCCAGATGGCTCACCTTTCCCCAGGGGATACGGGCGAGGCGGAGGGCTTTTTCGTAGGCCTGCGGCTCCCCGGCGGAGAGGGGCAGGCGAATATCATGGATCAGGATCATATACTCAGTTACTTTCTATCTTGCACTGCACCACATAGCTGCCCAGCGCAAAAATTTTGTCGTTGGCCGGTACATAGAGGCGGCAGGCGATGTTCTGCTGGCCGATGGCGACATAGAAGTCGTCGGCGTCGATCTCAATGACCACCTGTTCCGGATTCAGTGCTTCCAGTGAACCGGCCGGGCCGCAGAGGGTGACATTCATCAGCCGCTCCGTCTCCACGGTCAAGGTGTAGGTGGAGGGCAGGTTGATGACCTGCACACAGCTGGCGGGCAGGTTCATGGTCTTGGTTTCCAGACGGGAGCTGTCGAAGCTGACCGTGATGCTGGAGATGTTGTCCAGCAGACGGATGCCGCTGGGCAGCTCGATGGGCATTTCGTACACCTTATCCAGTGCAAAGGTGGAAAGGTCGATGGTACCCACCGACAGGGTGGACAGACGGTCGATCTGGGACTCCGGGCCGGCCACATTGAGGGTCTTTTTGCTCAGGGAGTAGACCAGCACCGAGGAGTCAAAGTCGCGGGGCGCGTTGATAAAGCTGACTTCCACCGGCAGGGTGGCCAGCTTATACACCTGCAGCGTGACCTCGACGCTGTCCGTTTCCAGAGTAGTATACTCAAATTCCACCTCCCTGCCGCTGCGGGTGTAAAAACGCAGGCTGGTGTCCAGAGTGACGGGGCTGGTCAGCTCGCCGTTGTAGGTCACCTCGGCAGTGCAGGTCTCCACCTTGCTCAGCTCGGTGCTGGGTCCGGAGAGAGTCACCGTCTCCTTCGAGATGTCGGTGCCGTAGAGGATATAGCCGTCTGCTATCTTCAGGTAATTCGTCGTCACCTGGATGGGCAGAGTCTTTTCTTCCACTACATCGAACACCACGTCCACGGTGTTGTCGCCGTCGATGGAGACGGACACACCGGTGAGCAGGGTGCTCTGGCTCCGCACCTGAAGGCGCAGGCTCTTTTCGCCGCTGTCGCGGACGCTGGACCAGTCGGGGTAGACGACAAAGTCGTTGGCCGACAGGCTGCCGATGGTGTAGCCGTCGCCGGAAAGTTTCAGGTTGACCGTTTTTTCCTCTGCATTGACGATGCTCAGGCCTCGGGAAGTGTAGGCAGCCGAATCATAGGTGAAGTCCACCGGAACATTATAGATGGTGGTGGTGGTGCCGGGCTGCACGACGATGGTGACAGCCATCCACGCGATGACTGCACCCAGCAAAGAAAGCAGGAGCCGGATGCGGCGGTCGTTCAGCAGATTGCGCTTGGGGGGTACGGCAGGCTTGCCGTTGTTCTGCTCAGTGCTCATTGCTGCTCATCCTCCTCCTTGTTGTTCACCCAGTTCAGCAGGCGCTTGCCCCGGGCCTTCCAGCCCTCGGCAGCGCTCTTCTCGCTGGCGGTCTCCTTGGGTATCATCTCATCCACCAGCCGGGTGTAAAGGGTCTGACGGTCAAAGTGGCGCATGAGTACACCGTTTTTCGCCATCGAGATGATGCCCGTCTCCTCGCTGACCACGATGGCGATGGCGTCGGAGTTCTCGGCGATGCCGAGGCAGGCGCGGTGGCGGGTACCCATGTCCTTGCCCAGGTCCAGGTTGTTGGAAAGGGGCAGCACACAGCCTGCGGCCTTGATACGGCCATCCTCGATGATGGCTGCGCCGTCGTGGAGGGGGGTACCCTCGTAGAAGATGGTACCCAGCACCTCGAGGTTGACTGCGCTGTTCACGGGCGTGCCGGTGCGGACGATCTCAGAAAGGTTGGTGTTCCGTTCCAGCACGATGAGCGCGCCGGTCTTGGTCTCCGAAAAGCGCTCTGCCGCGTCGCAGATGGCGATGATGGCGCTGCGCCACGCGCCCTTGAGGCTGGTGTCGTTGTAGCGGTTTTTATTGAAGAAGCGATAGGCCCACTGGTCGGTCTGGCCCATCCGCTCCAGCGCACGCCGTATCTCGGGCTGGAACAGCACCACCAGCGTCAGCAGACCGACTTGCAGCAGCGAGTTGAGCAGCCAGGTGACGGTGCGCATATTCAGGATGTTCGCCACCAGATAGACCGCCATGACGATGAGCGCGCCCTTGGCCAGCTGGCCGGCGCGGGTGCGGTTGACGAAGCCCAGCAGCTGGTAGATGAGGAACGCGATGATGAGGATGTCCAGCAGGTCTACCAGCTTAAAGGTCTGGAAGTTTGCTACGATAGAGTTCAGAGTCATGGGTCACATTCTCCCGTTCACACTGCTTCGATGAGGGCGACGGCGTGGGCCGCGATGCCCAGCCCCTCGCCGGTAAAGCCCAGATGCTCCTCGGTGGTGGCTTTGACGCTCACGGCGTCCACCGGCATCCCGAAAGCCTCGGCCAGCTTTGCCCGCATGGCCGGGATGTGGGGGGCCAGCTTCGGGCGCTGGCAGAGGATGGTGGCGTCGATGTTCTCGATGCGCCAGCCGTGCTCGGTCATGATTTCTGCCACACGGCGGGCCAGCATGAGGCTGTCGGCCCCGGCGTACTCTTCCGCCGTATCGGGGAAGTGCTGGCCGATGTCGCCCAGCGCCGCTGCGCCCAGCACGGCGTCCATGACCGCGTGGGCCAGCACGTCGGCGTCCGAGTGGCCCAGCAGACCCTTTTCATACGGCACTTCCACGCCGCCCAGGATGAGCTTGCGGCCCTCCACCAGACGGTGGACGTCGTAACCATGACCAATGCGCATTTTCTTTCCTCCGTTCTCGGCCCGAGGCAGATCCTCCCGGGTGGTTATCTTGATGTTTGCGTAGTCGCCCTGTACCAGCTCCACCGGACGGCCCGCCAGCTCGAACAGGCTGCAATCATCGGTGACGAGGCGGGCGCTGGCCTCGTCCAGTTCATCCAGCGCCGCCAGATAGGCGGCCCGGTCGAAGCACTGGGGCGTCTGCACCGCATAAAGAGTGCTGCGGTCGGGGGTGTTCTCCACCATGCAGCCTTCCGGCACAGTCTTGCCGTTTCCGCCCTTCGCCTGCTTGATGGTGTCCTTCACCGGCACCGCAGGGGCGGCGGCACCGCAGCGGGCAGCGGCCGCTATCGTGTCGGCGATAACGCTCTGGCTCACGAAGGGCCGGGCCGCGTCGTGGACGGCCACTAGTCTGCCGTGGGCAGCGGCCACGCCGCTGCGGGCGCTCTCGGCGCGGGTCGAGCCGCCCTTCACCAGCCGCACCGGCTTTTTGCAGCGGGCAGCGGCCCGCTGGGCATTCTCACTGGACGCGCCGGTCACGATCACCAGTTCGTCCACCTCCGGACACTCGTCAAAGGCCCGGACGCTCCGCTCCAGAACGGTCTCACCGCCCAGATCGAAACTCAGTTTATCAAATCCCATCCGGGTGGAAGAACCCGCCGCCACCAGGACTGCCGTTACACGATGTTCCAATTTCTTACACCTGCCCCATTTTATTCCTGCCCTGCGCCGCACTGCACAGAGCGTATTATTATTCATTGAATATTATAGCGTATCCACCCACAAACTGCAACTGCCCGCGCCCATCAAAAATGCCCCCGTGCAGCACTTTTGGCGCTGTACGGGGGCATAAATTTTTTATGAAATTTCTGCGTTATGCGAGGATGGGCTCGATGGCAGCTGCCAGAGCATCCTTCTGAGCCTGAGCCTCGGCCAGGTCCTTGCCCAGAGTGGTGAAGTAGGTCTTGATCTTCGGCTCAGTGCCGGAGGGACGGACGACCACGGTAGCGCCGTTGTCCAGAGAGTAGATAAGGACGTTTGCGGCGGGCAGGCCGGTCTCTTCGGGCTTCTTGTAGTCGGTGACCTTGACCACCTTGTGGCCGGCCAGCTCGGTGAGGGGCTCGTCACGCAGCTTCTGCATGATGGAGGCCATCTTCTCCATGCCGGTCAGGCCGGGGAACTCGAAGCTGTCCACCTTGTTCAGGTAGCGGCCATATTCCTTGTAGATCTCTTCCAGACGCTCCTTGATGGAGGAACCGATGCTGCGGTAGTAAGCGGCCATCTCGCAGATGAGCATGGAGCCGATGACGGCATCCTTGTCACGGACATAAGGACCGGCCAGATAGCCGTAGCTCTCCTCGAAGCCGAAGATGAAGCGGTCCACTTCACCGGCAGCTTCCAGATTTGCGATCTGGTCGCCGATCCACTTGAAGCCGGTCAGCACGCTGCGCATCTCCACGCCGTAGTGGGCGGCGATGGCATCGGCCAGCGGGGTGGAGACGATGGACTTGACGGCGACGGGATTTTTCGGCATGGTACCCTTCTCGATGCGGCCAGCGCAGATGTAATCCAGCAGCAGAGCGCCCATCTCGTTGCCGGAGACCAGCTCATAGCTGCCGTCCGGACACTTCATGGCGATACCCACACGGTCAGCGTCGGGGTCGGTGGCCAGCATCAGGTCGGCGCCGGTCTTGGTGGCGAGATCGAGGCCCAGCTTCAGAGCCTCGAAGATCTCAGGGTTGGGGTAGGAGCAGGTGGTGAAGTAGCCGTTGGGGTACTCCTGCTCCGGCACGATGGTGATGTCGGTGATGCCCATGTCGTTCAGAACGTGGGTGACCGGCACCAGACCGGAACCGTTCAGCGGGCTGTAGACCAGCTTCAGGCCGGCGGTCTTGCACAGGCCCGGGCGCACCTGACGTGCCTCGATGGCGGCGTAGAGGGCGTTCTTGCAGTCGTCGCCCACAAAGCGGATAAGGCCCTGCTCAACGCCTTCGGCAAAGGAGATGTACTTTGCGCCGGTCAGGACATCGGTCTTCTGGATCTCGTCATAGACGATGGCGGCGGCGTCATCGGTCATCTGGCAGCCGTCGGGGCCGTAGGCCTTGTAGCCGTTGTACTTGGCGGGGTTATGAGAAGCGGTGACCATGATGCCCGCATTGCACTCATAGTAACGGGTGGCAAAGCTCAGGGCCGGGACAGGCATCAGAGCATCATAAATGCGCACCTTGATGCCGTTTGCGGCCAGAACGCCGGCGGCAGTCTTGGCAAAGATGTCGCTCTTCAGGCGGCTGTCATAGCTGATGGCCACGGTCTGGCTGCCGCCCTGGGTCTTGACCCAGTTTGCCAGACCCTGGGTAGCCTGACGCACGACGTAGATGTTCATGCGGTTGGTGCCAGCGCCCAGCACGCCGCGCAGGCCGGCGGTGCCGAACTTCAGTGCAACGGCAAAGCGGTCCTTGATCTCGTCGTCGTTTCCCTCGATCCTGGCCAGCTCCGGCTTCAGATCTGCGTCCTCCAGATCCGCTGCCAGCCAGCGCTTATACTCATCCTGATACATATTGCACACCTTACCTTTGTAATTTTTGACCATAATGGACAAATTCATCCAAGTCTACTTATAATATAAGCTTTTATACGCTTTGTGTCAATTCAGGATTATGTACCAAGTTTTCCCCCTCAAAACCAGCAAATGCCACAAATCGTGCAGGCTTTCCGCTCTCCTGCTGCCCATTTGCAGCCGTGCAGGGCCAGTACACCTGCCCTGCGTCGTCCAGTACATCCAGCCAGTGGCCCAGCCCTACTCCATTTTCGCACAGATACCGCATCAGGGACATCAGCCGCCCGAAGTCGCCCACCGGGCAGATGACCTGCTCCGTGACACACTCTTCTCCCTGCTGCCGCCGCACTGCCAATACAACTCCCTCTTCCTCTACGCTTGCGCTGTAGTACAGCGTGTGTGCAATTTGAAAGCCTTCGATACTGGAATAGGGCCTGGTGTAACAGCAGTACTCTTTCGCAACCATAAGATTCTCCCTCCAATTACAGATGGTTCGCGTTTCGTTGACATCTCACATGCCCTCTAATATAATAGATTCAAACAGAAAATTGTGTCGAACTTGGGCATCTGCGCCCTGTCTTTACCATTTCTTAGTCAGTTCTTAGCCAACCGTTCCATGTCTTTTGTCTATTATCTCAGATGAAATTTCGAAGCAACGTAAAAATTTTGTCATCTCCTTTTATAGATGGTCTCTGCCGCCCCATCGGGCAGAAAGGAGCGCCCATGTACGCAGTCCTCAAGAGCTTCGGCCTCAAGGGCCTCAACGGCTTCCCCGTGGAAGTCGAGGCCGACATCTCGGGCGGGATGCCCGCCCTCTCCATCGTCGGCCTGCCGGACTCCGCCGTCCGGGAGAGCGGCGACCGCGTCCACGCAGCCCTGAAAAATCTGGGCTTCAAGTGGCCTGACCGCCGCATCACCATCAACCTCGCTCCCGCCGACGTCCGCAAGACCGGCCCGGTGTATGACCTGCCCCTGCTGCTGGCGGTGCTGGCCGCTTCCGGGCAGCTGGAGCCGCCGCCGAAGGACACGGCCTTTCTGGGGGAGCTGGCGCTGGACGGCAGTCTCCGCCCGGTGTCCGGCGTCCTGCCCATGGCGCTGGAGGCTGCCGCCAGCGGTGTGCGGGCGCTCTATGTCCCTGCCGAGAACGCTGCCGAAGCCGCTGAAGCCTGCGGCAGCGAGATGCAGGTATACCCTGCCGCAACGGCCCGTCAGGTCGTGGATGCGCTGCGGGGCGTCCAGCCCATCCTGCCTACGACGCCTGTCCCTTTCGACCCTGCCGATGCGTGGAACCACGTTCCCGATTTCGCTGACGTCTGCGGCCAGCCGCTGGCCCGCCGGGCGATGGTCATCGCGGCTGCGGGCGGACACAACGTCCTGCTCGTCGGTGCGCCCGGCACCGGCAAATCCATGCTGGCCCGCCGCCTGCCCGGCATCCTGCCGCCCCTGACCCGGGAAGAAGCCGTGGAGACGACGAAAATTTATTCCATCGCCGGGCAGATGCCCGCAGGCCGGGGCCTCGTGACGGCACGGCCTTTCCGCAGCCCCCACCACTCGGCCAGTTCGGCTGCGCTGGCGGGCGGCGGGGCGCAGTTCCGCCCCGGCGAGTGCAGTCTGGCCAACTGCGGCGTCCTCTTCCTCGACGAACTGCCCGAGTTCTCCCGTGAGAGCCTCGAAGTGCTGCGCCAGCCCCTCGAGGACGGCTGCATCACGGTCAGCCGAGCCGCCGGAAGCGCCACTTATCCCAGCCGCTTCCAGCTCGTCGCCGCCATGAACCCCTGTAAATGCGGCTACTACGGCCACCCCACCCGGGCCTGCACCTGTTCGCCCAGCGCGGTGCGGCAGTACCGCAGCCGGGTGTCCGGCCCGCTGCTGGACCGCATCGACCTCTGCGTCGAGATGGACCCGGTGGCCTTCGATGAACTGCATGGCGCTGCCCCTTCCGAGAGCAGCGCCGAGCTGCGGAAACAGGTCCTTGCTGCCCGGGCCATCCAGGCCCAGCGGTACGCTGCTCCCGGCTACGAGGATGTGCGCTGCAACGCCCAGCTCACCGCCGGGCAGGTGCGGCGCATCTGCCGGATGACCCCCGCTGCTGAACAGCTCCTGCGGGCCTCCTACGAGACGCTGGGCCTTTCGGCCCGCGCCCACGACCGCATCCTCCGGGTGGCCCGCACCATTGCCGACCTCTCCGGCAAGTGCCTCCTCGACGAGGATTCGCTGCTCGAGGCTCTGCAATACCGTGCGCAGGAAAAGGTCGATCTGACGTTCTGATATAAAAAAGATCCCCCGGCTGGACCGGGGGATCTTTTGCGTTATAAAACTTTTAGAATCTTCTCCACGTATCGGGCAGGAAGAGCACCAGCATCGGGAAAATTTCCAGACGACCGGCCAGCATATCGAAGATGAGCACCAGCTTTGCGAAGTTGGAGTAGGCCCCGAAGTTCATCATGGGACCCACCTGATTGAGGCCGGGGCCGATGTTGTTCAGGGTAGCGGCGATGGAGGTGAAGTTCGTCACCATGTCAAAGCCGTCCAGACTGACGAGCATGAAACTCGCCGCAAAGATGAAGATGTAGGCCGCCACAAAGACGTTGGTGGTGCGGATGGTCTCATGATTGACCAGCTTGCCGTCCATCCGGACAGGGGCCACCACCTGCGGGTGGAGGGCCTGTTTCAGCTCCTTGCCCAGCGTCTTGCCCAGCAGGAGGAATCGGCTGACTTTGATGCCGCCGCCAGTGCTGCCCGCGCAGGCACCCACGAACATCAGCAGCACCAGTACCTCTTTTGCCAGCGTGGGCCAAAGGTCGAAATCACAGCTGGAAAAGCCGGTGGTGGTAATGATGGAGCCGACCTGGAAGGCCGCATGGCGCAGCGCCTCGCCGAAGGTGCCGTAGAGGCTGCGGATGTTCACCGTGATGACGGCCACCGCCGCCAGAATGATGGCGAGATAGGCGCGGACTTCCTCGCTGGACGCTGCGCGGCGGAACCGGCGCAGCAGCAGCAGGAAATACGCGTTGAAGTTGACGCCGAAGAGGATCATAAAGATGGTCACGACCCACTGGATGTAGGGCGAGAAGCTGGCAAAGCTGTCGTTCTTGAAGCCGAAGCCGCCAGTACCCGCCGTGCCAAAGGCCGTGAGCAGAGAGTTGAACACATTCATTCCGCCCGCCAGCAGGAAGCAGAACTCCACCACCGTGAGCGCGAAATAGATGCCGTACAGGATCTTGGCCGTAGACTGCACCTTCGGCACCAGCTTGTCCACCTGCGGGCCGGGGCTTTCCGCCTTCATCAGGTTGACGTGGGAGCCGCCGGTCAGGGGCAGCAGGGAGAGCAGGAACACCAGAACGCCCATGCCGCCGATCCAATGGGTGAAGCTGCGCCAGAACAGGATGCCGTTGGGCAGGCCCTCCACACCGGGCAGGATGCTGGCACCGGTGGTGGTGAAGCCCGAAACGGTCTCAAACATGGCGTCCACGGGATTCGGGATGCAGCCGGTGAGGACGAACGGCACTGCACCCATGATACTGATGGTGATCCAGCTCAGGGCGGTGGCCGTAAAACCCTCCCGCATATAGAACACCTTGCTGCGGGGCTTGATGGTCCGCAGGGCAAAGCCCAGCGCCGCACTGATGGCCGCCGTCAGCAGGAACACGCCCATGACGGCCCACTCGGCGTAGATGAGGCTCGTCACCGCCGGGAGCAGCAGCAGTGTCCCCTCTATCATCAGGATGTAGCCCAGCAGACGAAAGACGATCGCATAATTCATACGTCCTGTCCCCCGTTACTCTTCCACGATGTCCCGCAGGTCATGCAGGCCGTGTTCCAGCGTGACGACGATGACGTTGTCGCCCACCTGGATCTGGTCGCCGCCGCGGGGGATGAGGATATGGTTGCCGCGGGTGATGCAGCAGAGCAGCAGATTCTTTTTCAGATGCAGCTGGCTCAGCGGCACGCCTGTGGCCCGGCTCTCCTCATGGACAGTGAATTCCAGCGCTTCCACGCGGTCGTCGAGGATGCGGTAAAGGGTCTTGATGTTGTTGCCGGCCTCGTTCTGCAGGGCGCGGACGTACTGCACGATGTAATCGCAGGTCATGTACTTGGGGTAGACGATGCTGCCCAAATCGAGCCCGGCCAGAATATCGTCGAACTCGAGGCGGTTGATCTTCGTAACCAGCTTGCCCCTGGAGTGCTTTTTCGCAAACAGGGTCAGCAGCACGTTTTCTTCGTCGATGTTGGTCAGAGCCACGAAGGCTTCGGTGGATTCCAGACCTTCCGAGAGCAGGAAGTCGCGGTTGGAGCCGTCCTCGTTCAGTATCTGTGCCTCAGGCAGGGACTCGGCCAGAACATTGCAGCGGGCCGGGTCCCGCTCGACGATGCGGACGCGGACGTGATTTTCCAGCAGCTCCTGGCTCAGGTAATAGGCGATGGCACCGCCGCCCACGATGAGGGCGTTGCGCACCGGCCGCACCGGCATATTGATACGCTGGAAGAACTCGTGGGCCTTCTCCTGCGTGGCGAGGAAGGTGACCTGGTCGCCGTTCTGCAGCACAAAGTTACCGTTGGGGATGATGACCCCGCCGTCACGCTCCACCGCGCAGACCAGAATGTCGCTCTTGAGGCGGGCGGGGATCTCACGGATGGCCACGCCGTCCAGCCCCTGCTGTTCGGTCAGCGCAAACTTGATGAGCCGCACACGTCCGCCCGCGAAGGTGTCGATCTTGCTTGCGCCCGGGAACCGCAGCAGGTGGGAAATTTCCTTTGCCGCTGCCATTTCAGGGTTGATGATGGCCGAAATGCCGATCTGCTTTTTGATAAAGTCCAGCTCATGGCTGTAAGACGGGTTGCGCACGCGGGCGATAGCGTGGCAGTGGCCCGCCTTTTTGGCGAACATGCAGCACAGCAGGTTCAGCTCGTCCGAGCCGGTGACTGCGATGAACACGTCCGCTTCCTCCACGCCCGCCTCGGACAGGGTGGTGATGGACGAGCCGTTGCCGAGAATGCTCATCACATCGTAGGACTCCCCGATATGCTCCACACGTGCCTTATTCGTATCGATAACGGTCACGTTGTGACCCTCTTCACTGAGCTGCCGCGCCAGCGCTGTGCCGACTTTGCCGCCGCCCACCAAAACGATCTTCATAGAATAACCCTTTCTCTTCTCCTGCGCCGTCTGGGCGCTATTGAGTAGATTATACCACATCTCGGGCAAAACATCTACAAAATCAGCCCTTCTGTCGGCTTTATCCAACCACAAAGCGCAGTTTTGGCGGAAAAACGGCCCCGGAACATACAGATCCCGGGGCCGTTCTCAGCGATTCAGGTATTTCAGTACCGCTTCACGCCGTCCTTGGTGACGAGGGCGTAGACCAGCGGGGCTTCCTCTGGCTTTTCGGGGCCGTAGACGAGGCCGCTGCGGTACTCGGCGGCGGCAGCGTCGAACTTATCCGCCGCGCCGTAGAAGGTGGCAAGGCTCTCGCCCTTGTGGACGTAGTCGCCGCGCTTCTTGTGGAGGATGATGCCGGCGGCGAAGTCCAGCGGGTCGCCCTTCTTCTGACGGCCTGCGCCCAGCAGAACGCTGGCAGAGCCGATCTTCTCGGCGTCGTTGGCGACGATGTAGCCGTCTTCCTCGGCCAGCAGCTCATAGCTGGCGGCGGGCTTCTCGAAGAGGCTGTAGTCGTCCAGAACGCGGGTGTCGCCGCCCTGGGCCGCGAACATCTCCTTGCACTTTGCATAGGCAGAACCGTCCGCGATAGCGGCTTCGGCCATGGCGCGGCACTCGGCAGGGGACCCCTTGTCGGCCAGCACCAGCATATTCGCAGCCAGCTGCAGGCAGACCTCGGTCAGGTCGGCGGGGCCGTGGCCCTTGAGCACGTCCATGCTCTCCATGACCTCGAGGCTGTTGCCAATGTTGTGCCCCAGCGGGGTGTCCATATCAGTGATCATAGCAGCGACGCGGCGGCCATGATGGGTGCCGATGGAGACCATCAGCTTGGCCAGCTCGATGCTCTGCTCCACGGTCTTCATGAACGCACCGGTACCGGTGGTGACGTCCAGCAGGATAGCGTCCGAGCCGGAGGCCAGCTTCTTGGACATGATGCTGGACGCGATGAGGGGGATGCAGCTGACGGTTGCGGTGACATCGCGAAGGGCGTACATCTTCTTATCTGCCACGGCGATGCCCTCGCTCTGGCCAATGACCGACAGGCCGATCTTATTCACCTGTGCAAAGAACTCCTCCTGCGAGAGGGCAGTCTTTGTGCCGGGGACGCTCTCCATCTTGTCGATGGTGCCGCCGGTGTGGCCGAGGCCGCGGCCGCTCATCTTGGCAATTTTGACGCCGCAGGCCGCGACGATGGGCGCGATGACCAGCGTGGTCTTGTCGCCCACGCCGCCGGTGGAGTGCTTGTCCACCTTGATGCCCGGGATGGGCGAAAGGTCCACCATGACGCCGCTGTGGGCCATCACGTCGGTCAGCTCAGCAGTCTCCTCGTCGGTCATGCCGCGCAGGTAGACAGCCATCATCCAGGCCGCCATCTGGTAATCGGCCACCTCGCCGCTGACGAAGCCGTTGACGATGGCTTCCAGCTCCTCGCGGCTGTGGGTGCCGCCGTCCCGCTTCTTGGCGATCAAATCGTAAATGCGCATAAGGTCACGCTCCTAAATCGTATTCTCCGCCGACGGCCCGGGCCGCGCTGCCCCGCCTCCGGCAATAGTATGACATTGTAATTCAAGTATAGCAAATTTTTCCGCAAAAGCAAGCACCGTTTTGTGGAATCTGTTGAAAAAGAAGCAAAAAGGGCGCAGCCGCCCGGAAAAGCAGCTGCGCCCGGAAAATACGCTCGAATCAGCGGGAACCCTTGTCGTAGGGGATACCCTCGGCCTTGGGAGCCATGCTGTTCTTGGAGGTGAAGGCCAGAATGACCATGGATGCCACGAAGGGCATCATGTTGTAGATGTTGCTGGACCAGTGGAGCTGTGCGAGGAAGGTGGAGTCGGCGATGTTGGCCAGACTCTTGAACACGGCAAAGAACATGGCTGCGCCGCAGATGTTGAAGGGCTTCCACTGACCAAAGATCATAACGGCCATGGCAAGGAAGCCTGCACCGGCCACACCGACCTCGAAGTTCCAGGTCTGGACGGGAGGCACGATATAGGCCAGACCGCCGATAGCACCCAGAGCGCCCGAGATGACGACACCGGCATAACGCATCTTGTAGACGTTGATGCCCACAGAGTCCGCAGCCTGAGGATGCTCGCCGCAGGCGCGCAGACGCAGGCCGAAGCGGGTCTTGTACAGCACGATGTAGCTGATGATGAGCAGTGCGATGCCCAGCGGGACAAAGATGCTCAGCTCCAGGCCGCCGATGCTGAACAGGAAAGGCTTGTTGGAGTAGTTCAGCTTGGCGCTGCCGCTGTCGCTGAAGTTCTTGGAGATGACCACAGCCACCGCCGTCGCCAGCAGGTTCAGGGCCGTGCCGCCGATGGTCTGGTCCGCTTTCAGGTTGATGGACGCGAAGGCCAGCAGCAGGCTGTAGACCATGCCGGCGATAGCCGCCGCCAGCACCGCGATGATCACGGTGGCGAAAGCCGGCAGGTCCGCGGGCAGCATGGTGAGGGTGAGGACACCCGCCACACCGCCGATGACCATGATGCCTTCCAGTGCGATGTTGATGATGCCGGAGTGCTCACTGAACATACCGCCCAGAGCGACCAGCATCAGCACGATGCCATACAGCAGAGTATACTTGATGAGAAGCAGCATATCACTTGCCCTCCTTCTTGGTTTCGGTCTTAGCAGGGGCAGGCTCTGCATTCACGTTGGTCTTGTCCGCATTCTTGAACAGCATGGAGTGGATCTTGCCGCGGAACAGCATGGAGAATGCGCACAGATAGATGATGATACCACTGATCAGGTCGGAGATTTCGGTGGGATAATACTTGGTGGACAGGAAAGAGCCGCCGACCGAGATGTGGGAGATGAAGAGAGCGGAGAAGATGGTGCCGATGGGGTTGGAGCTTGCCAGCAGGGCCACAGAGATGCCGTTGAAGCCCATGGCCGGCAGGCTGGTGGAGTTCAGCGGGTTCCACTGAGAGACATTGGACAGGTAGTAGAGTCCGGCGCCGAAGCCTGCCAGAGCGCCTGCAATAGCCATGGAGAGGATGATGTTCTTCTTCTCGTTGATGCCGGCGTAGCGGGCGGCGCTCTTGTTCAGGCCGACGGCCTTCAGCTCATAGCCAAAGGTGGTCTTGTTCAGGATGACCCAGATCAGAATGGCGACTGCCGCAGCGAGGAAGATTGCAATGGTGGTGCTGTTGGTCTGGAACATCTTGTTCAGGCCGAAGTCCGGGATGAGGGACTGGGACAGTTCGGCGCTCTTTCCGAGGTTCAGGGTACGGGTGTTGCGTACATCATACATGGGACCGGTGCCGTTCTGGTAGATAAGCTCATTGACCAGATACAAACCGATCCAGTTGAACATAATAGAGGTGATGACCTCGTTGATGTTGAAGTAAGCCTTGAAGAAGCCGGGGATAGCGCCCCAGATGCCGCCGAGGATTGTGGCGGCGATCAGGCAGACATACCAGGGCATCTTGAGCATGATGGCACAGTAGAGTGCGCCGTAAGCGCCCAGCGTGTACTGACCGGCAGCACCGATGTTGAACAGGCCGGTCTTGAAGGCGAAGGCCACGGACAGACCGGTCATGATGAGGGGCGCCGCGTTGGCCAGCTCCTTGCCGACGCCGTAGGGGGCGTCATGGAAGCCGCCCTTAATGATGCGGACAAAGCCGTCGCCCCATGCATGGGCCGGGTTGATGGCCAGCAGCACGAGGAAGCCCACAGCCATGCCGATGACGATGCACAGCAGCGCGGCCAGCACACTGGTGATGGAGCTGTTGAGGTTGCTGTGGGAAAGTTTTTTCTTGTTCATTTATTTGCTCTCCTTTCCCTGCTTGCGTGCGCCGGCCATGTAGAGGCCCAGCTCCTGCACAGTGGTGGTCTTGGGGTCGAACTCGCCCACGATCTCGCCCTCGTACATGACGAGGATGCGGTCGGACAGGTTCATGACCTCATCCAGCTCGAGGCTGACCAGCAGGACAGCTTTGCCCTTGTCGCGCTCGGCGACGATCTGGCGGTGGATGTATTCGATCGCGCCGACATCCAGGCCGCGGGTGGGCTGAACAGCCACCAGCAGCTTGGGGTCTTTGTCGATCTCGCGGGCGATGATGGCCTTCTGCTGGTTGCCGCCGGACATGCTGCGCACGATGGTGGAGCTGCCCTGACCGCTGCGGACGTCGTACTGAGCGATGAGCTTATCGGAGTACTCGCGGACTTTATCGGACTGGATGAAGCCGCCCTTCTGGAACTCGGGCTGCCAGTAGCGCTGGAGCACCATGTTGTTCTCGAGGCTGTAATCCAGCACCAGACCGTGCTTGTGGCGGTCTTCGGGGATGTGGCTCATGCCGTCCTTCGAGCGCTGACGGATGCTCTCGCGGGTGATGTCCTTGCCGTCCAGCGTGATCTTGCCGCCCGACAGTTTTTCGAGACCGGTGAGTCCATAGACGAGCTCGGTCTGGCCGTTGCCCTCGATGCCCGCCAGACAGACGATCTCGCCTGCGTGGACCTGGAAGGTGACGTCCTTGACGGAGTCCTTCTTGCGCTGGTCGTTGTGGATGGTGACACCCTCCACGTCCAGCACGACATCGCCCGGGTGAGCGGGCTTTTTATCGACCTGAAGCTGGACGTCACGGCCAACCATCATGCGGGAAAGCTCTTCCTTGGTGGTGTCCTTGATGTCCACGGTACCCATATACTTGCCCTTGCGCAGGACGGTGCAGCGGTCGGCGACCGCCATGATCTCGTTGAGCTTGTGGGTAATAAAGAGGATGGACTTGCCCTCCTTCTTGAACCCGCGCATGATCTCCATCAGCTCGTCGATCTCCTGCGGGGTCAGCACAGCGGTGGGTTCGTCGAAGATGAGGATCTCATTGTCGCGGTAGAGCATCTTCAAAATCTCCACGCGCTGCTGCATACCGACCGAAATATCACTGATGAGCGCATCGGGGTCAACACGCAGGCCGTACTTCTCGCTCAGGGCCACGACCTTCTTGCGGGCCTCGGCCTTCTGCAAAAAGCCCAGCTTGTTGGGCTCCACGCCCAGAATGATGTTGTCCAGCACGCTGAAGCACTCCACCAGCTTGAAGTGCTGGTGGACCATACCGATGCCAAGTGCATTTGCATCGTTGGGGTTGCGGATGGCGACCTCCTTGCCGTTTTTGAGGATCTTACCCTCCTCCGGCTGATACAGGCCGAACAGCACGCTCATCAGGGTGCTTTTGCCTGCGCCGTTTTCGCCCAACAGGGCATGGACCTCACCTTTGCGCAGCTGCAGGGTAATGTCGTCGTTTGCCTTGATGCCCGGGAACTCCTTGGTGATATGGAGCATCTCGATCACAAAATCCTCTGCCAATCTGCTCACTCTCCTTTCGTGTCCAAGCGACACTTATACTACTGTAATGACCATTATACCGTATTTTTGCTGTTTTGCACACTTCTTTTTGAAAATTTAGTGTTTTGCTATATCATGAGTATTACTTTTGTGCATTTCGACGGACATTCCTTCATCGTCTTGAAAAAGCATACAAAAAAGGCGGGACGCCCTTTGCAGAGCGCCCCGCCCGGGAAAGCCTTGATTACTGGATGTAGTTGACGGTGGTGAACTCGCTGACGGTGGGCTTGGTGCTGTCGTCAGAGCTGTTGTCCACAACGATCTCGCCGCTCTTGATCTTGCTCTTCAGAGCCTCATACTCGTCGGTGGTAAAGGTCTCGAAGTTCCAGCTGTCAGCATCGGTGGGCAGGCCGATGTAGTCGCCGTCCTCCAGACCGAAGTTGCCGTTGGAAGCAGCGATGTCGCTCCAATCGCCTGCCTCGATGTCGGACAGAGCGGTGTTGACAGCCTCGGTCAGGCCCTTCATTGCAGAGGTGATGAAGGGGTTGTAAGCGAAGGAGCCGTCTGCCACGCCGTTGACACCGATGTAGTTCTGGTCAACGTCAACGCCGACGACATAGCCGTTGTTCTTCAGAGCAGCCTCAACAGCGGAGGTGTAGATGCCGCCGCCGCAGGCGAAGACGACCTGCGTGCCGTTGGAGTACCAGCCCTCCATACGGGAGGTGATGTTTGCATCGCCGTAGAACTGGCCGCCGTAGAAGTAGTTGATGTCGATGTTGGTGCCAAGCTCCTTAGCAGCAGCGTCAGCGCCCTGCACGTAGCCGTAGCCGTAACGGATGACAGCGGGGACAGCCATGCCGCCGAGGAAGCCCAGCTTGGTCTTGCCGTCCTTAACGACAGCGTAGCCAGCCAGATAACCTGCCTGCTCCTCCTTGAAGGTGATGCAGTAGCAGTTTGCGGGGATGGCGTCGGTACCAATGTCGCCCTGGGTGACATCGATAGCGATGAACTTGACATCGGGGTACTGGTCAGCAGCCCATGCCAGAGAAGCGCCGTACAGGTAGCCGACGCAGACGATGACGTCAGCGCCATCGTTGACAGCCTGACGGATCATGGTCTCGCGATCCTCATCGGAAGCGTCAGCCTCGGGGATGTAGTACTGGCAGTCATCGCCCATGTAGCCGGAAACAGCAGTCCAGCAGGCCTGGTTGAAGCTCTCATCGTCGATGGTGCCGGTGTCGCAGGTCAGAGCGACCTTCACGATCTTCTCGCCGCCCTCAGCGGTGGAAGCGGCTGCGCTGGTGGAGGCAGCTGCAGAGGAAGCAGTGGAAGAAGAAGAACCGCCGCAGGCAGTCAGAGCAGCGGCAGCAGCAGCGGCGCCAGCCACTGCCAGGAAGTTACGACGAGAAATCATCATAATGAAAACTCTCCTTTTATTTTAATATAATCGCGTTTTGTTGACGAAATGTGCGCACTTGCACATTTACTGGCTCAAGTATAGCGGGAAGAAGTGACAGATGCAAGCCTTTTCCGATTACAAAACATTTACAATTATTTTATCAAAATTGTATAAAAATCACACTTATCCCGGAAGATCCGCTCCGCCCGGCCTTTTTCGCGCAGCTGCGTTCAGCCTTCCACAGCCTTGTTGCCTGCCACGTTGGAGGGGCCGAAGCCGAAGGGCAGCAGCTCGTCCATGCTGCGCTCGATGAAATCGTCCGGGCTTTTTGCCATAATGACATTCAGCTCCGGGCCGCCGAACTCGAACAGTGCCTGACGGCAGACGCCGCAGGGCGAGGTGATCTGCTTGTTGACTTCGCCCCGGCGCGCACCCACCACGGCGATGTCGGTGAACCTGGTCACGCCCTCGGCCACAGCCTTGAACAGGGCCGTCCGCTCGGCGCAGCTGGTGGGGGTAAAGGCGGCGTTCTCCACGTTGCAGCCGGTGAAGATGCGGCCATCCTCGGCGCGCAGGGCCGCACCCACCATAAAGTCGCTGTAAGGCGTGTAAGCTCTCTCCCTGGCCGCAAGGGCCATCCGGATGAGCTCCTGCTTTTCTTCCAGAGTCAGTTTTGTCATGGTCGATTCTCCTTTTTGCAATTTGTAGATATAGCGTTCTTCGTCCTGTGGGACGAAGCTGTTTTTGTTGATCCAAGTATAAATCATTCTTTTCAGAAGTGCAAGCAAAGCCGCCGCCTCTGCGTCGAAAAAGAGGGCCGCTGCAACCACAGCGACCCTCTTTGATCCAAAAAGCTCTTAGTACTCCGCACCCAGTGCGACCTTCATCATATCGGTGAAGCTCTTCTGGCGCTGCTCTGCGGTGGTGATCTCCGGGGAAACAAAGCTGTCGGAGATGGTCAGCAGGCAGGCAGCGTTCTTGCCCAGAGTCTCGGCGTTGGCGAACAAAGCAAAGCTCTCCATCTCCACGCAGAGGCAGCCGCGCTCGTCGCGCAGCAGCTCCCAGTAGGTGGGCTTTGCGTCGGAAGGCTGACGGTAGAAAACGTCGGAGGAGTGGATGTTGCCCTCGATGAGCTTGATGCCCTGCTTCTTGGCGGAGGCGCGCAGCTTGTCATTCAGCTCCTCACTGGGGAAGGTGATGTCGTGGTCGTTGCCGCTCTGGACGCGGGCATAGTTGGACTCACTGACAGCACCGGTGGCCAGCACAGTGTCGAACAGCTTGGCGTCGGCAGTGTAGCTGCCGGCGGAGCCGATGCGGATGATGTTGTCCACATCGTAGAACTTGAACAGCTCGTAGGAATAGATGCCGATGGAGGGCATACCCATGCCGCTGCCCATCACGCTGATGGGACGGCCCTCGTAGGTGCCGGTAAAACCCAGCATCCCGCGGACGCCCGTCACCTGACGGACATCCTTCAGGAAGGTGTCAGCAATGAACTTTGCGCGCAGGGGGTCGCCCGGCATCAGGACAGTCTTTGCGAAATCGCCCTTTTCGGCGCTGATGTGAGGAGTAGCCATAATAATTATCTCCTTTTTATGAATTTTATCTAGGCAGCGGAGCCCGCCGCCTTGCGTTACCCAAAAACTTTTTTCATTCCGCTGAATGTCAGCCGACATGCCAAAGCCTCCCCTTTTTAGGGGAGGTGGCGCGCCGCAGGCGTGACGGAGAGGTTTATTTCTTCCCCGGGAATACGTTCTGCGGGGGAATGTACGAACCATTGAGACGTATCTCGAAGTGGCAGTGGTTGCCGGTGGAACGGCCCGTGCTGCCCAGATAGCCGATGAGCTGGCCCTGCTTGACGGTCTGGCCCGCACTGACGGTCAGGGACAGGCAGTGTGCATACACAGAGCTGTATCCACCGCCGTGGTTGATGATGACCGAGTAGCCATAGCCCGTACCTGCACCGGCCTTGTTGTAACCCGCCTTGGTGACGGTGCCGCCTGCGGAGGCGTAGATGGGCGTACCGGCCGGGGCGCAGATGTCCACGCCCCTGTGGCGTCCGCCGTACCAGCGCGAGCAGTAGCGGTAGTTCGGCACAGGCCAGATGAACCGGCCGCTGCCGGTGATGTACTTGGTGCTGGAAGTCACCTTCTTGGTGCCTTCGACCACCTTCTTGTTCACCGGCTCCTTGATGACCTCGGTGGAAAGCACGCTCTGGTCCACAAGGATATTGTTGGTGTCGTAGACGTTCTGGAGGGTCACACGGCGCAGACCGTTCTCGCCCTCCTGGAGCACCTTGGTGGTTCCCTTCGTATATTCGTTGGATTTTGTCGTCTCCGTAGAGAATGCGATCTCTTCCTCACGGGTCTCGATGCGGGTGATGCGCACCTCAAGGCCAGCCTCTTCTTTGGTGATGACGAGATGGTCGCCCTCAAGGATGCTGGACGTCTCGCTCAGCGGCTCACCCTTGAACGCCGGGTTGAGGGCGCACAGCTCACGGAAGGTCAGGTCATTGTTATGTGCGATGGACCAGAGGGTGTCGCCCGCCTTGACGGTGTAGACCTTCTGAGCCTGCTTCACGCCCACCAGCTCCTGCCGGACGGTCTCAAAATCCTGCAAGCCTTCCTTGAAGTAAAGACCGTCTTCCAGCGTGACCTGCTTGTTGAAGCCCACGCTCACATCGGGGTCGTCCTCTTCTTCCTCGTAGGGGTCGAGCATAGCGGCGAGGTAATCCCGCAGCGCGTTGCCGTCGCTGCACACTGCCGTCAACTCGCCGTCCAGATAAAGAGCCGTGCCTTCGCTGATCTGGTCGCCAGCGCTCTGGATGATGGCGTTTGCCATCTCGTTTTCGTCCATCATGTGGTGGGCAATGGCGAGGGTGTAGCTCGGCTCGATGGTCCACTCGGTCTTGTCGGTGCCGGCGTAGCTGATACGCTCCATCACGTCCTCGCGGGCCGTGTTGAAGACGTCCTCATTCGCCACATAGCCCACGGTTTCACCGTTGACCCGGACGGCCAGCGCATAAGGCTGGTGGATGACATATTGGAACACTGCTGCGCCCAGCGCCAGTGCGCAGATGGGCAGGGCATACATCGCCATGCGGGGCAGCAGACTGAGGTTGCGGCGGACGCCGTTTTTGAAGTAGTGGACGCTGGCCTCAAATGCTGCACCGAAGCCCTGCTCCTTGCGGATGCGGTGGGCATGGATGAGAAGGGACACGATGCCCTTTGCAAACAGCACGATGGGGCCAAACAGGTCTTTGGCCACCTGTGCTGCGCCAGGGAACGCCGTCTCCGCCAGAGCCTTTGCAAAGCGGCGAATGCCTCCAGCAACCCAGAGAGCGGCGTACTTGACGGCACGTCCCACCCGCACGGCAGCATACTCCGCGCCAAAGCCCAGTGCGTAGAGCACTGCGCCAACGCGCAATACCAGCTTCGACGAGCGCAGCTTCCGGGAGGCATTGTCCAGCCGGTGTCTGCGGCGGCGATACCGCCGGTGGCGGCGCAGCAGATGAACGCACTGGAGCTGCGCCCAAAGCGAGCGCAGCTTTGCGCGGAAGCCGGTGTGCCGCGGCGCAGCGGCTGGCTCGTCCTGCCGCGTTTCAGTTGTTTTATCTTCCAGCAAAAAGGATGCTCCTTCCTGTATCTTCAGGAGATTCTGATCTGTCTCTTTTCTCTGTTATCGACACGCTGCCGCATAAGGACAGCTTTTTTGACAAGAATAACTCTATTTATTATACACCCTGCCAGCGCCGAAACAAGCACTGACACAAAATTTGGGCTTAGCTTTCACTTACTTTTCACGAAATACACAAATTCAGTCAAAAAGGGCTGCCATATCCTCCGGCAGCGGGCTTTCCACCGTCACCGGCCTCAGGGTCGTCTCGTCCACCGGCACTTCGATACGGATGCCGTCCGGCATCGGCTCGCAGCGCGGCACCCAGAACGTCTGTTTTGCGCAGTGGAGCGCCTGCCGCCCGATACGCGCCCGGCTCCCGCCGTAGAGGTCATCGCCGGCCAGCGGGTGGCCGATGGATGCAAAATGTACCCGTATCTGGTGGGTCCGGCCCGTCACCGGGACGCAGGCCGCGAGGCTCAGGCCGTTTTCGGCTTTCAATATGTTATATTCCGTCCGGCTGGGTTTGCCGTCGGGGGTGACGCACCGCCCGATGATGCTCTCCCCCTGCCGCCCGATGGGGGCGTCGATGACGCCCGGCCCGAGGGGAAGTTCTCCTTCTGCAACGGCGTAGTAGAGCTTCTCCACCCTCTGAGCCAGCAGCGGGGCGGCGTAACCATTCTGGGCCGCCAGCACGAGGCCGCTGGTGTCCTTGTCGATGCGGTTCACCGGGCGGAAGACGGAGCTTCTACCCTGACGCAGCGCCCAGGCGGCATAGCCGTTCGCCAGCGTATCCAGCGGGTAATTCAGGGTTGGATGCACCGCGAGATGGGGCGGCTTTTCCACCACGAGGGCAAAAGCGTCCTCGTAGACCACATCCACCGGGATGTCGTCCTGCGGCACAACGCTCTCCCCCTCCGGCGGCAGTTCAAAGGAGATGACCTGCCCAGCCTCCACCCGGCGGTTGGCCAGGATGGGGGCGCCGTCGGCAAAAAAGCCGCTGCCCCGGAATTTCACGGCCCGGGACAGGTCGGTGGAGACACTGCACTTGCGCAGAAAACCGCGCAGCAGCATCCCATCCGCCTCGGGCGGGACTTTGAAATAAAGCTTCATCTTCCCACCTCCAGCGCGGGCAACATATAAGATAAGTATAGCAAAATTCTCTTTCTCTTGCAAATCTTGTTTTTTTATGGTATCATGAGGAGCGGAAAACGAGTGGAACATACGGCGGCGGGGCG
>ERZ836829.66-NODE-66-length-169967-cov-9.872881_pt1 | contig 169967 bp, 115 predicted proteins | sample MGYA00519574_ERZ836829 | MGnify/ENA primary metagenome ERZ836829 (study PRJEB31850, sample SAMEA3708808) | human gut metagenome | biome: human gut; feature: human-associated habitat; material: faeces | place: China | collected 2014 ...
ATCCAAAAACAATTACACACCATGAGCAAATTTATTTGCTCATGAATAATTCAGGATTATATATTTAATCTATGTATATATCAAGTGAAATGTGTTTATTCTTGCACATATATCCAAAAAGAGATTCACCATAATTGATGAATCTCTTTTCGTTAGAATGAATTGTTATAGATTATATGAATAATGATCGACTTATTTGTCTTTCAATACTGCCTGAGCTGCTGCTAATCTTGCAATTGGTACACGGAATGGTGAGCAGGATACATAGTCTAATCCAGCTCTGTAGCAGAATTCTACAGATGATGGATCTCCACCATGTTCTCCACAGATTCCTAAGTGGATATCTGGACGAGTTGCTTTTCCTTTCTTAGCTGCCATCTCGATCAGCTGTCCAACACCTTTCTGGTCTAATTTAGCAAATGGATCAGATTCGTAAATCTTGTTCTCATAGTAAGACTCTAAGAACTTACCTGCATCATCACGAGAGAATCCAAATGTCATCTGTGTTAAGTCATTTGTTCCGAAGGAGAAGAATTCTGCTTCTTCGGCAATCTCATCTGCCAATAATGCTGCACGAGGAATCTCGATCATTGTACCAACTTTATACTTAATGTCTGATTCATAATAAGCTTTTACTTTCTCAGCTGTCTGTACAACAACTTCTTTAACATATGCTAACTCTTTCTTCTCTCCTACTAATGGAATCATGATCTCAGGAACGATATCATATCCTTTTTCCTGTTTTACTTCGATCGCTGCTTCCATAACGGCTCTTGTCTGCATCTTGGCAATCTCTGGATAAGTAACTGCCAGACGGCATCCACGATGTCCCATCATAGGGTTAAATTCATGAAGAGCTGCACGTCTCATATTGATCTCTTCTACTGTAACTCCCATATCTTTGGCAAGAGCTGTGATCTCTTCCATTGTATTTGGAAGGAACTCATGAAGAGGTGGATCTAAGAAACGGATTGTGACCGGTCTTCCTTCCATAACCTCATATAAGTCTTTAAAGTCTTTCTTCTGATAAGGAATTAACTGATTTAATGCAATTTCTCTTGCTTCTTTTGTTGTAGAGAGGATCATACGACGGATCTTTGGAATTCTCTCTGCATCAAAGAACATATGCTCTGTACGGCAAAGTCCAATACCCTGTGCTCCGAATTTCACTGCATTCAATGCATCGGCTGGTGTATCTGCATTTGTTCTTACCTGTAATGTACGAATCTCATCGGCCCATGTCATGATACGGTCGAAATTACCACTGATACTTGCAGGTACTGTACGAATCTCACCTAGATAAATCTTACCTGTGGATCCATCTAAGGAAATATAATCTCCTTCCTGTACTGTCTTTCCACCTAATGTGAAAGATTTACCATCTTCAGCAAATTTGATATCTCCGCATCCTGCTACACACGCTGTTCCCATACCACGTGCTACAACGGCAGCGTGAGATGTCATACCACCACGAGCTGTTAAGATACCTTCTGCTGCATGCATTCCTTCGATATCTTCTGGTGATGTTTCTAAACGAACTAAGATAACTTTCAGTCCTGCTTCATGATGCAGTTTCGCCATCTCAGCGTCAAAATATACTTTACCAGCAGCAGCTCCTGGAGATGCTGGAAGTGCTTCTCCGATTGGAAGAGCGGCTTTCAATGCTGCCTGGTCAAAGTTTGGATGCAGCAGTTGATCTAATGCTTTCGCATCAATTCTTGAAACTGCTTCTTCTTTTGTAATCTTTCCTTCATCTACTAATTCGCAGGCGATACGAAGTGCAGCTGGGGCTGTTCTCTTACCATTTCTTGTCTGTAAGAAGTACAGTTTTCCTTCCTGAATCGTAAATTCCATATCCTGCATATCACGATAATGTTCTTCCAGTGTATGAGCAATGTCCATAAACTGTTTGTAACACTCTGGTAAGTCTTCTGCCAGTTTGGTAATTGGCTGTGGTGTACGAACACCAGCTACTACGTCTTCACCCTGTGCATTGATCAGGTATTCACCGTAGATCTGTTTCTCACCTGTAGATGGGTTTCTTGTAAATGCTACACCTGTTCCTGATGTATCTCCCATGTTACCGAATACCATTGTCTGAACGTTAACGGCTGTTCCCCAGTCTCCTGGAATGTCGTTCATTCGGCGATAGTAGATGGCACGTGGGTTATCCCAAGAGCGGAATACCGCTTTGATTGCTTCAAACAACTGGTCTTTTGGATCCTGAGGGAATTCTTCGTTTAAAGCTTTACGATAAATACCTTTGTATCTCTTGATCACTTCCTTCAGATCATCGGCATCTAAGTCTGTATCAAACTTCACACCTTTCTCTGCTTTGATGTCATCTAAGACATCTTCGAATTTCGCTTTATCCACTTCTTTTACAACGTCTGAGAACATCTGGATAAAACGACGATAAGAATCATATGCAAAACGAGGATTGCCTGTCTTCTTCGCAAATCCTTCGACAGCTTCATCATTCAATCCTAAGTTAAGAATTGTATCCATCATACCCGGCATGGATACTCTTGCTCCGGATCTTACTGATACTAAAAGAGGATCTTCAAGGTCTCCGAACTTCTTTCCCTGAATCTCTTCTAAGTCTTTCATTGCTTCAATAACCTGTGATGCTACTTCATCACTGATCTTTCCACCGCAGTCATAATAGTTTGTGCACGCTTCTGTTGTAACTGTGAATCCCTGAGGAATTGGTAAGTTCAGTCCTGTCATCTCCGCTAAGTTTGCACCTTTTCCTCCAAGAAGGTTACGCATCTCGGCATTTCCTTCACTAAATTTGTAGACCCATTTTGTTGCCATGTCAATACCTCCTAAAATTAAGTTATGTCACATTCATATGTCATTGAACTTATTGTACCACATAATTCAGATTTTGCAAAACTTTTTTGTATATTTTTCATAATTTTTTCTTTTTTCTTATATTTTTCTTATAAAAACTGCACATTTGCATGATTTTCGATACATTTTGCAAGAAGGTTTTTGTGATATTTTGACGATTTTTAATCTGTATACAAGTATACAATATGCAAAAAGTCCAAAATCTCTCAAAAAAAAGATTTTGGACTTTTTATCATTTTGGAAGTACAAAAAGAACATTTCACAAAATCTCTCATTTATGAAATGTTCTTTTTTATACTTCTTTTTATTCTAATCTGCAATTTTATCGATCGCATCTGCCACAGCATCAATCTTCTTGTGACTGTCTATCATTTTCTTTTTATAATCTGGCTGTTCTTTCTTCTCTTCTTTGACACTGATCTCCCAGAATGGTCCTCCAGCATTGGCACCTTCTTTGCCCTGTTTGATCACTTTCTTCAGTGACCAAGTCTCGGCTGTTCTGGCTCTGCTTCCTACATCGGCAATCTTTACTTTATCTTTGCCAACCATTCTTGTTAATACAACAAAATGTCCATTCTTTGTAAAATCTCCAGGTCCCATCAGTGCTACGACTGGATGTCCTGCTCTTAATGCTTTCTCAACTGCATCTTTGTTCGTTCCAAGTCCTTTACACTGCATTCCGTATAGTTTGGATAATCCAGGAATGACACTGTGGGAACATCCCTGTCCCGTGTAATACCATCCATGTTTGTATGCCTGATTACACATCTTTGGAACATTGGCTTTCTTTCCAGTTAAAGAGCTGTAGCATACGGCAACTGCGGTTGGTCCGCATCCTGCTGCCTGGATCGTGCTTCCACCGATCTTCTTTCCCGGATAATCTGCCTGATTATAATAAACAACTTTTAATTGCTTGTTCTCCGTCTGCCCTGCGGCCATAACCCCTGCTGTCTGTGTCATCATCATTGCTACGATCCCCATCGTTGCAATAACTTTGCCAGTCATCTTGTTAATTCTCATAGTACCCTCCAGATAACTTCTGCTTTCGACATAATACATCAGTTGTTAATTATAACAGAGGGTCGTTTGTTAATCAAGTGTTTCAATTGTTAAAATTTTATTAAATCTTCTTTATATTTTTGTATAACACAAAGAACATCGTACAATCTTATTGTTTTTTGATCGTACGATGTTCTGTTTGATTTCTACTCTATCTTGTACTTATTTTTCTGTCTTCTCTTCTTCGATGATCTTCTGGAACTCCTTCACATCTTTTGCGATCTCACCACTTAATAACAGCATGCAGATCAAGTTTGGAATTGCCATCAGTGCGTTGGCAATATCTGAGAAGTTCCATACAAGCTCCAAGGTCTGTGTTGCACCCACATAAGCTACCAGTGAAAATATAATTCGATAGATCATATTGAATTTATGTGTTCCCATCAGGTATTCAAAGGCTTTCTCTCCATGATATTCCCATCCAAGAATCGTTGAAAATGCAAATAAGGCAATTCCAATCGTTACCAGATATCCTCCAACCTTTCCAAGAACTGTGGAAAATGCCGCGATTGTTAATGCTGATCCTACGTACATCTCTCCTGTTGCCGGATCGATCTGTCCAAGCATTCCGGAACTTGCGATTGCAAGACCTGTGATCGTACAGACAACGATCGTATCCCAGAAAGTTCCTGTCATATTGATATATGCCTGACGTACTGGATGGTCTGTTGTGGCAGCCGCCGCTGTGATCGCTGCAGATCCCATTCCTGCTTCATTGGAAAAGCATCCTCTGGCAACTCCGTAACGTGCTGCATTCATCATTGATGCAACGATATTTCCACAAAGAGCTCCACCAACTGCTTTCACACTAAATGCCATATGAAAGATCATAGAAAGACCTGCTGGAAGGTTACTGATATTTCCAAGGATTACGATCAACCCTGCGATCACGTAAAAGATTGCCATCACTGGAACTACCACAGAGGATACTTTGGATATCGTCTTAATTCCTCCGATGATGATCATTAATGCTAAGACTGTGATCACTGCTCCTACGACACTGACAGATACTCCAAATGTCTCATGAACTGCTGTTGAAATGGAATTTCCCTGTGTCATATTTCCGATTCCAAAAGATGCGATCACTGCAAATAAGGCAAACAGCCATCCAAGCACAGCTCCTAATTTTTTGTTCTTGATCGCTTTCTTCATCGTATACATTGGACCGCCGGACATCTCGCCTTTTTCATTCACTTCTCTGTATTTGATCGCCAGCATACATTCTGAAAATTTGGAAGATAATCCAAAACACGCAGAAATCCACATCCATACCAAGGCTCCAGCACCTCCTGAAACCATCGCTGTCGCTACCCCTACGATATTTCCGGTTCCAATCGTTGCTGCAAGTGCTGTTGTCAATGCTGAGAATGGTGATACATCCCCTTCTCCTTTGCTTTTTGTTCTGGACTCTTTGCTTAATGTCTTTTTGACTGCCCATGGAAGATTTCTCCAGGTCAGGAAGTTACATCGGATCGTCAATAGGATTCCTGTTCCTACGAGAAGTACCAGCATCACTGGTCCCCATACGAAAGCATCCACTTCGGATATGATCTTACTTAGCATATCTATCTCTCCTCTCTCTGATTTTTAGTTATACAAGCATTCTATAAAACCGCAAAAAAGGAGCAACGAAAATTCGTTGCTCCTTCAACTTATGAACTTAGTATATCCATATATGACAATTCTGTCAACATTTTATTTTAAAGTCGTACCAATGCCCTTCCGATCATCTCTCCCTGACGGATCTTTGTCTCACACTGGTTCTTTGTACGTTCTAACAGTTCTTCCCTAATCTCAACCTTATCTTTCTCTAATAATAAGATGATCGTTGATCCTCCAAACTGAAAATATCCTTTTTCGATACCACGTTTCATAAATCCTGCTCCATGGTGGTTGACAATCTTTCCTACCATCAATGCTCCAACTTCCATCTGGAGTGCATCTCCAAAATGTTTTGTCTTCATCATTGTATATTCTCTGGTATTCTCTTTATAGATCTTCACGTGATCATTTGCAATTGGATTGACAGTATGATAAACGCCCTCAATCCTGTGATTCTCACTCTTGATTCCATCATCAAAGTAACAGTATCTGTGATAATCGTCCACTGTAAGACGTAAGATCACTGCATATCCACCTTGAAAATGTCTTGCGATCTTTCGGTTTCTGATCAAAGAATCCAGTGTGTATCTTGTATCCTTTACAACAAATGATGTCTTCTCTTCGATTGGATACACACTCACTTTGCAGTCACATGGACTTCCTAAGATTGTTTGATCTTCTGGAAATGGACGTTCCCCTTCTTTGATCTTTCTTGAAAAGAATTCATTATATGATTTATAATTCTTCTTCTCGTATTCACTCATATCAATATGATTATTCTTGATAAATCCTTTGATCAGACATTTTGAAACAGGAGAACTTAAGAAAGCTCCTCCTAACTTTGATACCCATGGTCTGGTCAATATCTTTAAACTGGCTCGTCCTGCCATCGTTGTATACATCCAGTTCAACAGACGATCCTGTCCATTCTCCTCTTCGTAAATATTCCCATCTCTATCGGCATATCTCATTATATTTCTCCTATCATCTTACAGTAAGAACATCTTCACTGCGATCAATGCTCCGATAACTACGAATGCAAGCATACATTTCTTATCTGGTTTAAAGACTTTAAAGTCAAATACAAATAAAAATGCGATCACTGCTAACATTCCGACATATATGTATGGAAATTCTTCTGGGAAAAATCTTCGAAGCTGATATACGATTGGAATGATCAATGCTACTGATGTAATTGGCAGTCCCTGATAATGCTTTCTTCTTGAACTGCTGTGTGCCTGACGCTGTTCTTCTGTTACATTAAAATACGCCAGACGAATGACACCACCTAAAACATAACACATATAAATGATCCTTGCATACCACTGATCCATTCCAAGACAATAACCGATCACGACCGGGTAAACTCCAAAACAGACCAGATCACACAAAGAATCAATCTCAATACCAAATTTTTTGGCATCATCACTTCTTTTGATCATCTTTGCGATCGTTCCATCATACATATCTGTTAATCCTGAGATCATCAAACATAAAATTGCGATCTTAAAGTTCCCATCAAATGCCTGTGACATTCCAAACACTGCACTGACGACTCCTAAATATGTCAATATTACTGATGCATTATAAAATCCTATCATACTTTCTTCCCTCTATTCTTTACGTTTTATCGTAACATGTGCTACTCCTGTCATCACTGCGCTAATAATAACCAACGCATAATAACTGATTCCTCGACTTAACAGCATTGCTGGATATAATAATCCTCCAACAAAGATCTTCTTAAAGATATTCAAGAACAAGCCTTCGCTGATTCCCATTCCACCTGGAAGTGGCAGCATATCTACAGAGATTGAAATAACGCTCTGTAATGCAACGACATCTATATATCCTAATGCTGACAGGCCCATTGCCCGGTATACAAGATACGTGATTGAAAAATGAATAAGCCTCTGAATCAAAGTGACAACGAACATCCGGAATATAAAGATCCGATGTTCCTGAATGATTGCTGCTGCTTTATGATACTCGATCATAGAGTTCTGAAGTTTTTCTAGTCGTTCTTCTTTTTTCTTCAAAATATGAAATTTCTCTAGTTTCTTAAAAAGCCATAGCACAATTCTTGATGCTAATGTAGGCTCAAATACAAGAATCAACATGAACGTAACACAAAATACATTCAATGCCATTCCAAGGTAAAAGAAGAATGCTGCCTTCCCAATATATTCTGTCACCAGAAAATGACGAAACAAAAAGATCAGTGCCCCTAAAAATACCAGAACAAATTTATATAAAATGGTAACGATCATCAAAATGACGGTTCCCACGGATATGTCAACTTTGTCGCGGTTCATATAATAAAGCTGCATTGGCTGCCCACCAGTTGCTGATGGAGTGATACAGCTGAAGAAAAATCCAACAAACGAATATTTGACACAGTTTCTCTTCGGTACATCATTGTAATGAAGTAATCGAAGCATCCGATAAATAATATATGATTCACAACATACAAATACCACGATCATAACAAGTCCCGCAATATAATATGCTAGTTTTACTGATTTTAGAACCTCTGCAAGTTCAGAAAGTTCTTTTCCTTTCAATACGGCATATGCAGTCAATCCAAATAATGCAAAGAAAAAGACTGTATTACCGATTACTTTTTTCTTATTCTTCATCTTTCCTACCCTTTGATCTCAGATAATTTCCTCATCTGTTTTTCCTGTCTGCTTTTCTTCTCAAGTCCTGTAAGATGGTTGATCTTCTCAAAGACTTTCCAAAGTCCCTGATAAAGATTTGTCTTCTTACCGATCAGATAGCACAGTTCACTTAAAATGATTCCGCCAAATACATCAATAATATAATGCTGCTTGGTTACCTGTGTTGAAACACAGACTAAAATGGCAAACACACAGGAAAATCTCTGATACCATACGGGTATCTTCTTCTGGTGTCTGATTCCAATATAACAAAACCAGCTGACTAAACAGTGAATTGATGGAAACAGATTGGCCGACTGGTCAATGGAATATACAAGCCGTAATGCCTGATCCCAGAATCCTGTCCCTGTAATCTCTGGTCTTACCAGCGTTGTTGGTAAAAGCACAAAAAAGATTCCACAAACAATTCTCGATAAAAAATCACCTGTTAAAAACCGATACATATGCTCCTTGCCAATGCCAGCGATCATAATATAATTCACTACCCAGAACACATAACAAATAAGGTATATACTTGTAAACTCTGGGATAACCGGCACCATTCTGTCAAATGCCGTTGTAAAATCATGATGGTACAAATTCTTGCACAATACCATACTTCCACTATAAACCAACATATTCAAGGCTAAAGCTGATAGCAATGGAATGATGGAATACTTTGGAATCCATCCGAGTACATAATCTTTCTTCTCTTTCATATGTCTGCTCCTTCCAATCAGATCATACTTCTTATCCTCAATCTTTTCTCTTTAGGGTTCTTTCCATATATCAAAGAATCATGTCAATTTTGACATGATTCTTGTACTATTATATCTTTTCTGTTTTTAAAAGTAAAGGAAAGCCTTCATATTTAATAGTTTTGTAAGATTTAGTCTGCTTTCTTTTCCTTCTTTTTGCTGCGGTTAAAAAGTCCATAAATACATGGAACGACCAACAATGTTAACAATGTTCCATAGATCAATCCACCAATCGTAACTATCGCCATTGGCTGCATCATCTCTGCTCCTTGCCCAAAACCAATTGCCATCGTAGATAATCCAAGGATCGTTGTAAGTGCTGTCATAAGAATTGGTCTGATACGCATCGTTCCTGCAGTTATGATTGCTTCATTCAATTCATATCCCTGCTCTCTCAGCTGATTGATCGTATCTACAAGCACAATACCATTATTTACAATAATTCCGGCTAACATAACAAATCCTATCATTGCGATCGCACTTAAATCTTTTCCAGTGATCAGCAATCCAAGGAATCCTCCTGTAAATGCCATAGGGATCGTAAACAGAATGATAAATGGTGATTTTAGTGACTGGAACTGTGCTACCATGATCAGATACATAAATGCAACTGCCAATAATAACATTAATCCAATCTGTCCTGTTGTCTCCTGAATGGATTCCATCTCACCTTTCATCGTAATGCTGTATCCTTTTGGAGTCTTGTATTTCTTGATCTTCTTTTGTACTGCACTGCTGACTTTTCCTACATTATATCCATCTTTTATCTCAGATGTTACAGTAAGAGTTCTCTCCTGCTGGTTTCTATTAATAGAAGATAAACTGTCACTGTTCTTAAATTTTGCCACCTGATCAAGACGTACTTCTTTTTCTTTTCCACTGACTGTTCCTGTAAGTTTTACCTTTTTAAGATCACTTCTTGTCAGTGTATTTTTTGCACTGCTTCCAACATTTACACTATATTCTTTTTCATTGATCGTAATCGTTGTTGCCTCACTTGCATCTTTTAATTTTTCACTTAACTGTTGATAAATTGTTGCTACCGTCAGTCCATTTTTCACTGCCTTCTTTTTATCAACGACTACATGAATATCTGGTGTTGTCTCCTCGCTTCCGTCGGAAACATTTTGTGTTCCTTTGGTATTCTCTGTAATCTGTGCAATATCTTTTCCAATTGATCTTAATTTATCAAGATCATTTCCCTTGATCTGTACAGAAATACCACTTCCACCAAGTGCACTCATGTCCATACTGGATTCCTGTACTTCCACTTCACAGTCAAATTTCTTTGTCTTTTGTAAGATCTGTTTCTTGATCTCTTTATTTGTATGTTTTTTATCCTCTTTTAATAACACATACATGCTAGACTCGTCATTATTGGATGAACTTCCAGATGTCATGGCGGACATTCCAGATCCAGATGATATCATCCCTGCTACGCTATCAACATCTTTGATTTCCTTCACTTTTGCCATCACTGTATCTGTCATGGATGCTGTTTCTTCCATAGATGATCCCTGTGGCATCTTAACTGTCATTGTCATCTGCGTACTGTCCATACTTGGCATCAAAGAACTTCCAATGTTCATTGCACCGATCACACTTCCCACAAATAAAGCTAATGTCACTGTCACTACGATCATCTTACGATTTAACAGCTTAGTCATAACTTTTCGATATAATTCCTGTAATTTATCAATAATTTTACTATCTTTTTCGGTTACTTTATTAAGCACTCCTGCTGACATCATTGGGACAAATGTTACAGCCACGATCAAACTTGCAACTAGCGAGTATCCAATCGTAAGTCCCATATCTACAAACAACTGTTTTGTAAGTCCTGTTGTAAACACAATTGGCAGAAATACAGAAATAGTTGTTAATGTAGACGATGTGATCGCTCCTGCAACACCTTTTGCACCCGTGATCGCTGCTTCTTTGACTGGAACACCTTCTTTTCTCAGTCGATAAATATTCTCGATAACTACAATAGAGTTATCTACAAGCATACCTACTCCAAGAGCAAGTCCCGACAATGAAATAACATTTAATGTAATTCCCGTAAAATACATTAATACCACTGCAAAAATAACACTTAACGGAATCGAACATGCAATAACGATCGTTGGTCTTACATCTTTTAAGAATAATAATAGAATAAATACCGCAAGGATTGCTCCCATTAACAGATTCTGAATCACAGAACCTGTCACCATATCAATATACACTCCCTGATCCATGATATTTACATAATGGAATCCTTTATTTTCCTTTGTCAATGTCTGCATCTTCGCTGCAACTTTATCTGCAACATCGGCTGTAGAATAATTATTCTGCTTCTGAACAGCCAAAACAACTCCATTATTTCCATTGACACGACAATATGTATCTGCTGAATTATCAACAATTGCAACATCGGCAACGTCACATAGTTTTATTGGCGGCACCCCTTTAATTCCCAGATCCAGTAATTCCATATTTGCAAGATCTTTTTTGTTCGTAACTTTATCACCAACACGCACTAAATACTGTGTATTTCCTTCACTGATATATCCCGCAGGCATTTCAAAATTCTGTGCAGTTAAAAGTGATTTTACATTTTCAACTGTCAGCTTGTTCTTAATGTTCGCTGCTACTTTTGCCTGCTCTTTGTTTGTATCTAACTGTTGCTGGCTCGTATTTAACTGTGCTTCTCCTTGTGCCAGTTTGATTTCTCCATCATTCATCTGCTGTGTTACATTCGCTGACTGAATGTTAAACTGTGTCAGTTTTGCACTGATCGTTTTCTTTCCTTGTTTTATCTCCTTTAAAGCATTGTTTAGTATCTTCAGATTCTTATCAAGCGTTTTATATGACTTCTCTGCTGTTTTCTGCTGCTTCTTGAGTTCCTGAATCTGTGCGGCTAACTGCATCTTCGTCGCTGCATCTGGAATCTGTTTTGCTTGTGCTTCTAATTTTTGAATCTGTGTTTTTAATGTTTTAATTGATGCTTTTAATGACTGTTTCTGAACTTTTAAGTTCGTGATCGAACTTGTAACTTCTACTTCTTTCTGTGCAAGTGTCAGTTTTCCATCGGTAATCGCACTCTGTGCCTTAGCTAACTGTGAATTAGCCTTAGAGCGTTGAGACTCCAGGGAATTCTTCCCTGCTTCCATCTCGGCTCTCGCTTGATCTAATTTATTCTGTGCTTCATCAAACTGACCATTTAATGCTTTCTGTATCTTCTTATTTAATTTATTGATCTTCTTCTCGCTAACGATCGCGTTGATCTGTTCTGTTACCAGCCCTGTACTGCTTACAGATGCAACTCCATCAACTGCCTCTAAAGATGGAACAATCTTATCGTTGATCAGTTCTGACAACTCTGTATTGCTTAGCTTATCTGAATCCATTGCAGTTACCATAACCGGCATCATATCTGGATTTAATTTCATGATCGTTGGATTGCCGACTTCATCCGGCCAGTATCCTTTGATCATATCAAGTTTCTCTCTCATATCAAGAGAAACTGCGTTCATATCTGTGTCACCTTCGAATTCCAGAACGACCATTGACATGTTTTCACTGGAAATAGAATTGACTTCTTTGATATTGGAAATCGTCGCCATTGACTGTTCTACCGGTTTTGTGACGGTTGTTTCTACAGTCTCTGGGGATGCTCCCTGATAGGTTGTCATAACGATCGCATACGGCAGTTCCATACTTGGGAGCAAATCTGTCGTCATCTTTGTAAATGACACGATTCCCAAAATGATGACTAATACAACCGCTACAATCACTGTATATGGTTTCTTTACACTGAATTTTGAAATCATTTTTTCACCTTTCCCATATTTATTCTCTTAATTTTATTTCATTACTTATGATTACTGTTTTGAAAACCAAAGTAATTTAATGATATTCCTGTTTATGAAAGAAGTCAATGATTTTTTATTGATAATTGTCAATCAAAAAAAGATGCCAGAATACATCTTCTTATGTACTCTGGCACCTTCTAATTGTCTATATCTTATTCTACACTGTAGTTTGGTGCTTCTTTTGTGATATGGATGTCATGTGGATGACTTTCTTTTAAGGATGCAGCGGAAATCTTAACGAATTCTCCTGTCTCCTGTAATGTCTTAATGTCTTTTGCTCCACAATATCCCATTCCTGAACGAAGACCACCCATCATCTGGAAGATTGTGTCTTCTACAGTTCCTTTGTAAGCAACTCGTCCTTCAACACCTTCTGGAACTAACTTCTTAGCATTTGTCTGGAAGTAACGGTCTTTACTACCATTCTCCATAGCTGCTAATGATCCCATTCCACGGTATACTTTGTATTTTCTTCCCTGATATAATTCGAAGTCTCCAGGGCTTTCGTCACATCCTGCAAGCATGCTTCCTAACATACATACATCAGCTCCGGCTGCGATCGCTTTTGTAAGTTCTCCAGAATATTTGATACCACCATCGGCGATGATTGGAATTCCTGCTTTCTTAGCTTCTTCATATGCACCCATGATTGCTGTGATCTGTGGTACACCGATACCAGCTACGACACGAGTTGTACAGATAGATCCAGGTCCGATACCGATCTTAACACAGTCAGCTCCAGCTTCGATCAGTGCTTTTGCACCAGCTCCTGTTGCAACGTTACCAGCGATTACCTGAAGATCTGGGAATTTTTCTTTGACCATTCTTACAACTCTTAATACGTTTGCTGAATGTCCATGTGCAGAGTCAACAACGATAACGTCTACATGAGCATCAACTAATGCCTGAACACGGTCTAAAACGTCAGCTGTGATACCAACACCAGCTCCACATAATAATCTTCCCTGATCATCTTTGGCTGCGTTTGGATATTTGATCTGTTTCTCAATATCCTTAATTGTGATCAGTCCTTTTAAGTTGAAGTCGTCATCAACGATTGGTAATTTTTCTTTTCTTGCTCTTCCAAGAATCTGTTTTGCTTCTTCTAATGTAATTCCTTCTTTGGCTGTTACCAGTCCTTCAGAAGTCATAGATTCTTTGATCTTCTTTGAAAAATCTGTCTCGAATTTTAAGTCACGGTTTGTAATAATACCAACAAGCTTTGTACCTTCTGTAATTGGTACACCGGAAATACGATACTTCGCCATTAAATCGTCAGCATCCTGAATGGTATGTTCTGGTGATAAAGAAAATGGATCTGTGATAACTCCGTTTTCAGAACGTTTTACCTTATCCACTTCTTCTGCCTGTTCTTCAATTGACATATTCTTATGTATGATTCCGATTCCACCCTGTCTTGCCATTGCGATTGCCATGCGGTGTTCTGTAACTGTATCCATGCTGGCACTCATCAGTGGAATATTTAACTGAATCTTGTTTGTCAATCGTGTGCGTGTATCCACATCATTTGCAATTACTTCTGAATATGCTGGAACTAATAAAACATCATCAAATGTAATTCCTTCACCAATTAACTTACCCATTTTCTTGTTTTCCTCGCTTTCTGTATTTTAATATCTGATTTGTATTGTTAGATATGGTAACAAATAGTTTCTTTGATGTCAACAGATAATTTTGCATTTTTTTGAAAATGTATGAATTATTTTCTGTACATGTTTTAAATTATCTGAATATTCTAATTATAGTTATTCGCAACTAATTGTTTTTTTGGTACAATAAAAGGAATTACTGCTTTCGCAATAACTCCTTTTATATGATCCCGATATCAATTTCTTGATATCTCTTGTAAATTCTATTCTTCCACGATGGAAAGTTTGCTTCCAACCGCAAGTTTTGGCATTGGTTTTGCCTCAACACAGATGCTTCCAGGAAGACCTGCTTCTTTTGCTCCACTGAAGACAACTGTTAAATGTCCCAGTGTCTCCAAATTAGACTGGGCAATATCTCCTACGGCAGTGATGAGATATTCTTTCTGATCCACAACCAGTTTATCTCCTTTTTTGATTGTTCCATCTACTTTCTTCTGATCGATGAAATGACAGAAATCTTTTAATGTATCCGGTACATTTTCTCCGAAAAGCACGAACATACCTTCCTCAAAAAAAGCATCTACCTGTTCTCCCAGTTCGATAATCTCAGTCTGAAATATTGCTTTTCCCATTTGGAATCCTCCTTTTATTTTCCCTGTAATTTCTGATCGATTGCTGCAGCTGCTTTCTTTCCTGCTCCCATGGCAAGGATAACTGTTGCTGCTCCAGTTACTGTATCTCCACCTGCGTATACACCATCTTTGCTTGTCTCCATTGTCTCTTCATTGACAATGATTCCACCCCATTTCTGAGTGTCAAGTCCAGGTGTTGTGTGACGGATCAGTGGGTTAGGACTCTGACCGATCGCGATGATGACTGTATCAACATCAAGATCATAGTTAGATCCTTCAATTGGACGTGGAGAACGTCTTCCAGATGCATCTGGTTCACCCAGTTCCTGTTTGATGATCTCCATGCTCTTAACCCATCCATTCTCGTCTGCTTTGATCGCAGCTGGGTTATTTAAGAATTTGAAGATAATTCCTTCTTCTTTTGCGTGATGTAATTCTTCTAAACGTGCTGGTGCTTCTTCTTCACTACGACGGTATACGATGTAGACTTCTTCTGCACCTAATCGTTTTGCTGTTCTGGCAGCATCCATCGCTACGTTACCAGCTCCTACGACTGCTACTTTCTTACCAACTTTGACTGGAGTTGGGCATTCTGGGAACTTGTATCCCTTCATTAAGTTTACACGAGTTAAGAATTCGTTTGCAGAATATACTCCTAAGTGGTTTTCTCCAGGAATATTTAAGAATCTTGGAAGTCCTGCACCACTTCCTACGAATACTGCTTTGTATCCATCTTCCATTAATTCATCGATTGTGATAGAACGTCCAACGATGACATTAGTTTCAATATCTACACCTAACTTCTGAACGCTTTCGATTTCTTTTGCTACCAGATCTTTTGGCAGACGGAATTCTGGAATACCATAGCTTAATACTCCACCTGGTTTATGTAATGCTTCAAAAACTGTTACATCATAACCTTTCTTGATCAGTTCTCCGGCACATGTGATACCAGCAGGTCCACATCCGACAACTGCGACTTTCATTCCGTTCTTCTCGATATTAACTTCTGTCTCTTTGGCGTTTGCCATATGCCAGTCAGCAACGAAACGTTCCATACGTCCGATACCAACAGGCTCTCCCTTGATACCACGGACACATTTACCTTCACACTGGTTCTCCTGTGGACATACTCGTCCGCAGATTGCTGGTAATGCATTCTCTGTTGTGATAACTTCATATGCACCTTCAAAGTCTCCTGCTGCGACTTTCTCGATAAATGCTGGAATTGGTACGTTAACCGGACATCCTCCAACACAAGGTTTATTCTTACAGTTTAAGCAACGAGTTGCTTCTTCCATTGCCATCTCTTTTGTATATCCAAGAGCAACCTCTTCAAAGTTCTTATTACGGACATTTGGGTCCTGTTCTGGCATAGGTACCTTCTTAAGACTCATATTTGCCATCGTTTACATCCCCCTTCCAATTCTGCATTCATGTTCTTCTTCTCTGAACATACCCTGACGCTGCATACATTCGTCAAAGTTTACTTTAAATCCGTCAAAGTCTGGTCCATCAACACATGCGAATTTAGTTTCTCCACCGATGTTGACACGGCATCCACCGCACATACCAGTTCCATCGATCATGATTGGATTTAAAGATACCATAGTTGGGATGTCATATTCTTTTGTGATCTTAACCACGTTCTTCATCATGATAAGTGGTCCGATCGCAATAACTTCGTCATATTTCACTCCGGCTTTGATCTGTTCTTCTAATACAGTTGTAACAAAACCTTTTGTTCCAAGACTTCCGTCATCTGTTGCGATATATACGTTATCACAGAATTCTTCAAATAATTCCTTAAGAATTACAAATTCTGCACTCTTACCACCGATGATAACATCAACTGGTACTCCCATCTTCGCTAACTTGCGAAGCTGTGGATATAATGGAGCTGCACCTACACCACCGGCTACACCGATGACACGGTCACATTTGTGTAAAGGAGCTGGCTGACCTAATGGTCCTACAAAATCCTGTACATATTCTCCTTCTTTTTTCTTGCTTAATAATTCTGTTGTATATCCAACTACCTGATAAATGATCGTTACAGTCTCTTTTTCACGATCAAAATCTGCGATTGTTAATGGAACTCTTTCTCCATCTTCATCGACTCTGATAATAATGAACTGTCCTGGTTCACATTTTCTTGCCACATAAGGGGCGTGAATCTCCATTAACTCAACGGCCTGGTTGAGTGTCTGTTTCTTGACAATCTTATACACCACGTACACCTCTTTCTTAAAATATCTTCCTTTTATTATACATTGTAATTGTATAATAAGAAAGTATTTTTTATTTATTTTTTTTGTAAATATTGAATAATAAACATTTTTTGTTTTATCTTCTTATTTTATTATGGCAATCTCTTCTTTATTATAATAAAATAAAATCAAGAAAATTATGAGAAATATACAAAAGGAGAAGAAAATCTATGAAAAAAAGTTTTTTGATCATGCTTAGTGGTCTTTTCATCTTATTGGCCTGCATAGCATTTCCAACTTCAGCATCGGCAGATACAACTACCTCTGCCTCTGGAACTACCAATGAATGTAAATGGAGTCTTAACTCTGAGCGCCTTGTCATTGAACCACTGGATGGAAAAAGCGGTAAATTCAGTGACTGGTCTGACATCCAAAGTAAAGTTCCTGATTATTTAACTACTATATACAATGTATCATTTAAAAAAGGAGTCATTCTTGATTCAACGCATCTTGATTTCAAAGGATGGCAGAGATTGCATATCGTAGACCTGTCCGGACTCGATACTTCAAAACTTACAGATATGTCTTCTATGTTTGAAGAATGTGAAAACCTGGACACTTTGAATCTTTCAGGTGTGAATGCTTCCAATGTCACAAATATGTCTCGTATGTTTTTCAGATGTAACAGTCTGAAATCATTGGATCTTTCTGGTCTTGATACTTCACATGTTACGGATATGTCTTACATGTTTTATAATATAGGATGTAATTCTCTTGATCTGTCCAGCCTTGATACTTCGAAGGTTACGAATATGTCTTATATGTTTCGTGACACATATCTTACTTCCTTAGATCTATCAAAATTTAACACTTCAAAAGTTACAAATATGTCTTCTATGTTTGAGCAGACAAATCTTGCTTCCATTGACCTGTCAAATTTTGATACCTCAAGTGTTACGGATATGTCTTTTATGTTCTCCTCAAGCCAACGTCTTGCTTCTATTGATCTGTCAAGTTTTGATACTTCAAAAGTTGCAAAAATGAGTGATATGTTTAGTTCTACATTCTCTCTTCGAACAATCTATGCTAGTACAAAATTTATAATTAACACATCTTCCACAAAATCTATGTTTAGCTATTGTAAAGATTTAACCGGTGGAAATGGCACGAAATACGACGCAAGCCTCGTAAATGCATCTCCTACTGATTATGCAAAAATTGATGCAAAAGATCAGCCTGGATTGTTTACATGTGTCCACGAAAGAGGACTTCAAAAAATCGAAGGTACTGATATCAGTGATGGAAAAGATGGTGTGATCACTCACTACACATGTCCTGTCTGCAATCTTCTTTATAAAGATCCAGCAGGGAAAACAGATCCTCTCGATGAATCTGCATTTATCAAACATGATCCGTCTGAACTTTCCTACAGTTGGAATTTGCAAGATGGCTATGCCTTATGTTCTGCTTCTTTAACTTGTAAAAATGATGCTTCTCATACTCTAAAAGAAACGATCAAAGTGGAAGATTCTGATGAGAATGGTTATGAAATTGTAAAATCCCCAACTTGTACCAATACAGGTCTGGCGAAATATACAGTAAAATTTAAAAATCCAAACTTTATGGATCAGACAAAAGAAAAAGAACTTGAGAAAGTTTCTCATATAAGTGTTGATATGCCTTATGTGCCTGCGACCTGTGCAAAACCTGGTTCTTCTGGCGGAACAAAATGCAGTGTCTGCGGTGAAATCCTTATGCCGCCTATGATCCTTACAGTTCCTCATACTCCGGGAGAAGCTGTAAAAGAAAATGTAAAAGCTGCCACTTGCTCAGAAGAAGGTTCTTATGATGAAGTAATTTACTGTGAAGTATGTCATGAACAGCTTAAAAAAGTAGAAAAAACAATCGATAAATTAAATCATACTCCGGGAGAAACCAAAAACATTATCATCACAAAACCTACCTGTACAAGCAAGGGTCGATCTAAAGATGTTACATTTTGCAGTGTCTGCGGAGAACAAATTCTTTCCACTATCAAATTTCATGATCTGAATAAGCTGCCACATACAGAAGTGACTTTAAGTCCTGAAACCCCTCCAACTTGTACAACAGATGGCCGCACTGCATCTACCAAATGTTCTGTATGCGGTATGATCGTAAAATATTCAGAAACGATACCAGCTACTGGTCATAACTATAAAGATGAAAAAGTTATTACCATAGAACCTACATGTACTAATACAGGAAGTTATGATATTAAAAAAGTATGTACTGTTTGTGGATATTCCTATGTCTATTCCAAAGCACATTTAATCGACAAGCTGGATCACACTCCTGGTGAAGTACAAAAGAAAGTTATCAAAGAACCTACCTGCATTACCCCTGGTTCCCGTGAAGAAAAAACATATTGCACCATATGTAACCATCCGATCAAAAGTCATACAGAATTAATTCCAGCACTTGGACATAAGCCAAAATACGGAAATACAACTCTTGCGACTTTTACACAGGATGGTGAAACTGCCTGGAAATGCACAAATAAGGGTTGTAATGTAATTGGTGTTCATATTTTATACAGACTTTCAAAAGTAACATTAAACAATACGACTGTAACTTACAATGCAAAGGCACAAAAACCTTCTGTGACTGTAACTACAAGAGATGGCAAAAAACTTTCTGCTTCTTATTATACAGTTTCTTATAAAAACAATACTAATATTGGAACTGCTACAGTCACAATTACTTTTAAAAATGGTTATAAAGCAACAACAAAGAAAACTTTCAAAATTGTTGCACCAAAGATAGCAAAAGTTTCCATTTATACTCCAAAAGCTGAGAAAAAGGCTCTGACTGCTAAATGGAAAAAGATTTCCGGAATCAGCGGTTATGAAATCATGACTGCTCAGAATGCTAAATTTAGCAAACGTAAGAAAACAACGAAAGCATCAAGTAATGTAACTTCTGTGAAAGTCAATAAGCTTTCAAGCAAAAAAACTTATTATGTAAAAGTCCGTGGCTATAAAAAAGTCGGAACTAAAACATTCTATGGTTCATGGTCGTCTGTTAAAAAGATTAAAGTAAAATAATTTCTATATCTCTGCACAACAAAAATAAGCAGAATCTTAAACCTATTTGATCCTGCTTATTTTTGTTCTTATAAAGCTGCTTCAAAAATACTTACGATATCTTCTTTACTCAATGGTACAAAAGATCCAACACATCCATCGGCTGCTTTCTGTGCCATGATATCAAAATGTTCTTTGTCGATTCCAACATCTGATAAAGTCTGTGGAAGTCCAATCTTCTTGAAGAATTCTCTGGTGCATGCGATTCCTTCTTTGGCTGCTGCCATATCATCATCATTTACTACATCCCAGACATTTCTTGCATAGTCCGCAAATTTAGATGCGGTATCGTCATTTAATGCAAAATCCATCCAGTGTGGTGTTAAGATTGCTAATCCTTCTCCATGTGTGATATCGTAGAAAGCACTTAATTCATGTTCCATCGGATGAACACACCAGGAAACTTCCGCTCCGTCAGAAAGAATTCCATTGATCGCCATACTGGCTGTCCACATCAGATTCGCTCTTGCATCATAGTTATCTGGTTCTTCTAATGCGATTGGACCGTATTTAAAGCAATTCTTTAACAGTCCTTCCGCAAATCTTGCCTGAACATCTGCATTCTTTACATTGGTAAAGTAGTTTTCACAAATATGACTGATCATATCTGCGGTTCCTGCTGCTGTCTGTTTCTTTGATACAGAGTAGGTATATTCTGGATCAAGAATTGACATCTTTGGTTTCATATGTTCGCTTGCTGTTCCCCATTTTTCATTCTTAGACATATCTGAGATTACCGCAAATGGGTCCATCTCTGATCCTGTCGCTGATAATGTCAATACACTATAGATCGGCAATGCTTTTTTAATCCATCTTGGCGTGATAACAAGATCCCATGGATCTCCATCATAACAGGCTCCTGCTGCTACAACTTTCGCACAGTCAATGACAGATCCACCTCCAATGGCAAGTACCATATCGATGTCATTTTCTTTACAGAGTTTTACACCTTCTCTGACAGATTCAATCTTTGGATTTGGTGCAATTCCTGATAATTCAAAGATTTCGATGTCTTCTTCTTTTAAAATCTTCACGGCTTCATCATAAATTCCTGCTTTTTTGATACTTCCACCGCCATAGCATAACAACACTTTGTTTCCACTTTCTGAAAGCTCATAAAGATGTGAAATCTGTCCTTTTCCAAAATGAATCTTTGTTGGAACAGAATAAGTAAAATTGTTCATAATCTGCCTCCTATCGTATTTTTAGTATATATTTATTATAGCAGATATGCCCCTATTCCTCCATAGTTTTCCTAATGAGTATCATGGAAATGGTTTATATTCCACTCCTTTCTTTACTGAACATTTATCTGTCTGTGTTCCTCTTGGATTATCCTGAAGAAATTTTGGATCAGAGGAAGATCATTCCGATTGTGGATGATTGTGCGAATGTAGAGTATTGGGTGGTTTGGAAGGATGGGAAGGAGTATCGGTTTTAAGCATAAAAAAGCCCCAGAAATTCTTTCGAATTTCCGGGGATATATTTTAGTCTTTGAGTCGCTTTGCTCCCTGTAGACGTCCACTCAACTACATCATTCCCATTCCAGCCGGAGCTCCTGCTGGCATTGCTGGTGCATCTTCTTTAATATTAGCAACAACAGATTCTGTTGTTAACAGTGTAGATGCTACAGATGTTGCATTCTGTAATGCACTTCTTGTTACTTTAGCTGGGTCAATGATTCCTGCTTCTACCATGTCTACATATTCTCCATGTAATGCATCGAATCCTTTTCCAATTTCTGCTTCTTTTACTTTATTTACGATAACAGCTCCTTCAAGACCTGCATTGACTGCAATCTGGAATAATGGTGCTTCTAAGGCTTTCAGGATGATGTTTGCTCCTGTCTTTTCGTCTCCTTCTAAGTCTGCTACTTTCTCTGCTGCTTTCTTAGATGCGTGAATGTAAGCAGATCCTCCACCGAAGATGATTCCTTCTTCTACTGCGGCTTTTGTTGCTGCTAAGGCATCTTCCAGTCTTAATTTGCTTTCTTTCATTTCTGTTTCTGTTGCTGCTCCAACACGAACAACGGCAACTCCACCAGATAATTTAGCTAATCTTTCCTGTAATTTTTCTTTATCAAATTCAGATGTTGTTTCTTCGATCTGTCCTTTGATCTGTGCGATACGTGCCTGGATCGCATCTTTTTCTCCTTCACCATCTACGATGACTGTATTTTCTTTTTCAACTCTTACAGATTTTGCACGACCTAACTGATCGATTGTTGCATCTTTTAATTCCATTCCTACTTCTTCAGAGATCACTGTACCACCTGTTAAGATAGCGATATCTTCAAGCATTGCTTTTCTTCTGTCTCCATATCCAGGTGCTTTGACTGCACATACAGAGAATGTTCCACGTAATTTGTTTACGATCAGTGTTGTTAATGCTTCACCTTCGACATCTTCTGCGATGATCAGTAATTTCTTACCATTCTGTACGATCTGCTCTAATAATGGAAGGATTTCCTGAATGTTAGAAATCTTCTTGTCTGTGATCAGGATATATGGATCATCTAATTCTGCAACCATTTTCTCCATATCTGTTGAGAAGTATGCGGATAAGTATCCACGATCAAACTGCATACCTTCTACTAAATCTAATTCTGTCTTCATTGTCTTAGATTCTTCAATTGTAATAACTCCGTCGTTAGATACCTTTTCCATAGCATCTGCTACTAATTCTCCAACTTCTTCGTCTGCTGCAGAAATTGCTGCTACTTTCGCGATCTGATCTCTTCCTGTAACTTTGCTGCTCATCTCAGCGATTGCTTCAACGGCTGCTTCTGTAGCTTTTTTCATTCCTTTACGAAGGATGATTGGGTTAGCTCCTGCTGCTAAGTTCTTCATTCCTTCGTTGATCATTGCCTGTGCAAGTACTGTAGCTGTTGTTGTACCATCTCCAGCAACATCATTTGTCTTAGTTGCTACTTCTTTGACAACCTGTGCTCCCATGTTTTCAAATGGGTCTTCTAATTCAATCTCTTTTGCAATTGTTACACCATCATTTGTAATCAGTGGTGTACCAAATGATTTATCTAATACTACGTTACGTCCTTTTGGTCCGATTGTTACTCTTACCGTATCTGCTAACTGATTAACTCCAGCTTCCAGAGCTTTTCTTGCTTCAATTCCGTATTTAATTTCTTTTGCCATGATCTTATTACCTCCGACTAAATTGTTCTGCAATAAAATGATTCTGCGATTCGATTATTCTACAACTGCTAAAATATCATTCTGTTTTACGATGATATATTCTTCGTCTTCTAATTTTACTTCTGTTCCAGCATATTTAGAATAGATAACTTTCTGTCCTACAGAAACTTCCATCTTTACATCTTCTGTTCCAGGTCCTACTGCGATAACTTCTGCTTCCTGAGGTTTCTCCTGTGTTGCTGTTGTAAGAACGATTCCTGATTTTGTCTTTGTTTCTGCGTCCAGCTGTTTTAATACAACTCTATCTCCTAATGGTGTTAACTTCATAATAATATTACCTCCTAAATATCTTAGAAAATTGTTTTCTTTTTTAATTGTTAGCACTCACTCATATCGAGTGCTAACTCTATGTTCTTAAGTATAACACTGCGCAAAAAAAATGCAACCCCCTTTTTATAAAAATTTTGTAAAATGAGATTGCATTCTTTTGTACTTGTATTTATTCTGGCAGATATTTTTTAGCTTCTTCCCAGTCTTTTCTTGGAACTGTCTGGAAATATACGTGAACTCCCCGACGAATGATCTGATGGATGGATTCCATCTCTCTTTCATCACAGGCAATTCTTCTTGCTACTGTTTTTCGTTCTCCACGAATTCCCATTCCTCCAATATTAAGCTGCGGAATCCTGATTCCTCGTTTGAGCAGTTCTTCGAATACCAAAGGTGTTTCTGCGATCACGATCACCCGCTCTCCATCAAATGATGGTGGCTCTTTTAATTTCTCAACTGCACGGTCAATTCCATAAACGTGAATGATAAGGCCTTTTGGCGCCATCTCTTTGATCACTTTGCTTCGAAACTTATCTTTCGCCACTACGTCATCAACAATAAGGATTCTGTTTGCACGTACTTCCGGCACCCATAATGTTAAAATCTCTGTATGTATGAGCCGGTCATCGACTCTTGCCAGTACTATCTTCTTCATTCTTTTACCTCCTTATACAATTCACGTACATCCCGTACGGTATCCGGTGCTGCCTTAAGAAGTTCTTTGCAGATTTCTTCCGCATGCTTTCCCGCACTTCTTCCCATAATGACTTCCATCATTAATGGAAGATTGATTCCGGTAACGTGGTAAAGATCATACTCTGGCATTAGTGAAATAACGGTATTAAACGGGCTTCCATAAAAAATATCTGTAAGGATCAGAATTTCCTCTTCCTGTGATGCCTGTTCAATACTTTGTCTGATCTTCTCTTTTAAAGTATCCACAGATTCTTCCGGTTCCAGTCCAAATGCTTCCAGATCTTCCTGCTCCCCTGCGATCATCTGCACTGTATCCACAAGTCCTCTGGCATAACTCCCATGTGATACCACGATTACCTTCATTTAATTTCCTCTCTTTTCTCTCATCACGCTGATGCTGTCATGAAATCTTTTCATGGCGGCATTCATGTATTAGTTTGGTTTATAAGAGCTCTTTAAGCTTACGATTCTATTAAATACCATATGTTCTTTTGTAGAATCTTTGGAATCTAAGCAAAAATATCCTGTTCTCATAAACTGGAAACTGTCACCTTTGTCGTATTTTTCTAACTCAGGTTCTACATATGCTTCTTTGATCACTGTCAATGAATTAGGATTTACATTAATGCTTCCATCTTCATTATATACGCCTTTTTCTTCATCTACAATGTTTTCATATAGACGAATTTCTGCCTTTTTCGCAGTTGGTGCTGATACCCAGTGAATTGTTCCACGGACTTTTCTTCCATCCGGACTGTTTCCTCCTCTGGATTCTGGATCATATGTCGCATATACGCATGTTACGTTTCCTTCCTCATCCACATCATATCCTGTACATGTCACAAAATATGCATTCATTAAACGAACTTCATTGCCTACATATAAACGGCGGTATTTCTTAGGCTTCTCAATCTTGAAGTCTTCACGTTCAATGTATAATTCTCTTGAAAATGGTACCTGTCTTGTTCCCATCTCTTCATTTTCCTGGTTATTTGGAACATCTACAAGTTCCCCTTCACCTTCTGGATAGTTTGTGATCACAAGTTTGATCGGATCAAGGATTGCTGCCATACGTGGACGTTTTAATTTCAGGTCATCACGGATGCAGTATTCAAGCATTGCAGAATCTACAGAGCTGTGGCTCTTTGCAACTCCGACAAGTTCCATGAATTTCTTAATAGACTCTGGTGTATATCCTCTTCTTCTCAGTGCAGATAAAGATACCAGACGTGGGTCATCCCATCCGTCTACGATTCCATCTTCTACTAATTTCTTGATGTAACGTTTTCCTGTTACAACATTTGTCAGGTATAATTTTGCAAACTCGATCTGTTTTGGCGGGTTCTCAAATTCACATTCATTGACTACCCAGTCATATAATGGTCTATGGTCTTCAAATTCCAGTGTACAGATAGAATGTGTAACTCCTTCAAATGCATCCTCTAACGGATGAGCGAAGTCATACATTGGATAGATACACCATTTGTTACCTGTGTTATGATGTTCCATTCTTGCAATACGATAAAGAATTGGATCTCTCATATTGATATTTCCAGATGTCATATCGATCTTTGCACGAAGTACTTTGCTTCCGTCTGGATATTTTCCTTCTTTCATCTCGCGGAATAACTGTAAGTTCTCCTCTGGTGTACGGTCACGGTATGGGCTGTTCTTTCCAGGTTCTGTTAATGTTCCACGGTATTCTCTGATCTGTTCTGCATTCAGATCACAGACATATGCTTTTCCCTTCTTGATCAGGAATTCTGCACATTCATACATCTTGTCAAAATAGTTGGATGCATAGTAAATATGCTCATGGTAGTCTGCACCTAACCATTCTACATCTTCCTTGATAGAATTTACATATTCTTCTTTCTCTTTTGTTGGGTTTGTATCATCAAAACGAAAATGAAAATCTCCGCCATATTCCTGAGCCAGTCCATAGTTTAATAAAATGGATTTTGCGTGTCCGATGTGAAGATATCCGTTTGGTTCTGGTGGGAATCTTGTGACAACTTTCTTGCAATGTCCCTCCTCGATATCTTTCTCAATGATCTGTTCTATAAAATTCTTAGAAATCGTTTCTTCCATGTCTTCCTCCATATAGTTTTTTCTATACTGATTATAATGTATCTTGTATATACTTGCAATCAATATTATATAAGATCTAATGCTTCCATAACATTTGAAACTCCTACGAGTCTCATATCAGTCTCAATCTTAATCTGATCTACATTCGCCTGTGGCAGAATGCATCTCTTAAATCCAAGTTTCTGTGCTTCTTTGATTCTCGCCTCACCGCCAGATACTGCACGAACCTCTCCTACCAGACCGACTTCTCCAAAAATGATCGTATCTTCTAAAATCGCTCTGTTTTTATAACTTGACGCGATCGCCATAATAACTCCAAGATCGATCGCCGGTTCGCCAAGTTTCATTCCTCCTGCAAGATTCACATAAGCATCACAGCCTCCAAGCTGTAATCCGACTCTCTTCTCAAGTACAGCCATCAAAAGATTCACCCTGTTATAGTCAATTCCAACTGCCGTTCTTCGCGGCATCTGAAAACTTGTTGGTGATACAAGTGCCTGAATCTCAATGAGGATCGGCCTGGTTCCTTCCATAGAACAGACAACAACTGATCCTGATGCATCGAGCGGTCTTCCATTCAGCATTGTCTTTGATGGATTCTCAACTTCAACAAGTCCATTGTTGCACATCTCAAATACACCAATCTCATTTGTAGATCCAAAACGGTTCTTTACGCCTCGTAAAATCCTGTAGGCAGCTTCTCTCTCTCCTTCAAAATAAAGAACGGTATCCACCATATGTTCCAAGGTTCTAGGTCCTGCAACAACACCTTCTTTGGTCACATGTCCAACGATGAAAACTGCAATATTATTCTCTTTTGCCACTCTCATCATCGCAGCTGTCACTTCTCTTACCTGTGAAACACTCCCTGCTGCCGAGGAAAGATCTTCACTGTACATCGTCTGAATAGAGTCGATCACTGCGAATTCAGGCTTTGTCTTTAGAATTGCATTGATGATCGCATCAAGATCTGTCTCACAAAAAAGAAGCATCTCCTCTTCAAATGTTCCGATTCTCTCAGCCCTCATCTTGATCTGATGCATGGATTCTTCCCCGGAAATATATAAAACCTTACGTTTGCTGTTCGCAAGATTCCTGCATACTTGTAATAATAAGGTGGACTTACCGATTCCAGGATCTCCTCCAACCAAAGATAAGGATCCCTTCACAATTCCTCCACCTAAGACTCTGTCAAGCTCTCCGATCCCTGTCGGAATCCTTTCCTCATTCTCCACAGTTACTTCCGATATATTCATAGGAGAGGCAGAAGTCTTTAAGGACTTCGCCCCTCCTTTTTTTGTCTCTGTAACTTTCTCTTCTGTAAAAGTATTCCACTGTTTGCAGGCAGGACACTGTCCCATCCACTTGGAAGACTCATGACCACACTGGCTGCAAAAATAAACTGTTTTTTGTTTCGCCATTGGTTCTCCTTTATGTTACTACTGTTTCTTTACACGAACAGATGCAGCTGTTCCTTCACTTAATTCAACTCCAAGAGTTAATTTACCTCCAAGGTTCGCTTTCATTGTTCCAATATTTGTATTATCGATAAAAACTTTATATTCCTGTCCAACTTCCACTTCTAGTGTAACCTGAACGTCAGATGAAGATTCAATGTCAAATGCAACACCGTCTGTTGTTGCAACAAAGTTATGTACTGCAGAACCTGGAACTGATTCAAAGATCAGCTGTCCGTTCTTGTCCAGTTTTGTCATTGTCTTAAATGTCTTAATCTTGTAGATATCCCCTTCAAACTGGATATCCCCTTTCTTTGCTTTCTGTGCTAATGTATAGTCACCAAAGCTTAGTGTTCCATTGTCTTCGCTGCGGAATAATTCAGTTACCACTGCCATTGTCTTTTCCTCCTAATATATGTTTCGGTCGTTGTATGTTTATTATAATATATTTTGGTTCTATTTACTAGTTTCCTTTACTGAAAAAGTAAGTTTTTTATCTTTTTTGCCGATTGTTATCGTCTGGCCATTTGAAAGCGTTCCTTCTAAGATCTTATCTGCCAGTACATCTTCAATCTCATTCTGAATAACTCTTCTTAGCGGTCTTGCTCCGTAATTCTCATCGTATCCCTTATCTGCCAACAGATCCATCGCACTCGCTGTGATCTTTAATGTGATCTGATGTTCGCTTAACAGACGGACTTTTAATTCATCGATAAATAACTTCGCAATTCTTTTCACTTCTTCTTTTGTAAGAACCGCAAAGACGATCGTCTCGTCAATTCGGTTTAAAAATTCCGGACGGAAGATCTGTTTTACTTCTTCCATCACACCTTTTTTCATGCGTTCATGATTCTTTGCTTTATCTGTGTTGTCCACAGAAAATCCAAGATGTTTTGGAGCGATAATGCGGTTTGCACCTGCATTGGAAGTCATGATGATCACCGTATTCTTAAAATCAACTTTTCGCCCATTGGAATCTGTAATGTGTCCATCATCCAATACCTGAAGCAGAATATTAAATACATCCGGATGTGCTTTCTCGATCTCATCAAAAAGGATTACTGAATATGGATGTCTTCGGATCTGTTCACTCAGCTGTCCACCTTCTCCGAACCCAACATATCCCGGAGGTGATCCAATGATCTTTGATACACTGTGCTTCTCCATATATTCAGACATATCTACACGGATCAGATCTTCTTCCCTTCCAAATAAGGCTCTTGCCAGTGTCTTTGAAAGTTCTGTCTTACCAACACCTGTTGGTCCAAGGAATAAGAATGATCCGATCGGACGGTTTGGACTCTTAAGTCCGACTCTGCTTCTTTTCACAGCTTTCGCAACAGCTTTGACTGCTTCATCCTGCCCGATCACATATTTGTGAAGCTCTTTTTCAAGATGGCGCAGGCGTTCCATATCACCTTTTGTAAGCTGTGTTACTGGAATCTGTGTCCATAATGACACAACTTCTGCCGCATCTTCGATCGTTAAGGACGGAATCTCGTTTTGCTTTTTGTTCGTTCTTTTCATCTTGCGTTCCAGAGATTTTTCAAGCTTGTTCTTCTGTGCTTTTAATTCTCTTGCACGTATGATATCACTGTCTGAAAGTGCTTCCTCAATCTCATTGATCACTTTTGTGATCTCTTTTCGTTCTTCTTTGAAACTTGTCTGGCTTCCTGCCTGTGCCATTCTCTTTCTTGCACATGCCTCATCCAAAAGATCGATCGCTTTATCTGGCAGAAAACGGTCACTGATATATCGGTCAGATAAACTTGCAATCGCTTCCGTTACATCTTCCGGCACTAAAATTCTATGATAATCCTCAAAACGGTATTTGATTCCTTTTAAGATCGTTACTGTTTCTTCCACAGTTGGCTCTTTCACTCTGACTGGCTGGAATCTTCGAACCAAAGCCGCATCTTTCTCAAAATACTTTGTATACTCTTCACTTGTTGTGGCACCGATCAGCTGGAAATCTCCTCTTGCCAATGCCGGTTTTAAGATATTGGACGCATCCATAGCTCCTTCAGAACCGCCAGCTCCAATGATCGTATGAATCTCATCAATAAATAGAATGACAGAATCATCCTGTGTGGCTTCTGTGACAATACGCTTCATACGTTCCTCAAACTCACCGCGGAATTTGGTGCCTGCGATCACCTTTGTAAGATCTAAAGACAAAATTCTCTTATTCTTAAGGATTCTTGGCATATTGCCGTCTGCAATTCTTTGTGCAAGTCCTTCTACGATCGCTGTTTTACCAACTCCTGGATCACCGATCAGACATGGATTGTTCTTTGTTCTTCTGCATAAGATCTGCATCAGGCGTTCCATCTCGCCTTCTCGCCCGATCATTGGATCTAATTTGCCAAGGACTGCTTTCTCTGTGAGGTCTGTGCTGTATTGTTCAAGCATTGACCCTTCCTGGCTCTCTTCTTCATTACCATAAGAAATCGCATCATTATACTCACTCTTTGCAGTTCTAAAATCAATTCCTGCTGTGACAAGAATATCTGTATAGATTCCTTCACATGAAATCTTATGGTCTTCCAAAAGACGAAAGGCTTCATTATCTCCATCTTTGATCATTGCCATCAAAATATGCTCTGATCCGATAGAATCGCAGCCATATTTCATTGCAATCTCTCCTGCGATCTCCAGAAGATATTCTGTCTTCGGTGTGTCCTTGACTGTCCTTCTGCGGTCCTTTGGCATCTTTGACTTTTCTTTGATCGCTTCTTCTATTAATTCTCTTGTCACGCCGTGCATCTTAAGCACTTCGCTTGCAAGAGATCCATCTGCCCCATAAAGTCCAAGAAGGATAAAGATACTGCTGACATCTTTAAATCCAAGATATCCTGCAATCTCTCGTCCTTCATTCAATGCTTTGGAGGCATATTTTGTAAATGGTAATCGGTTCATAGCTCCTCCTGTTATTACTTTCTGTCTAATTTCTGGTACATGTCGTGAACCAGCTGGTTCATCTCATCTTCTGTAACTCCCTTACAGACTGCTTCGGCGACCAGCATTCTTAGATTATCCTGAATACTCGCCAGCTCCTGCTGCTTCTCCAGAGTTTCAACACTTATGACTGCACCTTTTCTTCGGTCTAACTTTAAGTATCCTTCTTCTCTTAAGATCGCATAGGCTTTATTTACCGTGTGCATATTCACTCCAAGCACCTGTGCCAGCTGTCTGACCGATGGAAGTGATTCGCCATCACTAAATTCCGCACATGCGATTCCCATAATGATCTGATTTCTTAACTGTACATAGATTGCCTCGTCACTATTGAAATCAATCTCCAGTATCATTGTGCAACCCTTCTTTCTTCTTTCGAATTTTACAATTTATCTATGATATTTTGTTATACATAGACTATAATATAAAGCACAGTCTGTCAAGAGATTGCGTGATGGTAAAAAAGAAAAAGATGCAGTATCTTCTCACTGCATCTCTTATCGCTTTATTTTTCATTCAGATTGATAATTCTCTGGTTTGCACTTCCACGGAATTTCAATGTGATATCTTTCTGTGCTTCAATAAACTGCCCATCGACCAAGGTATCGATATAAGATAACATCTCCTCGGTAAATGTTGTATGCACCTTGCCGCCCTCTATCAAATCCTTGTCATAAGTATATCCTGTATAGCACCAGATATTTTTCTTCGGATAGGTATCTTTGATCTCTTTTAGCAGCCCGACCAATTCTTCCTGATTCTCCGGCTCAAACGGTTCCCCGCCAAGTAAAGAAAATCCTTCAATATAATCTGGCTTTAATAATTCCATGATATGATTCTTTGTTTCCTCCGTAAATGGCTTTCCATAACAAAAATCCCATGTTTCCCTGTTAAAGCATCCCGGACAATGATTGCGGCAGCCAGATACAAATAAGCTGACTCTCACTCCTGGTCCATTGGCAATATCACATTTTTTAATTTCTCCGTAGTGCATATAATTTCCTCTGTAAATGATTCTTATAAGTGAAGTACTCGATCCTTAATCTCCTGTGTACGTCCCTGATTCCAGAACTGTGTTCCGATATATCCGCAGGTACGTCTTGCCACAAACATATGATCCTGATCTGTATTTCCACAGTTTGGACATTCCCAGATCAGCTTTCCTGATTCGTCTTCCTTGATCTGAATCTCTCCGTCATATCCGCAGCACTCGCAGTAATCGCTCTTTGTATTGAGCTCCGCATACATGATGTTATCATAAATGAATTTCATCACAGATAAAACAGCTGGGATATTGTCCTGCATATTTGGAACTTCAATATAACTGATCGCTCCTCCTGGTGATAACTTCTGGAATTCTGACTCAAACGCAAGCTTGCTGAACGCATCGATCTCCTCTGTTACATGTACATGATAACTGTTTGTGATATAGTTCTTATCTGTAACTCCAGGAATGATACCAAAACGTTTCTGCAGACATTTTGCAAACTTATAAGTTGTGGATTCCATCGGTGTTCCATAAACAGAGTAGCTGATGTTCTCTGCCGCTTTCCATTCGTTGCATTTATCGTTTAATTTCTGCATAACTTTCAGTGCAAATTCTTTTCCTTCATCGGATGTGTGAGACTTTCCTGTCATACGGACACACATCTCGTAAAGTCCTGCATATCCAAGGGAGATTGTGGAATATCCATCATATAATAACTTATCGATCTTCTCACCCTTTTTAAGTCTTGCCAGTGCTCCATGCTGCCAAAGGATTGGTGCAACATCAGATACTGCTCCTTTTAATCTCTCATGACGGCATCTTAAGGCTCTATGGCAAAGCTCCAGTCTCTCTTCTAAGATCTCCCAGAATTTATCCATATCTCCATAAGAACTGCATGCAACGTCTACTAAGTTGATCGTTACCACTCCCTGATTAAATCTTCCATAGAACTTATGGCTTCCATCTGCATTTCTCTGAGAATCTTCGACTGTTAAGAAAGATCTGCATCCCATACATGGATATACATCCCCATTCTTAAGTTCTCTCATCACTTTCGCTGAAATGTAATCAGGCACCATACGTTTTGCTGTACATTTTGCAGCTAATTCAGTCAGATACCAGTACTTGGAATCTTCTGTGATATTATCATCATCCAAAGCATAGATAAGTTTTGGGAATGCTGGTGTGATCCAGACTCCTTTTTCATTCTTAACACCCTGAATTCTCTGTTTTAAGACTTCCTCGATCACAAGGGCTAAATCGTCTCTTGTCTGTCCTTCAGGCACTTCGTCAAGATACATAAAAACTGTAACAAATGGTGCCTGGCCATTACATGTCATCAAAGTCACCAACTGATACTGGATCGTCTGAATTCCCTGTTTGATCTCATCATAAAGACGCATCTCCGTAATCTTATCGATGATCTCATCATCCATAGATTCTCCAATTGCTTTACGTTCTTTGACAACATTATTACGAAGTTTCTTTCTGCTGATATCTACAAATGGTGCTAAATGTGCCAGTGTAAATGACTGTCCCCCATACTGATTACTTGCAACCTGTGCTACGATCTGTGTGGTCACATTACACGCTGTGAAAAAAGAATGTGGTTTTTCAATCATAGTCTCACTGATCACTGTTCCGTTCTGAAGCATATCTTCTAAGTTTATCAGATCACAGTTATGCTCTCTCTGTGCAAAATAATCTGAATCATGGAAATGGATGATTCCCTCTTCATGGGCACGGATGATCTCATTTGGCAGAAGGACACGTTTACTTAAATCTTTGCTGACTTCTCCTGCCATATAATCTCTCTGTGTGGAATTGATCACAGGGTTCTTATTTGAATTCTCCTGATTCACTTCCTCATTGATATTATCAAGAAGAGAAAGGATTCCATCATCCGTTGTATTTGATTTTCTTCTTAATTCTCTCTTGAAACGGTATCTGACGTACTTCTGGGCAACTTCATACCCTCTCATCTCCATGATTCCTGTCTCAACCATGTTCTGGATATCTTCAACGTTCACTGCATGTGAAGAATTCTCTACCTGATCTGCGACTTTCTCTGAAATTGCCATAATCTGATATTCATTCATCTGATGGAGCTTGGAAACTTCTTCATTTGCCTTTGTGATCGCATTGATGATCTTATCGATATCAAAGGTTACCTCTTCTCCGTTTCGCTTGATAATCTTTGTTTTTACATCACCATTCATAGTTTCTCCCTCTTTTATATAAAATTACAAGATTTTGTGCGTTTCCATTTTCTGGGCACAAAATCTTGTTGTATTCCTATCAGTTAACACAATATGTTGTGTCACTGCCTATATTATATTACACTCTTTTCACCAAAAAAGAAAGGGGTATTTTTTGATTTTAGAGAATATGAAGATGTTCAAACAGGATCTTAAATCCCAAAAGTATCAGTATTACGCCACCTGCGAGCTCTGCCTTTGATTTATATTTTGTTCCAAAAATATTTCCAATCTTTACTCCGGCAAATGAAATCAAAAATGTACAGACTCCGATGATCGATGCTGCGGATACAATATGCACATTTAAGAACGCAAATGTGATTCCAACTGCAAGTGCATCAATACTTGTTGCCACTGCAAGCATAAACATTTCTTTCACTGCAATGGATGCATCTGCATTTTCTTCTTCATCTGATAACGATTCTTTCACCATATTGATTCCGATCAGTCCAAGAAGCACAAATGCCACCCAGTGGTCAATCGATGTGATCTGGTCTTTAAACTGTGTTCCAAGAAAAAATCCAATCGTTGGCATCAATGCCTGAAACCCTCCAAACCATAAGCCAATAACGACCCCTTTTCCAAAAACTTTTTCTCTCATTGCCAGACCTTTGCAAATAGAAACAGCAAATGCATCCATCGACAATCCAACTGCCAATGTTAATAGTGTAAGTAAATCCATAAAACGTCCTCCATATCGTAATTTCATAAAAAAAGACCCACAGACGGAAACCTGCAGCCTGGCTGCGGTTTATCGCCTGTGAGTCTCGTTAATTAAGACAGCACCAGATGTCATCCATCATTATGTTGATACTGTCACAGATTCTCTGCTAACTACTCCCTCACGGAAATATATGATCAATACCGGAGTGTGCTCTCCAGCAAAATGTGCCTATGTATCATATCTTAAATGAGAATCTTTGTCAATATCTTTCTTTCACTTTCTGGTTTCGTTTTTCAAGATCTAACAGATATTCTTTCATCTCGAGTCCCCCTGCATATCCTGTCAGAGAGCCATTCATTCCGATCACTCTGTGGCATGGAACCACGATCACGATCGGATTCTTGTTATTCGCCATGCCAACTGCACGGCACCCTTTCGGAATTCCAACACTTTCTGCGATATCTTTGTATGTACAGGTTGTTCCATATGGAATCTCCTGCAACGCCTTCCATACTTTAATCTGAAATTCCGTTCCATAATAAGAAAGTTTCAAGTCAAACTTCTTCCTTCTCCCATCAAAATATTGGGATAACTGCAAAGCTGCTTCCCGGATCAGCTCCGTATTCTTCTTCTGACCTTCTAACTTCTTTGTTCCAAAATAAATCCCACAAATTCCATGTCCGTCTTCCTCAATCGTCAGAGTTCCAATTGGAAAGCGGTAATCATAGTAGTACTTCATACGACCATTCCTCCTAAAAATAGGTATACCATATTCTTCCATGGTTGGCAACCACTAACTTGACACAAAGCCATTTGTTGCGTACAATGAAAAGAACTGTACTAAAAAAGAACAGATACATGATTATATTATTTTTAGGAGGAATTTTTCATTGGACCCCAGTACAATATTACAGATTGTCGAAATTCTAATTTTACTTTCGCTTTCCGCTTATTTTTCGTCGGCGGAAACAGCACTTACAACAGTTAATCCTCACAGCATACGTGCCATGGCAGAGGATGGAAATAAAAAGGCTGCATTAGTCTTAAAACTAATCGAGAATCCTAGTCAGATGCTTTCTAGTATTCTGGTTGGAAATAACTTAGTAAATATTTCCCTGACTTCCTTAACAACTACGATCGCAATCCGTGTGTTCGGAAGTATGGGAGCTGGTATCGCAACTGCTGTGATCACGATCCTTGTTTTGATCTTTGGTGAAATCACACCAAAGACTTACGCAACGATCAATAATACAAAGATTGCTCTAAGTTACGCTTCCAGTATTTATCTGGTCACCAAACTTCTGACACCGGTTGTTTATATCATCAACAAACTGTCTACCGGAATTCTTATGATCTTTCATATTGATTCCAAGCAGTCAAAACGTATCATGACGGAGAGAGAACTTCGTACGATCGTTGATGTCAGTCATGAAGATGGTGTCATCGAGGAAGCTGAGAAAGATATGTTGAATAATGTCTTTGATTTTAAGGAATCCCTTGCAAAGGATATTATGATTCCCCGTATTGATGTGACTTTCGTATCGGTTGATGCTTCTTATGAAGAAGTACTTGAGATCTTCCGTGAAGCTGGTTATTCCAGACTTCCCGTTTATGAAGGAAGCAAGGATCATGTTGTTGGTATCGTTTACTTCAAAGATGTATACTTCTACCGCAGCCAGCACAGAGGTGAGATTTTCCACTTAAAGGATGTGTTAAGAAAGCCTTTCTTTACTTATGAGACACAGAAAGTCTCAAGCCTTCTTGCACAGATGAGAGAGAAATCCGTAAGTTTCTCTATCGTATTAGACGAATACGGTGTGACAGCCGGACTGATCACTTTAGAAGATATCGTTGAAGAAATTTTTGGAGAACTTCGTGACGAATACGATGAATCCGAAGAAGATACATTTAAGAAATTACCAGATGGCTCTTATATGGTATCCGCTTCCCTGAAGCTTGATGATCTTGATGATCTGCTTCACGTAGACCTTGATTCTGAGGATTATGATTCCTTAGGTGGATATATTATTGAATTACTGGATCATCTGCCTTCTGAGGGCGAAATCGCAGAAGATGAACACTTTACCTTCAAGGTTGTTTCTGTGGACAAAAACCGTATGGAAACAATTCATATCATACCGAAAGAAAGCCCTCGTCCGAACGACACTTTACAGGATTAATTTTATAGATCAGATTTAAAAACAGTCAGCAGATATATTTTTGCTGGCTGTTTTTTTGCGCAAAAAAGAATCCTGCACTCCACCAGAATGCAGGATTCTTTTTATCTTATATTCTATTTGAAATATTCTACTCCGGATTCGAAGATCTTCTGATCTTTCTGTCCATAGATATTGATTCCAACATAGCTGTCACGACGTTCTGAATGTCCCATCTTACCAAGGACACGTCCATCTGGACTTGTGATACCTTCAATCGCATGATAAGAACCATTTGGATTGAATTCTTCGTTCATTGTAGGATCTCCATTTAAGTCAACGTACTGTGTTGCTACCTGTCCATTTTTAAACAGTTTCTGGATGACATCTTCGTCTGCTACGAAACGTCCTTCTCCATGGGATACTGGAATACTGAAGATATCATCTACATTTACATTGTTAAACCATGGTGACAGGTTAGAAGCTACTCTTGTATAAGCAACCTTGGAAATATGGCGTCCGATACGGTTTGTAGTAAGTGTAGGGGATTTGGCATTCTGTTCTACAATCTTACCTTCTGGTACAAGGCCTAATTTGATCAGGGCCTGGAATCCGTTACAGATACCAAGTGCAAGTCCGTCACGGTTATTTAATAAGTCCATGACTGCTTCTTTTAATTTTTCATTTCTAAATGCTGTCGCAAAGAATTTTGCAGAACCATCTGGTTCGTCACCAGCACTGAATCCTCCTGGGAACATGATGATCTGTGATTCTTTGATCGCTTTTTCGAATACTTCAACTGAATCACGGATTCCCTGTGCATCAAGGTTCTTAAATACCTTTGTGATGACATTTGCTCCAGCACGTTCAAATGCTTTCGCTGAATCATATTCACAGTTTGTTCCTGGGAATACTGGAATAAATACGTTTGGTTTTGCAACTTTGTTCTTGCAAACATAGATATTTCCCTTTGTATAATGTCTTGTTGTATCTACGATACTCTGGCTTCCTTCGGATTTTGTTGGGAATACTTTCTCCAGTGGTTCCTTCCATGCCTTGATCGCATCTTCTAATCTTACAGATTCTTCTCCGAATACAAATTCATGTTTCTCTGTGATCTCACCGATCAGAAGTCCTGGGATTCCAAGTTTATGGATATCTCTTGTATCCATTTCTACAACAAATGATCCAAACTTAGGATCTGTCAGATCTTTTAATTCTACTTCTTCATCGAAGATAACACCTAATTTGTTACCAAATGCCATCTTAGCGACTGCTTCTAAAGCTCCGCCTCCACCGATCGCATATGCAGATTTGATTGCTCCGTCTTTGATCAGTTTTGTGATACGTTTGTATACTTTCTTCACTTCAGAATAGATTGGCAGATTGTATGCATCTGTTGGGATACAAATACGAACCAGTCTGTTTCCTGCTTTCTTAAGTTCTGGTGTGATAATATCTGTTGTCTTCGCTACATCCACTGCAAATGATACAAGTGTTGGTGGTACATCGATATCATTAAATGTTCCAGACATACTGTCTTTTCCACCAATGGATGCAAGTCCGAATCCCATCTGTGCCTGATATGCACCAAGTAATGCTGCAACTGGCTGTCCCCAGCGAGTCTTGTCTTCTCCAAGACGTTTGAAGTATTCCTGGAATGTCAGGCGAATATTTCTATAGTCTCCACCAGAAGCTACAATCTTAGCAATAGATTCTGTGATCGCATAAACTGCTCCATGGAATGGACTCCATTTAGACAGATATGGATCAAATCCGTAACTCATCATTGTAACAGTATCACATTTTCCCTTAAGAACTGGAAGTTTTGCAATCATTGTCTGAATTGGTGTTAACTGATATTTTCCACCGTATGGCATTGTCACTGTTGCTGCTCCAATAGAACTATCAAATCTCTCTACCAGACCTTTCTGTGAACATACATTAAGGTCAGATAATGTATTCTTACATACTTCTTCGAATGTTCCTGTCTCATCCTTACGATTAAAGTAAGATTCTACACGGTGAGGAATCTCTACAAATACTTCTGTTTCCTGATGTGCTCCGTTTGTATCAAGGAAAGCTCTTGAGATATTAACGATCTCTTTTCCTCTCCATTTAAGGATCAGTCTTGGATCTTCTGTTACAACTGCAACTTCAACTGCCTCTAAGTTTTCTTCTGCTGAGTATGCAAGGAACTGTTCTACGTCTTTTGGATCTACAACAACTGCCATACGTTCCTGAGATTCAGAAATCGCAAGCTCTGTTCCATCAAGTCCGGCATATTTCTTAGGTACTTTATCAAGATCTACGATCAGACCATCTGCAAGTTCTCCGATCGCTACGGAAACTCCACCTGCACCAAAGTCATTACATTTCTTGATCAGACGGCTGACTTCTTCTCTTCTGAATAATCTCTGGATCTTACGTTCTGTTGGTGGATTACCTTTCTGAACTTCAGCTCCACATGTTTCGATAGATTCTTCAGTATGAACTTTAGATGATCCTGTTGCTCCTCCACAACCATCACGTCCTGTTCTACCACCTAATAAGATAATGATATCTCCTGGATCAGAATTCTCTCTGATAACGTTCTTTCTAGGTGCTGCACCCATAACGGCACCGATTTCCATACGTTTTGCAACATAATCTGGATGATATACTTCATTGACATATCCTGTTGCAAGACCGATCTGGTTTCCGTAAGAGCTGTATCCATTTGCAGCTTCATTTACGATCTTGTACTGTGGTAATTTACCTTTTAGTGTATCTTTTAATGGAACAGTTGGATCAGCAGCTCCTGTTACACGCATTGCCTGATATACATAAGAACGTCCTGATAATGGATCACGGATCGCTCCACCAAGACATGTTGCAGCTCCACCAAATGGTTCGATCTCTGTTGGATGGTTATGTGTTTCATTCTTGAAACTGATCAGCCATTCTTCTTCTTTGCCATCAATCTCTACTGGCACTACGATACTGCAGGCATTGATCTCATCACTTTCTTCCATGTTATCAAGAACTCCGTCTTTCTTAAGACGTTTCATCGCCATTAATGCCATATCCATCAGACAAACATATTTGTCATCGCGATCTTTGTACATCTCTTCAAAGTCATCCATGTAAGAATAATATGCTTCTTCTAATGGTGCACGGTAAAATCCATCCTGGAATCCAATATTTGTAAGTTCCGTAGAGAATGTTGTATGACGACAATGATCAGACCAGTAAGTATCCAGTACACGGATCTCTGTCATAGAAGGATCTCTATTCTCTTCTCCCTTATAATAATTCTGGATATGAAGGAAATCTTTGAATGTCATTGCCAGATTTAAAGAATCATATAATTCTTTAAATTTATCCTCTTCCATATCTTTAAATCCATCAAGAATCTTAACATCTGCAGGTTCTTCAAAATCCATTACTAATGTCTCTGGTTTCTCTGCAGATGCCTCTCTTGAGTCAACTGGGTTGATGCAATACTCTTTGACTGCTTCTAACTGTTCGTCAGTTAAGTCACCTTTCACAACATAAGTTGTTGCACTTTTGATCAGGGCATCTTCATCTTCGTCTAACAGTTTCACACATTGCTGTGCGGAATCTGCTCTCTGATCAAACTGTCCTGGCAGAAATTCAACGCTGAAAGATACTTCTCCATCGGCAAGTGGTAATGTCTCTTCATACACGTCGTCAACTGGTGGTTCACTAAATACTGTAACCAGTGCTTTTTCATAACTTACATCGGACAGATTTTCGATGTCATAGCGGACAAGGACACGAACGGATTCGACATCCAGTCCAAGATACTGCTTCAATGCTGCATGCAGTTCTTTTGCTTTTACTGCGTAGTCTTTTTTCTTTTCAACATAGACTCTTCTAACTTCTCCCATGATTTCCTCCCATTTATTCATGTAGTTTCTTAATCACCTGAAATGCAGATGCATTTTCCAAAATCGTTGGCTGATTCTCGGCAAAGAATATAATTCCGTCTGCCGTTGAACGAATCTCTGATAAGATTTCTCCATTGTATGGATTCAAAACTTCTCCTAGCAGCTGACCTCTGTTGACTTCCTCATTGATCGCTGCAAAACGTCTTAAAAATCCTGGAGCACTTGCTTTAACTGATACAAGATCCTCTTCTTCTATCATACTCGCAATATACCCGTTATGGCAATTATATTTTAAAATACCCATTCGAGTCAAGAATCGAAGTACAGCAGATACTGCCTGTTTGGCCAGATTCACATCGATATTGTCCGTTTCTCCGGAATATAACGAAAATGCATCCGTTCCATTGATCTGCCAGTTATAAGTTAAAGTCGTTTTATCAAAATTTCTTGGTTTGCTTGTTAATACATATGGCAGACCAAATAAACTTGCCAGACTTGTACTTTCTTTTCCTGTTGCTGGCATTCTTACATGCGGTACAAAATCACCACATCGAAAAAATGATGCAAAATGAATTCCATAGCGGAATCCTTTGACCTTCTCAAATAAATGTGCTGCAAGTCTGCTTGTCGGTTCCCCATCAAAATTACCAGGAAACTGTCGGTTAATATCACTGTTATCAGATACCCAGTACTTCATTCCAACATTCATTGAAAAGTTATTGACACATGGAATGACAAGAATCTGATTATCTCCAACGATCGCACCGCTGTTTTCCAATTCTTTTAGGCGTTTGACAAGCTGTGAACATATATATAATTGTTGGTATTCATTTCCACGCATAGCACCTACAATACATGCTGCTTGTTCTGATTCCTCGCTTTGCTTTCCAAAACGATATCCTTCTATCGTAAATTCTCCTCTTAAATAATTGCCTGAGGAATATATAACTTCTTTCTTCATAAATTCCCGCCTCCGATCACTCTGGCAACCAGAGAGCCTTCTGCTACACTTGGATGTTCTCTTAATGTCATTAATATTCCATCTACTGGAGCGATCACTTCTTCTTCTGTCGCTCCCATTAATGGATTCTGTATAATTCCTATGATCTCACCTTTTTTTACTCGATCCTTTAATCGTTTGTATGAAACAAACAATCCACTGAATTCACAGTTTAAATAACAGATCTTATCTTCATTGATAAATGGTACATCCGTCTTACCATTTGTCTTGCCTTTCCAAATACCAAGTTCTGCCATCACAGAAAAAATTCCATCAATGATCTGACGGCAATATTCGTAACGGATACGGAATGCTGATCCTGATTCTGTTACCATTGTCGGAATTCCCATTTGATTTAATGCATATGCAAGACTTCCTTCATTGACTGTCTGTGAAGGATGGATCCATACCAGATCTGTATTCATATACTTTGCTAAATGAAGCAGCATCTCATCATAGTCATCATTCAAACGTACTTGAGGAACTTCCTGCAAAAAGATATTACTGGAATGAATGTCTATACAGCAAGATGCCCCTTTGATATCTTCAAGCAGTTTTGCTGCTGTATAATCTTCCAGTCCTCCATTGATATCTCCCGGAAATGCACTGCTATAATCGATATCAGAAATAGGTACTGCTCTTGTTCTGGCATCCAGTCCTAATGGATTGACCGCTGGATAAACATCTACGATTCCCGTAAGATTATGAAATTCTGCTTTGATCCTTCGTATGATCTCTCCACAAATATACTGACCTCCAAGCTCATCCCCATAAATTCCTGATACCAGACAGATTCTCTTTTCTTCCCCCGTCACATGATCTGGCATCAAACGATTTCTCTTGATCCTTAACATCTCTCCGATCGGAAGTTTTACAGATACTACTGTGTCTATCATCTTAAAGCCTCTTTTCTATTGTTTTATCTGTGTCGTAATATTCTTTATTTTGTAAAAAGCATTTTTAATATGATCGGTGATAACAAGGTTGTCACAAGTACCATGATAACAACTGGTGCAAAGAAAACTTCTGAAAGCAATCCTACAGAAATTCCTTTCTGTGCAACGATCAGTGCAACTTCACCACGACATACCATTCCTGCCCCAATCTGTACAGATTCACGCTTTCCATATTTACAAAGCAAGGCCCCAAGACCACATCCTGCAATCTTTGAGATCACTGCGATCACACATAAAATAATCGTAAATACGATCAATGTCTGTGTCATTCCATGAATATCAACATTCAATCCAATACTCGCAAAAAATATTGGTGTGATCATCATATAAGATAAAACTTCAATCTTATTGTAAATATAAAATCTCTCTGGAAGTCTGCAAAGAATGATTCCAGCAAGATATGCTCCTGTAATATCTGCGATTCCAAATAACTCTGCAAAAAATGCAAGAGCCAGACAAAACGCTAATGCAAAAACAGGAACTCTTCTTCTATGTCGTTCAATCTCAGGGTTCTTATAAGTAGACAACCATTGGAAAAACTTCTTGATTCCGATTCCTCCAATAATTGAAATTGCAAAAAATGCTGCCATCTTTACCAAAACCATAAGGATTGCCTGAATATGAAATCCTGATGCTCCTCCAAGACTTGTCATTATTGATAATAAGACGATTCCGAGAATATCATCAATAATCGCAGCTCCAAGGATTGCTGTCCCGACTCTTCCTTTCAAATGTCCCATATCCTGCAGTGCTTCTACCGTAATACTTACAGAAGTTGCTGTTAAGATCACTCCGATAAAAATTGACTCTAACATATTTCTTCCATATGCTAACGATAATGCTGCACCCATTACAAGCGGAACTAATACCCCACATAACGCAATAACAAAAGCAGGTATTCCACTTTTCTTCAATTCATCTATGTCGGTTTCAAGTCCAGCCTGAAACATCAGTACTACAACTCCTACTTCAGCCAAATTTAAAATCGAATCTGAAGGATCCACTATATTAAGGACAACTGGCCCTAAAATGATTCCCGCGATCAACGCTCCAACAACTGGCGGCATGTTAAACTTCTTTGATACCAGGCTGAATGCCTTGGTCATTGCCAGAATAATCGCAATATCCAGCAAAAATTTGTATTCTTCCATTGTGTTACCTCCATTATTTCGTATCGTATCACACCTGTTTTTTCTTGTCAATTCTTAGACAAAGTGATCTTTTTTTATCCTTTCCTTGCTTTTTTCTTCTTCCTTTAGTATAGTGAAACAAAAGACTAAGAAAAGAGGTAGCAAAATGAGCGAATTTAACGAACAAGATAATATTATCGAAGAAGAAACTCCTGTACTCCATTTAGAATTAGAAGATGGAACTGAACAAGACTGTGCTGTCATTGCTTTATTCTCTGTAGAAGAATTAAATGATCAAGAATATATCGCACTAGTTTCCGTTGAAGATTTAGAAAGCGAAGATGAAGAAAGTGCTTTACTTTTATATCGTTATAACGAAGATTCTGAAGATCCTGATACTTTCAGTCTTGATAACATTGAAACTGATGAAGAATACGAAACAGTTACTGCTGTTTTAGATGAAATTCTTGAAGATGAAGAATAATTAACTAATAACTATCTATTTCTTTTAGCAAAACTTCGGATACTTATTAAATTTAAAAAGTCCTGCACATTAAATGCGGGGCTTTTTCTCATATTGAAGTTTTGTTCTGATCACTTTATCAAGTTCGTAATACTGTTCTTCGAATGTCTTTCCAGTTAACACACAGTCCATTGCCATTCCCATAGACTCAAGCATCGTCTCTGTGATCTGGTCTTTATACTGAACCAGAATATTAAGGCGTTCATTAAGATCTGATGCATCAAGAAACTTAAGCAATGGTTCAATATTATTTTCTTGTGCTTCTTCCTCTTCCTGTGTAATTTTCTGAACATTTTCTGATGTTTCCTCATATGCTGGTTCGGCATCTGCTTTTTGTTCTGCTGCTATTTTTACACCTACATGATCTCCTGCATTTTCACAAAGTTCAACTTTTCTAAAACGATATTTTTGTTCTGCCTTTGGATATTTTTTATGATCCACTTCACTTAAAAACATTTCTAGTGGTCTTGCATAGGTTTTATATGTCCCATACAACGCTTGATAGATCACCAACTCTTCTTCTGTCTCCGTGTGTGATGCAACTGTAATGATCTGATAAAGTTTTCCTTTAAAGTGCATATAAAACTCACCAGCTCTTGGTATTGGTCTATTTTCCATCTTCTGCACTCCTTTCTTCCTGCCGTTTTTCAAGTTCCACAAGGAATCTTGATGGCCTGCTGTCTTTATTATATAGCTTTTTTACTGATAAAATATGTAAATATTTCTTTGCCCTTGTCACACCAACATAAAAGAGGCGGCGTTCTTCCTCTATATCTTCTTCCTTTAATGATTTTTTATGTGGAATCACATCTTCATTGACATCTGGAAGAAAAACACGTTCAAATTCCAGTCCTTTTGTACTATGCATGGTACTCACTACCACACCCTCTTTGGAATCTTCATTTTCTTTCGACTGCCGGTTTAATTCTTCTGTATATTCCCTGATATACTCAAACCATTCTTCATATGTATCATATCCCTTGGCACTTTCCTGAAGTTCTTCCAGAACATGCGTAAATTCTTCTTCCTGAATCTTCCTGAATCTCGCATACTCTGCTATATAAGCATTATATCCAACAGACTTTCGGATATAGTTGATCGCCATTAACGGAGTCATATTCTTCATAATACGAAGATCTTCCTTAAAATCTTCAACATATTCATACAGCCATGGTTTGTCTTTGACTTTCTCAAGCAAATCATCAAATGAAACTTCCGGATCAGTCAGATACTCACGGCTGATATATCTCTTTGGACGGTTCATGACCCTCAAAAAAGTACTCCTCCTGCGGTCACCTCTGGCAAGTTTCATATAATCAATGATGTTTTTGGATATCCAGTGATCGAACAGATTCGGTACTGCATCCTGCATATAAAATGGAATATTATACGCCATCAACGCTCCGATCAGCTGCCTTGGTCCCTGATTGGTACGATAAAGAACCGCAATCTGAGATAATGGTGTTTTCTTTGCCATTTCCTCCCGGATTGTGTATACAATATGTTTATTCTCCTCATAATGGTCTTTAAACGTCCGAATCTCTACCTTTGCTTCACTGTCCGGCTGTGCTTCCATCTTCTTCTCAAAACGCTTTGTATTATAAGAAATAATATCTTCTGCTGTCTGCACGATCTGCTTTCCACAACGATAATTGCGATTTAAGACCACCTGTTTTGTCTCCTTAAAATCCTTTGGGAAATTCAACATCAGTTCCGGTCTTGCACCCCGAAACTTATAGATAGACTGGTCATCATCACCGACAATAAACAGATTCTTTTGTTCCCCAGCCAGCATCTTCACAATCTCATACTGAATCTTATTGATATCCTGAAACTCATCGATCAGAATATATGGAAACTTCTGCTGCCATGCCTTCCTGATATCCTCACGTTCTTTGAGCAGTTCATATGTATACACAAGAATATCATCAAAATCAATCCATCGATTCTGATGAAGTTTCTCCTCATATGCACGAAAAATCTCTTTAAACACTTCATCCCCGCAGCATCCGCTGTGATAATAATCAAGTGGTATCATCTGTCCTTTCACAAGACTGATCTCCTGAATGACAGAACGCATAAAATCTGCCTCATCTTCAATCTCAAGTTCATGATCTGTAATGATCTCACGGATAAAATCATATTTCTTATGTTCTGGCAGAATATTGTCTGCGCTGTAGTGATAGGCATATTTTAAAATCGTAAAAAATACAGAATGAAACGTTCCAAAAGAAACCGGCAGGGTTTCCCCTGCCAGCCGCCAAAACCGCTCCTTCATCTCATTCGCCGCTGCCCTGGTAAATGTGATAACCAGAATCCGCTGCGGTAAGATCTGATAGTGCGATATCAAATATTGAATTCTCTTTGTGATCACAAGTGTCTTTCCTGATCCTGGTCCTGCAAGTACCATCATTGGTCCATCCTTATGCATCACAGCTTCTTTCTGTGCCTCACTTAAATGATTACGCAAGTGCTGCCTCCAGTTTTGCGATTGCATCATTGATTCTCTTTAAAGATTCCTCTTTGCCAAGAAGTTCCATTAATTCTGTCGCTCCACCCGGTGTCATCTGCTTTCCGGATACTGCTGTACGAACTGGCCACATTACATAACCATTCTTATACTCATGTCCTTTTGCAAAGGATACTAACATCTCATATAACGCATCATTTGTAAAGTCTTCCTGTGCTTCGATCACTGGATAGATTTCTTTTAATACTGTTAATGAAGTCTCTGGTGTTGTCTTCATCTTCTTATGTTTATACATTTCTACATCATATTCTGGAACTGCTTCAAAGAAATCAATATGTCCCGGAATCTCTGTAAATAATTCAATTCTTGTCTTAACCATTGAAAGAATCTTATCAAAATCCATCTCTCTGTGGATCGTCTCTGTTACATATGGCATAGCCAGTTCTTTGAAACGATCAAAATCCATAGCTTTGATATATTCACCATTCATCCATTTGATCTTATTCATGTCAAAGACTGCTGGTGTCTTAGACATATGTTTGTAATCAAAGATCTCTTCTAATTCTTTTAATGAGAAGATTTCCTGTTCTCCTCCTGGGCTCCATCCAAGTAATGCAACGAAGTTTACGATCGTCTCTGGCAAGAATCCCTGCTCGATCAGATCTTCGAAGGAAGAATGACCTTTTCTCTTACTTAATTTGTGATGTTCTTCGTCTGTGATCAGTGGACAGTGAATGTATACTGGTCTCTCCCATCCAAATGCATCGTATAAACGATTGTATTTTGGTGTAGAAGATAAGTATTCGTTACCACGAACAACATGTGTGATTCCCATTAAATGGTCATCAACAACGTTTGCAAAGTTGTATGTTGGATATCCATCGGATTTGATCAGAATCATATCATCTAATTCGATATTATCTACTGTGATCTCTCCGTAAATCTCATCTACGAAAGATGTTGTTCCTTCTGTTGGGTTATTCTGACGGATTACATATGGTACTCCTGCATCTAATTTTGCCTGAACTTCTTCTTTGGATAAGTTTAAGCAGTGCTTGTCATAATGACTGATCACAACATCTCCTGATTTTACTTTCAGTGTGTCTAATCTTTCCTGATCGCAGAAACAATAATATGCTTCTCCTTTATCGATCAACTCTTTCGCATATTTTAAATACAGTCCCTGAGCCTGTCTTTCACTCTGAACATATGGTCCAACGTCTCCACCAACATCTGGCCCTTCATCGTGATTCATCCCAGCTTTCTTAAGAGTATTGTAGATGATCTGTTCTGCTCCTTCTACCTGTCTTTCCTGGTCTGTATCTTCAATTCTTAAAATAAAATCTCCGCCTGCATGACGTGCGATCAGATATGCATAAAGGGCTGTTCTTAAGTTACCTACATGCATACGCCCTGTAGGGCTTGGTGCAAATCTTGTTCTTACTTTGCTCATGATTTCCTCCCATTGGTTTTTAATTCTATCTTTCTATTCTACAAAACTTATCTTTCTTTGTAAAGAAGCAGTCTTGCTGATTTTTGTTAATTTATGTTGGTTTTTTGAAATAATCTGTACTAAATCTCATTTAAGATTCTGCTTGCTTCCTCAAATGGCTCTAAAGTTCTCTTTAAAATTCCCTGTGTTGCCGCAATAAAGATTCCATAATTGACGATTGGAACCCCTGCATCTTTGACCCTTGCGATGCGGTTTTTCATCTCTCTTCTATTTAAAGTACAACCGCCGCAGTGAATAACCAGATCATAGGTATCAAGATCATCCGGGAAAGAATTCCCGCTGCTTGTATGAATGTCAAATGTTTTGCCTGTATACTGTGTAAGCCATCTTGGAATCTTTACTGTTCCGATATCATCACACTGTCTGTGATGGGTACATCCTTCTGCGATCAGAATCTTCGCTCCTTCATTAAGATGTTCTAAGGCCTTTACGCCTCTTATTTCTTCTTCCAGATCACCTTTATATCTTGCAAACAGGATTGAAAATGAAGTCAGTTTAATATCTTCTGGCACGATCTTTGAGACTTTGCCAAATGCCTGCGAATCTGTGATGACCAACGCTGGTTTCTTGCCGATCTCTTCTAAAGTCTTCTCTAATTCTGTCTCTCTTACAACAATAGATGCTGCACCTGCTTCCAGAAGATCACGAATCGTCTGCTGCTGTGGCAGGATCAGTCTTCCTTTCGGTGCTGCACTGTCGATCGGTACGACTAAGATCACAAAATCATTTGGACAGACTAAGTCTCCTACAATCTTTAAGGTATCATCATCGGTTGGAACAAGTTTCCCGATCTCTTCTTTTAACTCCCAGATACCTTTTTTATCTTTTGCACTGACAAAACATGTTTTATCTTCTTTCCATTCTTTGGCATCTGCAAGATCCATCTTATTGTAGACTTTCAGATAAGGAATCTTCTTTTCTTTAATTAATCGTATTATGTCTTCTTCAAACACTGTCATACCTACTGTAGCATCCATGATCACAAGAGCGATATCTGCCTTTGCTAAGACTTCTTTTGCCTTCTTCACACGTTTTGCCCCTAACTCTCCTTCATCATCAAGTCCCGGGGTATCGATCATCACAACCGGACCTAATGGAAGAAGTTCCATTGCTTTGTATACAGGGTCTGTTGTTGTTCCTTTGACATCGGATACAATTGCTAATTCCTGATTCGTCATGGCATTGATAACGCTTGACTTACCGGCATTTCGTTTTCCAAATAATGCGATGTGAATTCTGTCTCCTCTTGGTGTTGCATTCAAACTCATATGATTCCTCCTGTCTGTCTTTGCTTTTGATATATTGTCAGTATTATTATACACACTGTGTACGAATAATTCTTTTACTTTTATCTTTGTGCCTTATGATATCCTGCCTGCTTTGCTTCCTTTTCACTCTTAAATGTTACTAAATACTTGGACGTTCCCATACGATCATAATCTTTTTGTCCTGGACAATGATATACTTTTGATCTGCTGTTTCCACGGATCTGTTGTGATGTACTTGTTTTGGTGTTTGTTTTCGCTGCTGTTGTATTTTTGTTACTGCTATAACTTTTACTGCTTGAGTTATTATTTGAAGAGCTCTGATCTGCATGGTATTTCTGGCTAGCTTCAGAATTCTCTGTTGTCACTTTTACACTGCTGTCTGCTTCACTGTCTCCAGTTTCATAATCAATCTTCACTCCGTCCTGTACGTTATATACAAAGACATTAAACTTGATATCTTCTCCCTTATCTTCCACAGACATTGCTTCCATCTGTACCCCTTTGGCTACCAGATCATCTCCGTCAAAGACTGGTGTCACACGATATAATACATGATTTCCTGTCTCACGGACATAGTCACCAACCATTTCTTCATATGGTAACATTCCATCGACGTTAAATGATCTTGTTCCTGTGATCAGATTCTTGTTATTGGCATTCTCACCTGTTAACTGATATGCGATCAGATGACAGCGGTTATATAAATATTTTCCATCAACGTTATTATATTTGACCGTATGCCAGCCAGTTGGTTTTACCATACCAATTGCTCCTCGTTTTCCCATTGGCATAATGTCTTTTCCAACACAAGCCTCCGCCACCTGGCATCTTCCTTCAGAATCTAATTTGCTGTAGGATTCATAGGATTTGGTTGTTAAATCCTTGGATGTAAAATCCGGATTATTATTATCTACAACAACCGTCATGTTTCCTGAAAAATCAGGGATATTATCAGATGATACAGATTTTGTAGAAGAACTTCCTTTACTTGTCTGTTCACTCTGCGTATTATCACTGCTGCTATTTCCTGTGCTTTGGCATCCTGCCAAAGACAGTGCCATCATTCCTGCGATCAACAGGGCATATAATTTCTTTGTTACTCTCATCATCAACTTCTGTCTCCTCTTGTTTTATTTTTACTCATCTAACTTACTATTTTGGAAGATAGATTTGTTTTGTGATCTCATGGGTAGAACCTTCAATCTGTTCTTCTTCTACAAGTTTCCATTCTTCAAGATCTACATCCAGTACCTGATCGGATGGATAAACTTTATTCCAGCGGAAAATCACAATCTCTTCGATCTGGTCTTTGACCGGACTTAATGGAAGATTTTCTACAATACATGGCTCCCCTTTTCCTGCCTTTTGTAAGAAATCCTCACTGACTATTGGATTTTCAATCTCTTCGTAAAGATTCTCTGTGTAAGCGTTCATATAAACTTTCTCGCCTTTGGTCATCTCAGCAATATATTCACGCAAACCTCGATCCTGACTTTGTCTTCGATCGTTAAACATCATGCCGTTGTTGTTATCTAAGCATAGAATTGCTATCATTTCTCATCCTCCAATCGTACTTATGTTCTATTTATGTATTATATCTTGTGCGAGAGGATATTGAAATAAAAGAAGCTCTGAATTTCTCCAAAGCCTCTTCTAACTTTTTTATTTTTTGATTCATCATTATATTTAGGATACTGCTTTCATCACATTTTCTCTTGCAGGCTGTGTCATTTTCTCTGGTTTTAAGATTTCTTTTAATTCTTCTTCCTTTAACAATCCTTCTTGTAATACCAGATCTTTCACGGAGATTCCTGTCTTCAATGACTTCTTTGCAATCTCAGCGGATTTTGCATATCCGATATATGGACATAACGCTGTTGAGATTCCAACGCTTTTTTCAATATATTCTTCACACTGTTCTTTGTTCGCCGTAATTCCTGTAATACAGTGTTTTGTAAGAGTCGCTGCCGCTTCTTTTAATGTATCGATGGATTCAAACAAATGATGGAATAAAACTGGTTCAAATGCATTTAATTCTAACTGGCCAGCTTCGGCTGCCATCGTGATCGTATAATCGTGTCCGATGATCAGGTATGCAACCTGAGATACCACTTCTGGAATCACTGGATTGATCTTTCCTGGCATGATGGATGAGCCATTCTGTCTTGCTGGCAGATTGATTTCTGATAAACCAGTTCTTGGTCCGGATGACATTAATCTCAAATCGTTTGATATCTTGGAAATGTCAACGGCACATGTTTTCAAAACTCCGGATACACTGACAAATCCGTCTAAGTTCTGTGTGGCATCGATCAAATCATCTGCCTGTTTCAGGGAAATTTCTGTTACTTTGCTTAATTCATAAGAAATGTTAGAAAGATAATAAGAATCTACATTGATTGCTGTTCCGATGGCTGTTGCACCGATATTCAGAACTTTCATCTCATCCATGACATTTTTAAGTCTCTTGATATCCCTTTTCAGAACATGTGCAAATGCTCCAAAACTCTGTCCAAGTCTCATTGGAACTGCATCCTGTAATTGTGTTCTTCCCATTTTGAGGATATCATCAAATTCTGCTTCTTTTTCTTCCATGGCTTTCTCTAACTTCTCAAGTTCTTTGATCGTCTGTGGAAGCAGTTTTAATACGGTGATCTTTCCAGCCGTTGGGATTACATCATTGGTAGACTGTGACATATTGACATGATCATTTGGATGTACAATGCTGTAATCTCCTTTGGTTCCACCAAGGATTTCTATCGCACGATTGGCAATCACTTCGTTTGCATTCATATTTGCAGAAGTTCCTGCTCCACCTTGAATCGCATCAACGATAAATTGATCTCTAAAACTTCCATCCAGAATCTCATCACATGCCTGGATAATTGCCTGAGCGATTTGTCTGTTGAGTTTTCCAGATTTTTCATTCGTGATTGCTGCTGCTTTTTTTACCATTACAATACTGTCGATCAAAACTGGATGTAATGGGCGGTGTGTGATCTGAAAGTTTGTGGCTGCACGCATACTCTGAACTCCATAATATGCTTCTGCTGGTACGTTTAATGCTCCAATTGAATCGTGTTCCATTCTGCTTAACATTGTCTTCCTCTTTCCTGTTTGCTCATGCTGTCATTTTGTTTCAAGATTTTATGTGTTGAAGCTTAACACAGTATGCAATGTTCGTAAACCTTAATCCTGACTTTCCAAATTTAAAGATTAAATTTTATGTTTCATCTTTTCTTTTTTTAATGAAAGCTTTTATTTACTTTAAATAATTAAGTAGTTGTCCATTGCATACTTTTTACAAAAGTTCTATACTTAATTTAAATTAGTAATTTGACAGTTTTGTATTTTTATCACAAAGGAGACTTGATTTTATGGACGCTATTGATAAGAAGATCATTTCTATTTTGCAGCAAGATGCTCGTACACCTCTAAAGAAGATTGCAGCGGAAGTATTTCTTACATCTCCGGCTGTTTCTGCCCGGATTGAAAGATTGGAAGCGGAAGGAATTCTGACTGGATTTCATGCATCCGTCAATCCTATCAAACTTGGTTATCATATTAAAGCCTATATCAGCCTTGAGATCAGCCCCGCACAGAAACCGGAAGTTTATCCATTTTTAAAGGCACACCCGAATGTGTTGGAATGTGACTGCGTAACTGGAAATTATTCTGTGTTATTGAAAGTTGCTTTTCCTAGCACGATGGAACTGGATGAATTTATTGGAAAATTGCAATATTTTGGGAAGACTAGTACAATGATCGTGTTTTCTACGATTGTTGAAAATCGTGGGGTGATTCCTGAATAGTTTGTTTATATTTCGTTATATTCAAAAAAGGACCTTGGCAAATAAATTACCAAGGTCCTTTCTATATCCGTAAGAAACTAAATGATCTTAGCTTCTTGCTCTTTCTTCTAATAAATCTTTAACTTCTGCTTCTGTTTCTAACTGCATTACTTCATCAACTAATGCTTTACATTCATCCATTGTCCACAGAGACATAACTTTTCTTGTAGCAAGGATTGCTGTAGCACTTACTGAGAATTCGTTTAATCCGAATCCAAGTAATACTGGTACTAATAATGGATCGCTTGCAGCTTCTCCACACATACCTGCCATGATGTCTTCTTTGTTTGCAGCTGAGATGATATTTCTGATAGAACGAAGTACAGCTGGATTGTATGCAGAGTACAGATATGCAACATCTGGGTTACCTCTGTCGGCTGCCATTGTGTATCCAGTTAAATCGTTTGTACCGATACTGAAGAAATCTGCTTCTTTTGCAAGAATGTCAGCAATTAAACTTGCTGCAGCAGTTTCCATCATAACACCAACTTCGATGTCTTTGTCGTATGCGATACCTTCTGCATCTAATTCCTGTTTCAGTTCTTCGATAATTGCTTTTACTGCACGAAGCTCGTCTACACATGTTACTAATGGAACCATGATACGAACTTTACCGAAAGCACTTGCACGTAATAATGCACGAAGCTGTGGTTTGTAAATATCTTCTTTTCTCTGTAAGCAGAAACGTACTGCTCTGAATCCTAAGAATGGATTCTCTTCTGTTGGAAGTCCAAGATATGGAAGAGCTTTATCTCCACCGATATCCAGTGTACGGATGATGACTGGTTTACCATCAAGAGTTTCTGCAACTTTCTTGTATGCTTCAAACTGAGCTTCTTCAGATGGAATCGCATCGCTTTCCATGAATAAGAACTCAGATCTGAATAATCCAACACCTTCTCCGTCACGCTCTAAAACACCTTCTGCTTCATCTGGTCCACCGATATTAGCAACCAGTTCAACAACGTGTCCGTCAGCTGTCTGAGACTTCTGTCCAACGAATTTCTGAAGGGCAACTTTCTCTTCTAAGAATTTTTCTTTCTTAGCTTTATACTCTTCTACAACAGATGCTTCAGGATTGATATAAGCTTCTCCTGTTGATCCGTCAAGAACTACTTCATCTCCATCGTTAACGATAGAAACGATATTTTCGATACTAAGAACTGCTGGAATTTCCATAGATCTGCAGATGATTGCAGAGTGAGATGTCTTACCACCGATCTCTGTTAATACACCCTGAACGTTCGCTGGATTAATTCCTGCTGTCATAGATGGTGTTAAATCTTCTGCTACTAAGATTGTTCCTTCTGGAACTGCACTGATATCTACTTCTTCAATTCCAAGTAAGATCTTAATTAAACGAGTTTTAATGTCGCCTAAGTCAGATGCTCTCTGCTGTGTCAGTTCGTCGTCTGCCATAGCGAAGATCTGTGCGAAGAAATCACAAGCTTCTTCTACAGCTGCTTCTGCATTGATCTTTTCTCCTTCGATCTTTGCTTCGATCTGTTCAGAAATTGCAGGGTCCTGAATCATCATGATATGACCTTCTAAGATTTCTGCTTCCTGTTCTCCAGCAGTTACTTTCATGGATTCAACCATCTTCTGTGTTTTCTCGATGAAAACTTCGATTGCATCACTTAAACGTTTTTTCTCTGCTTCGATATCTTCAATTGACTGTTTTGTGTAGTTAAGTTCTTCTTCTTTGATCTTAACAATCTTACCAATTCCGATACCAGCAGATGCTCCTATACCTTTATACATGTTGTTGCCACCCGTCCTTTATCAAATTATATGTTATACCCAAATAAGAGTGGTGATTACTCACCTAATCCAGATTCGATCAGTTCTGTTGCATGTGCAAGAGCTGCTTCTTCGTCTGGACCTTCACATACTAATTCGATTTCAGAACCACATTTGATGCAAGCTCCGATGATGTTTAATAAGCTTTTTGCGTTGATTTTCTTATCTTCGTATACGATTGTTACATCAGATTCGAATTTAGTTACAGCTTTAGCTAAAACTCCAGCTGGTCTCATGTGTAATCCCTGTTCGTTTTCAATGACAAATTTCTTTGATACCATAATTGTTTCTCCTTCTCACATATAAAATAATTTCATTTGTCTGGATATCTGGCTGGTTTGTTCTTGTACTCATCTAAGTGCAATTACTTAAAAAAGCATAAAAAAAGACCTACTTTAACAAATGTACACACTTATTAAATAGGTCTTGCCTGCCTTACCAGTCACAATCCAAAATTTGATAATATTATAATATCAAATTTCAGTTCATAAGTCAACTGGGATTTATACCTGTCCGCTTGTTTCAAGAATCAATCTTTTTACATAAATGATCAGATACATTTTCTCATCTGCGGACAATTTACAGTCATAATGCTGTTCAATATGTTCAACGATCTTCTGGCTGCAGACATAAGCTTCCGGGTATTTTTTCTGGTTTCTCTCATAGAACTCAACATCTGCTTCTTCATCTTCTTCCATCGGATGCTTCTTTGACATGATCTCTGTCTCCAGATACTGAAGATGTGTCGCAAATCTCTGGTATGCCGGATGCTCTGAATCCAGTACGATTTCATAAAATTCCTGAATAATGGCCATCACTTCCTGAACAAAAGATGATTTGCCGCTTAAATCCAATGTAAAGATCTTCTCAATCTTATTCTTATCTAATTCATCTCCTGCTTTTTTTCGGAAACCAATTCCTTTGCCCATTAAAATAACTTCTTTGCCATTCGCATCAAATGTACTGACAACATTGTTATTGATTACTTTCTGAATGATCACTTTCCATTCCTCCTAGATGTTCCCAAGGATTTCTTTTGGAATATATGCTTCCACATAAATCCCATCTTCTCTGTAGTCTTCTTTCAAAAGCTGTCCATGAGTTCTGATCAGCTGAATCTTTCCTGCCTCTTGATAATCATATAATTTCTCCAGATATAATTTTTGTTTCTGCAGGATCTTCTCAATGTTCTCTAATAACTGGGCAGTTCCTTCGCCTGTCTTCCCTGAAATTCTTACGACCGCTTCTGCATTTGGATCTTTTAAAATCTCATCTCCATTTAAAAGATCAATCTTGTTAAACGCTGTTACGATCGGCGATTCATTCGCGCCAAGCTGCTTTAACGTCTCATACACCGCCTCCATCTGCTTCTCTTTCTGTGGATTCGATGCATCTACAACATGCAGGATCAGATCACTGTATTTAGCCTCCTCCAGTGTACTTTTAAAAGCCTCCACCAGATGATGTGGAAGTTTCCGGATAAATCCTACCGTATCCGTCATAAGAATTGTCTGTCCACCACTTAAATCCAGACTCTTTGTCGTCGGATCAAGTGTCGCAAACAGCTGGTCTTCTTCATACACACCTGCATTTGTAAAATGATTTAATAATGTTGATTTCCCAGCGTTAGTATATCCAACAATACACACAACCGGAAGATGATTCTTCTGGCGCTGTTTTCTTTGTACTTCTCTATGTTTCACAACATCTCGAAGTTCTGCCTTAAGCCTTGATATTCTTGTTCGGATCAAACGACGGTCCATCTCAAGTTTCTTCTCTCCAGGCCCTCTCGTTCCGATTCCTCCTCCAAGTCTTGATAATGCTTTTCCCTGTCCGGTAAGCTTGGATGCACGATATTTCAGCTGTGCAAGTTCTACCTGAATCTTACCTTCTCTTGTAAATGCTCTCTTCGCAAAAATATCAAGAATGATCAGGGTTCTGTCCATGACTTTGGTATCTAATGCTTCGCTCAGATTATTGATCTGTGCTGGTGACAACTCATCATCACAAACAATACCTGTCGCATCTGTTCCATATAACAGTGCATTAACTTCGTCAATCTTTCCTTTTCCAATATAAGTTCCCGGATGCGGTGCTTCTCTTACCTGAATCACCCTTGCTGCAACCTCTGCTCCCGCAGTCTTTACCAATTCCTCTAATTCATCGAGAGATTCTTCTGCCTCCCTTGTATCCTGATCAGCAACTGCGACAAGAATAACCTTTTCAATAATTTCTTTCCTGATCTCTTCCATAATGATTCTTTCCTATTCCTGATTTAATATCTGCTTTACCGCCATGGCAAATGCTTTTTCTTTTGAAGTTCTTACCTGTACAGGTTTTCTCATCAGAAGATCGTTGTCACTTTTCATTTTATCTTCTCTTGCATATTTGCTGATATCCATCCCAAGATATTCTGTACAGGTTCTTCCTTCTATCTCCATATCTTTGTCTGTCACTGCCCATGCATCGATCACTCGATGATCCTCAGGATTTACCGCAAGCATCAATGTTATTGCTTTTGAAAATACATTTGTCTGTGAAAATCCCATGGCAGTCTGTGCACATGATCCATATTGTTCTTTAAATTCCTTATACATCTGTGTGACATATTTTGAACGCTGATTCTGCATATAAGAATAGCAGATGAACAGCAAGATACAAAATATGATCAGCACTCCTATGACCAAAATAAACATGTTCCTTCATCTTCCTTATAATTTTTCTTCTATTACAGACCGTTCATGCTCTGCAACGTTCTCGAAAAAGTCATCCTTTGTTGAAAGGAGCAGCATAAACAATGTATCAATGACCGCCATCGCAGCCATTCTTGTGAAGCTCACCTGATCATAAAAAACATGTTCCCTTGTCGCCGTTATGATCACATGATCACAGATCTCTGTCAATGGTGCTCTGGACTGATTCGTGATAACGACCGTTACACCTCCACGCTTCTTCACAATCTCGGCCATTCGTATGAGCCTTTTGGATGCTCCCGATGCTGAAATTGCAAAAAATACATCGCCTTCCTTCATTGTTCTTGCAAATGCTTCCTGTGTCTCCCAGATCGGAGAGGTCACAGCATGCAGTCCTAGCTGGTTAAACTTATATGTTCCATCCATTGCGATCGGTATCGTATTCCCCATCGCTGCAAATTCTATCAGATCTGCCTTTAAAATTGCATCTACTACTTGCCGCAGATCTTTCTTATCAAAATTATGAAAAGTTGCTTTGATCTCTTCTACTTTACTGGTCATGATATTATGAAGCGACTGTTCCATATTATCAATATTGATCTCGTTCGATGCGGCTGGTTCCTCCTGTCTGCTTTGTTCCCCTGCAAGTTTCAGCTTCAGCTGATGAAACCCTCCACATCCGATCTTCTTGCAAAAACGGATGATCGTTGCCTGGCTGGTATCGCAGTTTTGAGCCAGTTCTGACACGGACATGTTGATCACATCTTCCTGATGTGCGATCAGATAATCCGCAGCCTTCTTTTCTGCATCATACAAACTATCATATATTGAAAAAATCCGATCTCTCACCAGAATATCCTTGCTCATAATCTTCCCTCACCCAGTACTTCCTGTTTTGTTTCCTATCTTGTCTCAAGAAAGGTCAGCTCTTTCTTTCCCTGTGCATCTTTTGGATATGCCTTCACATAAGCTTTTGTATACTTGTATGCTGTATCAAAATCAAACAAAGATTCATAAGCACTGATTCTTGCAAACAATACTTCCTGCTTATTCTTCAGCCCTTCCTGCTTTAATGCTTTCTGGATGATTTTCAGTCCTTCTTTGTATTTTTCCTGTTTTGCATAAATTGCATACTTCGTGCAGTAGATTTCTCCTTCTTCCGGAAATTCTGAAATTCCAAGATCACACACTTCGATTGCTTCTTTCGTCTTATTACGCTGCATCAGACAGTATGCCTTTAAAGAATATGCTTTGCTTTCTCCACGGTCGATCAATTTGTCATAGACCTCAACCGCTTTGTTATATTCCCCCATCTGATATAGTGCCTCTCCTTCATAAAACAGTACATTCTTCTTCTGTTTTGTGAAGATTAATGTAAATCTTGATGCCGCACTGTCAAATTCTTCATACGCTTTCTGGTATTCCTTCTGATTCAGATATTTCACACCCTGATCGGCTGCCATTCTCTGTCTGATATATCCGATGCCGCTGACCGCAAATAATCCTATGATCACGACCAGTACAACTGTTATAATTCCTTTTAATCTGCTATTCATTTTCTTTCTCCTGATCTGTTTTTACATTGTTGGTTACTTTTCAGTATAGCAAATTCTGTTTTATCATACAAGCAGTCTGTTTTCTTAGCTTATATCGTCATCTTCTTTGTTTTGCTGTTTCCTGCTTTGTCAATAAAACGCACATACAATTTTGCTTTTCTGTATTTCTTTGCATCATATCTGACACTGTTTGCAGTTTTCCATTTATATTTTTTTGCACTTTTTCCTCTTGGAACGATCTTATACTGAGTCTTCTTCTTTCCGCTTGTTCCATAGTTTGCCGAAAAAGTTACTTTTATCTTCTTTCCTGACTTTTTCTTCTTTAATTTAAGCTTTGTCGGTGCCTTAGTGTCAACGACGATCTGCGGAAGTTTTACCTCTTTCTCCCCAAGCATCGTATTGTATTTTATGTAGATTTTGGCAGCATTTCCATTCTTTAATGTAACAGATCTTCCATATCTGTAAGGAATCCTTGCACTGCTCTGCCCATTCTTCACAAGTTTATACTGAACACTATTGATTTTTGTAAAACTTCTGGCACTTGCATTGATCTTTACCGTTATCGTTTTATTACTGTAGACACTTTTTGCATCTTTTGTTCCTACATATACTGGAACCATTTTGTATTTTTTGTTCCTGATAATGTCAACTGACTGCAGAACCGGCGTAGAAACAGTCTTTCCTGAAGTTACGATCCTTCCATTTACACTTGGCTTATTCCCGCCTTTTTGTGTTTTAACATACAAACGGCTTCCATCAGAAGTGATAACAATCGTACCCCTGTTACTCGTCTCATAAACATCCATCTTTGAAAGATCCGTAAGAACATTCTTCATCGGAACATCCCCGATATTCTTATATCCATTACTAATGATCGCAATGTTGGCCTTGGTACGATCGATCAGCAGTTTATGATCAGATGTTCGTCCTGAAATCAGTTTGTCCGCTTCTTTTACATCCTGATAACCATGATGAGGTTCTTTTAAAACCTGCGCCTGAAGGTTATATCCTTTCTTGATGATCTTCTCAATCGTCTCTCTCTGTGCATCACCCGTCATCAAAAATGAATTCTTTCCATAGACAATTCTCGTAACGATAGAATATTTGTTTTCCTGTCTTATATTCAGATTTACCTGTCTTCCATATTTATAATCATTCTCCAACGGCCCATAAAATGTGATCTGTGCCTGTCCAAGATAAATCTTTGATCCTGCCTTTGGCGTAACATATTTTACATGCAGAGATTCATCTTCTTCATTATTTCTTTTTTCAATTTCGTTCTTTACACTTTTGTATGTATCTGAATCAAACTTTGTCCATTTTGCTGTTTCTGAAGTCTGTTTCTTGACACTATCACTGCTTCTTAGGTAAGTCAGTTCCAAAGAATTTCCATAAATCGTATTGATCGTGATCGTTTTATCCTTCAATATCTTGACTAGACCACCAATATGATCCTGATGTGGATGTGTAAGAATGACAAATTCTAAATGCTTTACGCCCATCTTTTTCAGATACTCATACGCTGGTGCATTTTTCTTGGCATATGTTTTATCTTTTGTGACATGATATTTACCTGCACCTGTATCGATCATTGCATATTTGGCACTGCTTCCTTCTCCATACTGCAGCAATGCCCCATCTGCACATCCTACATCAATAAAATGAATTTTAAAATTCTGTGCAGCTGATACTTTGCGGCTTGTTTTGTATTCCGGTGCCGATATTACCGTCATCAGTACAACCAGCAGACAGGCTGCAATCTGTTTCATCCTTTTCTTCATAATCTTCTCCCTTATCTTTATACTGCTTCTAATCTTCTGCAAAATTATTTTTACAATATTTATTATTTTCTCCTATCAAAAAGAGAAGCCTCAAAACGAGACTTCTCCTATTATAGCACATTTTTATTTACTTATCTAATCTTATCTAAGTGCCACATATCATCAACATATTCCTGAATTGTACGGTCAGATGAGAATTTACCGCATCCTGCAGTATTTGTCATTGCCATCTTTGCCCATTTCTTTGTATCCTGATATGTTTCTGTTACTTTCTTATGAGCTTCTGCGTAAGAGCGGAAGTCTTTTAAGATAAAGTACATATCTGCCTGGCTTCCTGTATCACCAAATAACAGACTCTGATACAGATCTTTGTAAAGTTCATGGTCACCATTTGCATATGTTCCATCAACTAACTGCTCTAACACTTCATGAATATCTTTGTCATTCTGATAGATATCGTATGGATGGTATCCACCATTGTTCTCATAGTTGATAACTTCTTCAGAACTTAATCCAAAGATAAATGCATTCTCAGCACCGACCTCATCAACAATCTCAACATTCGCTCCATCCATTGTTCCAAGTGTTGGTGCACCATTTAACATAAACTTCATGTTACCTGTTCCTGATGCTTCTTTGGATGCTGTGGAAATCTGTTCACTGACATCTGCTGCTGCAAAAATCCATTCAGCATTGGATACACGATAGTCCTCGATAAATACAACTTTGATCTTACCTTTGATTGATGCATCATTGTTTACTTTGTCAGCTACAGAGTTGATCAATTTGATCGTCTGTTTTGCACGACGATATCCAGCAGCCGCTTTTGCACCAAAAATAAATGTTGTTGGATAGAACTTCATATTTGGATTCTTCTTTAACTGATTGTACAGATACATTACATGTAAGATATTCATCAGCTGACGTTTATATTCATGAAGTCTCTTAACCTGTACATCGAAGATTGATGTAGGATCAACATCGACTCCATTATGTTCTTTAATATATTTTGCAAGACGTTTTTTGTTCTGCAGTTTGATCTCCATAAATTCTTTCTGAGCTTTTGGATCATCTACATATTTCTTAAGTCCTGACATTAAAGAAAGGTCTGTTGCCCATGTATCTGTTCCAAGTTTCTTTGTTACCCAGTCAGCAAGTAATGGGTTACCATGCATTAAGAAACGTCTCTGTGTGATACCGTTTGTCTTGTTATTGAACTTCTCAGGCATCATCTCATAGAAATCTTTTAATTCCTGATGTTTTAAGATCTCTGTATGAAGTTTCGCTACACCATTTACGGAATATCCAGCTGCGATCGCCATATGTGCCATACGCACCTGACCATCCCAAAGGATCGCCATCTTTCTGACTTTCTCCTCGTTACCTGGATACATCTCACGGATCTTGTTTACAAAACGACGATCGATCTCTTCTACGATCTGGTAAACTCTAGGCAGTAATTTGGAGAACAAGTCGATTGGCCATTTCTCTAATGCTTCTGCCATAATTGTATGGTTTGTGTATGCACAAGTCTTTGTTGTAACTTCCCATGCTTCATCCCATCCAAGACCTTCTTCATCCATTAAGATTCTCATCAGTTCGGCTACTGCTACTGTTGGATGAGTATCGTTCATCTGGATTGCCATCTTCTCATAAAGTTTTGTGATATCGTCATGGTTCTTCTTATATTTGACTACTGCTGCCTGTAAACTTGCAGATACGAAGAAGTACTGCTGTTTTAAACGAAGTTCTTTACCTTCATAGTGGTTATCGTTTGGATATAATACTTCTACGATACTCTTTGCAAGGTTCTTCTGTTCTACGGCTTTGTCATATTCACCTTTGTCAAAAGAATCTAACTGAAAATCAGTGATTGCTTCTGCATCCCAGATTCTTAATGTGTTAACGACATGATTTCCATATCCTACAACTGGATAGTCAAATGGAACTGCAAGAACTGACTGATAGTTTTCCTGGATAAAGTTTGTTCTTCCTGTTGCTTCGTCATATTCTGTACGGATGTCACCACCGAAACGTACTTCTTTGGCATACTCTGGACGTTTTAATTCAAATGGATTTCCATTCTTTAACCATTCGTCTGGTACTTCTACCTGATATCCGTCTTTAATCTTCTGTTTGAACATTCCATACTGATAACGGATTCCACATCCATATGCAGCGTATCCAAGTGTTGCAAGTGAGTCTAAGAAACATGCTGCTAAACGTCCCAGTCCACCATTACCAAGGGCTGGATCTGGTTCCTGGTCCTCTACCATATTAAGGTCTACACCTAATTCATCTAATGCTTCTTTCACTCCATCATACATGCTCATATTGATGAGGTTGTTTCCAAGTGCTCTTCCCATCAGGAATTCCATGGACATATAATATAAAATCTTTGGGTCTTTCTCTTCGTAAGTCTTCTGTGTATCCATCCAGTCCTCAATGATCCACTCTTTCAGAGCATATGAAACTGCCTGATAAATCTGCTGCTGGGATGCATTATCAAGCTCCACTCTGAAACGAGTCTTCAGATTGTTGAGTACTTCCTGTTTGAACAGTTTCTTGTCAAATCTTTCTGTTTTCATGATTGTCTCTTCCCCTTTCGTATTCCCAGTATACTATTGATTTTAGCATATAAACTGGAAATATGATACAAAAATTGCGGATATTAGTTGTATTTTTTTTCATAAAACACTGTTATTGATACAAACTTTCAGCTGCACACAGCCGTCCATATCCAATTTCATCGTTTGGATAGTCACGAAATCCATTCATCTGTCTGGCTCCCCTGTGGAAATAAGCCTTCATCCGTTCCCCATAAAGATAAGGATTATTTCCCCTTATGATGCCCCATTCCATCAAAAGAGCTGCTGATCCAGCCACGAACGGAGTTGCCATTGATGTTCCTGAAAGAACACTCTCCCCTCCTCCAACTGCCGCCGCCAAAATCCCGACTCCCGGTGCCACAAGATCCGGCTTATTTACACAAAATTTCTGGTCTCCTCTTCCTGAAAAATCTGCATACGTCTGATATCTGACATCATATGCCCCAACGGATATGACATTTCTTGCAGTCGATGGGATTGTTAAGGTAAATACTTTATCTGGCTCTAAAAATCTGGTTTCCTGATTACTTCCTGCAGATACCGGAAGCCACATCTGGTATTCTCCATTCCTTATATCTACAGGAGAAATCTGCAATTCCCACTGTCCACTTTCTATATATTCTCCTTCCATTGGTATAAAACTAAAATAAATTTCCTGCCGTACATTATATGGTGTCGGATAACCATTGTATACAAAAATCATCGTATTTCCATACATATACTGTGATTTTCCCTGTTGATCTGTAATTTCATGCCTTGTTCCAGATGGCGAAATCAAAACCATTTGGAACGTATCTACAAAGTCTTTCCATATCTGAAGATTCAAATTCTGTTCAAATGGTGCAATATCAAATAAAATGGTTTCTGTTTTTGCTGCTATCTTTCCCTGCTTATGCCGCCCACTATTTCCTTCATTCCCTGTTCCTATACAGATTGAACATTTCCACTGCCCCGTAATCTGCGAAACAAACGTCTCTAACAACGAATTTCCCCTGTGATCTCCGTAATTATGCCCATAACTGATATTAATGGCAACTGGTTTTGTAAGCTTTGATGACGTACTGATCACATATTGCAGTGCCGTCATCATCTGCGTTGTCCTTGGAAATCCTCTTTCTCTTGTATCACCTAATTTCACAACGATCAATTCTGCCTCTGGCGCAACCCCATTTCTCCCAGCACAGATTGATGCCACATGAGTTCCATGTCCTGAATTATCACGGCTTTCAAACATCCGCCGTCCATTTTCTGAATGAAGTACAGCATTTATTTCTTCCCTTGTATACACATTTCCATTCACAAACGGAGACGGCGGTGTTCCTGAAACTGTCTGATCCCACAGTTCATAAATCTTCGTATTCCCATCATCATCAATAAAATCCGGATGAAAAATATCAATTCCTGTATCAATCACGGCAACAAAAACACCCCTTCCAGTTAATGAAAGAGGTGGATTCTTTACCGAGAGCATGCAAGATGCCGCAATCGATGGCTGCCGGTTTAACAATAAATTTTTCGGTTTTTCTATAAAAATAACTTGCTCGTTTCTTGAAAATGTATCTAATTCATTTTCTTTGATATACGCGATCGCATAACCCATACTTAACGGTTCGATCACCGTTGTTTCTGACCGTTTGATCGTATCCAGTGTGCCACTATAGCGAAATATCACTTCCCACTGATTCGTTTCTTTATCGTATCCTGCATCCAGATCTTCGGATTTCTCTCGTTCTTCTTCGCTCAGATCTAAGGCAAGATTTAATTGATTTTCAAACTTTTCATCCTGTTCCATATGATATTTGCACACTTCCGTTTTTCTTATCTTATGCCAGATCTTATTGGATCATTCCATTGATAATTCATGTAAAATCGTTTTATATTTCTCAGCTTTGTTGTATTTCTTTTTTACAGTACTTCCACACAGAAGCACAAATACCATAAACAGACGAAGCTACCATGATCCCAGCTGCCACTGCCACTGCGATCAATACCGTTTTTTGGCCATACAGAGAAAACAGATGCCATTGTTTGGCAAGTACATAATTCATCGTATAGTAAAGATTTCCACCTGGCACTAGTGGAATGATCCCCGTGATCAAAAACACGGTAACGGGTGTCTTTAAAGTTCTTGCCATCGTTTCTGCATAGATCGTCGCAACTGCTGCCGCTGCCAGATTTGCCGCAAACACACTTGGCATCTCATTCCATACGATCAGATAAGCAATCCACGACACCATCCCCGAAATTCCAGCCATACAAAGTTTTTTCCCTCGAAGGTTATAAAGTACCGCAAACCCTAAACTTCCAACAAAGCTTGCTGCTACCTGTATCATTTCAGTTTTCATTTATAACACACCTCCTAAGAACACCAATGCCATAAAAGAACCTGCTGCAAGAAAGACTGCCAGTAATACCGATTCACAAACTCTTAAGATTCCTGACATCATATCTCCGCCGATCATATCCCGAAGTGCATTGACAAACGCAACTCCCGGAACTAACAGCATGATATTTCCAATGATGATCTTGCCATAATCCTCAGTCCATCCAATTTTTGCACTGATATACGCAAATGCAGCAACAAAAAAGGATAATAAAAAGTTTAATACCATCTCATTCGGTGCTAAAACCCTGATATATCTTGCAAGAATCGTAACAAGAGCCCCAGCAATCGTTGCTATGATTCCTTCTGTGATGCCGCCTCCATAAAATGATGTCCACGCAGCTGCAATAACCGCCGATGTAAAAACTTCCTCTGTAAAGACTACTACTTTTCCTTTCTTGATCTCAGCAATCTTTTGTTTTACCTCTTTTTCTTCCGGAAGTTCCCTGCACATATATCTTGATAACTGATTTAATTCATCCAGTTTGGTAAAATCTGTCTTATACGTTCTGATTCGTTTTGTCTGAGTCAGAGTCTCTCCATATTCGTCTTCGATCGTCGTTACAATACTTGATGTGATAGAAAATACATTTGCTTCCTTCGCTCCATACGCCTTACAGATTCTTGAAATCGTATCTTCCACTCTGGAAACACCTGCTCCTGATACTAACATGCATTCCCCAATCTCCATCGCGTATTTCAATACTTTTTTCATTTCCATAACATCATCTCCTGTTATCTAGTCTATCGAAATTGACTGTATTGTAACACAAAAGAAATCCCTGTGCTATGATTACACAAGGATTTCATCTAAAATTCAAATTTTCTTTACATTTCTTTTAAATTACAAGAAAATGAGCCATATTTTTTATTTTATTGTGATCTTGCATTTTGCAGTTTTACTTCCAGATTTCACAGTAATCACTGCAGTTCCTTTTTTCTTTGCTTTGATCACGCCTTTTGAAGTCACTGTTGCAACTTTTTTGTTGCTTGATCTGTAAGTTACTTTCTGAACACTTGTCAGTGGTGTAACTGCTGGCTTCAGTGTCAGAGTTTTTCCTTTTTTCAACGTGGCTTTCTTTGCAACACCTGTGATCTTTGTTGTTTTTACTGCATTTTTCTGAACTGTGATCGTGATGTTTTTCTTCAAACCACTCTTTAAGGTTACTGTGATCGTTGCTTTTCCTGTCTTTTTGCCGGCCGTGATCGTGCAAGTTCCATTCGATTTGCCAGAGACTTTAGCCACACTTGTCTTGGAAGATTTCCATGATGCCACAGAATCACCTTTTGCAAGACCAGAAACTTTGAAGACTTTTGTTTTCTGTTTTGTTTTTAATGGAAGCTTTGTGGCATTTACTTTCATTGTTGGTGAAAGTTTTTTGCCTGTTATTCTTGTTTCTTTTTTGCCACATTCAGAGCATGTACGTGTCTGCACTGCTGCTGAAAATACAGTTGCACCTTTCGTTGTTTTCCATGCAGAGAAACTATGTGATGCCGGGATAGCTTCGTCTTTTTTCTCTCCACATCTTTCACATACAAGATGTTTCACACCTGCTTTTGTACAAGTAGCTTTTTCTGTGCTTTCTACTTTCCAGTTATGTCCTTTTGCTGGTATTTCTTCTGAAGATTCCACATAACCACACAATTTACAGAAAGTTTTTTTCGTACCTGCTAATGTACAAGAATCTGGATAGGTATAGGTTCTCTCGATCATCTCATGTTTATGAGCTGGATTATATTCAAAATAAACAGATGCATTAAAGAACTTATTACTACTTAAATTTGCTTTACTCCAATCTTGTTTCGTACCTCTATAACAGATTCTTTCAATCGGTTTATAATCCGTAACAAATACATCCGGGAATTTATTGATGGACTTCGGCAAGATCATTGTTTTCAGATTTTCGCAGCCTGCGAATGCATAATCTCCCATTGTCTGAACGCCTTCTTCAATATCAAATTCTTTAAGACCTGTACAACTCGCAAAAGCGCTTTCACTAATCGTCGTAACGCTTCCTAGAATTTTCAGTGTTTTTATCCCTGTACATTTTGAAAAAGCATTTTTCCCAATTGTTTTAATATTATCTGGTATCTCAATATCCTTCAGTCCGCTGCACCCATAAAAAGCTCCCTCTGCAATCGTATCTCCTGTACTTGGTATTTTAATACTTTCAAGACTGCTGCAGTTTGCAAATGCAAACTCGTTGATACTGCTCACATCTGAAAAATCAAATTTGTTCAGCGATGTACAACCCCAGAAAGCATTTGCACCAATCGACTTCATTTTACTGCCAGGCAGATCTGCCTCAGTCAAAGCTGTACAGTCAAGGAAAGTATATTCTCCAAGCATGATCATTGTAGATTCTTTTACTTTGACACTTCGAAGTGATGTACATCCTTCAAAAGCATTTTTGTATGTCACAAAGTTTCCAGTAAATTCTGCATTTTCCAGACCTGTACAATCTTTAAATGCACACTGACCGAGCATAAGTACTTTTAGACCAGCACCATTCGTTGCTCCTTCAACCGTAATATTCTTAAGCTTCTTGCAACCCTCAAATGCACTGTTACCAATCTTTGAAAGATTTCCCTGTACAGTAACAGTTTTAAGTTCTGGATAATTCATAAAATTTCGTTCTCCAAGAGCCGTAATTCCATCTCCTATGATCACATCTGTGATATCTTCTTTGTAATAAAACCATGGTGACCAGTCTGGTGTGACACCTGTTCCATCAATTACCAGTTTTCCACTGTCATAAACAGTCCATGTAATATCCGTTCCATTCGTTTCATCAGAAATTGTGTCCCTATATACAACATTCCCATATTCCGAAGACTTCATGACTGCTTTTGCCGAAACTCCTTTTGCAGTTTTTCCACCACTCTCCTTTGTCACTTCCGTTTTGGTATCTGCATGCACCAATATACTTCCTCTTGGTACTGCGGACATGATCGTCACTGCAGACATTCCAATTGCTAACATCTGTTTCCATTTCATGCTTTTTTCCTCCTATTTTGATTTTATTATGAATATAGACGATATATCATGCATATATAAAATAACATCTATGCTACACTCCATCTCAACAGGAGGTAACAACATGATTTCATACAACCCATTCTGGGATACGATCCACCAGAAAGATATATCCACATATCAGTTAATATATGATCACGGCATTCTGCCGGATACGATCCAGCGTCTGCGAAGCGGTAAGACGATCACCACAAAAACGCTGAACACACTCTGTAGTGTACTTAATTGTCAGGTATCTGATATCCTGGAATTTGTTCCAGACATCCCATCAGATCATTCTTAATTTCGTTACGATCAGCAGACATCTGCTTTTTCTCTATTTTCTACACTGAAAAAAGCACTGTCTGTTTTTTATTCTTTTTATAGATGTTTTATCATCTATACAATTATAGATTTTATAACATCTATATATGACCGTCAATAATAAAAATTAATTCCATGTCTCCAAACCTCCTATCACTAATACTTATAAAAATCTTTGCTTTCTTTAATACATAGACAGGTGGTATATCAAAAAAGTTTTATTTTCTTTATATTTTTGTTCACATATTTCATATAAATGTTATAACATCCATATGAAATCATCAAAAAAACGGCTATAAACCCTGCATTCACTGAGTTTATAACCGTTTATAACTTACCAAATATTAATTAATTCATTAATCATCAATCTTATGTGTCCATGCAACCGCCAATGCACCTGCACCGATATGACATGCGACACTTAAAGATAATGGGTCCTGATGGAATTCCATACCTGGGAATTCTGCCATCAGTTCTTCTTTCCATTTAAGAGCTGCTTCTTCATCTTTTGTATATGCAGACTGAAGATAAGCATGCTTTGCAAAATCTCCATCTGGAAAACGTTCTTCTAATTCTTTTCTGACTGCCGCGATCATCTTTTTCTTTGCCTGTTTGACACCTCTTGTCTTGGCAAATGCGTCTAACTTCTCACCATGAATCTGAAGTACTGGCTTGATTCCAAGAACTGTACCGATCGCTGCTCCTGCTGATGTGACACGTCCACCTTTCTTAAGGTACTTTAATGTGTCTACCATAATATAGATTCCAGAATCTAATTTGTCAGCTTCCAAGATATCTTTGATCTCTTTCGCTGATTTTCCTTCTTCCGCTAATTTCAACGCATCTAAGACTGACTGTCTCTGTGTGACAGAAATTCTCTGGTTATCTACCACCTGAACTTTTCCATCATAATCATCCGCTAACATTACTGCGGTTGCACAGGAACTGCTTAATCCGCTGGACATTGCAATATGCACGATCTCATCGTGGTCTTCTAATAATTTCTCCCACAGATTTAACACATCTCCAGGTGCTGGCTGAGATGTTTTGATATCTGCATCTTCGCTTAACTTCTGATAAAATTCATCCTGTGTTAATGTAATATCTTCAAAATATAATTCTTCGTCAATATAAAATGGCATGGAAATCACTGAGATTCCAAGCTCTTTCCCTTCCTTCTGGGTAATTCCGCTGTTACTATCTGTTACGATCGCAATCTTGCTCATTTCTCTAATCCCTTTCTACTTTCCCGTTACCGTTATCTTACCAATTCCCTGTCACCTTAAGTTTTCAGGGAAACATCTTACTCTTATTAGTCTATCTGCTTTTTGCCTTTATCTCACATCATAACAGAGGTTTATAGGTATCGTCAAAGGTTTTTGCCTTATATTTGAAAAAAATACATCTTTATTTTGTGATTTCCTGTAAGAATCTTGCAATTGGAAATCCTACAACATTATAATAATCTCCCTCGATTTCTTTGATAAAGACCGCTGCTTTCCCCTGAATTCCGTATGATCCAGCTTTATCCATCGGCTCTCCCGTCTTAATATAACGCTCTGCCTCATCTTCGCTGATCTCATAAAATGTTACCTTTGTCTCTTCATAAAATGTTCTTGTCTGACCATCTTCAATCACACAGACTCCTGTATACACTTCATGTGTATGTCCGCTTAACATCATTAATGTTCTCTTGGCATCCGCTTCGTCTGCCGGTTTCCCAAGAATCTGTCCCTGGTAAGCTACAACTGTATCAGCCCCGATGACCATGCTCTGTTTGTCTGACTGTTCATAAATATCTTTTGCTTTGATCGATGCCAGTTCCATAACAACTTCATGCGGTGCTGTTTTTGTCGTGATCTCCTCGGCATCACTTGGCATAATATCAAAATCTAAATCTGCAAGTTCTAAGATTTCTTTTCTTCTTGGTGAACCAGAAGCTAATATCATATGTTTCATTTTTATTTATCCTTTCTGGCGCCCAGTCTATCTTATTCTTTATTCAATCTGTTTCGTTCAAATGAAAAACTTAAAGTGACAAGGCGCAATAAAAAACAGCTTTTCATACGCTTTCGCATACAAAAAGCTGTTTCATAATTCTTAATTAGTCTTCAATCTTTTCTTCTAATTTCAGATTGATTCTTCCCATCTTGTCGATTTCTAATACTTTGACAGCTACTTTGTCTCCGATATTAACGACATCTTCTACTTTCTCTACTCTCTCGTTTGAAAGTTTAGAAATATGGATCATTCCATCTTTGTTTGGAGAAAGCTGTACGAATGCACCGAAGTTCATGATTCTTACAACTTCACCTTCGTAGATATCTCCGACATTCAATGGTTCTACGATAGATTTGATGATGCTGATCGCTTTGTCGATCATTGCCTGATCTTCACTTAAGATATCGATACGTCCGCTTTCGTCAATATCAATCTTAACACCAGTCTCATCAATGATTCCATTGATTGTTTTACCCTGTTTACCGATAACTTCTGAAATCTTTTCAGGATCGATCGTATACTGGGAGATCTTTGGAGCAAATTCTCCAACGTGGTCTCTTGCAGCTGGGATCACTGGGTTCATTACATCGTGAAGGATGTGTGTTCTTGCTTCTTTTGTTCTTGCGATTGCTTCACGGATGATCTGTTCTGTTAATCCGTGAATCTTGATGTCCATCTGGATTGCTGTGATACCTTTATCTGTACCAGCTACTTTAAAGTCCATATCTCCGAAGAAGTCTTCTAATCCCTGAATATCTGTTAAGATGATGTAATCGTCATCTCCTTCTCCTGTGACAAGTCCTACAGAGATACCTGCAACTGGAGCTTTCACTGGAACACCTGCTGCCATTAATGACAGAGATGAAGCACAGATACTTCCCTGAGATGTAGATCCGTTAGATTCCATGATCTCAGATACTGTACGGATTGCATATGGGAATTCTTCTTCACTTGGTAATACTGGAACTAAGGCACGTTCTGCTAATGCACCATGTCCGATCTCACGACGTCCTGGTCCTCTGCTTGGTCTTGTCTCTCCTACAGAGTAAGAAGGGAAGTTATAGTGATGCATATAACGTTTTGTTGTCTCTGTTACATCGATTCCATCAAGACGCTGTGCTTCAGATAATGATCCAAGTGTTGTCACTGTCATAACCTGAGTCTGTCCTCTCTGGAATAATGCAGATCCATGTACTCTTGGCAGGCAGTCAACTTCTGCATGAAGTGGACGGATCTGTTTGATATCACGACCGTCTGGACGTTTGTGGTCTTTTAAGATCATCTTACGGACAGTCTTCTTCTGGAATGCGTAAACAGCTTCACCAATCTGTGCTAACCATTCTTCATTCTCAGCATATCTTTCTTCTAATTTCTCTTCGATCGCACGAATATTTGCTTCTCTTGTCTGTTTATCATCTGTAAATACAGCTTCTTCCATTGCTTCTGGAGTAATGAAAGCTACCATATCATCATACATCTCTGGATCTACAATGTGATGCTCATAATCATGTTTTTCTTTTCCACATTCAGCAACGATTGTGTCGATGAATTTGATGATCTCCTGGTTTACTTCGTGAGCTTTGAAGATTGCTTCTAACATCACATCTTCAGGTACTTCATTAGCACCAGCTTCGATCATGATAACTTTCTCTCTTGTAGATGCAACTGTTAATGCAAGATCAGAAACTTCTTTCTGTGCAGAAGTTGGGTTGATCACGAATTCTCCATCGATCAGTCCTACCATTGTAGATGCTGTAGGTCCGTCAAATGGGATATCAGAGATTGCTGTTACGATTGCAGAACCAAGCATAGCTGTAAGCTCTGGGCTGCAGTCTGGATCTACAGACATAACTAAGTTGTTTAATGCAACGTCATTTCTGTAATCTTTTGGAAACAGTGGTCTCATTGGACGGTCGATTACACGGTCTGTTAAGATTGCATTCTCAGAAGGTTTTCCTTCTCTCTTTAAGTATCCACCTGGAATCTTACCTACTGCGTATAATTTCTCTTCATATTCTACACTTAATGGAAAGAAATCAATTCCATCTCTTGGTTTTTCAGATGCTGTTGCTGTAGATAATACAACAGTATCACCGTAGTGCATAAATGCTGCACCGTTTGCCTGTGCTGCAACACGTCCAACTTCAACCATCAGTGTACGTCCTGCAAGTTCCATGCTAAACTGTTTTGTCATAGTTCGTCTCCTTTATATTCTTTTGTCTTAAGGCGCCGAAACAACTGAAAAACCGACTACTTTGCTGCTTCTCTTCATGGTTTCTTCCACTGATTGGCTGTAATAAGCTTTTCAGCAGTCTCGGAAAACGCCTCAGTAACTTAGTTAGTATATCACGGTTTCCTAAAAAAAACCAGACGCAATTTATCAAAAATCTTCCATACCATATAACCAAGTGCAGCTCCAGCTGTATTAGTCATCACATCATCGATCTGTGCATATCCTCTTCCAGTCATATGCTGCATCACTTCAAGTGTACAACTGATCAGACACGCACTTCCTACACACATCCAGATTTTTCGAATTCTCTTAAATGCAATCGGCAGCAATACACCATATGGGATAAACATAATGATATTTTCCACAAAATACGCATGAGCGATCATTGAATTTCCCCACGTTTCAAATAATTTTAAACTTACATCCGTTCTCGTTCCCGGCTCTCTTGAGAAAAATCCTACATTAACAAATACGATGGCGTAGATTAAGATTAATGTCCAGATATATTTTTTCCTGTGAAACTCCTTTCCCTGTGGAAATAACATGTCAAACATCTTTAACAGCATTAAAAATACCATTCCGATACTGCATGCAACGATCAGATATCTTAATGGCTGCATCATGTCTTGTTTTATAAAAAATGAAAGATATTTTATTAAAAAAGGATCTAATCGCTTATCTTATCCACGAAATTGAGAGAGTAAAAAAGACTACTCCACAAGAATGTGAATTACACAATTATTCTTTTGTGCAAGGACACAAAGAGGGTCAACTCAAGGCTTTATATGATGTTTTGAACTATGTAAACGGAATTAATACCAAATACTCTGCGAAACATTCTCGGCTACGGTAAATTTGACTGACGTGGGGCGGAGAAACTAAGTTACCTTAAAAAAACTTTCTCCGCCCCACGGCGGTCAAAAAGGGGCGGTGGTCGGGGAAAGCGAAACACAAGCGGAGGACTGCCGAACAGCCACGATTATCCCCGACAAACTTTCGGAGCGCGGTGGCTGGAGGTGGCAGACCTCCGCGGAAAGCGACCGCCACTCCTCAAGCGGTGGCAGATACACCACAAACGGGCGGGCAGAAACAGCCTAAAAAGCAAGCAAAATAAAGGTATATTTATTTCTTGACTTGTGCTTGGTTTTCAAGCAATATTGCGCCGAAAACCAAGTAAAATAAATATCCCTTTATTTCCTGCAGGGCAGGCTTCGTGGTTGCTTTTTGGGCGGACGGCTCGAATCAACTCCACTAAGAAACTATGCTTTCGGCACAGGGCAAGCCTTCGACAAAGCAAGACTTCCCCTAAGCGCTACACAAGCGACAGTGCGGAGCAGACGAGCGCGTCAGTGCGAGGTTGCACCGCGCCGAGCGGAAAGCGGAGCGACGTGCAGACAGAGCCGCGCGCTGTGCGGCTCGCCTGCGCGAGCGGAGCGAAACTCTTAACCTATTCTCTCTGTTTTATGTCCCCTTTTTGGGACTGTGATATAATTTGCTTGAGGTGATTTTATGAAAAAAAAGTTAAATGATTGGGTTTATGAGTGGCTTGAAACCTACAAAAAAGTTATGGTCAAACCGTCTACATACGACAGTTACTTACAATATGCAACTCATATAACGTGCAACAAGTCTTTGAAAAAATTAAGTAATTCAGACATTCAGAAGTTAATTAATAATATGGTTGTTGACGGTTTGAAGTTGTCTACTATCAAGCATATGCTTACACTTGTTCGGCAGAGTTTAAAAAAGGCTCGTTCTTTGGGGTTAGTAAAAAATTTGTCTATGCTTGAGGACTTAGAGCTTCCCAAAAAACAGCCGAAAAAAATAACTCCCCTACTCCCTGATGAACTAAATCTTATAATTAAAAATTCTTATCGGACATTTTACGGTGATTTTTATAAGACTTTAATTTATACAGGTTGCCGTGTGGGTGAGTTAATCGCTTTACGGTGGTCTGACGTTGATTTCTTCAATGGGGTTTTACATATTGAGCATACGGACTATTTAGGCGATTTGCAGTCCGTTAAAACCGCTCACGGTTGCCGACAAATACCGCTTTATGGTGAGTTGCTCTCTATTCTTTCACACAGGCGGTACAATGCAAAGACTTCCGACAGAGTTTTTACAAACACTTTAGGCCGACCTATTGTCTATCGCACTTTGCTTGACAACTGGCACTGGTTTTGCTCCTCGATCGGAATTTATGAACCGCTCGGCTTTCACGTTCTGCGCCACACTTTCGCTCACACTGCTTTGCGCTCTGGTATTCCTATCAAGGTTGTTTCTGCTTGGCTCGGCCATTCTGACGTTAAAATAACTCTCAACATTTACGACAGTGTCGACCACACCGACTTTATCAAGGCAACAAAACAGCTTGAGCAATCCTTTGCATAAAAAAAACACACTTCGGTGTGCTTTTTTTATTCAGTAGTTTTGATAGTGGACTTGCTGAATTTCAGACCTTTTACACGTGTTAAACGCAACGTTTGCCATACGTCTATTATATCACTTACTACCGTTATAGTCAATGCTCTTTCATATACGGAAAGTTTGTGACGTGCTTATCTCTTACAGCCTCGCGCCAACTGCATTTAATATTTCCGTAATTTGATATGTGTATAAGCCCTATATCAAGATAATATCTTGTTAGCTTATACATTGTCTTATAGCTTGGTACTCTCGCGCCTGTTTCGTACTCTGAAAGGCGCGGACGTGGTATTCCTGTTGCCTCTGATACTGATTTCTGTGTAAAGCCTCTGTGCTTTGTTCTTGCCAGTCTTAAAGCCTCTGAAAATTCCGTTGGCTTTGCGATCCATTTCTTTCGTTTTCTGATTTTTCCCATAAAAAAATTACCTCCACAAGAAAAATAATATTACAAATGTGTAACATCACTTGACAAATCACGTCAAAAAGTGTAACATTTTTCTTATATCGGTAACATTCCGATATTCTTCTATTTAGTTTTTGTGTTCTTTATGTTTTCGCTGATATAAATTATACACGAAAACTATTAAAAAATCAACAATTTAATAGTTTTTTTTGTGCGCCTTTTTTTATCAAAAAAAGGTGGGTGTGGGCGAGCCGATGCTATAAAGTCGCTTCGGTAACTTGCGTTAGCCTATGGGACAAGGTTGCAAAGCCGTCAAGAGCAATACAGTATGTACTCTTTAAAATCTATCTGGGTTGGTTGTGTTCTCTGTGTACGCCTATTTTGTTGGGAGAACAGACAGACCGACAGCGCCAACTGTCGGCCCTTTAGGCTGTCCCCTGTGTTCGTGATATTAAAACGCCTCGCAAGCTTTTTTATCACCTGTGCTATACTCCGATATACGGAATGCCGTAAGACATAGCTTGTACCGTTTCTGCGGTACTTCTATGCCCTCTCGGCTACCTCCTCTGCCGGAAGCCGTATATATGGGGTTTGGTGCCGATGACCGGGGTCGAACCGGTACGGGAATTTCTTCCCACGGGATTTTAAGTCCCGGGCGTCTGCCAGTTCCGCCACATCGGCATACTTGTCAACAACATATGAAATTATACCATACTTTTTGACATTAGTCAAGACTTTTGTACGAAAAAAGATTAAAAAAGCAAGTCTGTTTTTATAACAGACTTGCTTGATTTGTCATTTTATTTAGCCTCTGTTGTAGGTTTCGCCTCTGTTGTAGGTTCCGGCGTATCCTTTGGCTGAATAACCATTTTATCAATCTTATCTTGGTTTACCTCTACCTTGATACCCAATTCTTCAGCTTTCTTTTCAAGAGCCTCTTCTTGTTTCTTTGAAGTAACTGCCGACTGAACTGCTGATTTATTGTTTTCCAAATACTCACCGAACTTTGAATCCGATTCGTCTATCGGTAATCTTTTTATGATGTGATAACCGTAGTCTGATTTACACATTGTAATTTCGCCCGGCTCGATTGACTTTGTCGCATCTTCAAATTCAGAAACCATTTCACCGTCTGTAAAGAAGTATCCGTCTTGATTTGATTCCATGCCCGGGTCTTCATTGTATTCCTTTATAAGTGCATCGAAATCTTCACCGTTCTTTGCTCTTTCAAGAATTTCGTTTGCTTTCTTTTCAGCCTCTGCAAGCTTGTCTTCATCAAGATCTGCACCTGTCGTCATATCCTTTGTTGAAATAAGAATATGCTTTGCTCTTAAATAATTATCTACGAAATACTGCTTAACTTCATCATCTGTCGGTTCTGCAACGTCAAGCTGATCCATTATCTTCTGTGAATATGTTGATGCCGAAATAATTGTTTTCATTATATCATCATCAACACCGTACTTTTTAAGCAACTTATCGCCGGCTTTTTTACCGCCCTGTTGAGCCTTAAAATTTGAAATAGTGCTTTTAACTTGTTTAGCCTCATCGTCGGTTAGAGTTATATCCATTGCCTTTGCAACTTCTTTTAGAAGATATTCTTGCTTTAGATTATCAACTGCGGCGTCTACGTCCTCTGTACCCATTCCGTAATTTGCGAAGAAATTAACCGCACCTTCCGTAATATTAGTATCGCCTATTTTCATAACAGTTTGACCGTTTCCCGAACAACCTGCAAGCAGCATTGCACCAATCAATGATACACTTGCTATTTTTCCAAATCTGCCAAAATTCATAATTATATTCCATAGCCTTTCTGCCCACAATTATTATATTCTAACGCTTATCAGCGGGCAGATAAGTCGTTATACTCGTTATATGTTTAACACATACAACACATATTAGTATATTCCTTATTGACGTTTATGTCAATAGATTTAAAAAATTGTTTACAAAAAGGCTATAATTTTCTACCAAAAAAGACCATAATTTACTTATGATCTTTTCATGTATCATTCAATTTTATGAAAGCATTAATACAACTTCAAGCACAATCACAATCGCACTTAAAATGCTAAGCACTGTTACACCGAGAACGCATTTCTTTTTAAGTTTTACAAAACTCGATTCAAGTTCTGAAATTGTATTTTTTGTATTAAGTTGTGTATTCTTCAAATCGAACACACTGTCATTAAGTTTTGAAATCGAATTAAATGCTTGTTTAACTTCCGAAACACTTTTCGCTATTTCATCAACCGAATTTTTGATCTCGGAATAATTATCCTTATGTTCTTTCATTCTTTCGTTATCTTGAACATCAATAATATTCAATTTTTCTGAAATATCTTTAATCTTCGATTTCAAGCCGTCAATATCCTCTGACACATTTTGAATTTTGCTTTCAACATCATCAAATCTGTCTGACATTTCAGATACAGAAACAACGCTTTCGCGAATGTTATCAAGCTTATTGTCAATCTTTTCAACCGAATTTTTAACGGTATTCTTAACTTTTTCCTTTATACCGCTTTCGTCAACGGCATTTTTAATATCTTCCTTAATATCCTCTGCCGTTTTTACAACCTTTTCAAAAGAATTATCTTTCTTTTTTTCTTCTTTTTCGTTTTCAGCCTCAGTTGTATTTTCGGCTTCTTTTTTAGCTTTAAATTCATCAACCTTGCTTACAACCGTGTCTTTAAACTTTCTTGCGCCGTTTTCAATGTCACCGGCTTTTTTCTTGAATTTATCAATAACACTTTGAATATTAATCGTTTCGTTCAAATTAATTCTTTGAGTGTTTTCAACTGGTTCTGCGTCGGCATCATTATCTGTTTTTACATCGACATTTTTCAAAAATTCTTCATATTCCTCGTCAGTGCCTGTGTAAAAAGCGTCCTGACCGTCATATGATTCTATGTTCATTCCCTTTTTATCCATCTTGTCACCCTTATTTCCGTGAAATTTCTTAGCTATATCTCTGCCCTTTTCATAGGCATAATCAAAAAACTTATCAAATCTACCGGACATATAATTAATCCTCTTCTGTTTCAGGTTTTTTAGCGTTTATTATAACAACTTCATCATCGTCATAACTGTCTGTATCGTCTGAATTTACGTTGTAAATTCTTTCACCGCACTTTGAGCAGTACACATCATCAGAATGATTATACGCACCGCATTTCGGACACTTTACGTTTTCTTTAAGCTGATAAAGCTGTTCTTTAAGCTCGTTAACTTCCTCCGTCATAGCGTCGATTTTAGCGAACTTTTCTTCCATATCGTCAATCACTTCGCCTGTTGATTTATAATTTTCATATACAGACTTACCGATTTCAGTATAGATGTCCTTAATTTTGCTTTTCGTTTCGCTAATTGAAAACTTTAATTTTGTTTGGTTTACTATGTTGTTTGTTTTCTCAATGACTGTTTTTGTCACCTGCACCGCGCTGTCCTTAGCTTTGTTTGCGTGTTCCTTTATTTTATCAAATACTTCTTCCATTTTAAAATCGCTCCTTCCTAATTTATTATATGCCGATTAAATTAATTATTTATATTATAACATAAAATGAGTGCTTTTATATGACATTTTCATTATTTTTTCGTTTCACAACAAATTCTGACATTACGTTATTTTGAGTAAAAAGGAAAAGGGGCTACCTTTCGGTAACCCCCGTTGATTGATTATGGAATACAGAACTTTATATTCCGCAATCAATTATATACCTATTTCCGATAAATTTCAACAATTAGTTTACACCTTTATAAGCGTCTATCATAATCTGTTCAATTTCCTTAACAAGCGGCAACTTCGGATTTGCAGTTGTACACTGATCCTCAAAAGCCTTGTTTGCAATGTCAGGAACGTTTCTCATATAAGTTTCTTCATCAATTCCGCATTCAGAGAATGACAACGGCTCATTAACTTCTTTCATAAGGTCTATAACCGCATTTATAAGGCTCTGTACGCCCTCCTCTGTTGTTTTTGCAGGAAGTCCCAAGAATGCTGCGATTTCAGCATACTTTTCATCTGCGATGAACTTCTTATACTTAGGGAATGACACAAACTTTGAAGGTGTTGACGCATTATACTTAATTACGTGCGGCAACAATACTGCATTTGCTCTGCCGTGAGGAACGTGATACTCACCGCCGATTTTATGAGCGATTGAGTGATTTAGTCCCAAGAATGCGTTTGTAAATGCCATACCTGCCATACAACTTGCATTGTGCATTTTTTCTCTTGCCTCTGCGTCCTCAGCACCGTTCTTGTATGCTCTCGGAAGATACTTGAATACAAGCTGAATAGCTTTCATTGCAAGACCGTCTGTGTAATCCGACGCCATTACAGATACATATGCCTCAAGTGCGTGTGTAAGCACGTCAAGACCTGTGTCGGCAGTTGCTGATTTCGGAAGTGACATTACAAACTGCGGGTCGATAATCGCAATATTCGGTGTTAGTTCGTAGTCTGCAAGAGGATACTTCATATTATTCTTCTTATCCGAAATAACCGCAAAACTTGTTACTTCACTACCTGTACCGGAAGTTGTCGGAATAGCTACAAGTTGTGCCTTATTACCCATCTTAGGGAACTTAAACGCACGTTTTCTTATATCAAGGAAACGAAGTCTCAGTGAATTAAAGTCTACATCAGGGTGTTCATAGAACAGCCACATACCCTTTGCGGCGTCCATTGCACTGCCTCCGCCAAGTGCGATAATTACGTCAGGCTTAAATTCGTCCATCATCTGTGCACCGCGTTTAACTGTTTCAATTGACGGGTCAGGCTCTACATCTGAGAAAATTTCACAATGAACGTGCTCCGTTCTCTTTCTTAGGTAATACAAAATCTTATCCACATAACCAAGAGAAACCATCCCCGGGTCTGTTACGATAAATGTACGAGTGATATTCGGCATTTTTTCAAGGTACTGAATTGAATTATGCTCAAAATAAATCTTATCCGGAACTTTAAACCACTGCATATTTACTCTCCTCTTAGCCACTCTCTTCTGATTTATAAGGTTCACCGTTGTAACGTTACCGCTGACACTGTTACCGCCGTAGCTACCGCAACCAAGTGTAAGTGACGGCATATTTGTATTATAAATGTCACCGATTGCACCGTGTGATGACGGTGAATTTACGATAAGACGGCTTGCTTTCATTGTTGCAGCATACTTTTGAATTACATCTTCATCATTTGCGTGAATAACAGCCGAGTGTCCCATACCGTGGAACATAACCATTTCTTCTGCTCTGTCGATTCCTTCTTCTGTTGAATCAACGATAAAGTATGCAAGTACCGGACTCAACTTTTCTCTTGAAAGCGGATATTCAGGACCTACGCCGTCAAGTTTTGCAAGAAGAATTTTCGTACCCTCAGGAACTTTCACTCCCGCTTGCTCTGCAATCCATGTTGCAGGCTTACCTACAATTACAGGGTTTACAGCACCCTTTTCACTGTCGATGCAGTAATCGCTAAGCTTTTTAATTTCGTCAGGCTTTGCAAAGTAGCAGCCGTATTTCTTCATAAGTTTTTCAAATTTCGGTGCGATTGCCTTATCTACGATTGCGGCTTGTTCAGACGCACAAATCATACCGTTGTCGAATGTTTTTGAAAGGATAAGGTCGTTAACCGCTTGTTCAAGGTCAGCACTCTTATGAATGTAGCAAGGTACGTTACCCGGACCGACGCCAAGTGCAGGCTTACCTGTTGAGTATGCCGCCTTAACCATTCCGCTGCCGCCTGTTGCAAGAACTGTTGCAACACCCGGATGATTCATCAGTGCGTTTGTTGCCTCGATTGATGGGTATTCAATCCACTGTATACAGTTTTCAGGTGCACCTGCCGCAACTGCCGCGTCAAGAACTATCTTGGCAGCCGCCGCACTGCATTTTTGAGCACCCGGGTGAAAACCGAAAATAATAGGGTTTCTTGACTTAACGGAAATCAAAGCCTTAAACATTGTTGTTGATGTAGGGTTTGTAACAGGTGTAACACCACATACAACGCCTACAGGCTCTGCTATGATTTCGTAATCTTCAAGGTCGTTTTCAGCAATAACACCGACTGTTTTTTCATTCTTGATTGAATGATAAACATATTCTGTTGCAAACATATTCTTTGTTATTTTGTCCTCATACACGCCTCTGCCTGTTTCCTCAACAGCCATCTTTGCAAGCTCCATATGCTTGTCAAGACCTGCAAGAGTCATTGCCTTTACGATTGCGTCAATCTGTTCTTGATTAAGTGCCATAAATTCGTCCAAAGCCTTTTGTGCTTTTGCAACGTAGCCGTCAATCATTTCATTTACGTTAATCTCTGCCATAATAATTCCATAGCCTTTCTGCCTACGGGTTGTTAGTTTTTCTTTACATCTTATTGTAGGCTGATAAGATGTTTTTACAGAAGACTCTGTTTTGACATAGTATGAAATCTTCCGAATTTTTATTATTGACTTTGTTTATTTAGATTGATAAATTTTTATCGTTATTTATTTATCAATCTTTACAACACTATTATACGAGATTGTTAAACTTTTGTCAATAGTTTTTTTGATATTTTTATTCTTTGTAAGTTTTTCATATATAATTCATTACTTTCTTGTTTAAAACAAATAAAAAAGTATTGCATTTTCAGCAATACTTTTTATATACATTCTTTTATATACATTCTTTTATATACATTCTTTTATATACTTTCCAATCTGTTTATCGACTCGATATCTCCTACAAGCACGACAATATCGGTATCTTTAAATTTGTATTCGGGTTCAGGTGAAATATTCACCTTACCGCCGTTATTACTCTTTATCGCAACAATATTTACGTTATATTTTTTACGAACAGACAATTCCATAATGCTCTTGCCTATCCATGTGTTCGGTACAACAGCGTCCACAATACTGTATTCGTCCGACAATTCGATTATATCAAACAATCTGTCCGAAACAAGTTCTATTGCGGCTTTAATGCCTGCCTCCTGTTCGGGAATTATAACATTATCCGCACCGACTTTTTTCAGTACGGTTTTGTGCATATTATCCTTTGCTTTACAGACAACCTGCTTAACTCCCATATCTTTTAGTGCAAGAGTTGTAAGTACGCTGTCCGTTATATCGTCACCGCCGATACACACGATTGCACAATCCGAGTTTTTCACTCCAAGTTGTTTTAACAAGCTTTCGTCTTTTGCGTCGGTACAAGCCGCTCTTGTTACCAAATTTGCAATAGCGTTTATTTTATCCATATTTTTGTCTATCGCAAGCACTTCATAACCCATATTAAAAAGTTGCATTGCAACAGATGTTCCGAACCTGCCCAATCCTATTACTGTAAAAGTTTTCATAACAAATCCCTAGCCTTTCTGCTATCCGACAATGAAACTACATTCCGGATACCTTATATCATTAGTTTTTCTGATGCGAGTCATAAACACAACGCTTATCGTCATAATGCCCACTCTGCCGAAGAACATATACACTATAAGCAAAATCTTTGTAAATGTGGACGCGCTCCCCGATACACCGACCGAAAGACCGACCGTACTGTATGCCGACGCAGCTTCGTATATCGAATTTATCAAATCTTGATTATCAATATAACTTATAAGCACCGAACCGCCCACAACAAGCATAAGCCACAATACAAGCAATGCCATTGCGTGAAGAATAGTCGTGTGTGCAACTCTTCTGCCGTGAATAACAACATCAGATTTGCCACGCAATACGGAAATCAAAGTCATTATTACAAGTACAGCCGTTCCGAGCTTTACGCCGCCCGCAGTCGAGCCTGAAGCGCCGCCTATCATCATAAGCACCGTTCCCCAAGCCTTTGACAAGTCGGTTAAATTATTCTGTATAAGTGCGTCAAATCCGGCCGTTCTTGTTGTGACCGACTGAAAGAATGACGCCAATATTTTCTGACCGACACTTTCAGCACCGATTGTATTTATGTTGCCGTATTCAAGAATGAAATACACAAATGTACCCACGACAATAAAAAATATCTGTGCCAAAATTATTACTTTTGAATACACGTTAAGTCGTTTCCACGATTTTTTTGCGATAATATCCTCCCACACAATAAAACCCAATCCGCCTATGGCAACAAGTATCGCAAGCGTACAAAGTACAAGCGGATCGTGTCTGTATGAAAGCATACTTTTTCCGTCACCGATTATATCAAATCCCGCATTGCAAAATGCCGATACGGAATGAAATATACTAAACCACATTCCTTTAAAAAATCCGTATTTCGGTACAAAGCGTATTGAAAGCACTATCGCGCCCGACAATTCTATAATTCCCGTTATATACAAAACGTGCTTTGCAAGTTTGACTATTCCCTCAAGGCTTTCCGTACCCATTGTCTGAGCTATAAGCATTCTGTTTCTAAGTCCGATTTGTCGGTTTGAAATTATAAACACAATACAAAGTATCGTCATAAATCCCAAACCGCCGAGCTGAATTAAAAACAGTATCACCGCTTGTCCGAACAAGCTGAAATATGCACCGACATTTATAAGCGTAAGTCCTGTTACGCAAGTTGCGGACGTTGTTGTAAACAGTGCCGACAAAAACGGTGTCACAACTCTTTCTTTTGACGAAATCGGCAACATTAAAAGTAATGCTCCGACAAGGATAATCAACGCAAATCCAAACGAAATACACCTTGCCGTATTTATTCTTTTGTGAAATAAATTTTTTCTGATAATATTCATATTTATTTGCTTCCTCCAAAAAATACTCAAAAATCACATCTTCCGATGTGATTTTCGGAGCTGTCGTCAGGCTCTTTAAGTTCGTTTCCACGCATACGGTGAAAACAATATAAGTATCGGATAAAATTCAAGTCTGCCTACAAGCATACCTATTGACATCACTATTTTTGACAATGCCGAGAAATCGGCAAAACTTCCTGTCGGACCTACCAATCCCAATCCCGGACCAATGTTGTTCATAGTCGCAATTACGGCAGTAACCGTTGTTGTAAAGTCCTTATTATCAAAGCTGATAAGAAGAATTGACACAGCCGCAAACAACATATATACAACGAAATATCCCAACACACCGTTTACGATATTATTTTCAACCGTTTTGCCGTCAACCTTAACCGAAAATATACTTCGCGGACTTACCGCTTTTTTTATTGAGTGAGTGGCTGTTTTCATAAGTATAATAAATCTTGTAACTTTCATACCGCCGCTTGTTGAGCCTGCACACGCGCCGACTACCATCAATAATACAAGTATAATCTGTGAAAGCATAGGCCAACGCACAAAGTCGGCAGTTGAATATCCCGTCGTTGTCATAATTGACGACACTTGGAAGAATGAATATCTGAACGCTCTGCCAAATCCGTGATACATAGGCATAATATTAAGTGCAATAATTACCGTTGCACCTATCATCATTCCTATATACCACTTAACTTCGTCATTATTCTTTATCTGCGAGAATTTTCTTGCAATTATCAAGAAATACACGTTAAAATTCAATCCGAACAACATCATAAATATACCGATAACATAATCGATATATGCACTGTTATAATACGCAACGGAACTATTCTTTATTCCGAAACCGCCTGTACCGGCTGTGCCGAACGTATGGAGCAAGCTGTCAAATACAGGCATACCGCCGAACAGCAAAAGCACAAATTCAATGACCGTAAGCGCTATATATATTCCGTAAAGTATTCTAAGTGAAAACTGCCATCTGCTTGCAAGTTTGCCTACAACAGGTCCCGGCATTTCCGCTCTCATCATATGAGTTGTTCTTGTATCCTTTGACGAAAAAATCGCCATTGCAAACGCAAGTACACCCATACCGCCGAGCCAATGAGTAAAACTTCGCCAAAAAAGCAAGCTCTTGTCAAGTGCCTCGACATTTGTAAGTATAGATGAACCGGTTGTTGTAAAACCTGACACCGTTTCAAAAAAACTGTCCACAAAACTCGGTATCTGACCGCTGATATAAAACGGCAGACAACCGATTATTGATATTACAATCCAACCTATCGCAACGATAAACATTCCGTCACGTCCGTAAAGGCTTTTATTTTTAGGTGCTTTTGCAGATACACAAAGTCCGATTAATACGGATATTACTATCGGTATTACATACGCCAAAGCTATTGACTCACCGTAAAGCAAAGACAATCCCAAAGGTGCAAGCATTGTTGCCGCAACGGCTACAAGTATTCGTCCTACGGAATATGCTATCATCCTATAATTTATATCTTTTCCTTTCGTAACCGCTATGCAAGTATATCGCCGAGTGTGGTAATATGATATGTTGTCACAATCACAACCGTATCACCGACTTCAAGTTTACTTTCACCGTCCGGCAGCATAATCTTGTTATTTCTGAGAATTGCCGCAATCAAAACATTACGTTTCATCTTAATCTGTGAAAGTGATTTTGAAGTAAGCTTGGATTCTCTTGTAACTCTGAATTCCATAGCTTCAGCTTTATTGTTTACTATTCGGTAAAGAGTTCTCATTTCCGTATCCTTTGCCGATTTCATAGCTCTTGCATAACCGATTATAATATTCGCGGTTATGTTTTTAGGCGTAACGATACTGTACACGCCTGTGTTTTCCATAAGCTCCGCAAACGAAAGACGGTTTACCTTTGTTACAATCTTATCGACAAATCTTGACTGCGAATACATTGATATAATCATATTTTCTTCGTCAATACCCGTCAGTGCAACAAGCGAATCAACTCTGTCAATGCCCTCTTGCGCAAGAACGTGCTTATCTGTTCCGTCGGCACACACAATATCCGCTTTCGGCAAATGCTCGGTTAATTCCTTACATCTGTTCATATTGTGTTCTATAATTTTAACCCTTATGCCGCTTTCAAGAAGCTGTTTCGCAAGATAAAACGATATTCTTCCGCCGCCGATTATAATTGCGGTTTTAACCTTTGTGTTTATAACACCTATCTCACGCATAAATTTCGCAACATCTCTGTGAGATGCGGTTATGTGAAGTTTATCTCCGCTTTCGATAACAAAATCACCGTTCGGAATATACACCTCATTATCGCGTTGCACCGCACATATAAGAAGTTTTATCTTAAACTTTTTGTATATCTCAAAAATAGCTTTTCCGCAAAGCGCGTTATCCGAACTGATGTTAAATTCAATAAGTTCAATTCTGCCTTTTGCGAAAGTTTCTGTTTTGATTGCGGCAGGAAAACAAAGTATTCTCGATATTTCGCAAGCAGTTGCGTATTCGAGATTTACTATAAGATTTATTCCGAGAGCGTTACGCATAAAATCAAGCTGTTTAAAATATTCTCTGTTTCTCACTCTTGCAACACATCTGTCCGCACCGAGTTTTTTAGCCATAACGGTGCAAAGTGCGTTAAATTCGTCATTTTCCGTAACGGCAATAAATATGTCTGCCTTGTTAGCCTCCGCCTCGCGCAAAGTTTCAAGGTCAGTACCGCTCCCGCATACGCCCTTACATCATAATCATCTTGAATTCGGTCGCAGATTTTACTTTTAATATCAATAAGAACTACATCGTCGCCCTCATAATTAAAATCCTCTACAAGCTTTCTTCCGACCTTACCGCCGCCTACTACGATTACATTCATTTTTCTTCTCTTTTCTCCCGCGTCATAAGCAATAATACCGCTTCTCTTGCATTTCTGCCATTGTACAAAATATTATAAGCTTCTTCAACAATAGGCATTTCAACATTATATTTGTGTGCCATTTCATATGCCGCCGTTGCGGTGTTTACACCCTCAACAACCATATGAACGCTTTCCAAAGTTTCCTTTAAACTCTTGCCTTGACCCAACAGTATTCCGGCACGTCTGTTTCTCGAATGCATACTTGTGCAAGTAACAATCAAATCACCTACACCGCTAAGTCCCATAAATGTCTTTTCATTTGCACCCATAGCCTTGCCGAGCCTTGCAATTTCAGCAAGACCTCTTGTCATAAGTGCCGCTTTTGTATTGTCGCCGTAACCAAGTCCGTCACTTATTCCCGCACAAAGTGCGATAACGTTTTTAAGCGCTCCGCCAAGTTCAACACCGATTATATCGGTTGAAGTGTACACTCTGAACATATCTCCCATAAACACGTCTTGAATAAATTTAGCCGTATCAATATGCTCCGACGCAACAACATTCGTTGTAGGAAGTCCTCTTGAAACCTCCTCTGCGTGTGACGGACCGCTCATAACAGATATATCCGCCTGCGGAATTTCTTCTTTATACACCTGTGAAAGACGTAAAAGTGTACCTTCTTCAAGTCCCTTTGATATATTTACTATTTTCTGTCCCTCTTTAACGTGCGGCGAAAGCTGTTTCGCCGTTGTTCTCGTTGCCGGTGACGGTGCGGCTGTTATAATAAGCTCCGCTCCGTCTGTACATTCAGCCATATCGTGACTGCAATAAATTGTATCCGGAAATTTCACTCCCGGCAAAAATTCTTTGTTTTCTCTGTCTTTTTTCAGTCTGTCCGTTTCTTCCTGTATCCACGACCATAAATATACATTATGTCCTCTTGAAGATAAAAGTATCGCTATGGCAGTTCCCCAACCGCCTGAGCCAATTACTGCAATTTTCATTTTACTTCTCCTTTTTTTGCTCCAAGTTTGTTTTCTGTACCATTTAACAATCTCTTTATATTTGCATGATGTCTTGCTATTAAAAGTCCGCCGATAATAACAACGCACACAAGCTGAATTACATCAACGCTCTTTGTAACAATCATTTTAACGATTTCTATAACTATGTACATTGCACCGCCCAAGATTGAACCGAGCGATACATACCTTGTTACTGCCATAACCGCTATTGCAACAACAGCAACAATAAGTCCGACTTTCCAGTCAAGCATTAACACAACACCCAGCGAAGTCGCAACGCCTTTGCCGCCTTTAAATCCGAAGTAAAGCGGAAAATTATGACCGAGAATTACGCATACACCTGCGATATAGCTTATAACAGGATATATTTCATCTGTACCCGCAATATTTTTTACAAGTCTTGATAAAAGTATCACGACTATGCCTTTTAACACGTCAAGCAACAGCGTTATAACCCCCATTTTCTTGCCGTATGTTCTTAGCATATTCGTTGCACCCGCATTTCCCGAACCGCTTTCACGGATATCCTTACCGCTCAGCATTTTTGAAAGCAGTATAGAAAAATTAACCGAACCGATTAAATATGATACTATTGCCGTCAGGGCAATTATTAAATATGTCATAACTATCTCCCATTACATTTTCTTTTCATTTTTCTCTCTTACGATAAACTTTATAGGTGTTCCCTCAAAACCAAATGCCTCACGCACTTGATTTTCGATAAATCTCAAATATGAATAGTGGAACAAATCCTTTGAATTTGCGAATAAAATAAATGTCGGCGGTGCTGTTGCAGCCTGTGTACCGTAGTAAACCTTTAAACGTCTGCCCTTGTCTGACGGCGGCTGTTGCTTTGCCATTGCTTCGTTTAAGACGTCGTTAAGCATACCGGTTGTAATTCTTCTCTTGTGCTGCTCATTTACTTTCTTGATAAGTTCCAAAAGCTTGTCAACTCTCTGACCTGTCTTTGCACTGATGAATATAATTTCCGCATAAGACATAAACGCAAATTCTTCACGCACACGCATTGTAAAGTTTTTCATAGTCTTTGTGTCTTTAGAAACAATATCCCACTTATTAACCGCAAAAATACAAGCCTTACCCTGCTCGTGAGCATAGCCGGCAACCTTTGTGTCCTGTTCTGTAATACCCTCGTTTGCGTCAATCATAATAACGCACACGTCACTTCTGTCAACCGCCGCAAGCGAACGTACAACACTGTAACGCTCTACGTTTTCGTCAATCTTACCGCGTTTTCTCATACCGGCGGTATCGATAAACAGATACTTGTCGCCGTTCTTTTCGTAATGTGAGTCGATTGCGTCACGCGTTGTTCCTGCGATGTTACTTACAATAACTCTGTCCTCACCCAAAATTTTATTTATAAGCGACGATTTACCTGCATTCGGTTTACCGATTACCGCAACTTTAATTTCGTCCTCGTCATCTGACGTATCTGCGTCCTCAGGGAACAAGTGAGTAACTTCGTCAAGCAAATCACCTACACCCAAACCGTGAGTTGATGAAATAGCAATCGGATCGCCAAGTCCCAAATTATAAAATTCATAAAATTCAAACGGCGGATCGCCTGTATTGTCAACCTTGTTTACGGCAAGCACAATCTTTTTCTTCGCCTTTAAAAGCATTTGTGCAACGTCCTGGTCATTTGCCGTAACACCGTCTTTTACGTTTGTCATAAGCACAACAACGTCTGCCATTTCAATAGCAAGCTGTGCCTGACGGCGCATTTGTACAAGGATTTCGTCCTTTGACGCAGGCTCGATACCGCCTGTATCGATAAGCGTAAAGTGCTTGTCAAGCCACACTGCGTCAGAATAAATTCTGTCACGCGTTACACCCGGTGTGTCCTCTACTATACTTATTCTCTTTCCTGTTATCTTATTAAACAAAGTCGATTTTCCGACGTTCGGTCTGCCGACTATCGCTACCAATGGTTTCATATTCTTCTCCTTTTAAAATTCAAGTTCTTCTCCCAAGATTTTCTCAATAAATTCATATCCGTCATTTATGACAGGCTCTATCTTCACATTCAACGCTTTTTCAACGTCTGATACAGTCAAATCATCAAGGAAAATCCCGTCTTCATCTCTCAGCATACTATGCGGAATAAACATTATATCCCCTATAGGCTTGTCTTTAAGCTGGTCGATTATATCTCCGCCCGTGACAAGTCCCGAAACATTTACGCCTCCGCCGAAAAAGTTATTTTTTATCGCATAAACAGTTATCTTTACGTCTGTCTTTTCCATAAGACGTTCCGACAAACCCGTTATAAAAGATGCCGCCGCCTCACCCGTTACAAGAGTTACATTTCTGTCATACTTTTTGTTTTTCACAAGTTTAATTGCCGACTCAAATTCTTCTGCCATACTGGCAATCAATCCTACACCGTTTTCAAGTTGCGGAAAACCCTCATACACTTCTGCGTCAGGTATAGGCAATTCCGCATTCAAATAAAATTCGTCAGAAAGATAAATTAGCCTTGTTCCAAGTTTATCATACAGTTTTTTCTGCCAAGTCTCAACTTGTTTTATTGTTTGTGCGGAAGTTTCCTTTGTAAACGGTTTCAGCGGATAAAGTCCGTCACGATAGCGTGTAAGACCGACAGGAACGATTGATACACTGTTTACATTCGGGAACAGTGCCGCCAGCTCGGATATTGACCTGTCAAGTTCCTTGCCGTCATTAATTTCGGGACAAAGCACTATCTGACAGTTCATATAAATATTATTAGCCGCAAACTTTTTCATTATGTCATAGCACTTACCCGCAAAACGATTATTCAGCATTTTACATCTAAGTTCGGGATTGGTTGCCTGAACCGATACATTAATCGGCGAAACACGCATTTTTATAAGTCTGTCTATTTCTTCGTCTGACATATTCGTAAGCGTTACATAGTTTCCCTGCAAAAACGACAATCTCGTATCATCATCTTTAAAATAAACCGTTTCACGCATACCTTTAGGCAACTGATCTATAAAACAGAATATACACTTATTTCGACAACTTTGTGCCTCGTCAATAAGTCCCTCTTCAAATTCAATACCTATATCGTCGTAATCATTTTCAACCGTTATAACTTCGGTAGTACCGTCCTTTTTCAGTATTTCAAGAGTAACTTCATATTCGGCTGTAAGATAGCGATATTCAAGTATATCGTGAAAATCGTGTCCGTTAATGCTTATCAGCTTGTCCCCGACTTCAATTCCGGCATCTTCCGCGATTGAATACGGTTCTATATATTTAATTGTGGTATTAACTTTTCTCATATTTTTATCTCCGCATTATTATCCAATATGTATTATTACACAAACGCAGAAAAAAATCAAGGCATTTGGCAAAAATAAAGACAGCATACGCTGTTTAAACGTGCAAATATTATATTTACATTGTACAATAATAGGCAAGCCCATCTTTATATGGCTTGCCTATTCACATTTCTCAATATATATCTATGTTAATTGTTTAATGCCGGATCATCTGATTTCACATACCACTTTCCGCTTAAAATAATTTCATTTCTGTCCTTCCATTCTATCGAACCGCCGTACATCTTCAAGCATACTCCTCTAAATGTTTTGCCATTCGCCATTCTCACCTTTTCGCTTATATCTACCACTTCACCAACATACATTTTTTCATCACCTGCTCCGTAGTACAACTTTACACCTATATAAATATTTCCTGAAGGACTTATCCATTTTGATGTAGTCTGATTGTTTTTCTGCTCGGTATTTGTTTGATTATTTTCTGCCTGTTTAGTTTCAGCTTGTTTTTTTTCTTCTTCAGCTTTCTTTTGCTGATTTTTTTCCTCTAATTTCTGTTCTGCATCTTTTTTTATTTTTTCTGCCTCTTTTTTGTCGCTTTCGGACAAATCATATGTAAGAATTTTTTCAGCTCTGCTTTTTGCTTTTTCATATTCGCCCGAAGCTACTTCATTACGCAAATCAGTAAATTCCTTAACTATTAATTCTTGTTCTTTAATATAATTTTCGGATTTTTCTTTCATTATTCCAATATCTTCTTTTATTCCGTACTTTTTATAGCTATCCGATAATTGTTCTATATCACTAATTACACCTTTATAATTTTTTGCTTTATATTTTTCATAAATGCTGATACATTCAACAGCGACACTTTTCATTTCATTTACTTTTGAGCTTTGCTCTGGTGTAAGTTTTTCTTCATCTGCCAATTCATCACATTTCTTTTTTGCAGTATTCAAGTTTGTTTCGAGTGTTTCAAGCCTTTTGGCAGGTGCTGCGGTAGGTAACGTCGTTGGTGATACAGTAGGAGATGTTGTAGGAGATTGCTTTTCTTGGTTTTTATTTTCGGTTGAAACTAAATTGTCGTCACTGTTTGCTAATAATTTTTCTATTTCACTAATTGCATTGTCCGTTTTCGATATTTCCTTTTCCCTTGAATCGAACTTTTCTGTTAACTCCTCAATATCTTGTTTCGTCGGATATTTGGTTGGATTTTCATTTAACTTACTGATTAATTCAGCTAATTTATCCATATCATCATCGTCATATGCTTTTAATCCATCTTCATACATATTCAAATTGTTATATCTTAGCAGTGTTTTACCCTTTATATTTTTTACTTTTGAATAATATGTAATTGCGGCAGTATAATTACCCTTTTCACAGTTATAGTTACCCATAATTATATTCCGATTTGCAAACACGATTATTTCGGTTATCAGTATAATTACTATAAGTATAAATATTGCCAGTTTCTTTTTACCAAATCCCTTTATCCATTCAAGAATATTATTCTTGATTTTCGCAAATTTTTCCGAATTAATATCCATCTCCGTTCTCCCCTTTTGTATATTACTTTTAGTATTCTTATATATACTACATATCAGAATACACATATAATATCACAATATATACAATATTGTCAAGTTAAAGAACAGTTAGTCGTATTTTTCCGTCAAAATTACTCCTATAATAATCAAACCGCCGCCAATATACTGCACTAAGCCCATTGTTTCGCCCAAGAATATCGCACCGAGTATTATTGAAGTAATCGGCTCAAATGCTGATACTATTCCGGCGGTTGACGCACCCTCACAGCGTACTCCCACTTGAAAAAGCGGCACTGCTCCAAGCGTTATAATAAGTGATATAGCCACCGACAGTATCCACGCTTTATAATTCATTTCCGCAAACACCAAGCTATCAGTTGTCAAACCGAAAATATATGTGCCGATACTCATAATAATCATAAGATAAAATGTAAGTTTTATATAGTCCATTTCGTCAAGTTTGGAACGATACATATAAACGACATAAAAGCTATAAAATATCCCCGACAAAATCGCAAGTATCACGCCGATTTTATCGGCTGTATTATTAAGGTCAACAAACATAAACATTCCGAGCGTGACAAGCATAACCGCAAGAAGTTTTATCTTCTTGATTTTTTCTTTGTAAACCACCGCCGACGTTATTACGATTATAAGCGGATATATAAAATGGAGCGTTGTTGCGAGTCCGGTTGAGATATAGTCATATGCGGCATAAAGTGAAATCATTGAAAATGAGCCGCCCACCACACCAAGTAAAATTATATCTATAAGCTCCTTTTTCGTAAGTTTAAACGACACCTTTCTGAAAATCATTATAAAAAATAAAAGCGGCAGCATTAGGAATGTACGCAAAAAAGTAAGCGTAATTCCGTTTGCTCCGCTTTTGTATGCAAATTTAGCCAGTATCGGTGCAAATCCGTAAATAAATGCCGATAAAATTAAACAAACTTTACTCTTTGACACCGAAATCCCTCCATAGAATAGGGCGTTAAAGTGTTTCAAGCTCTTTCGCCCAAATTTGATATGAGGCGTCGGACGGCATTCGCCAATCGCCTCTCGGAGAAAGAGCAACACTTCCTACTTTCGGACCGTCAGGCAGGCACGAACGTTTGAATTGCTGTGCAAAAAATCTTCTGTAAAATACCTTTAACCATTCAAGTATAACTTCTCTGTCATATATCCCATCAAACGCAACTTCAGCCAATCTCAGTATCTTTGACGGTTTTGAACCAAAACGCATAAGATAATACAAAAAGAAATCGTGAAGTTCATACGGACCGACAATATGTTCGGTCTTTTGAGATATTTTCCCGTCTTTCGGCGGAAGAAGTTCGGGACTTACAGGTGTATCCAATATATCCTGTAATGTTTTCTTCAATATATCGTTATTTGTACGTTTCGCTTCGTAATCAACAAGGTAGCGAATGAGTGTTTTCGGAACACCTGCATTAACGCCGTACATCGACATATGGTCGCCGTTATACGTTGCCCAGCCAAGTGCAAGCTCGGACATATCACCGGTACCGATTACCAAACCGCCGCTTTTGTTTGCAACGTCCATAAGAATTTGAGTTCTTTCTCTCGCCTGAGAATTTTCATATGTCACGTCATAGACATTCGGATCGTGTTCTATATCCGCAAAATGCTGATTTACTGCAGCTTTGATATTTACTTCTTTCAAAGTAACACCAAGCGAATTTGCAAAATTAACCGCATTGTTATACGTTCTGTCCGTTGTACCGAAACACGGCATTGTTACCGCGATTATATTCTTTCTTTCAAGATTAAGACTGTCAAATGCACGCACGGTTACCAAAAGTGCAAGTGTCGAGTCAAGTCCTCCGCTTACACCCACAACAGCCGTTTTGGCATGCGTATGGTCAAGTCGTTTTTTAAGTCCCAGCGACTGAATTGAAAGGATTTCTTCACTGCGTTTTTCACGCTTTTTGTCGTCTGACGGAACGAACGGCTGTTTATCGACATATCGTGTTATTTTAGTGTCCCCGATATTCATATCAAGTTTTACACTCACATATTTTTCACTGCCGACTATATTATAGGTATTGCTCTTTTTTCTCTCACCCACAAGTCTTTCCAAATCAAGCTCGGTATATACACATTCGTTGTTAAATCTTTTACTTCTTGCCAAAATCGTGCCGTTTTCAGCAATCATATTATCACCTGCAAATACAAGGTCAGTCGTTGATTCGCCGTATCCCGCATCGGAATAAATATAACCGCAATAAAGTTTTGCAGACTGACTTTTTACAAGCATTTCGCGGTATTCATCTTTTGCAATAACTTCATTGCTCGCAGAAAGATTTGCTATAATTGTTGCACCTGCAAGCGCGTGGTTGACTGAAGGCGGCATAGCCGTCCACAAATCCTCGCAAATTTCAACCGCAAGAACAAAATCTTCACACGCATCTGTTTTAAATAATATATTCGCACCGAACGGTATTTCTTCACCGTTTATATTCACATATGTCACTTCATTTTTACCGGCCGTAAAATGTCTTACCTCATAAAATTCGGCATAGTTTGGAATATTGAGTTTCGGAACAAGACCTTTTATGTGTCCCCCGTTTACCACTGCGGCACAATTATAAAGCGTCTGCTCCGCAACGTACGGGAGTCCGACAACGGCGGTTATATCAAGATTTTCCGTTGCTTTTGCTATTTTGATTAAGCTGTCTTTTGCACTGTCAATCAATATTTTCTGCAAAAACAAATCACCGCAAGTATATCCCGTTATGCAAAGTTCCGGAAATACTATAAGCTTTATATCATTTTGAGCCGCGTCCTTGATTGCCTCTATTATATTTAATGTATTATAATCGGTGTCCGCAACCTTTATATCAACAGTTGCGCTTGCACATCTTACAAATCCGTCTTTCATAAATCAAATTCCTTTCTTTATTCTGTCCCAATAAGCTTTTGCCGACTGTTCGGTTTTATTGTCCCCAAAATCGTAATATCTAGTGTCCCTAATGTTGTTAGGCAAATATTGCTGTTTGACATAATGATTTTCATAACTGTGCGGATATTTGTACTCTGTTCCGTGACCGAGTTTTTTTGCTCCGCCGTAATGCGAATCTTTCAGATGTTCCGGTATATCGCCCGTATCCATACCCTCAATATCACTCAACGCACTGTCTATCGCCGTTATTGCCGAATTTGATTTTGGTGCGGTTGCAAGTAAAATAACCGCTTCCGTAAGCGGTATTCTCGCCTCCGGGAAACCAAGCTGCATGGCACTGTCAACACAAGCTTTCACGACCGATATAGCCTGGGGATATGCAAGTCCTATATCCTCTGCCGAAATAACCAAAAGTCTGCGGCAAATGCTCGGCAAATCACCTGCCGAAACAAGTCTTGCAAGATAATGAACTGCCGCATTGGGATCTGAACCTCTTATTGATTTTTGAAACGCACTTAAAATATCATAATGACTGTCACCGTCACGGTCGTAACGCATAGCTTTTTTTTGCGTTGCCTGTACCGCCGTGTCAAGCGATATGTGTATTTTTTTATCTTTGTTTGGCGGTGTTGCAATAAATGCAACTTCAAGCGAATTTAAAGCCTTTCTCACATCTCCGTTTGAAACGTGTGCCATATGCCGTATTGCGTCTTTGTCAACGGTTACGTCAAAGCCTTTATAATCCGACTCTTTTAATTCTTCAACCGCTCTTTCAAGTGCCTTTTCAATCTCGCTCGGCTCAATCTGTTTAAATTCAAACACAACACTTCTCGAAAGCACCGCATTATACACATAAAAATACGGATTTTCCGTTGTACTTGCGATAAGCGTTATCTTGCCGTTTTCCATAAATTCAAGCAAAGACTGTTGTTGTTTCTTATTAAAATGCTGTATTTCGTCAAGGTACAGCAATACTCCGTCCATTGCCAAAAAGCTGTCAAGCGTTGATACAATATTTTTTATGTCAGCAACGGACGCAGTTGTCGCATTAAGTCTATGCAAAGTTTTACCCGTTTTTTGAGCGATTATGTTTGCAATGGTAGTTTTACCTACCCCGCTCGGTCCGTAAAATATCATATTAGGCACTTCGTCATTTTCGATTATGTTTCTTAAAATTTTTCCCTCACCTATAAGGTGCTTTTGTCCTACAACTTCATCAAGCGTCTTTGGACGTATTCTATCAGCCAATGGTGTTTTCATTGTGATTCTTTACCTCTTGTATAAGCTTATTAACTTCTTCTTCCGTAACCGTTGTCATTCCCGAACGCTTACATTCTTTCAACTTTTCGGCATATTCTGCGGCTTTATCGTACTTGTTAAGTTTCATTGCAATCTGTATTCCGTGATAAAATCCCTCAACAAAGTTAGGTGCCGCCACGACAAGTTCATCAGATATTTTTTCTGCTTTTTCATAGTCACCTTTTCTGAAATAACAAATTGAAAGATTATCTTTTATGTCCCTGTCATCACTGTTGTAATCATAAGCTTCTTCACAAAGTTTTGTTGTTTCGTCAAGGTCATCGTTTCTAAGCAATTTAAAATAGCCAAGCATACCGTAAACACTTGAATTTCTGTAACCTTCGTTCATCATTGACTGTGCATCCTCAATCGCCTCGTCAAGTCTGCCCTGCTTATAGTAAACCATACATCTTTGTTGCTTTGCCAAATTCTTTTTTTCCGGTGCAAGTCCTTTTACTCTTATAATCGGATCAAGAACTTTTTCCGCCTCGTCGGCATAACCTGTACGTAAAAGCACATATGCGTAAGACGATTTCAACTTTACATTTGCTCTGCCCGTTTCACACGCCTTTTTATACCACTCTCTCGCACGGTCCTCGTCACCGATTTCAAATGCTTTGTTGCCGTTTATCGCATAATAGGTCGGCAAAAAATTATATATTCCCACACCTATAGCCACAATCGCAACGGCTATTCCAAGAAATACATTAAACTTAAACGCTACAATAATTATAGCAAGTGCAATAAGAACTGCAATTAAATTCATAAAAATCGTACCTTTCTTTATAAAAATCAAGAGGCTGCAAGCAGCCTCTTAAAATAGTAGTCAAAACCGCTATAGTTTTGTCTTGATTAATATTCGGCAGTACCGACTGTTCTTGGGAACGGAAGTACGTCACGAATGTTAGAAACACCTGTAATATACATAACAGCTCTTTCAAAGCCAAGACCGAAACCTGCGTGTTTGTTTGTTCCGTATCTGCGAAGGTCAAGATAGAAATTATAATCTTCTTCCTTAAGACCAAGTTCTTTCATTCTCTCAACAAGTACGTCGTAATTTTCTTCTCTCTGGCTTCCGCCGATGATTTCTCCGACGCCCGGAACAAGCAAGTCCATAGCTGCAACTGTCTTTTGGTCATCGTTAAGTTTCATATAGAAAGCCTTGATTTCCTTCGGATAATCTGTTACAAACAACGGACGCTTAAATACCTGTTCTGTAAGGTATCTTTCGTGTTCTGTCTGTAAATCGCAGCCCCATTCCACCTTATTGTCAAACTTAACCTTACCGGCTTTTGAATCTTCGATAAGTATATTTACAGCCTCTGTATATGTTACATGAGCAAACTCACTGTTTACAACGTGGTTTAGACGGTCAAGAAGTTCCTTATCGATAAATTGATTGAAGAACTGCATTTCTTCGGGAGCATTTTCAAGACAATAGTTAATGATATACTTTAGCATATCCTCTGCAAGTTCCATATCATCTTTTAGGTCTGCGAATGCGATTTCAGGCTCAATCATCCAAAATTCAGCCGCATGACGTGTTGTATTTGAATTTTCGGCTCTGAATGTAGGACCGAATGTGTAAACATTTCTAAATGCCATACAGTATGTTTCAACATTAAGCTGACCGCTTACCGTAAGGTTTGCCTGTTTGCCGAAGAAGTCCTGTGAATAATCAACAGTTCCGTCATCATTCTTAGGGACGTTGTTCAAATCAAGTGTTGTAACTTGGAACATTTCGCCCGCACCCTCGCAGTCACTTGCAGTGATAATCGGAGTATGAACGTATACAAATCCTCTCTCCTGGAAAAATTGGTGAATTGCATACGCAATCATTGAACGCACTCTGAACACTGCCGAGAATGTATTTGTACGCGGTCTTAAATGAGCGACTGTACGCAAATATTCAAAGCTGTGTCTTTTCTTCTGTAACGGATAATCCGGTGTAGATTCACCGTCGATTACAACGTTTTCAGCCTTTAATTCAAACGGCTGTTTTGCGTCCGGTGTAAGTACTAGTGTACCTGTTGCCGTAATTGCAGCTGCAATGTTTAGCTTTGAAAGTTCCGCAAAGTTATCAAGTTTATCCGACTCAATTACTATCTGCAAATTCTTAAAAAATGTACCGTCATTTAATTCGATAAAACCGAAATTCTTTGAAATTCTTATGTTTCTTATCCAACCCGATACTGTTATTTCTTTTTCCCCAAACTCATCCTGTTTTCTGAACAAGTCTTTTACAACTGTTTTCATAATCTAAATAATAATCCTTTCAATAGTTATTAAATATAGTAGCTCTGTGCCACCGCTTCGCCTTTTAGGCACCTCCCCTTAAGGAGAGGCTTATTATAGTAGCTTTATTCCGTTTTCTTCACAAGTCTTACGCATATCGTCCGGCCATACAGATGCCTGTACTTCGCCTATATGAGCCTTACCAAGCATATACATACACAATCTTGACTGACCGATACCGCCGCCGATTGTATAAGGAAGTTCCTTATTAAGAAGTTTCTTATGAAAATCAAGTTCAAGTCTTTCCTCACAGCCTGCAATCTTAATTTGTGAAATAAGCGAATCTTCGTCAACTCTGATGCCCATGCTTGAAAGTTCGTAAGCCATATCAAGAACAGGATAATAAACAAGAATATCACCGTTAAGCTCCCAATCGTCATAATCCGGTGCTCTGCCGTCGTGTCTTTGACCCGACTTCAATTCTTTACCGATTTGCATTAGGAATACTGCTTTCTTTTCGCGAAGAAGTTTATTTTCTCTTTCTTTCGGTTCAAGATCAGGGTACATATCCTCAAGTTCTTGTGTTGTTATAAACGTAATTTCCTCAGGGAAATTATTTTCAATACCGCTGAACTTTTGGCATACTCTGCTTTGAGTCGACTTCATAGCGGTATATATACGTTCCACAAAACGCTTTAAAGTTTCAACAGTTCTGTCTGACTTATTTATAACAGCCTCCCAGTCCCATTGGTCAACGTACATAGAGTGAAGATTGTCAACTTCCTCATCACGTCTTATAGCGTTCATATCTGTATACAAGCCCTCACCCGGATTAAAACCGTATCTGCCGAGAGTCATTCTCTTCCACTTTGCAAGTGAATGAACAATTTCAAGTGTAGCACCGCCGATACAAGGTGCATCAAAACTTACAGGACGTTCAACTCCGTTAAGATTATCGTTAAGACCTGTTTCGGGACGTACAAATAACGGTGCTGAAATTCTCTGCAAATTAAGCGCTGAAATTATTTCATGCTGAAATGTATCCTTTATAAATTTAATTGCTTTTTCCGTTTCGCGTCCGTTAAGATTTGATTTATAGGTTTCGGGAATTATTAGTGACATTTTTTATTCTCCTTTATCAATTATTTCAATATTGTCAAGCGTCTGTTTGAAATTCTGACGTATGGCATTAAGATATTCTTCACGGAGCTTTGCACGCTCCGTCATTTCCTCAGGCGTCAACCCATCGGAACTTCTTGCCTTTTTCGCAAGTTCATTTATTCTGTCAATTTTCTTCTTATCCAAAAGATTTACCTCCCCAAGAAAATATCACTACTACTATTCTAACCCATTTTGAAGAAAAATTCAAGTAAAATATGGGACAATGTGCAAAATTAATAGATTAGTCATAATATATATTACAAAACATTGAAAGGAGGCACTCACAATGGGCGAATGTTGTGGAAACGGTTGTCAAAGAGGCGGTTGCGATTTTGATCTTGATATGATTATTTGGGTTCTTATTATTATCGTTATCGTTACTTGTATGTGCAACAACTAATCTTACATTAACTCCACTTTCAAAATATTAGTGGCAAACAGCGGTGTTTTTTCGGAAGCACCGCTCTTTTGCGGTAAAAAAACATATTTTTAAGTATTATTTTTATTTTTTGAATAAAACTATTGACAAATGATAGAGCATACCGTATAATGAATATATGAACAGTTATTCATATATTCAAGTATGGAGGTGTAGATATGAAAAAGAATAACGATAGTAATATTTCAGAAAAAAATAAAGATGTCTGTTGTGAAAAACATGAACATCATCATAAACATAAGGATCATTGCAGTTGCGGTCACGATCACGAGGCTCATTGTGGCTGCGGACATGAACATCATCATGAGCATAATGACCACTGCGGTTGTGGTCACGACCATCATCACGAACACGAGCATGAAGACCATTGCGGTTGCGGTCACGATCACAATCATCACGAAAATGGCTGTGGCTGCGGATGTGGTTGCGGTTGCGAACATGGAGAGGAAGATGAAAAAGTTCTTACTATAAGACTTATAGCCGGCGCAATACTTTTTGCGGCAGGTATCGTAACAGAAAACGTACTTTCTTCCCCATTGGTATCAGATATTTTGTTTATAGTCGCTTACATTGTTCTTGGCTATGATATAGTTTTGAATGCGATTAAAAACATATTCAAAGGACACTTATTCAACGAAAACTTCTTAATGAGTATAGCAAGTATCGGTGCATTTGCTGTCGGTGAACACCCTGAAGCAGTTGCCGTAATGCTGTTCTATCAAGTCGGCGAGGCATTGCAGGAACGTGCGGCACAAAAGAGCCGTAATTCAATTACGGAACTTATGGATATTCGTCCCGACTATGCCAATACAGAAGTAAACGGCATGATTACAAAAGTTTCTCCATCTGAAATTTCAATCGGAGATATTATAATTGTAAAACCGGGTGAAAAAATTCCTCTTGACGGTACGATAACTTCGGGCGAAACATATCTTGATACAAAAGCACTTACAGGCGAAAGCGTACCGCGTAAGACTGTTACGGGTGATACAGTATTGAGCGGAAGTTTGAATACAGGCTCACCTATATATATTAAAGCAGAAAAAACATACGGCGAAAGTACCGTTTCAAAAATTCTTGATATGGTTGAACACGCTCAAAGCAAAAAAGCAAAATCGGAAAAATTTATTTCCGTATTTGCCAAATACTATACACCGATTGTCGTTGCACTTGCGTTAATAGTTATGTTCGTTTCTCCCCTGTTTCTCGGAGATTTCAGAACTTGGATATATCGCGGACTTATGTTTCTTGTGGTTTCTTGCCCTTGTGCATTGGTTGTATCAATTCCGCTTGGTTTCTTTGCCGGTATCGGTTGTGCGTCAAAGAACGGTATTCTTGTTAAGGGCAGTAACTTCATCGAAAAGCTTGCTAAACTTGATACTGTCGTATTTGACAAAACAGGTACTCTTACAAAAGGTGTATTTGCCGTAAAAGACGTATATTCGGTTATCGACAAAGACGAACTTATAAAATATGCCGCTTATGCTGAATTTTACTCAACACACCCTATCGCAGTATCGGTTAAAAATGCTTACAAAAACACCGTTGACACTGCAAAAATCTCAAACTACACAGAAATTTCCGGTATGGGTATCAGTGCGGATATAGACGGTCATAAAGTTTTAGCCGGTAACGGCAGACTTCTTGAAAACAACAATATCTCTCACGAAAAAGCAGAATCACACATCGGAAGTATTATATACATTGCAGTTGACGGAAAATTTGCCGGATATATCGTTATATCTGATGAAATCAAAGCTGACAGTAAATCTGCAATTTCAGCATTGAAACAACTTAATATCAAATCTGTTATGCTCACAGGTGACGTAAAGAAAAACGCCGATTATACCGCAGAGCAGATTGGTATTGATAAAGTTTATTCGCAGTTATTGCCGCAGGATAAGGTTTCAAAACTTGAAGAAATCCTTTCTTCTAAAAATCCTAAAAAGAATGTTGCATTCGTCGGTGACGGAATTAACGATGCACCCGTACTTATGCGTTCGGACGTCGGTATTGCTATGGGTGGTATCGGTTCGGACAGTGCAATCGAGGCGGCTGACGTTGTTCTTATGACTGATGAACCTTCCAAAATTGCCAAAGCATCTAAAATCTCCGCAAAAACTATGTCGGTTATAATCCAAAACATTGTATTCGCTATCGGAGTTAAAGTTCTTGTTATGATTTTAAGCGTACTTGGCATAAGCACAATGTGGCTTGCAATTTTCGCTGATGTAGGTGTATCATTGCTTGCGATTTTAAACTCACTTCGAGCATTATATTACAAAGATGAATAACATACCACCATATAAGAGATGTCAAAACAAAAAGTTTTGACATCTTTTTTTGTTGTATTTTACAGTATTTACGGCATTAAAAAAATATATTTTAAATTTTTTTGGAATTTTTTTGAAAAATCTCTTGATTTTATTAACATTTTATGGTAATATACTTTACGTAATGGAAAACATTTACAAATAGTAGACATCATATTAACTTTATACAATAGGAGGACTTACTTATGAACAACAATATCTCTGTACTAATAGCAGATGACAACGAAGATTTAGCAAAGGAATTATCATCATACATAGGTGCAAAGCCTAATATGACAGTAACGGCTATTGCAACAGACGGTGAAGAGGCTTACACTCTTATTTCTCAAACCAGACCCGACGTTATAATTCTTGACCTTGTAATGCCGAAACTTGACGGTATAGGAGTTTTAAAGCGTATGCAGACTTTGACATTTGATAAAAAGCCTAAAATCATAGTTTATTCCGTTTCATCAATAGCAATTAAAATGGCTGCGTCAGTAAGTCCTTTAATAGACTACTGTCTTTTAAAACCGCAAAGCAACGAACGTGTATACGAAGTTATTCAAGATTTAACATCTGTTCCTATGGTTAGCGCAATACCGCTTTCACACAATATAACAGCTCAAAAAGCCGAAGAAACAGACCTTGAAACTATCGTTACAGACTTCATTCACGAGCTTGGTGTTCCGGCACATATTAAGGGTTATCAATATATCCGAAGTGCAATAATGATGGTTGTTGAAAATATGGATCTGTTAAACTTCATCACTAAACAGCTTTATCCCGAAATTGCAAAGGCATATAATACAACCGCCAGCCGTGTCGAACGTGCAATCCGCCACTCAATAGAAGTCGCTTGGAGCAGAGGTAAGCCTGAGGTTATGAATGAAATTTTCGGCTACACCATCCACACAGGCAAAGGCAAGCCGACAAATTCAGAATTTATCGCAATGGTTGCCGACAGAATCAGACTTCAATTAAAATAATAAAATATATCTTCTCTCAAAAAAAGTATCCTCTGTTGAGGATACTTTTTTGTTAATTTTCTTGAACTGTTGTTTCTCCGCCGTCTGTTTCGGGAATGTCTGTTTCCTCTGTTGTCGGTACTTCTGTCGGCTCAGGCGTCGGAGCTAAAGTTGGCGTTGGTGTTGATTTAGGTTTATTCTGTAAATCGTATAATCTCATAATAGTTGAGATTGACTGTTCATTTGTATAATTTGATTTAGGTGAGAACATATCGTCGCCCATACCTGTCATTATCTCGGCTTTGTTCATCTGATAAACAGCCTCTTTTGCCCACTCGCCTATTTCTTCATCATCGGCATACTTATAATCCGACAATTTGTAATCCTCATAGAAATCGTTATACCCCATATACTGTGCTGTCTTATACAAAAGCATCGACGCCTCTTCACGCGTAATCGAATTATTAGGTTTAAACGTACCGTCCTCATAACCGCTTATAATTCCTGCCGTACCCAAAAGCGAAACTTCTTCTCTTGTTGTATCGCTGAATTTGACATTCTGCTCTGTCGGCAATTTATCCTTTGCCTTTAGCATATTTGCAAGGATTATGCAGAACTTTTCACGCGTCATATTGTCCGTATACACAAGTGTATCTTTGTATCTGTACGGTGCAACATCAAGCGAATACGCTCTCTTAACTTCTTTTTCTGCCCACTTTGACGGCTTTGATTTATTGAATGTTATATTTGCAAGCGGCATACGATGATTATAGTTCTCCCACTTCTGACCGTCTGCCGACTTAAATCTGTTTCCGTCTGCGTCCTCAACATAGTAATATCCGTCATAATAAACGGCAAGCTGAATAAGTTTATCAAATTCATACTTATCTTTTATTTTATAATTTTTGTCAAGATAGTAAATTGTCTTTACCTTCCCCCACTCTGAAGTGTAGTAATAAGGACAGCCGTCCCATTCAATCCATCTTAACATATATCCGGTATTTGTTTTCAAAAGTTCGTAACTGTCATAATTACCGTTTATAATATCCTTTACTTCCTGCGGCAATTCGTCCTTTACTTCCGATGCCAAGACACCTGTTGTAATCGGTCCTTGCTCTGCTCTCGGTTCATCGACATAATCTTCGTAATACTTATCAATATGACTTTCATTGCATACTCTGAATGAATTTCTTATACCGCCGACGTAATTTATAGGCAATACCATATTAATCGTAAATTCCTTTTCACTGTTTGCAGGAATTAATACACTTGCCATTGTATCTTTTTTAGCAGGACTTGACTCGTCTTTCAAAAGACCGCTGTGCTTGCCGTTTTCGTCCTCAACATACACCGCAATATTTGACGAAGTTTCGGCAACGTATTCAAAATACTTGTCTTTATTCGTTACGTTCTTAACTTTTAAATTATATGCCTCGGTTACGCAATAGTTGCCCATACTGCAACCGTAGCCTTGATTACTGCGTTTAACGGAAAGTTCATAATTTGGAACATAGTCCTCTCTGTTGTACCAAGTTGACGCACCCGGATATTCCGCGGTATCACTGTGATACGGATCCCATATCCATAAATTATTTTTTTCTTTTTCCTTTACATTAGAGCCGTAATAATCAAGTTTTGAATCATCTTTGTAGGTCAAAGTGAGCAAGTCCGATTGTACAGATATATCTTTCGACCAAATATCGTCCTGCGGATTAAGATTGGTGCACCACGCGTCCGTAACATAGCCGTCAGGCTGATATTGATTGAATACTTTGTTTTTTATATACTCACCGTCTTTGTATGTATTGTCAATAGTATATTCAAGGTCAACATTAACCTTTGGAAGTGAATCGGCAATGCCTTTTTCCGTTCTTGTGTATGAATATTTTCCGAACTTTGCATTCGGGTCAAAACTGCTTCTGTCCTTTAGTTCATCACCCGTTTTGAATGCCGCAACATTAAAATTCATTTTGCCGTAATTAAGTGATAATTCTCCAAGTATCTGTGACGGCTTGTGATAGCCGATACTTGTGTAATCGTCCATATAGTCGCTAAGCCATATTGTTTCGCCTTTTTTCAGTTCAACAGTTACAGGCTCATATGGCTTTGCCTCGTATAACCAGGCACCGTTTAATTGTGACAGGTTTACACCAAGCATTGACGCAAGTCCGTTAATGCAACCGAATTTGTTTGTTTCTTTTGACCACGTTCCGTCACTGAATATAAACGACTCGTCCTCAACAGCCTCAAAAAATGCTTTGTTTATAGTTATTTCACTGTCCTCAACAGCCGTGAGTTCAACATCAACTTCAATTTCATATCCTGCACCGTAACCGCCGTTACTGTCAGTGTAATTTATATGACAAATAAGAAAGTCATATAAATCCGGTTCAAGATTTTCGTTGTTCATAATATATGACGGCGGATTGTCGTCACTGTTCATTAAGTCCTGATTTCTGATTGCTTCGGGATTGTTGCAGTAAATCCACTTGCCTTCACCTTCAGGCGTAAATGTCATATCTGCTGCCGATGCACTTACCCCCAATGCACAAAGCAATACTATAATTGCTAATATTTTCTTCAATTCCTCGTCCTCCTTTTGTATATTTATATTTATTTAGACGTTAAATAATTCAATTTTGTTCCATTTGTTTCCGTAAAAAAACGGAACATCTCAGTTCCGTTTTGTGTGTGATGTGTATTTTGTGGGTTGTCAAGTGTGCCAATCTTTCTTGCCACCCCTCAGTCGGCTTTGCCGACAGCTCCCCTCAAAGGGAGCCTTAGTATGCCGTTCCTTGAGGAGAGATGCCTGAAAGGCGGAGTGGTGGCGTATTTTTATTCTTCTGTTTCTTCGCTTTCTTCATCATCACTGTAATAAAGCTCACCTGCACGCATCATTTCAATCATATCCCATACAGTATATTTGCCCTCATCATCTTGTGTTGAAAACGGTACAAGAATATCATCTTCGCCCATTTCAAGAGTTTCCCAAATTCTTTGAAGATTCGGCTCAATCTCTCTCTTTTTAAGCTTATCCATTTTTGTTGCAACAACTATCAAATTCGTATGATAATGGCGAATCCAATTTGCCATTGTTATATCGTCCTTAGTCGGCTTATGACGGCTGTCAACAAGCAATATCGTCTGCACAAGCGGTTCACGGTTTGCAAGATAATCCTCCATCATCTTGCCCCACTTTTCCGTTTCGGACTTTGAACGCTGTGCATATCCGTAACCCGGCAAGTCAACAAGATAAATTGTATCGTCGATATTATAAAAATTAATCGTAATTGTTTTACCCGGTGTACCCGATACTCTCGCCAGCGATTTTCTGTTAAGCAATTTATTTATCATCGAAGATTTACCGACATTTGAACGTCCGGCAAATGCAAATTCCATATAACCTGTCGTTGGGTATTGGTTTGGACGTACTGCGGAAATTGTAAGGCTAACATTATGTATATTCATAATTTATATCATTCCTTTCTTCACTTATCTTAAAGCATTTTCAAGTACAGTATCCATACTCTTTACAGGTATGAAATTGATTTTGCTTCTTACTTCCTTAGGGACATCGTCTATATCGGCTTTGTTTTCGTTCGGAATAATAATATCGGTTATTCCTGCTCTGAATGCCGCAAGCGACTTTTCTTTCAAACCGCCTATCGGAAGAACCCTGCCTCTAAGCGTGATTTCACCTGTCATTGCAATATCGTTTCTTACAGGATTTTTTGTAAGCGCCGATACAACTGCCGTTGCCATTGTTATTCCGGCTGACGGACCGTCTTTCGGTACTGCGCCTTCCGGCACGTGAATATGTATATCCTTTGTTTTATGGAAATTTTCCGCAATACCGAGTTTTTGTGAATTTGCTCTTATGTAGCTGATTGCCGCCATTGCACTTTCTTTCATAACATCGCCGAGCTTACCTGTAAGTTCGACTTTTCCGCTTCCCGGCATAACGTTAACTTCTATCGACAACGTGTCACCGCCTACCGACGTCCAAGCCAATCCTCTTGCAACACCTATTTCGTCCTGCTCATTCATTTTTTCAAAATGGAAACGTTCCTTACCGAGATATTCCTCAAGATTTTGCTTTGTAACCTCTATCGGTCTTTCGGTGTTTTCAAGAAGTTTCTTAACCGCCTTACGGCATATCTTACCTATTTGCTGTTCAAGTTTTCTGACGCCCGCCTCACGAGTGTAATATTCGATTACAGCCTCAATCGCATCATCTGAAATTGTCAAATCATTGTCATCAAGTCCATTATTTTTCATAGATTTCTTCACAAGATAATCCTTTGCAATATGGAATTTTTCATTGCTTGTATAACCCGAAAGTTCAATGATTTCCATTCTGTCAAGCAACGGTCTTGAAACCGTATCAAGTGAATTTGCTGTTGTGATAAACAACACCTGTGACAAATCAAACGGCACTTCAATATAATGGTCGCGGAATGTTCCGTTTTGTTCATAGTCAAGCACTTCCAAAAGTGCGGCTGACGGATCACCCTTATAATCCGCACCCATTTTATCAATTTCGTCAAGCAAAATAAGCGGATTTTTTGTTTTTGCCTCTTTCATTGCCGCTATAATTCTGCCCTCCATAGCACCTATGTAAGTCTTTCTGTGACCTCTTATATCTGATTCGTCGTGAATACCGCCGAGAGATATTCTGACATATTTTCTACCGAGCGAACGTGCGATTGACTTTGCAACCGACGTTTTACCCACTCCCGGAGGTCCCGCAAAACAAAGTATCGTACCGTTTTTGCCTTTTGTGTTCTGTCTGACCGCAAGATATTCAAGCACGCGTTCCTTGACTTTTTCAAGTCCGTAATGGTCCTCATTCAATATCTTTTCGGCATTTTTAATATCAAAGCTTTCCTTTGACAGCTTGTTCCAAGGAAGGCTTAAAACAGTATCAAGATAATTTCTAATCACCGAACTTTCAGCCGACGACGGCGGCATTTTTGAAAACCTGTCAACTTCTTTCATAAGTTTTTCTTTCGTATCCTTAACGGTTTTCAATTTGTTTATTTTCTGCTTATATTCTTCTACTTCCGCCTTTATGCCGTCGGTATCGCCAAGTTCGTCCTGTATCACTTTTAATTGCTCACGTAAATAATATTCTCTTTGATTTTTGTCAATTCTTTCTTTGACTTTCTGTGCAAGCTGTTGCTCCAACTTCAATACTTCAAGCTGATTTTGTATTGTAATTATAAGTTTTTCCGCTCTGTCATATGAATCAAATTCAGATAAAATTTCCTGTTTTTCTTTTGTGTCAATTTCAAGACTTGCGGCAATCACATCACAAAGTTCGCCTATTTCCTCAATACCCATAACCGCCATAAAATTATCGGCTGTAAGTTTTGGATTTTGAGAGAAATATTCTTCGTAAGACTTTTTAAGTCGTCTTATATAAGCCTGTTTTAAAGGATGATTTTCTTCGTACAAATCGTCAAATTCCTGTACTTCCGCCTCAAAAAACGGTTTTTCGGAAATGAAATTTTCAATAATTCCACGTTCCAATCCCTTTACTATAACTCTTGTTATACCGCCGGGCATACGCATAACCTGTTTTATAACCGCAAACGTACCTATACTGTATATATCGTCAACAGTCGGTTGTTCTATTGTATAATCCTTTTGCGCCGCAAGGAATACTATTGAATCATTTTCAGCAGCACTTTCAAGTGCTTTTATGGACATTTCTCGTGCCGCGTCAAAATTAAGCGTCATATGCGGGAACAAAACCATTCCACGCATTGGCACTACCGACACACGTTTTAGTTCTTTTTCCAATCCGTTTTCACTCCTATAAGATTAATATTACTATTATATAATTTTTTCGTATAATTTTCAACTGTTTTTTACAGTTTTTTATTTAGGTTTTATAACCGATATATCAATTATTTTTTCATCACTGCTTATATATCCGTTTGTATAATGACACGTTTTTAAAATCCACGCAATATCGTCCAAAGTCACGTTTCTTCTGTCGTCAAGAAATATAATATTTTTAGCCATTTGAAGAATTTTAACCGCATCTCTGCCGTTTTTCGCATAACGTGCAATCATCCCAACCGCATTTTGTTCTATATTGATTTTTATTCTTTCAGCCGCACCGTAAATTATCTTTTCTATATTATCCCTCGTCAAAGGGTTAAAATAAATTTCGACACATCTTGAACGAACAGCCTCGGGAATTTCTTCGGGCTTTCTGGTTGTCGCACCGATAAGTCTGAAATCTGCAGGTATGCCGTTTTTGAATACATCGTGTATATACGTTGGGATTTTTTTGTTTTCTTCGCTGTAATATGCACTTTCAAACATAACCCTCCTGTCCTCAAGCACCTTTAACAGCTTGTTAATCTGGCAAGTCTGTAATTCGCCGATTTCGTCTATAAACAAAACTCCGCCGTGAGCCTTTGACACCGCTCCCTCTTTAACCTGCGGTACACCTGCAACGCCGTATGCGCCTGCACCTTGATATATCGGATCATGTACCGAGCCGATAAGCGGATCGGCAATGCTTCTTTCATCATATCGCATTATCGTTGCGTCTGTTTCGATAAACTTCGCATTTTTTGAAAACGGTGTACCGTTACTTTTCTTTGCACATTCCAACGCCACTCTTGCCGCTGCCGTTTTGCCGACACCCGCCGGTCCGTATATCAAAATATGCTGCGGGTCAGGACCGCAAAGTGCCGCTTTTATCGCTCTTATTCCGTCGTCCTGACCTATTATTTCATTCACGTTTTTAGGTCTTGCCGTTTCCGTCACAGGTTCAGATAAATGTATATGACGCATACAATTAAGGTGTTCAGCCTCTTTTTTTGAATTGTTTGCAAGGGTTTCACTGTCGCTTTTTTCATTCCTCAGCTTTGTGAAAAAATACATTCCTATAACAAGTGTAAAGAAAAACTGTGTTATCATTATTACACTATTCATATCTATTCCTCCGGACATTTCTTAATACTCTAACTATATTCTTTTCAGAGTAATTTTAATTATTCCAAAATGTCTATGGGAATATTTTTAGTCTTTAACGCAAACAACAGAGCTTTTTGCTCTGTTGTCTAAGTAATGTCTAATTCAAATCTTCTAAATTTCCGCCCATCAATTCGTATGCTTTTTCAAACTGATTGTCTGTTGTCACTTCAATCTTTGAAAAAACTTTTTCAATTTTCTTTTGAGTCGGTATGTCAAGGACTCCGTATGAAAGCAAATCATTTGCTTTTTGGAAGTCCTTTATCGCAGTTTTCAATTCATCGTCAAATACATCACTGTCCGTATTTCCGTTATAGAAATCCAACAGATATAGTCTTTCCTTTGCAGCTTTTACATTATCGGACGAATTACCGTATGATTGTTTTGTTGTATAATCAAATGGCGTATACTTTGATGTATCTATTCTGTCTGTAGTATTTTCAACTTCAACATCAGGTGTAAGTCCGATATGGTTTATTTCCTTACCGTTTCTTGTCACATACTGACCTGTTGTAAGTTTAAAAACAGAACCGTTTGAAAGCGGATATGTATTTTGAATTACCGCCTTACCGAAAGTCTTTGTTCCGATAAGAGTACCGCCCTTGGAATCTTGAATTGCACTTGCAAGAATTTCAGACGCAGAAGCAGTATGCTCATTTACAAGTACCGCAAAGTCAAATTCAGGCTTATCAAGCTTTGATTCATATGTAACGTTATACTTTGTATCTCTGAATTTAACGTCGATTATCTTACCTTTTTTAACAATCTGCTGTGCAATCTCAACTGATGACGATACAAGACCGCCGCCGTTATTTCTCAAATCAAGAATTATCTTCTTAATATTCTTTTCACGCATCCAATCAAGTGCATCTGTAAATTCATCGGTAGTTGTCGAATTAAAGGTTGTAATTTGAATATAACCTATATTACCCTTCAATTCAGCCGAATTAACGGAATTTTCATGTACCGCAACACGCGTTGTTATAAATTCAAGTTCTTCCCCGTCACGCAACACGGAAACTCTGACGCTTGTATTTTCTTCGCCGATTATTTTATTACGCACTTCGGATGTGCTCCAACCCGTAACGTCCTTACCGTCAACCTTGCAAATCTTGTCGCCGATTTTAAGTCCTGCTTTTTCAGCCTTACTGTCCTCATTGAGAAAACCCACAATTTCAACATAACCGTCATCAGACATTTTCATTGATATACCGATACCGTAAAAATTCTGATTTAATTTATCCTGAAATGCCTTATACTCCTCCGGAGTGTAAAATTCACTGTAATCATCAAGGCTTTCAAGCATTGACTTCAACAACTGCACCAACAATGGGTCATTATTTTCAAGCAACTTTGAAAGACCCTGTTTCATTATTTCTTCTTCCGTAAGTGAATCGTCTATATATCTTTCGGCAACATATTTTGCCATTTGTTCAAATGCACCGTATTCACCGCTGTATTTTGATTCTTCCGCTGTTTCTGTTTCAGCCGCAAAAACACTTCCCGACATAAGCAACATAACAACAGACAAAATAGCCGCTGTCAATTTCTTCTTCATATGCACTACCTCTTACTTACTGTTATTTTCATATCGTTAAAATATTTTTCGCCCTGTACCGTAAGTGTATAAACAAGCTCGATAGTTCCGCCGTTTTCGTCAAGTTTTGATACTATTCTTTGCGTTTCAATCTCCATCGGCACTGTACCGTAAGGCAAATGATACAAAAACTCTTTCTTTGTATCAACCTTATACGTCATTGACGAATTTACACTTCCCGTACGTTTTATAAGTATCTCGTTGCCGTCTATTTTTATCATAGACGAAATTTTATCTCCGTCATTTTCTGTTTTGTACGTTATATACTGCTTACCGTTTTTTTCGGTGTAATTTCCGTAAGCCGTTTCTTCTATTGTGTCGGTTTCCGAATCAATCGTCTGTCTGTTGCTGACCGTTATACGATATTCGTTATCAGTATTTTTCAATGTCAATCTTATTCACCTGTCCGTTAATTTCTCTTTCAAGGAAAATTCCGCCAAGCTCTTCAAAGCTTGATATATCATCGCTTACATAATATCTGTATTGATTTTCGTCACACTTGCCGTCATGCAAAAGGTTTTCTTTTGTAAGTTTCTTTTTTAAATACTTTGCAACCTCCGCGCCCGAATTTATAAGTGTAACGTCATCACCCATATATTCTCTTATAACCTTTTCAATCAAAGGATAATGCGTACAGCCCAAAATAAGTGTATCAACACCTTGATTTCTTATTTCTTCAAGATATTCCGCCACGATAATTCTCGTAACCTCCGTATCGAAATATCCGTTTTCAACAAGCGGTACAAACATAGGGCAAGCCTTTGCAAAAGTCTGCATCTCGCTGTCATATGCCTTTATCTGCTTTTCGTATTCACCGCTTTTGATTGTTCCCGCCGTACCTATAACGCCGATTTTCTTATTCTTCGTTGCTCTTACCGCCGCATAAACAGCCGCGTCAATTACGCCGATAATCGGCACGTCAAATTCGTCCTTAATCGCAGGCAATGCCGCAGAACTTGCAGTTCCGCAAGCGATAACTATAATTTTCACATCAAATGTGTTTAGAAAACGTATGTCACCTCTTGTATATTTAAGCAACGTTTCTTTTGAACGCGAGCCGTAAGGAACTCTGCCCGTATCACCAAAATATATAATGTCCTCTTTCGGTAACTCATTTATTATCTGCTTTACGGCAGTAAGTCCTCCAAGTCCTGAATCAAAAACACCTATACATTTGTTATCCATTATTTTACTCTCTTTTCCGCAAGCTCGATAAGTTTGTCTAAAAGCTCGCTGTATTCTATACCGACAGCACCCCATAGTTTCGGATACATACTTATGTTTGTAAATCCCGGAAGTGTGTTGATTTCATTTAATACAACACTTCCGTCACTGTGTTTAACAAAAAAGTCAACTCTTGAAAGTCCGCTGCCGTCAAGTGCCTTAAACGCTCTTACGGCATACTCTCTGATTTGCTCGATTGTTTCCTTAGGCAGATCGGCAGGAATTTGAAGTTCTGTTGAGTTGTCGTTGTACTTTGCGTCAAAGTCATAAAATTCAACAGTCGGCATAATTTCACCTACTGTTGCGGCTTTTACGTCCTCATTACCAAGTACGGCACATTCAACCTCATGACCGTCGATATTTTCTTCTACAAGTATTTTTCTGTCAAACTGTGCGGCATTTTCAAGTGCGGCTTTTAATTCTTTTCTGTCGTGAGCCTTACCCACTCCGACAGACGAACCTGTTCTTGCAGGCTTAACAAAGCAAGGATAACCAAGCTTGTTTTCGATTTCATCCATCTTATCTTCAAAGTTGTCTGTTTTATTTACAACAACCCAATCAGCCTGCGGAATATCTGCACTTGCAAACACAATTTTTGATGAAGTCTTATCCATGCCGTTTGCAGACGCCATTACGCCCATACCGACATAAGGTATTCCCGAAAGTTCAAAAAGGCCTTGAATTGTTCCGTCCTCGCCGAACTCACCGTGAAGTACAGGAAAAATAACGTCAGGATGAATTTTCATAACCTTATCGCCGTCAAAAACAAGTATAGCCTTATCCTCTGCATCAGGAGAAAGAATTGCCTTCTTCTTGTTTTCCGTATCCTGTTCCCATTCTCCGCTTTCAATCTTTGCATAGTCGCCTGTGTACAGATACCATGCACCGTTTTTTGTAATTCCTATTGTTGAAATATTGTATTTATCTTTATTAAGGTTATTTAAAACCGATGTAACAGATTTTCTTGAAATTTCGTGTTCCGGTGACTGTCCGCCGAAAATAACACACAATTCTACCATTATGTAATCACTCCTAAAACTTTATATAATATTATAATACCTTTTTCGTCACTAAATTGCAAGTGTATTTATTAAAAGTTTATCTTTTTCTCAACTTTTCAAGTACATTTTCAAAATACTCCGGTATATCACTTGTAAATTCCATCATTTCGCCTGTCCGCGGGTGTACAAAACCAATCGTTTTTGCGTGAAGCAACTGACCGTTTAAATTGAACTTTTCTTTTTTTATTCCGTAAAGCGGGTCGCCTACTATGCTGTGACCGATTGACGCCATATGCACTCTTATCTGATGTGTTCTGCCTGTTTCAAGGATACATTCGACAAGTGTATATTGTCCGAACCGTTCAAGTACGTTAAAATGCGTAACCGCCTCACGTCCGCCGAATACAACAGCCATTTTCTTTCTGTCAGACGGATTTCTGCCGATAGGCTTATTTATTGTGCCGCTGTCCTCTTTTATATTGCCGTTTACAAGTGCAACATATTTACGCATCGCTTTGCGTTCTTTAAGCTGTTCCGACAACTTCAAATGTGCCTCATTATTTTTTGCGACTATCAAAAGTCCCGACGTGTCCTTATCAATTCTATGCACAATCCCGGGACGGATCACACCGTTAATTGCCGAAAGTTCGTCACCGCAATGGTAGACAAGACCATTTACAAGCGTACCGCTCTCGTTACCCGGTGCAGGGTGAACGCAAAGTCCCTGCGGTTTGTTCACAACGATAACATCACTGTCCTCATATACGATATTAAGCGGTATATTTTCAGGCTCAATAGAAAGTTCTTCGGGTTCGGGTACATTTATCGTTATTTCCTCCGTACCCAAAATCTTATATTTCTTTAAAAGCTGTTTTTCTCCGCAAAGCACAAGACCGTCCTCGCATAATTTTGCCGCATAACTTCTCGAAATATCCGAATTGTCCGCAATGAATTTATCAAGTCTTTCGCCTTTGTTTTCCTCTGCCGCATTAATTTTTAACGTCTGCATTTTTATCCTCTTTATCAAACCAAATAAAATAAACCACAAGCAATATCGCACCGACAGTTATACCTATATCGGCAATATTGAATACCGGAAAGTTTATAAATGACGTCTGTATATAGTCAATAACAAAACCTCTGAAAATTCTGTCTATTGCATTGCCGAATGCGCCCGCAAACATCATTGTAATCGATGTACACAAAAGCGGATGTGTCGGCTTTTTCTTTATCCAGTATATTACCGCACAGATACAAAATGCAACCGAAATAATACTCAAAAGCGAGAGTTTTCCCGAAAGTAATGAAAATGCCGCGCCCTTATTTTGAATATATGTTATATCAAATAAATTCAGTATCGAAAATGCGGTATCGCCTACATTCATACCCGAAACAACCAAGTATTTTACCGCTTGATCGGCTATAATTATAAGCATCGCAATAATAAGCCAAAGCATATATAATCTCCTTATTTTGTAATATAATCGAATGCAGCAAATATTTCGTCCTTTGAAACATCAGTCGTCTGCATAACCTCGCCGACTTTTGTCGGCAAAACAAATTTTAATTTACCTGCAATTTTCTTTTTGTCCTTCTGCATATAGCCGTAAACAACCTCTTTTTCAGGCAAATCAACACGAATTTTAAAACCATACATATCAAGTACGTTCTCAATACGATTTAATGTACTTTCATCAATCATATTTCGCTTATACGCAATATACGATGCACCGACCATACCGATTCCGACACACTCACCGTGAGTCATCTTAAAATCGTATGCCGATTCAACCGCGTGACCGATTGTATGGCCGAAATTGAGAATTGCACGAAGTCCGTTTTCTTTTTCGTCCTGCTCAACAACGTCAGCCTTAATCGAACAATTTATCTTATCCATCTTTATAAGTGTTTCATTGTCAAGTGTTTTTATCTTGTCGCTGTTTTTCTCGATATAATCAAAGAACTCGCTGTCTCTTATAATTCCGTGCTTGATAACCTCTCCCATACCCGAAACAAATTGTTCGTTCGGAAGTGATTTCAAAGTTGCCACATTTATGTACACAAGTTTCGGCTGATGAAAAGCACCTAAAATATTCTTGCTTTCCATAAAGTCAATACCTGTTTTTCCGCCGACAGAGCTGTCCGACTGTGAAAGTAGTGTTGTAGGCACTTGTACAAAATCAATACCGCGCATAAATATTGCCGCAGCAAATCCTGCCATATCTCCTACCACGCCGCCGCCAAGTGCAACAATCATACTTTTTCTGTCCATTTCGTGTTCGATACACGCACCGCATATGCCGAGTATTGTATCCATACCCTTGTTTTCTTCACCTGCCGTAAATGCGTATATTTTTGAATCGTAGCCGTTTTTTATAAGTAAATCATTTACTTCGTCGGCATATAGTTTTTCTACGTTACTGTCCGTTACAACAAGTAATTTTTTCGGTGCATTTATATCCGACATTGCTTTTGCAAAGCCGTTAAAGCTATCCGAAAAAAGTATATCGTATGATTTTTTTTCTAAATCAACAAATAATTTTTCCATATTCAATGTTCCTTTTAGTGTCCCTGTTTTTAGTGTCCCCTTATAGTGAAAGTGACGGTATCGCATTAAGCGTCATATCCGCAAAATTCTTTTCAAGATAACCGTAATATCCCGCACAGGCTATCATTACCGCATTATCCGTACAAAGTATAGGCTCCGGATATACAACTTTTATGTCCTTTTCACCTGCAAGAAGTGTCATTTTTTCACGCAACGCACTGTTTGACGCAACACCGCCTGCAAGTGCGATAACCTTGCTGTTTTTCTGTTCTGCCGCCTCTATCGTGTGTTCACACAAAACGTCCGTAACCGCATCCTGAAAGCTTGCGGCAATGTCGGCTTTATTATATTCTTCACCGTTTTGTTCAAGTTTGTGAAGATAATTTATGACCGCTGTTTTAACACCGCTGAATGAGAAATCAAGCGAATTTTTATCCATTCTCACGCGTGGGAAATCAACCGCTTTCGGATTACCCTCTTTGGCAAGTTTATCAATAAGCGGGCCGCCCGGATAACCCAAACCAAGCACACGAGCTATTTTGTCAAACGCCTCACCTGCCGCATCGTCACGTGTTCTGCCCATTATTTCAAGATGCGTGTAATCCTCAACGCTCACAATATGACTGTGTCCGCCTGACGCAACAAGACATACAAACGGCGGTTCTAAATCTTTGTGTGCCACAAAATTAGCCATTATGTGTCCCTTTATGTGATGTACCGGCACAAGCGGTTTGTTAAGTGCAAACGCAAGTGCTTTTGCCGTTGATACTCCGACAAGCAACGCACCGACAAGACCCGGGCCGTATGTAACCGCAATCGCGTCAATATCGTCAAATGTTACGTTTGCCTCCTCCAATGCCTCGTCTATAACCGCGTCAATCGTTTCAATGTGTCGTCTTGACGCAACCTCCGGTACAACACCGCCGAATTTTTTATGCAATGCTATCTGCGTATTTATTACGTTAGACAAAACCTCTCTGCCGTCTTTTACGACAGCGGCCGCAGTTTCGTCACATGAACTTTCAATTCCAAGTATAAGCACGTTATCACTCCTCACACGGTTCAAAGCTTTTCGTCATTATCCAAGCGTCCTCACCGTTATCACTGTAATATCTTTTTCTCTCACCTATTATATCAAAACCGTATTTTTTGTAAAGCCCTTGTGCCGCTATGTTACTTTTGCGGACTTCAAGAGTTAAAAGCTCCAGCTTTAATGTAACGGCTGTTTTTATCATTTCACTGATAAGCATACTGCCTATTCCGTTTTTTCTGTATTCGGGAAGTACCGCGACATTTGTTATATCACCCTCACCCGACACGTTCCAAAGCCCTGCATAGCCGATACACTTACCGTTATCCTTTGCGACAAAATACACCGCAAGTTTGTTTTGCATTTCGTCGTGAAAAGATTTTTCCGACCACGGAACTGCAAAGCACTTTTTTTCAAGCTCCGCAATTTCCGCAACGTCATCATCTGTCATGCGTGTTATCGTAATATTTTTCATATCACTTTTTACTTTGCATATCTGCGATTTTTTCCGCAACGTCTACAAGTGCGTCATAAATCTCTTGTGCAACTTCTTCATATTCTTCAAGGTCACCGCCGTAAGGATCAGATATGTCACCGCTTGAACCTGCATATTCAAGTAATGTGTATACCTTGCCTTTTGCCAAAGGCTCAAGTATTTGCTTGTGTCCCTCTGTCATTGTTAGGATTAAATCACATTGCTTTATAAGGTCCTCCGTTACAGGCTGTGTTCTGTGGCCTGATAAGTCTATGCCGTATTTCATAAGTGCTTTAATCGCATTTTCACTTGCACCTTGACCGTCCTCGGCAAATATTCCGGCTGATTCAATAAATACATCAAGGTCGTTTTCAACAGCGATTTTGTCCATTATCGCCGCCGCCATCGCACTTCTGCACGTGTTGCCTGTACATACAAACAGTATATTCATAAACTCTTTTAAACTCCTTTAAACCCTTATTTTTGGCTCTATGCCTACATTTTTCGACACTTTACATTATCTGTCAATTTTATGCTTTCTTATGATTTGCCACTTAATTTGATGGTCATTTTCTGTAAATCCTCTGTAAAATAAGACGATTTTGACGAATTTACAGGACGGCGCATTGTAGCTGTTTTAGCTCCTTCTCAACATTTTCATACTCTGCATGAGTGTATGTATTCATAGTAACGCTTAAATCTGAATGCCCCATCAAATACTGTAAATGTTTTGGATTGATTCCTGCACTTGCCATATGACTGCAAACATGAGGTGTTATTAGCGGCAATTCTTCTTTATATATGCTATTATATTTTTCGCGGATATGCTGAAAATACTTTTCCCAATGCATTGCAACAGTAGGCATATTGTTTTTATCTAAATAGAGAAATCCCGAATAACCATCTACGACAGGCTCAATCTTTAAGGACGTTCTGTTATTTAGAATCCTTTCAAAACATTGACATACATTATCTGTTATCGGTATAATCCTTTTTCCTGCCTTCGTTTTGGGTTTTTCATATAGTATACCTCATATTACTTGGGTGTATAAGCTGGCGTTCAATATTGATTTTCTTTGCTTTTAAATCAATATCATTTATAGTCAATCCGGTAAATTCTGAAATACGCATACCCGTATAAAACAGAATATATATTGCATCATAATATTTACAAAAATGCTTGTCATTTTTGATAAAAGCCAAAAATTTTCTTTTTTGATCATGTGTCAATGCATCTCGTCTTACACCATCATTTACAATAATTGTAAAAGTAGAAAAATCAAACGGATTTTTTCGTATAAGTTCATCATCCAGAGCCATTTTAAACGCCGGTCGTAAAACACCTCTTATACTATGAATGGTACTGTAACTTAATCCATCCTTTTCCTGAAGCTTTATAAGCCAAAGCTTTGCATCTGAAATTTTCACTTCATCAATCCTACGCATACCAAAAGGTTCTTTCTCTAAGCGTCTCAATACAGTATTGTAACCTGTTCTTGTATTTTCTCGCACTCCTCTTCTTTGAATAACATATTCATACACCGTAAGATTACCACCATATGGTATAAGTCCATCATCAATATCCTTCAATATTTCTTTTTCTTTTTCTCTTAATGAAATACATTTTCTCTTTCCTTTAGGAAGCGGATCAGTTTCTTCAAGTTTCCAACTGTAAACACATTTTGCCTTACCAAATATATCAACATAGTCAAATTGGTATAAACCATTATCCCTTTGACATTCGCCGTTTCTTAAAATCCTTCCTTTCTTATCTCTTCTTTTTTCACTCATAAATATTTGCTCCTTTCTAACAAAAAGAAGCCATAGTGTAATATTAGTATATCACATCTATGACTAAATTTCTACTATTTTTTTATATTTCCTAAATTGATGTCGTTTCATCTAAAAAGGATTCAAATTTTTTTCTGTTTATCATTGTTCTACTACCATTTTGAACAATAAATTTATAATCGGATTCCAAGAAATCATTAACTATCCTGTACATTTTATTCTCTCCGATATTAAAATACTCCGACGCCTCTTTAATTGTCAGTAAATACTTTTCTGATATCGGAATTTTTTTAACCGAAGCTTTATCCAAAATATGCACCTCCTAAAAATATATCACCCCCTATATAGGCAAAACGAATAGCAGCTTGCAAGACTGCTCCATAGGAATTTCACCTTCCCGGCGCTCTGCCCGGACTGTCCCCGATGCTTGCATACACGCCTTTTATAGCGCGGTCTACGGCTGGACAGAAGTATCATTGTCCCTATACAAGATTATCGCCCACAGCTTGCAAATTCTGTTTTTCGGCATTGATAATTTATCGCAATCTATATACTTCAATGAAAGAAATTATACAAAGAGGTAGAAGCAAATTATAGATTATGGCGTATCTGTCGTCTGGCTCATTCATATAGGAATGTATCCGCTTGCTCTTATTCTGTCCCAGCATTGTCTTCCGGGACTTTCTTTTTACGTTCTTCCACTGACCATTTATATAATCAACAGTATGTTATTCCACAATTTATTTGAGAGCACAACAATAAGACGGCACAGCTTTTGCCATGTCACCTGCGAGTATCTGAAAACAAATTTAACTGCTAATCAAACACTTTTTTCATTACATAACGCAATTTTAGTGCGACAACATTTGTGGCTGTTACATAATAATTGATTTTGTAATGAAAATGGCTGAAAATATTATAAAAAACTGTCTAAAATCAACATTTCATAGATTATATTCACGAACGATTCTTGTCTAAAATGTAGTGGAAATTATTGACAATTACTTTTGCGAATGATATAATCACAACATAATCAATTATTATGTTGTATCGTGTAGAAAATAGTCCCGTATAAGACCGAGATTTTGAATTCTCTTGCGGTGTACTTCTCCGCTTTCCGCTGTATAAATACGCGCGGTATTTATACTCGAATGTCCAAGAATATCAGAAAGACGGACTATATCCTGATAAACAGCATAATATGTTTTACCAAACAAGTGTCTTAGATTATGCGGAAACACCTTGCTTGCAAGCACTCCTGCTTTAATGCAAAGACGCTTCATCTCTGCCCAGATATTACTCCGATTAAGTGGATTTCCTTTTCTGGTAACAAACACAGCTCCATTTTTAATATTCTTTTCCCTAATGTACCGCTGTAACATCTTACACAGCTTGCTCGGAATGAAAATAACACAATTTTTTCCCTTGCATTTAATGCTTGCAACACCGTTTTTCACTGCATCTACCGTTATATATGCCAATTCGGACACACGGATTCCGGTAGCACAAATTGTCTGCATTACAAGATACAAACGTGTTTTCCCCTGTTCGTAAGCTGTTTTAAGAAGTATGTCATATTCCGCTTTTGTAAGCTCACGGTTTGGTTCAATAAATGTGTTTTTCTGAATTTTAAGACTTTTTACCCTGTATTCCGGATGATTTATCCATCCAAAAAATGAATTTAGCGATGATAATACTGAATTTACACTTTTAGGCACATATTCACTCTCCAGCAATTGCTTATATTCTTGAACAACCGCTTTGCTGATTTGTTGTCCGTCAAGCCACTGAACAAATGCGGTTACATCATGAGTGTACTTCATCACTGTCGCTTTTGACTTTTCCTCCAAAATAAGGTAGCTCTCAAATTCCTTAATTTTTTGTAACATCAATAATTTCCTCCACAACCATTATACAATATATTTTTAAATTTGTCATATACCAAAAAATGGTTATAAAAAACAAGGCACATTACAAAACGGTTTTTAGCCATTTCGCAATGCGCTTTATATGCTTATAATAAAATCTTTTTTATCCGCAATATATTAAATATTGAAATTAGTTATGTGTCTGCATATTGAATATACTTCTTACTATATTGAATATATCACTCATCACAGAATACACGGTTATATTTAAGAAAAAAAGAGAGAGAGGTATTCTTATTATGGGGTGTTCACATGTACCCGTATATTCTGAGATCAACTATATATTTTTTTATTTATTTAATTCCTATTATTTTACCAACGCTTGCAATTTGCGAAAAGCAAACTGTAAACTACTTCGATGTCCTCTGTAATAGTTTTCTATGCTATGTTCTTATTGAAAAGAACTATATATCATATTATATTGAAATACCTCAATGCATACTCAATTCCATCATCTAATAAATTCTTGGTAACAAATGAAGATAGTTGTTTTAGTTTCTCTGGACTTTCACCCACTGCAATACTATTTGGCACTGCCTCAAGCATAGGAATATCATTCATACTATCGCCTATGGCATAGGCATCTGATAAAGGTATATGATGATACCTGAGTACACGATCTATTCCTGTTCCTTTTCTCATCATACCACGCAAGCAGCTTATCAAAAGCAAAATTATCATCACTTACGTCGGGTGACAAGTTCTTACCCTGATTTTCAAAACGTCTTTTAAGTTTCATAAAGCCTTCAAATGAGCGGCAGCGTTTATCGGTAAAAAATGATTTTGAATGTTCATACATTGGTGTCATATCGCACTCATATATTAGTTCTGCTACACTATCACATAGTTTTTGCGGTAATTTATGCTGAAATATTACTTCTTTGCCACACTCTATATACATTCCACATCCACATATATAACCATCAAAACCTATATCTAACAAGCGCTGCTCAATATTCATAATAGTCCTACCAGTATCAACATACATAAGATGTCCGTTTGCCTGTGCTTTATGAATTGCGTTTATAGCGCTTTCCGGGATTATATATGCCCCATCATCAGATATAAGTGTGCCGTCCAAATCAAAAAATACTATCATTAGTGCCTCTCCTTAATTTTATTTTCTCTATTATTATATATTAAAATAAAACTCTTTACAAATATTATAAATACGTTTTAATTCAAAATAGTATTTATTCCGTCTTGTATTCAAAAAAATCGAAATCCGCGTAATGCTTGTGTTTGACTCTATCCGCACAGGTAATACCCACCATTGTTCCTGTAAACTCACCATACCGGCAGTATTCATCCGAAAATTTCGTAGCATCAAATACAGGACCGATTGGTATATATTTTTTTCCGTCAAGACTCCACATAAATTGCATTTTACGACCGCGTACTTCTACTCTCATATATACAGGGACATCCTCAACTGCCACACGTGTATCAAGCATCTCCGCTTTTTCGCCGTTTTCAATATGTATAATCGACAGCGCGCTTTGTCCAAGTGTTTCGCTATAATATTTACGGAGATTGATATAGTTCATATTATCATAGTAAAATATCAGACCGGCGCTCTGATGAGGCATTTCTGGAATATATTCCATTTTTGTAGTTACAGTCGCATAAGTGCTTGTGAGTTTTCTTGCAAGTATGCTTACCTTGTTTAATGATGTTCTCGACTCCTGACCTCTAAGGCGCACATAACCCTTTCTTGCGTTTATATCTGCAAAGCACGATGGCATAATACGCGGCGAGTAATACCAACTGCCGAGAATATCACTGTCAAAATCATCAAAATCAGGAATTTGACTCACCGGATATTCCTCTAATGCGCTTTCCTCCGTATATTCCTTTGCAATATTTGTTCCATCGGTCATTCTGAGCCATCCATCGTCAGTCCATTTCATTTTTTGAATTGCTGTTTCACGTCCTAAAGTACAGCGCAGTTCCGGAACAAACGGTCTTGCGCACAGATGAACAAGATAACTTTCGCCATTTGGAAGATCTACAAGACTTCCGTGTCCCGCCTTTTGAAGCGTAGTATAAGGATTAAAATATTGAGGCTTTAAATGGTCAATGTTATTCCGTTCGTTCGTTTCCACCGGATTTGAAGTCACCACAGGACCATTCGGGTCTTTTTCGTATGGTCCCCATATATTCCTCGATCTTCCCATTGTGACACAATGATTATAACCTGTTCCGCCTTCAGCGCACATTATATAATAATATCCGTTTTTCTTATACAGATGCGGAGCTTCAATACAACCTCTGTTAGTACCGCCGCGCCATATACGTTTTGGATAGCCTATAATTTCTTTCTTTACAGGATTATATTCTGACATTGAAATCACACCCGGCTTTTCGTAGCCCTCTCGTGTTTCCCACTCAAGTGACACTATATATTTTCTGTCGTCATCATCGTGCAGGATTGACGCATCAAATCCTGCCGAATGCAGATAAACAGGCTCGCTCCAAGGACCTTTTATATCACTTGCTGTAATAAGATAGTTGTCAACCTCAAAATATCCTGCATTCATTGAGTTCATTACACCGTAAACAACATAGAACAGATTCTCGCTTTCGCACCATGTCAAACACGGCGCCCATATACCTTTCGAGGAGGGAAGTTTTTTTAAGTCAACAGTTTCATCATCAGTGAGTACATGAGTGTAAAGTTCCCAATTTTTCATATCCCTTGAATGGTAAACAGGTATTCCGGGAAACCATTCAAAGCTTGAAACCGCTATATAATAATCGTCATCTTTGCGACAAATACACGGATCCGGATTAAAGCCCGGAAGAATAGGATTTTTAATCATTTATACTTCATCCTCTCATTGTTCTATACTCATCGTTTACATAATCAAAAGCCAAGTTCTTCTCCAACAACTACAACACTGATACGTCCAGGGAATTTGTAACATCCGTCAATAATGCTTATTACATTACATACTCGCATTTCGCCTGTACAATCCTCACATCGGCAGGTTTCATCACACGGATTATTATGATGTATTCTTTTAGAATTCATTGGAGCAACTGATTTTGCGCGCTTAATTCCTTCTGCCGCATCTGCAACAATTTTATTAGCGCCAACTACAACAATTACTTTTTTGGGTCCGAAGCCTATACATCCTACCCTGTTTCCGGTGCAATCTATATTTACTATCTGCCCATCCATAGTTATTGCATTTGACCCTGTCACAAACACATCTGACAAGAAACCCAGACGATATTTATGAAGTTCCTCTTCCCACGACTTATTCGTAAAGCGGTCAATAAATTTATACTTTGGACTTTTAATTAAATCAAGTATTCCTGTTTTCTGAAGCGTTACGCTGCCGCCTACGGCAATTTCAGCACCTTCCGGAAGCATTTTCTCAACCATTTTTTTTGCATCTTCGGCTGTATCGGCATAATGCGCATCAAATTTGCGTTTATTCAAAACCTCTACAGCGTCTTTTGCCCTGCATTCTAAACTCCATTTTTTTATTTCATTCATTCTTGATTGCCAGCCTTTTCTTTAATCTATTTTGTAATAACTGCTTATTTTCGTTGGAACTCGCTTTTTTAAAGCTTCTCCACCGCTATTTCTCTTATATATATGTCAGGTCCGAAAACTCTCATATCTGCGCCGTTATTTTGTTTGTTATTAAACGAAGCGTCTTCAAGAACTACAGACTGCGTTTTCCATTCTCCGCTGTTTGTTCTCGGTTCAAACATACTATTCTTATAATTTCTTGCATTACCCTCAAACGCTTCATCTGAAGAATTGTAATGTATCCCGAATTCACCTGTACCCTCGTCAAGATAGGTTATTGTTACTTTAACCCTGTTATCCTCCGGCGCAATATATGTGTCGCTTATCTGGCAGTACATATATTGATTTTCAGGAATAAAAACACATGCCGTTTCCTTTTTTAGTTCGGACTTTGTATAAGAATCGCCCTTAGTCGGGTCAGTGTTAAGTGTTATGTTCATAAGATTATAGAAATAATCCTCGTTGAATATTATTCTTGCGGGCGGCTCAAGAGACATATTATATTCCTCCAGAACATCAGTCTCCTTGTTTAACTGCTCGTTTTTAATTACGCCTTTTTGAAGCAGTGAACCAAGCAATACATTATTCGTCTGATACGGGTTTGTGAAAAGAGCTCGGTATGACAGGAATACAAGCTCATCATATGTAATCGGGCTGTCTAACTCTACACACATGCTTTCATCCTTATATAATCCTGACTCAACCGCTATTTTTTCGCAGTTTGCGTAAGCGTCACCCTGATATCCCAAAGCGCGCAGTAAAATTGCGGTAGCCTCGCGTTTTGTAATTGTCGCTTTTGCGCTAAATGTTTTGTCACCTGTGCCGACAGCAATACCCATTTCATAAGCTTTTGATACATACGGAACAGCCCATGACGATAAATCAGTAAACGGATTTTCTGCATTATCGTCAGCCTTTTCGCCTAAAACGCCTATTATCGCCTTTACTGCCTGCTCACGTGTAACCTCGTTCTCAAGATTCATTACAAATTTATCAGCATTTTCGCCATCCAATAGTCCGAGATTATACAGATTTCTTGCGTATAAATCGTATTTTGAACCGTTTACCTGTGAATTTATAAGTGAAGCGTCCTCTGTTACGATTACATCGTCTATATAAATCTTGTAATCATCTGTGCCTTTAGCCTTCAAAATAAGTCCTGTAATATTCTTTCCTGCCACAGATATATCTGTAAGAGTGTTATAAGTCCACTTCCCATTCGCGAAACTCAGGTCGCTGTATAATACATCACCGTCAGCTGTTTCAAGTCCAACGCTTAATTCCGCGCTGCCGCCTGCCAGATATGCGCTTATTCCTATATTTATCTTTTCCGCGCTGAAATCAAGTTCGGACAGCTTTGTCAACATTTCGCCTCCGCCGCCCACTCTATTAAGCTTCAAGGCATATCTGCCGTTATATGTAAGTTCATCCTTTACAAGCTCACCGTTGCCATCTACAGGCTGCGCATCAAAATATTTCTCAAAACCGCTTCTGAAATAAACAGGACCTTCACTTAACAGCAGCGGCATTTCTTCTGTAATTTCCTCTTCGCCGCGCAGCACTTTTGGAATATATCCCGCAAGCCGCATGTATAAATCCGATGAAGTGTAACTTCCGTCTGCGCTTGCTGTTATAAAATATTGATCCTTAGGAATCATAGACGAGTCCTCCGCAAGCTTTAAAATTGCAGTACCCTCGTCATATTCGTCAAACATCGCAATGTATCCGCAGTGTATATCTTGCTTTGCAATATTATATGCCTGACGCCACATGAAATCCCCTGCGCGTCTCGGTATCTGATTTCTTACCGCGTTATCCTTCCAGTTTGACCACGAAAATCCGGGAAACATTACAGGCTGATACGCTATACCCTTTTCGTCAAGATATGCCTTATCCGCTGCAAGAATACTCGCATCACTGTCAACATCACTGTCTGTTTTTGCACTGCCGACAGACCACGGTGACAGCATATCAAGCTTACAGAATGCTTTCTCCATAGCTTCGTCCTTCGCTATCTGATCTCTCCAGCTCTTTGAAACACCGCCTATTACATAGCAGCCCTTATCGTGAAACCAATCGATCAGTTCGGAATACTGTTCTCCAGTACCTTCGCGTATTCCCAAACCCCACAGACATACAACAGGTCTGCCATTATCCTTTGCGTATGACGGCGAGGAGGTAATATCCAAGTCGTTAAGAATCACCTGCTGCCAATCCGCCTTTAAATCTTCTACGAGATTTTCCTCGCTAAGACCCGATATATCATACATTACATAGAAAAGCTCGTTATGCTTTTCTGCCGATGCCTTTACGTTTTTCAGTATATCAACGCTGTTTTTAAATCTTTCCTCAACACCGTTTATTGTAACCGAACCAAATCGCTGAACCGCAACTCCATCAATGCCGTAATCGTGCATCATCTCAAAATGCTTATCTATAACACCTGCGCGATACGAAGAAAACAGCTTTGATTTTTCACCGTTTCCAAGTTCTGCAAAATATGTTTCTTTCAAGTCCTCCACGGAGTAATCTCTTACATCAGGATACGCGTCAAAGGTCAAATGTCCAACCTCCGGTCTGCCCCAATGTACCCATTCATTTCTCGGTGAACCGTCTCCTTCCGTGTTAAACCATGCCTGATAGCCAGCTATAACCTTATCCTCTATCGTATCCTCCGCAGCATACGCGCATACTCCAAGCGCTGCACTGAGCGCTGTTGCCGCCGCAATCACTTTTGTTATTTTTTTCATTAGATATGTCCCCTTTCTAAATTTGAATAGAAAAGAAAGTATTTTATCGGCATCTTCTTTTCCCAATATTTATTTTGCAATCATAGCCGCGCCGATTATTCCCGCGTCATTAAAGGATTGTGCCGTTACAATTTTTGTTTTAGGCATAAATTTATTGAAGCCGTTTGCTGCTGCATATTCGCATACAGGCTGCAAAAGATACTCGCCCTCCCTGCTTATTCCTCCGCCTACAGATATAATGTCGGGCTGCAATACATTCTCTACGCTCACAATTCCATCCGCAACATACTGAGCATACTGCTTTACAACAGCCTGCGCAGCTTTGTCACCCTGCTTTGCCGCATCAAAAGACGTTCTGCCCGAAATTTTGCCTTCTGCCTTGGCGATTTCATGCATAAGGCTTTCGGGATTTTTCTCCATTGCTACTTTAGTCTGACGTATAAGCGCCGTTACCGAAGCATACGTCTCCCAGCAACCACGTTTTCCACAAGTACACGGTTCTCCGCCCGAAACAAGAGTAATATGCCCTGCTTCGCTCGCAGCTCCGTTAAAACCGCGAAACACCTTCCCATTCAAAATCAGTCCGCTGCCAACACCTGTTCCGAGCGTTATAAACATAAATATAGGAACATCGTTACCACTCACAATATACTCTCCCATAGCGGCACAGTTTGCATCATTATCAATCTTGACAGGCAAATTAAGATATTTTTGAAACTCCTTCGCAAGCATATAATGCTCCATTTTTATGTTATTTGAATAAATAACCTCGCCTGTCTCAAAGTTAATTGTTCCCGGACAGCCTATTCCGACAGCCTCAATATCGTTCAATTCAAGCTCCGCATCCTTTATAAGCTGTTTTGACAAAAATACCATATCCTTTACAATTTCATCTGTAGGTCTTTGAGAAAGCGTCGGTACTGAAGACTGCACAACAATTTTTCCATCTTCTCTTACAATGCCGGCGGCTATATTTGTTCCGCCAAGGTCTATTCCTATATACATTATTACGCTTCCTTTCTCTCAACTCCGACTGTCAAAATCTCATACGGTTTTACCTCGATATTAAAGTATTCGTTATCTTTTGCGGCAATATCCGTAAAACGCTGTTCGATGATATTACTCTGATATAGGTTGTTTATTACTTCTGTCTTCTTTATCGTCAATACAGTAGGCTTATCACTCAAATTCACCCATCTGATAATAATATCATCAGAATCCTGTTTTGCTTTTAGTCCTGTAAGCGTCAAACCTTCTCCACTCCAGTCAAGCATTGAATATTTATCCGGCATACTGCCTTTATGCAAGCTCGTTGTTGCAACAGGCATATCCACACGGAACTGATAACATTCTTCATAGGCTTTGCTGTTTATAATATTTCCGCTGAACGGCACAATTTCTATTTCTGTCTCGCTTATGCCTATACACTGTGCCTCAGGTGCCGGGAATACTCCCCAATCACCCATTTCGCCCGTAGCTCTCAGAAGTGTTATTGCAAGCGTATTATTCATGTCGGGCAGCATTTCGTACTCATAAAGACCAATATTAGCAACAGCTATGCCACTTTCGCCGTCGTCTATACTCACAAATCCCTGTTCATGCTCGCAGGCGCTCGGATTATCCCAGCAAGCATTATGACAATTATTTCTCGTAACAAGCTCAAATACAGAATCTGCACTATGTACCTTGGAGTCTATACCGGTCGGCACCATTATTCTGACTCTATGATCCTTTGCCCTATTGTCAAACACTGTTTTTATTTTTACGCCTTTTCCATGCTTATCAAGAGATACATAAGTTTCTATTGTAAGCTCGACAGTATTTTTACTTCTTCCGCCTTTTCTTTCTTTAAAAAATACCATGTGACGCTTTTCGTCCTCAAATGCTTCATCGCCTGCTTCGGGAACTGTTATTGTATTTGTAATCTTATAAACAGCTCTGAACGGTTCGTTCTCTACAAGCTCAATTTTAGCATTATCTCCCTTTGTTGTTATCGGCTCTGTTCCTTCAGGCATCTTATACATATACTCGTTTCCTATGTCGCCTGTTTCTTCATAATAACCGACACCTCTATATATTCTGCCGCTCATCTTATCGGTTATGTCGAGAGTTCCGTTGCCGTTTATCTGCACGCTTATTACACTGTTTTCCATACGGTTTTCGCCTGTGACAAGTGTTTCCTTTGTATCTATATCACTGCCCTCTGCAAGCGCATATGTTCTATATCCCATTACGGGTACATTCTCTGCTTCAAAAGTTATACGCACCGTTCTTGCCATATACGGCTGTCTGAACTTATCCTTAGGTAAATCAAAACCAAATGTTACACCTAAATCCTCAAGTCTGAACGGAATTGAACTGCCGTCCGCATCAATAAGTTTGTATTCGGGTACGGTAATCTCGTCTATTTCATATGCACATTTTTTAAGCCAACCTGATTTACGCACTATATCCAAATCCACCGATATAACGCCCGTTCTCTCTCTGCCAGTTGTATTAAATACCGAGAACGGTATAGCCTCACAATATTTTTCAAACACAGAAGTATCAATTTTATCTGCTATATAGCTCTTTCCTTCACTTATAAGATAATCAGCCACTTGCTTGCTCTTATTAAAGCGCGTTACCATTTCTTGCTGTACCTCGTCAACACTGCAGCAGCAAATACTATCATGCGGATGATTCTGCATAAGGGTTTTCCATGAATATTCAAGCTCGTCAGCAGGATAACTCTGTCCAAAAAGAGACGATATAACGCATATAGGCTCAGCTTCATTTTCAAGCGCCGATTCGCATTTTCGGTTCATGCGCTTTAAATATACATGTGAGGATGCGCAGTTAACAAGCGTTGTCCAGCCATCGGTATCCTGACTTGTAAGCTCGCCTTTTACTACCGTTAAATCATCAGAAAGATTATCATTTAATGCTTTTATATAATCAGGGAAATTGGAATGTATGAAGTTTATGTCCGGATATAACTTTGACGCGGTTTCAATAGCTTCACCTATATCCGTTTGAACCGGCTGATGATCGCAGCCGTTCATCATCAGGTATTCATCCGTTGAGGCAAATCTCGCAGCATTCTTAATGCGCTCATTCCAGTATGCCTTTGCAGTTTCCACATCTGTCGGGATTTCATTGCCATTATTATACCAGTTAGCAAATAAAATTCCGAGAATAGGCGTACCGTCCGGCGACTGCCATATCATTTCAGAATATGGTGATTCATAGCTGCCATTTGCCTGAACTTCGTTATCAAAACCAACAGGACGCACACCTCTGCCAAAAGTAACCGTCTCCATTCCCGCCTGTTTTAAAATCTGCGGCATCTGCCCTGCATTGCCGAACGCGTCAGGGAAATAACCCATTTTACACATACCGCCGTACTTTTCAGCAGATTTCATACCTATAAGCAGATTTCTTACGTTGGATTCTCCGCTTGTATAAAATTCGTCCTGCAGAACATACCAGGGACCTATAATAAATCTGCCCTCTTTGACATACTTAATTAACTTATCTCTGTTTTCCGGCTTAATCTCCAGATAATCGTCAATCACTATAGTCTGACCGTCCAGATGAAAGCTCTTAAAGGAACCGTCAGTTTCAAACAGTTCCATACACTTGTCAACAAGCTCAACCAATCGCATTCTATGTTCCTCAAAAGGAAGATACCACTCTCTGTCCCAGTGTGAATGTGATATTATATGTATGTTTTTACTCATTGTTATACCACCTTTCCGAATATATTCAAAACATTTATGTGAGTTTGTTATGTTTGTTATATTAATATTATACCATTATATTATATCAAAGTCAACATGCATTTGATATTTTTTATATCAAATGCACAGATATTATTCATTATTTCATATATAACAATTACAAAAAAAGATACGCATATCATAAAAGCAGTATGCGTATTTCCTTTGAGTAATTCACTTCAACATCCGCTTTTTTATTGCATAATAAATTTTATTTTAAAAGTTGTATTTGATTTGTAATCTACAAAATAGAGCACATCGTCCTCTGCCGCATGATTTTGCAAATGCTCACTGCCTAGTATCGGAGTTTCATCACATTCAATCACCATACTGCCTATAGTAACTTTTCCGTCTGTTATTTTAGGCTTTATTACCGAAACAAAGCGCTCTGTTATATCATGCTTTGAGTCATCATTAAATTCAAAAACGTCGGTAAGTTCAATATAGTTATCATTCAGATTGAATTTTCGTTTAAGTCTTTTTATGACACCAGCATACGCTTCTGCCATATCCAGTTCAAAAACTCCAGCTCCATTCCATATGGCCTTTCCCTTGAAACTCTGTCCGGCGGATTGATATTTGCCGTCTATTATAGGAACATTATGTCCTCTTGAAGAATTACAAAGGTAATCATACCGTCCTTCATTAAAATACTCGTGAGTGTATTCGCCTGAACCAAAATCCGCTATAAGCTGTCCTTCTTCACCCGCGATTATAAAACTGCCGACATCATTGTGATTATGATTTCCGCCGTTGCTGCCACTTTTTGCCGTAAATGCGAATTTTGCTTTACGATTTATATACCATTCCGCATCCTTAAAATAGCTTTCTGATGGTTTGGCTTCTTTGAGTCCCGCCAAGTTTTTATCAGTCCACATAAAGGTTCTCGTGCAGGAAAGAAATCTGTAGCAATGGTCTACTCCTGACGAAATTTTGTCATTTATAATTCTTATATCGCTGCCATAACGATTTCTCAGATAATGTGCAAGTCCGGAATGATACTGTTCGTGTCTTACGCAATCTCCGTAGCTTATTACACTATTGTCCGTCAAAAACATATTCTGCTGACACATAGCAATATTTTTCACCTTTGAATTATTCATAAGATCCACGCCGCAGCGTTCCTTATACAAATCAGCAAAGCCTGTAAAATACCAAAATCCATAATTCCAATAACCTAAGCCCTCAGTAGAAATTCCATCGTCTCCAAAGCCCGAAAGGTATGACTTAAGCGCACCGTTAATGCGTTTCTCTACCAGATTAAATTTTTCAGGGAATGCATAAAGAAATGTCATTCCGACAGCTCCGCCGCAAACCGCAGCCCAATTATGATTAAATGTTTCCCAAGGGAAAATTTCTTCTATAAATGGATTTATAATACGTGTCTCTACCTCAACTCTGATTTTTTCGATAATATCCACAGGCAATTTACTGCCGAGAAATTCGCATATCTCCGTGAGCGCATGACCTGTTTCCGCAGAGAACAGGTCAATCACACGTTCGGGATGTAACGTCCCCTCTGACATATGTGCCGGAAATGCCCAAGTCTTTTCAGCGCATATATCATTTATAATTCGTAAAAGCGTCTCAAAATGTTCATCTTCACCGTAAATAAAGCACATCATAGCCGACATTAGCAGTGCGCCCCGACGCACAAAATACTTTTGTTCATATTCCTGTCGCTGACCTGTTGCATAAAAATAGTTAAATAATTCCTCAGTCAGTTCAGGCATTTCCATATCTCTGAATTTTTTGTACTCTGACCTTATATAAGCTAAATTTTTCTCTAAACAAGACATATTTTTTATAGCCTTAAAATCATTTACCTGCATACTTTTACCCCTTTATAGAAAACACCACAGAACAGATAGCTCTGTGGTGTTTTATTCTGCATTATTCTACTATTTTATTTATAATTTCAATTGATTTGATAAGAGTTCCTCCTGTTGCAGCGTTTGTTACAAACTGTATATACGAATCGCGCTTCGTTGAGCCTCCGACCATATAGAAATTATCCAAATCCACTTCAGCAGTTATCCATTCGCCATCTCCGCTTCCAAGCACTATTCTCTGCTGATTGTCTTCCGATGTCATCACCAAGCCGTTTTCTTCCTCGTTAAGCTCGGTACATTTTATAAACATCGTACCCGCGTTCTTTTTATATGTTACTCGTACCTTTATAGGAGTTTTTACACCATCAGATACAGACTCACTCTTTTGCGTAAGTCCGAGATAACGGTAATCCGGTACTATAGAAAATTCCGCGCGCTCATTTTCCTGTGATGATTTTATTCTGATACCATATGTGCCGTCATCAAGTTTTTCAGGTACAAAGGAGGTTACATCGTTTGTTTTCCACGTTGCAAGCGAGCTGTTGAACATACCGTTATACGCTGTCAAGCCCGAACGAATGCCTGTTGCTCCTGTCGCGCCCATATCCTCGGTTCTGTCCTCATGTTCGCTGCCGTCAAACAACTCAACCTTTGAAATTTTGATAGTACCGTCACTTCTGGTCAATCTGATAGTTATATCACTGTCCATTCCACCAAATTGAGCATCCGGAATAAGAACAGTAGTTGTTTCCCAGCGGTTTGTTCCGGCTGTATAGAAATAGTGCGCACCGTCTATAGCGGTATTTATCATTGAAACTCTTACAGGTATATCAGCCATGCCGCCATCATGATATGTTATGGTAACAAGTCTGTCCTTCTGACCTGATACAACATTTTTGTCAACCGCAAAATGAAGTGATTTATCGGTTCCTGTTATAGTAGCCGCCCCGTCGTCAACTGTTATTCCCTCGTCAGCCGTCATTGTAAGCGCTTCTGCATTATCGGGGTCAGCAAAGCTATATTCTCCCAACTTTGTGCTGTAATCACGGTAAGTTACCTCAATTTTGCCGATAATTATATCCTCATTCTCAGGAACAGCCGAAGCAATAAACTGAATAGGGCTGAATGTGGATTCTGAAGTTCCCTTAACATAGTAATCATCAATATTAATCTTTACTGTTTTCCATTCGCCGCTGCCTATGAGTGAGAGCGAAGCGTCATTGTCAGGCCAATAAATGCTGCCGTCTTCTGCCTTTTTCTTTGCACCCTTTACATAAAGCGCACCGTTTGTGTTGTTCGCGTAGTATGTAACCTTAACTGTTACAGGTCTTACCTGCGCTGCATTTTCCTCGGTATAATCCTTTTCACTTGGAAGTTTCGCATTGCCATATGCCTGACCCAAAAAACGATAATCCGGTACAAGCCTGATTTCTGCGCGTTTATTACCGTTATTAACATCAGTTGAGTTTAGCTTAATTGCTTTCTCGCCATCAACCTCGGCAACCTCTACGCTCATTTTTTCATTTGCTGTGCTTAACGAAGCCATTGTAGTGTTAAGCATATCATCTGCAACAGTTACACCTGAAACAATACCGTTCAAATAGTATCCGCCTACTTCATATGACGGACAGTCTGAAAGCTTTACATCTGCTATTGCATATTTCAGGTTATCTGCTGATTTAAGCTGAATATCCTCAGCATTGTTATTGAATGACGCGTCAGGTATTAATACCGATGCTGTTTCCCACTTTCCTGTTCCGGTTGTGCTGAAATAATGCGCGCGGTCAATGGCAGGATTTATCATTGAAACACGCATTCTCAGCTTATTTCCGCAGTCATTATACTTAAAGATTACAAGTCTGTGTCCCTTGCCTGTTACAGCTGTATTGTCAACAGCAAGTTTTAAAGTATTAGCATTTGACTCAGTTGTAAACGCTTTTATTCCGTCAATTACTTCCTCCTCAAAGCCCGTTGCAGTTGCTCTCATATTGCTTTCAGTTCCATTAGCAAAATCAACCTCAGCGGCAACCTTTTTAAGAGTTGACGCGGTTATTTCGCTTATAGTCGGCTCTGTTCCTCCTATATGCGCTATTAGTCTGTATTCATACTCAGTATCAATTGTAAGACCGCTATCTTCATAGCTTCTTGCCGGCGCATCAACCATCTCTACAAATTCACCGTCTCTGTAAATGCTGTATGCCTGCGCATTTTCTACCGTCTTCCACGCAAGCTTTATTGAATCAACTCCTGCAGAAATTGCGCTGAAATCATCTGACAGATTTACAATCTGAATCATACGGATATAGTTTGTATCATTATCAAAGTTAAGTCTTAAATCATAGCCGCCGAGCGCATTTGCGAATGCAGCGTCCTCTATAATATATGTATGTGTCATCCAGCGCTGTTCATTCAGCTTTTTACGTACAACCACACCCTTATTGTTTGTACCGTCCGCCGCATTGTACTGCATACGAATATTATCAAATCCAACCTCATCAAATGTAACCATTACAGCCACTCTGCTGTCAAGCTCTGAATTGATATAGTTATCGTCAACCTTAAGCTGAATATACGTTCCGCCGACTGTATTTTCAACCTTCAAGCAGTTCAATGTTGTTTCGTCCTGAAGAGGCTTATGGTCTTCTTCTATAGATACAGGACTGCCTTCTCTTGTATGGAGTACCGCCTGCATTTTTTCTCCTGTGACTGTATTGCTTGAGCCATCGTCAAATGCGTCAAATACAACCTTAGCACCCTCTACAGACTCCGCTCTAACTTCTGCCTTTTCCGACTCATTACCGCTTGCGTCAAAGGCTGAAACCGCATATTGATAACTTTCATTTACTTCTATCATTGTATCAGTATATGATAGCGCATTACCTGAAAGTGAAGCTATTTTTTCGTAGGTACCGTCCGTTCTTCTGTATACATTATAACCTTCGACAGCAATATTGTCCTCTGCCTCGTCCCATGCAAGCTCTATACCGTTAATTGTACTGCGTACAACCTCAAGATTTTCAGGAGCTGTCGGAGCAGTATCCGTATCGGCAAGATTATATGTTCTTGAATACGGTCTCATCCCCTCGATGCTGTCCCATACAAAAATCTTTGCGGTATAATTTGACACATCCTCCGCGTCAATTCCTACCGAAACAGAAATTTCTTTTCTTTCTCCCGCAGTTAGCTGAGTTGTATCTGAGGAGTTAACCTCCTTTAATGAGCCATTCTCGTAGAGAGCAAGCAGAACTCTTACATCGCTCGCCTCCGCGTCGTCATTATTTACAACCGGGACCTTAGCAGCAAATTCGCCCTTACCCAGGAAATACACATTTTGATTATTGAGCGTAAATGACGGTGTTCCGTCAACAGATACCTTCTGAGTGAAGCCTGTTTTCATCATACTTGATGAATACATCGCTTTGTCGCTATCGCGCGTTAGTGCATAGTATTCTACTCCGTCAGCAACTACATCTGCCGGAATAACCGCTGTATATTCATCATTTTCCTTTACGGTATCCATAGTCTTCCATTCTCTTGCCGTATATGCAGCATTGTTTTTACTATATACGAGCTTTACGGAAAACGGATCTGCATCAGAATTTACCTTTATATGAACTTTATTTGTACCATCCTGTTGCAAAACAGTTTTTGTTATTTCCGTTTTTGACGGAGCTGTTCCCTGCCCCTTAAGGTAATAATCCATAAAGGTATATACTGAGTCACTTCCGCTTATACTTTCGTGACTCGAATTATAACTCCATACGTGATTTGCGCTTGCCGCATTACCCATATTTGCTGCTTTATTCAAGGTAGCTTCAACTGATTTGGGTCTGAAGAAGGTGTCCTTTGCCGCAGCGTCCATATAGTAGTTTGCCGTTATATTTTCAAGATAAGCCGAAGGATCAAGATAGCTGTACCATTCCTCAATGGCAAACTCATCTTTCGGAAAATATCCATTGTCTGTCCAGAAGCTCTCGTACTTTGTGCCATCAGATGTAGGACCGTAGAAGCCCGAACCGTACTGCGAATAAGCTGCCTTTACCTTGTCGCCGAGAATACCTGTTACAAAGGTCGTTGAGTATCCGCCCCATGAGCTTCCCATAATGCCCATTTTGTCTGTGTCTGTCTTTGAATTTGACGCAAGATAATTGAACGCCTGTATTACGCCTACTTCAGCGTCAACAAGGTTAGAGTTCTTCGCTCCGCCGTCCTTTTCCGTAATATTAAAGCGGTAATTGTCATTTCCTATGTATTGTCCGTCCGAGCGTGTTTCCTCAACGCCATTTACTGTGACCGTTCCCACACTTCCTGTCAGCGCAGGAATGTCTATTGCCATTGTTACATAACCCTTTGCCGCAAAATCCTTTGCGCGTTCCTTAAGCGTGTCGGCTGTACCGCCGCCGCCATGCAGAAATAATATAGCAGGGTATGTTCCTTCTGCTGCCGGCTCATACATATATGCGAACATCTTATTTTTTATATTTCCGTATTCACTCTTTTCGGTTATATTATTTATAGTCTTATATTCGCCGTCATTAAGACCGCTGTTGCCGTTATCTCTTGTGTAGAACTGCGCTGATGATTCTATAATATCAGCCGTAACTGCGTCACTCCCAAGCACTTTCTTTGATGTATGCAATATTGTTTCCGGCTCTTTAATCTGAGACTTCAAAACAAGCTTTGTATCTACATACGGCGCAAATGGGTCTCCGAAATCATGCGCGCCTTCCTGATGGTCTGCCGCTAATGCCGTATTAAACATACCTAATGGCATCAGCATTGAGGCTGATAACAGCCATGAAATAAATCTTTTTTTGTTCATTGCTTTCATATCCTTTCTTAATCCTCATAATTTCTGAATGCCGATGCCGGCAAATCATCATTGTTAAACAACGTTGCGTCTGTCGGAAGCTTGTAATAACCGTAATTAACATATTTCGGTTCACTTATATCATCACTCCATACAATGATACTCTTATTATCATCCGCAAGCTCATAGCCAGATACCGTCTTAAACTCTTTATCGTCACCCGCAAGCGTCATACCGACAAGTGTGTTGTCTTTAAGCTTAAGTCCATTCATAACAGAATAGTCCTCAAAGGTGATTTTCAGCGCTTTTGTACCGTCCTCTGTTGTCACCTGCTCTACGGCCTTGAATATCGGTCCTGTATATTCAAGATTTTCCTCATTATATACAAGCTTTCTCGCCCACAGGCTCAATCTTCTGCCGACCTCACTCTTATTTCTCGGGTGAATATCCTTTATGTTGTCAGTATTATCTGTAATAACCGCCATACCTACATTTTCAGGTTTTCCGTTAGTGGTATTCTTGCCTATCATATAGTTAAACTGCGCCTCGCGCATAGCTGCGTATTCGCCGCCCGGATTATCAAATGCGGCAAGCTGAACATACATAAACGGAAGACTATCGTCATTAAATACCGTGCGGTAATCACTTACCATTGATTCCATAGCCTTTGTATATGCCGGCATAGTTATCTTGCTGCTGTTGGCATCAGCTTCGCCCTGATACCAAATCACTCCGGCAAGCTGAATACCTTTTCCTGTCTCACTGTTTTCCCAGTTTGTATATGGATATATCAGTCTTTTATACAGCGCAGAATTACCAAACTGTGCGCCATTGCCATTATCCACCTGGTTTACAAGGAATGTTTCTATGCTTGCGCCGCCGACTGCCGAGGATATTAAGCCAATCGGAATATGGCCGTTGTCGCCATACAGATGCTTTCCGAAATACGAAGCTGTCGCCGAGAATTTAAGGTCCTGTATGCTTTGAGTGTTTGACTGTTTCCAGCCGACAGTGTCTGTTTCCCAATAATTTGATACCGTATTGTTTTCATTTGATATAATTCTTATATTTTCATTATCAAGCAAGCCGCTGTCAACATCATTATGGTAGTCAGTCCAATACGGATATTCATAACCGTATCTCATATTTGATTGTCCGGCACACAGGTAAACATCACCAAATATAATATTGCTGATTGTAGTTGTTTTTGATGTTGCATCACCCGCTGTAGCTGTAAGTTCAAGAGTGTAAGTTTTGTCTACCTGATACGATTGTTCAGGTAATGTTATTGTCCAGTCACCTGCTCTTGTTGCGGCAGATGTTGCAGTATTGCTTGCTACTTCTGCGCCACCTTCATCTTTAAGTATTGCCGTTACCGTTGCCGACTTATAGGTTTTATCGTCATTCCGCGGCGTACCGTCAAGTCGTCCCCAGATGTTAATTTCCTTATCACGCTGGATAATCATATTATCCGTGAACATTGACGGCATATGTATTTCAAACGGTCTTTCCTCCGGTCCATCCCATTGCGAGATTTCGATTGACTTGATATATACGTGTCCATACATACCGCTGGGGTATGAGTTTATCGCAATGTCAGACAGAACATCATTCACATTTATACTGTGGCTGTTTTTTCCGCAATATGCCACTTCTCTGGTGTACCACTTGTGATTTCTCGCCATACTGCCCGACTCCAACTGAAGGAAGTTTTTCCAATAGTCGGAGTTTGCATTGGCAGGCTTCACTGCGTTCAGCTCAGGATTATAACCGGTAGTATTTGCGGTTCTCTGAAGGTTCATTCTTATTGTAGAACTCGGATTAAAGAACTCTGCGCCCCATGTAATCTTTAGAAGATACCAGTTGTCCTCCTCTGCATTCATAAGACCGCTTTTATCATCAAATTTAAGTCCCAAATTAGAATTTAGAATGTCGCTCGTTGTTATATTGTCGCCCGTCTTAGGATTAAAATTCCAGCAGGAGCCTTTTGTAAGCACCTTTGTTCGGTCATTTTGATCCAAAATTCCATCCACTCTGCTCATATTATTAACGTAACTTACCGACATATTGTAGCCTTCAAGCTCTGTACTCGGTTCGCCGCTGAATACCAATGACGCTGTGTTTTCCTTTTCCATTGTCTTTAGCGGTGTCAAAGCGCTTTGAGCAACAACCTCTCCTGCGGCATTATAGCCCTTTACAATATATCCGTATTCACCGCCAGAAACAAGCGGAATTCCCTCATATGCCTCATAGATCTTTGTAGTATCTCCCGCATCACTCAAACTCTTCGTGGTGTCATTCAAATCCGATATATAATATCTGCCATTATCCTGTTGACTGTAATCAGCCTCATACGGACCGTACTGCGGTCTTTGTGCACTGCCTTTATCAACATAGCTTGTCGTTGATACTTCTCCGTCGGTTTCAAATTCCACTACGCCATCCATTACACGCTGAACACGATAGTATTTCGGAGCGTCTTCCGCTTCGCCGTCATATGTCCACGTAAGACCTATGCTGTCATACGTGGTGTTGTCATCATCACGCACAACTGTGATATTAGGGTCAGCAAACGAAGGAGCATTGGGTGCGTCTTTATCCGCTTTATCATATCCGAACGCCTTAAACTCATAGAAGCTGTTGTATGGATTGGTTCCGCCACCGTTAACAGTAGCACCGCGTCCGCAATATTGAATATATCTCGCATTTACTTTTTCAAATTCGAATCTCTCGAATTTAAGTTCCTGCGTTTTTCCATCGCTCGCATAGGTATTAACTTTCTTCCATTTTTGTCCGTCATTGCTGACCTTTATATCAAAATCATACTTTCTTGCTGACGATGCATAAAAGGCAATATCAACGGAGCTGACACATCTTATTTCTCCAAAATCGAAAGTTACCGTATTCTCAGGCTTTGCCGTTGTCACCATAGCAGACCAGCGGCTTGCATCAGTTACAATACCGTCTATCGCCTGAGAAGCATAACCTATGCCTTTGCCTGAATCAATGCTCTCTGCATTTGCTTCTGACGAGTTTATTTTCAGCTCCTTAAATACCTGAGGTGCATTCGGATCCTCTATTGGCTCTTCTGAACCATATATCTCAAATTCCCAGAAGCTGTTATAATCGTTATGTGAACTATTAGCCACTACTGTCGAGCCGCGTCCTACATATCTTACACATCTCGCATTTACAGGTTGATCAAATACAAAATCCTCAAAGTCGTTTGTAGTACCGCTGCTTGTAAAGGTCTTTACCTTTGTATATGTACTTCCGTCTGTGCTGACCTCTATATCAAAATCATACTTTCTCGCATTGCCGAGATAGAACATAATAGACGCTTTCTCTACACCTCTTATTGTACCGAGGTCTACTGTCAGGGTGTTAGTTGTTTCAGCGCCTTGTACAATCGCCGTCCAGCGCGTGTCAGGCTTGCCGTCTGCCGCATACTGCTCGTTTCCGTCTGTAAGACGTGAGCTCGCTGTAACTTCTTTAATTTCAAGCGCTCCATTACGCTGGGTATTCGCTTTGAACGAAAGCGTATTTGACACCTCGTCAAACTCTCTTGCAAGCCCAAGAGTTTCCGCCAAAGCTGCCGAGTCAACCATAACAACGCCATCTGATGTTATGCTGTTTCCATCAGTAAGAGTGAGTGATTTTTCACCCTTTGTCATTGTGCTGTTCTCATATGTCATACCAAGCTCTGATGCTATATATTCTGCGCTTACATATACCTTACCGTCCTGCTTAACAGGTCTTGGATTCTCCTCTGTATACTCTCTTACAAGCACATCATTAACCTTAAGATAAGTGTAATCATCCTTAACATTTGCATTTGACGTCAGGCTTTTTGAGAATAACCATGACAGCAAATCCGGTTCCTTAAATGTCTCAATCTGTACCTCATGGCTTATGCTTGGATACTGAGTGTATCTCACATTCGTTGAGCCTGCCTCCTTAAGAGCCGCCACCATTTCCCTTGAGCCGCTTAAAGGAACGGTGTCATCAATTTCACCGTGATGCGCCCATACAGCCATTGTTTTAAGACTTTCCGCCTGTGTCACATCACCTGCGGCGCACTGCGGTATTGCCGCCGCAAACATATCGGGGTTTCTCATAATCATATCCCATGTTCCGTAGCCGCCCATTGACTGTCCGGCTATATAAACTCTGTCAGTATCTACGCTGAAGCGATTTTCAAAATCAAGAATAATATCTTTTGCCATACTCAGCTCATCGCTTACAGGAACTTCGCTTACCTTATATGTTCCCTTGCCCCATGGTGTGTCAACCCATTGCTCACCTTCAGGACACTGCGGAGCGACAATTATACAAGGATATTTGTTTATGTTCTCCTCACTCAACAGTCTGTCAAACAGCGGTTTCGGGTTATTTAACTGATTTTCATTGTCGTTTCCGCGTCTGCCTGCGCCATGAAGATACATAAGTATCGGATACTCCTTACTGCTGTCATAATTGACAGGCAGGATATATCTGTACGGCATAGCATGTTCGTACTTTGTACTGTCCTCATAGCTTCCATAGAGGAAGTCGCTTGTTGTTGCCGAGGTTTTTATATCTATTCCATTTATATTTATACTTTTGCTCTCACCTATCGGCTGCATTTCACTAAGGCTATTCCAGTTGAAAAGTTTAATTGTTTTGCTGTTTTCCGAAGTGATAAATTTTACTGTAGTAGCCTTGTCAATTTTATCTACAATTTTACTCTGTTCAAGTGCGCCGTTTTTGTCATAAAGCGCTGCAATTACAACACCGTCCGTATCGCCGTCTATTGTAACTCCCGCTTCCGTATTGGTTCTCAGTTTATCAATTATATTTATAGTTGACGGAAGATTTTTTGTTGTATCTCCGTAGTAAGCAGCTATATTCTTACCAGCATCTGCGCCGACTTCGTTATATACCGACTGATGATAATGGTATAAATCCTTCATACTTGCCTGATTATCGGCAAACTTTTCCGATACCATTACGAAACGATCATCTGCAGCGCAAAGTTCTGACTGAGCCTCAATATATGGGTCATATTTACCGCTTGTATCATTCTTGTGTCCGATTTGTACCATAAAGCATTTCTCAATGCCTTCGTCTATCATAGCCTGCGCCATATTCTGCGTCATTTCCTTATAGTCCGCAATAGGAGTTGACACATCTGCATCACTTTCACCCTGACACCATACCATAAGCTTGCGTCTTACGGTATAGCCATTCTTTTTAAGAAACAGCTTTGCCGCCTTATAGCGCGAAACAGCATCGTCAAGCGCCGGACTGCCGGGCTGCCAAAAGCTTATCTGACTACCGCCCTTTGAGCATGATACTCCGACCATAGGAACTCCGGTATAGGAATAATATTCCTCCATAAGCGCCGATACCATCGAGCCGCTTTTTGAACCCAGCTCGTTAACTCCGCTCGCCGCATTATTCTCGTTAACTCCAAACGGTTCCCTTACATCATACAGCTTTGCAGGGTCGCTTATCGCGCGGAATTCATAGCCGTGTCCGCTTTGACAAACCACACTGTCCGCCGCCTCTCCGCGTCCTGCCATGTTGCTTTGCCCCATAAACATTACAAGGTCAACCTCGCCCATATCCTCTACTTCTTCCACCTCAGTGTCATAGCTTCCATATGTCATATCTGACGGAACAATGGCAGAGGTATATACTCCTATGTAGCTTAAAAATGTTGCGATTTTGCCGTTATTTCTTCCTGCAACTCCCTTGCCGTTCGTATTGAACTTTATATGAGTTGCTTTTACAGGATTAAATGCGGCAGTCAGCCAGCCTGAAGCAGTATTTCCGGATTTAAGTGGTTTCCAGCCTTCTGTATTTGCATGTACCTCGGTGCTGCTGTTTATATATGAGATTTCATAATTCTTTGCAAAGAAGTTTTGAAAAGCCTTCGTTTTATCATTAAAATACGAGCCTATCTCAAATCTTGAAATCTCTTTTTCTTCTCCAAGCGGAATTATGATATTAGTTTCTTCAAAATCATATGTTTCAGGGCTTGCACTTCCCCAGTAAATATATGCACAGGCAGAAATATCCTTCTTGTTAAGTCTTGCATCCACGACGTCGGTTGACGATTTTATGTCTGTACCGTCGTTTTTTTCAAACAGCATTGAGCTTCCCTCCGGAGCAATGTCTGTTGTTTTGCTTATTTTTATTGTCGCTTTTGACATATCTTCATCCGAAACAACTCTTACATAGCGTGTGTTATAATCCTTGTAAACGTAGCAATTATTAGCTTCGTTGAAGCTGAAATCAGCAGCCGCGTTTTTTTCAGTAACATTGCTTGTAAGCTCAGTCCATATTTTGCCGTCCATTGAGCTTTCAACGGTGTATTCATCAGGCGCGCTGCCTCCAAAGTCAATGTTAACTCTGTTAAAATCTGTCGCCGCACCCATATCCGCCTGAGCATAATACATAGGCTTTGTTACAGTATCCGCGCTCACAGGCAGCGCGGGCACGCTGCTCATAAGAGCTGCCATTGCGCATACCGCCGCAACCGCTTTGTAGATATTTTTCATCATTCTTCCTCCTTTTTACTCGTTGTCATATCCATATACTCTAAATTCCCAGAAGCTGCTGTAATTGTTATGCGCGCCGCCGCTCAACTCTGTCGCACCGCGTCCGATATAGCGCACATAACGCGCTGTTGTTTCCTCAAACTCAAAGGCTTCATATTCTTTATCGACCTTTGCGCCGCTATCTTTATTTTCAAGCACTTTTGTCCAAGTATCACCTTTGGAGCTGACCTCAATGTCAAAGTTATACGACCTTGCGTTTCCCAGATAGAATGATATTGCAACAGCTGATATTTTCTTTTCCTCGCCAAGGTCAAAGGTTATTTTATTTTCTGGTCTGGTGTCTGTTATCATCATTGCCGACCAACGGGAATCAGTAGTAGTATCCTCAAGCTTACCAATGATACCGTCTACTGCATATGACGCAGTGGTTCCTCCATGCTCATTTTCTGCCGATGCAGTTAGAGTTAAAGATTTAGGACCTGTTCCGTACACTCTGAACTCACGAACAGGATTGTAAGTATTTTGAGTTCCATTATTCAACGTTGAACCATAGCCTACAAATCGAATATAACGCGCTGTCTGTGCGGTAAATGTAATTCGTTCACCCTCATCATATGCTTCTCCTACCGTATATCCGACACCGTTTTCGACATAGTTGGCAACTGTAATCCATTCGTAGCCATCAGCGCTTACTTCAATTTTAAACTTATGCGACCTTATCCATGGCTGATAGAACAGCAATTCAACTGCTGATACTGACTGCTTTGCCAATAAGTCAATAGTTAATGTGTTTGGTTCTGTATTTGTCATCATCGCATTCCATTGAGTAGTTTTATCGCCGTCTACAGCCTTTGAAGGCGCCTGATCTGCATTTAGATATGCGCTGGCTGTAATTTGCGTATCCGATGAAGTGAGCAGTTCTGCTGCATCAGTTGCTGTATCGGAACCATACACTTCAAATTCTTGAATTGCATTGTATTGGATGAATGTACTATTGGCATTTGCATATGCCCCGCGTCCGACATAACGCACATAACGCACGCTCACCGTCTTTCCAAAATCAAATGTTTCAAAACCGTTTGCAGTAGTACCACTGCTTTCAAATGTATTTATCTTTTCCCAGTAAATTCCATCTTTACTTACTCTTATATCAAAATTGTATTTTCTTGCATTTCCTGCATAAAACCAAATCTGAACATTTGAAACTTTCTTAACAGCACCCAAATCAACTGTCATATATGTCTGCGTTCTTCCTGTCGGATTTTCTGACGGATCTTGCGTTATTGCATTATAATTGGTCGCTGTATCACCGTCTATTGCATTTGCTGCTACTGCATTGTTACTCAGATGATTAGTTATATCCTCAGCCGAAACTATTTTCAATGCGTCAGGTCTTTGAGTTGTCGGAGTTACCGTTGCTGTGTCGCTTACTTCTCCAACCTTTGCCGTAACGGTAATTTCCGATGTCTGAGCGCTGTTTACGGCAAGAGTGCCGTTTTCTATTGTAGTTCCTGCACCTGTGCTGGCTTCATCAACGGACCATTCTATATCCGATGCATATACGGCTGTAACATCCGTATCATCCACCGCTGTAACCTTTGCGGTATAATTCGACGTCTTGCCCTTTTGAACACGCGAAGCGCCCTCTACAGTTATGGACTTAACAGCCTTCTCAAAGGTTGCAGTTACCGCGACATCTGATGCGGGAATAGTAAATTGCCATACGCCATTTACCGGTTTTGTAATATCTGCACCGTTTACAGTTATCTTTTTCAGTTCATAACCCTCGGCTGCTGAAGGAGTTACTTTTATAGTACTATTGTACTCCGCCTTTCCATCACCGTCAAGTCCGTTGAGTGTGATTGTACCGTGCTTTGTGCCATCGTCATCAGTTGCAGAATTATTTGTAACCGTATACTTATTGATTGTCCAGTTAGTTGTATATGTCGCATTGCCTGTGACCTCCGTTATCTCGGGCGTCCATGTATAGCTGTAGCCTTCCTTTGTCGGTGCATCGCCACTGTATTCAGGTGTTTCACCGTAAGCTATTTGTTCGGTTTTAAGTGTATTGTTTCCATCCTTCCATGTAACGGTGTATTTGTTCTTAACCTCGTTCCACGTTGCAGTGTAAGTTTGCGTCCCTGTTACAGCTGCAATTTCCGGCGACCATTCTTTAAAGGTATATGTGTACTCTGCCGTAGCTTCTCTTGTTGGCATTTCGCCGTATTCAGGAGTTACACCGTATTCAACATCCTCTTCCTTATTCTCCTTACCTGCAACTACCCATGTGATTTTATAGCTTCTTGTGGTCGGAGTAAATGTAGCTGTATATTCGGCATCTGCTGTTGCCGCAATCACTTCTGGAGTCCAACCTGCAAAGGTATATGTATATTGCGCAGTGTCAGCCTTTGTAGGATTATTGCCGTCAAACACAGGCATTACGCCGCTTGAGACCTGTGTGGTTTTAATTGTCGAGCCATCATCATTCTTCCATGTGATAGTAAATTTATCAGGCTCATTAGAGTTCCATTTTGCAAAATATTCTTTATCACCATAAGCCTCTGCGTCAATAGTCTTTACCGGTGTGCCGTTAAAATCGCTTTCTTCATACCAGCCGCCGAAGGTATAACCGTTTCTCGTCGGTATCGGAAGTGTCAACGCCGTGCCGCAGGTATAGCTTGTATAATTTGTTTCATTCGCAATAGTACCCCCATTCGTATTATAGGTTACGTTGTAGCTTCTCTTTGATGCGCTGAACTGCGCCGTATAGGTTATATCACCCGTTACAGCTGTAATTTCCGGAGTCCATCCCGTGAATTCATATGTATCTGTATTTGTCTGATCCTTTGAAGGCGTGCCACTGTATGAAGGCATTTCACCTTCAACGTAAGTTTCCTGCGTAGTATCTCCTTCTACACTCCATGTTACTGTATAAACCGCCTTAACGGTTACAGCCTGTGAAGCCGCTGTACTTCCCTTGTAGCTTGCATTATCCGGTTTAACGGTAGCAACTACGGTATATTCACCCGCCTGCACATTTTCAAGCGTGCCGTTTTCGCCGCCCGATATAGGCGAGCCGTTCCGCGACCAAACATATGTAAAGTCATTTACTGCCAGAGCCGTTTCGCCGGCTGAAATCTGTGCAGTGAGATTTGACGGAGCCGTCTGTGATGAAGCATTAATTGATACGCTTACGGTATCATCGCCGGTAATATCCGCTCTTGTATCTCCCTCCGGACTTACAACATACGGAGCTGCGATTGTTATACTGCCTTCGTAATTGCCTGTACCGGTATAGGTTGCCGTTACAGTATAATTGCCTTCTGCGGCATCTTCAAGTATTGATCCTGTTTCCGAAAGAATTTCCTCACCCTTTTTCCATTCATATATAAAAGCGGATGTATCTTCAAATCCAGAATCATTTATTGCTGATACAGTTGCATTTAAAGTCGCGGGAGCTGTTTTATCACCCGAAATCTCAACCTTTGCCACTGTGTTTATCTGTACTTTCTCCGGTGTAACTGTTACATTATACGGTATCATTTCTGAAAGGCTGCTCCACACAAAAAGCTTGGAGTTTGTTTTTGTATAATCCTTATCAAATTGAACTTCTCCTTCTTTCTCGGAGGAAATATCCTTAAACGTCTTTGCCTCCACAGAGCTCAGCGTCTGCCCCTCATAAACCGCGTAAATAACTACACCGTCAAATGGTATAGTCTCTTCTGTAGTAATCTTTACTGATTTAGTGCCCTCCTGTGCGGCTATAGCTACACTTTTCGTTCCTGTTCCAGATGCAAATGAAACGGCTGAAACACTACCCGTAAAGATAGCCGCCGCACATGCTGCCGCAATAAATTTAATAAACTTTCTCATATTTCCTCCTTACTGCAAAACTGCATTATTCCGTTTTGTTTTTTTGATATATCATTTATTATGTTTTATATGATTATATTGTACTATGATATATCAAATTTGTCAATAGGTTTTATTGCATTTTACTATTTTTATATCAAATTTTAAAAATTGATATAAAAAATACATGTTAACTTTGTCAATCAGCATTTTTTTATAGCTGGTTTGCCCAGCTTAATTTGTAATAAAACAAGGACTTTCACATTAATTCTGCGTCAGTCCCTGTTTAAAAATGAACTATTTGTCCAAATATCTCAATTCAATACTATCAAGCGAAACAGCACTGTTAAACTCTGTAAGACTTATTGTATTATTCTCTCCCGGCTTCATTGTTACGGTAATATTTGACTCACCCTTGAAAAAGCCCTTGCCGCCCGTACCCATTAGATTTATAAATGAGTAATCGCGTCCATTTACAATAAGCTTTGCATAGCATTGTGTTTTTGCCGAATACTTCAGCTTGATATTTACTCTGCCGCCATTTTCTCCTCCGTCAGCATTGTTAAATGCAACGTACGCACCCGGTATCATAAGATTTGTAACAGCGGTAATCTGATTTCCGTTATATTCAAATTTCTCCGTGTTAGGCTGCGCGGCTTCCGTATTTGTATTGGCAAATTCAGCGTCCTCCGCCTCATATACCACATCAGCATCCGCTATTATCTCGCGGTCGCCTATAAGCAGTTCCGAGCCATCTGTCTGTATAACCTTGTCAATGGTATCATCGGTGAATGTAAGCTTATCCGCCTGGAACGAGCGGAGCGCACCGTTTCCTGATAAATCCATTGTGTGGTAGAACATATACCACTGATTCTTAAACTGCACAATAGAGCCATGCGAGGTGTCCGAGCTTTCGGGGTCAAGTATTACCCCCTTTGCACCGTCCGGCTCTGATGATAAGGAATTGTCGCCTGTCGGTATTTTCCACGGTCCTTTAGGACTTACAGTGCTATAGACATATCGCTGTCTGTTATGAGCTCCCTTTGTACCGTATTCATTGTCCTCATTGCGTACATACGCGTCCGCATACATCATGTAATATACGCCGTCCCTCTTTACGACATAAGTTCCTTCGTGATAATCAGGAATACCGCCCATATTTATGAGATTTCCGTTTTCATCCTTTCCTATATACACACCGTTTTCATCCCACTCTTCAGGAATTCCCTCGACTATCATAACCTTCGGAACCTCCTTGAGCGTAACCATATCGTCATTAAGTTCTGCAACCGCACAGCCATTCATCCATGTTCCGCCTCCAGCGAGATAGATATAGCTTCTGCCGTCATCATCCGTAAATACGCAGGGGTCAATCATTCCCCTGCCGCCTATTCCAATAATCGGCACGCCAACATCAACGAAGCCGTGATCAGGGTAATCACTTACCGCCACTCCTACCATCCACTCGTCATTAAATGCTCTTGACGCGGGACGTGGATAATAGAAATAATACTTGCCTGTTTTCTCGCTGTATGCCGCGTCGGGCGCCCACATAAACGTGCCGTCGTCAAACTTACCGTCTTTGTCGAAGGCTTCTCTGCCCCATTCAAGGTCGTATGCACTGAAAATCTCGCCCTCATCAGTATAGTCAACCATATTTTTTGTCGAGTAAATATGAAACGCGTCCATTCTGTTACAGCCTTGCTGAGGGTATCTGTCGTGCGATGGATACACATACAGCTTGTCGGGGTCTGTTTTCCATACATGTGCTGACGGGTCAGCTGTATATATCGTTTTTATAGGTGGATTTATTCCCATATCATCAGCTTCTTTCTCCTCAGGCTCAACCCTATTCTCCGTATCTGTATAATTAGCTACATCAATATAATCGATGTTTATCCAGCCGCTGCCCTTTATTGGACCCGCAACATAAATCGTATTCGTTCCGACCTTCATATCAACATCTACCGATACTTGTTTTTTCGGTTTGTCAGCCGTTGGGTCAACTCCCACCTCAAGCTCCTTTACAGTACCGTCATTACACTTAATCGGAATGTTGCCGCAGCGCTGCTCCATATTTACCTCCTGAGAGGAACGGTATCCGAGTATAACAGTTACCATTCCCTCCGCTTGTCTTTCTACCGTAAAGCGGACAGATGTTGTATTGCTGAAATCATAATTTAAGCTTTCTGCCGAACTCAAGCTTTTAAAGCCTCCTACAACATTCCCCTCTGTATTTATGCCGTTTGACTGCCCCGCTTGATTTTCCAACTTGAAATTGGCGACATTTGCGCCGTTTATAAGCTCTGCGTCCTCCGCTTCGTATCTTGTATAACCCTCTGCGACATCGGGAGCGGGCAAGTTTACCGCAAACGCAATATTCGCTCCACCAAGAGCCATAGCAGATGTAAGCATTGACGCTATGATTTTCTTTATATTTCTTTTCATTTTTCTATTCCTCCCTATCACTGAACTACAACGCCGTCAATTGTCGCAAGCGGCTTCTGTTCTAAGTTCCATACAAACGGTCTTACTGTATCACCCTTTAAAGCCAAAACATTTTCAATAGTCTTTTCAATATTCTCATCACCTGCTTCAGCATTAAAAGTATTTACTATTTTTATGCTCTTCAGTGTTTTATCACTGTTATAAACGGCCACATAGATTGTAATGTCATTTACAACTTTATCAGTTGCGTTGCTTACGGTAAAGGTAAGTTTGTTATCTCCCGCTTTAACCTCGTTATCGTCATTATATTTACATGTAACGGTGAATTCATTAGTCTGTTCGCCTGTTGTTATGCTCTCAACAAGCGGTGCGCCCATAACTCTGAGTTCCTTTGCAAGAATTACATTTTTGTTCATCAGCGCATCATTCTTCATAACCGTATCAACCACTGTATTGCCGTTTTGGTCAACAATTTGAAGCCTGTCGCTTTCGGGCTTTAAAACTCCGTTGTTTGCAATCTTTATATATCGTCCCTCCGCATTTGTTACATTTTGGTCCTCGTGCATAGCGCAGTAGTATGGTCCATAATCATTGACGAACGGCGAAAGACGTCCCTCCACCACGTCATATGACTTTGAAAATACCGGTTTACTGCCAAAGGCGGCTGTATCGCTTACATAAACATCATACTTTTTCGGTGTATACTGAGGTCCTGCATAGTATGATACAGTATCGACAATAGCCTTTTTGCCGAAATCTACTGTAATTGAACTGTTGCTTTTAAGCGTAAGACGGTCAGGGTCGGAGTCGACAAAGGGATGATAAGGAGCATATGAGTTGTATTGTGTATCTCCGTCAAACAACGCCGCAATGCCTGTTTCCTTTTCAACAGACATATAATCCTTTCTCGGGTCACTGCCAAAATCTGCGTCTGTCGCTTTTCCCTCAATGGTTACAGAATTACTATCGACTGTGTATGCCGACTTTGCCAAATCGCTGACCTCACCGTAAAGCCTTATTGTATTCGGCAGCTTTGTTTTCGCCACATTTTCCGCGTTATATCCCCGCACGATTATTTTCTTTATCTCCATAAGATTATCCGCAAAATAACCCGTGGCGCCTTCATTCACTCTGAAATCGGCTTCGCCGCCGTCAGCCTTTATCCCAACGTACCACATATCCGCAGGAAGCTCTCCGACAATCCTTGAAAAGGTCTTCGGAGTGTCAAAAGTATACTCCGCTCCGTCATGAAGTATGTACTCAGACTCAAACACCGGACTGTAATAGTAGAACGCTATCTCAGGCATATTCACCATAGCGTTTTCCGGCGTTCCCGTATAATTGTGGAAGTTGTGCCAATAAAAATCAACGCTGCTCGTTTTTTCACCCTCATTGCAAAGCGGAGCTTTTATAACGAAAACGCTCTTATTGCCGGTTTCTGAATCTATTGTTTTTGGCTCGCCAAAATCGTTCGCTTTGGTAAGCTCGTGTCTGTTTTTCGCGTTTTTATCAGGAATACGCACATAGAAATCCGCCGCATTTGAAGCGTCCATATAGACAATCGCATACGCAAATTCCAAAGCTTCATCAAATACAAAAGGAAGCTCTACCATTGCCAATGACTTATCCGTTGTCTTACCTTCTTTTATCGCATCATGATAAAGACCTGTAAGATTGCACTTTCCGAGATTTGCTATAGAGCCGTCCGCATTGTATGTGCCGTCAAAGAACTGAGTAAAATTGTCATTGGCAGCACTCCACATCGGTTTTGTATTTCCGTCGATACCTCTTGAGCCAAGTCCGACATTGGCTTTTGACGATGAATATCGTACAATCTGTTCAAGCTTAATCTTCGGCAGTCCCTCGCTACCTACCCTGAGCTTGGCACATTTTGCTTTAGCTGTGCTTTCAAGATACTTTGTTTCATCGGTGTCATTTGAAAAGCTTACCGTCTGATACTCGCCGTAATTTGTTCCGTCCTCCGAAAACGCAATCATCACATCAGCCGTCTGCGCGTCCTTATAGGATAATGTAAACTTATCAAACGAGCACACCGCGCCAAACGGAATAATCTGCTCATCCGCTGCAAGGCTCACATTCGGTACGGCAGCCATACACGACATTGTCAGACCTGCCGACAGCAGCAGGCTGATTTTCTTTTTAATTTTTTTCATAATCTTTTCCAAGCCTTTCCGTCTGCAAATATTTGTTATTATGCAAAGCGCAGACATTACTCCGCATAAAATTTATTTAATGTTAAAAGACGCAGCCGTGCAGCGCCGATAACAGCGCCGCTTAGCTACGTCCTCCTGTAATATATACGATATGAATATCGCTTAAATAGCATGTTCATCGTTATAATGAATATACTGCTTAAATATTTAATTTTACCAATACTTTTTCCATTCGCCGCCTGAGACTATTCTGACAAGTGCTTCCATAAAGTAATAGTCGCCCCATATGTTACACTCAGGTCTGTCACCTCTCATTCGGGCATACATACCGTCAGTCAAAAGCCCCGTAGAGGTTATTTTATCAGTCATATATTTGTCAATAAGTGAATTGAGTATCTCCTCAGCCGCCTGCATATATCGTTCATTTGGCACATGCTTATTCATTTCGAGTATGCCGCATAATGTTATTGATGCCGCAGAAGTATCTCGCGGCTCATCGCCGTTTGTAAAAATCATATCCCAGTAGGGAACTTTATCCTCCGGCAATTTGCTTAGGAAACAATCCACAAGTCCGTTGAATATCGGAATTATACTTTCATCTTTCGTATATGAGTAGCCTAACGCCGTGCCGTATATTCCCCACGACTGTCCTCTTGCCCAACAGGAATCATCGCTGTAGCCCTGATGTGTTTCACCCCTCAACGGTCTGCCCGTTTCCTTGTCGAAGTAAAAGGTGTGGTGGGTTGTAAAGTCGTCGCGTATCGCATTTGAAACAGTTGCTTTCAGATGTGACACCGCCATATTTCTGTATTTTTCCTCACCTGTAGTCTCAGCCGCCCAGAACAAAAGCGGAATATTAAGCATGCAGTCGATAATAAGCTTATGGCTTGCCGGGTCGTTAAGATTACCCCATGCTTGTATAAAGCCTCCCTTATCGCTGAAGCGTTTTGCAAGCAACTCTGCGGCTTCAAGTGCAGTTTTCTTTGCCTTCTCACTGCCTGTTATCTTGTAGTCGGCAACACATGAAAGACTGTAAAGGAAGCCTATATCGTGAGTATTAAGAGTATCAAGCCTGTTATCAAGTCTGTCTCTGAAATCGGCGGATTGCTCCTGCGCTTTTTTCATAAAGCATTCCTCTTTTGTCATTTCATACGCAAGCCAAAGCATACCCGTATAAAAGCTGTTAGTCCATTCATAATTTGTCTGACCGTCGTACAAGTAGTCGCGGCTCTGAGGACACGGATAAAGAGAACCGAAAATATCAATATTTTCTCTTTCCCTGTCTATGCAGTATTCAAGCGCTTTTTTGATTTTTTCAATATTCATAGTTTTATTTATCCTCTCACTGCTTAATAATTTCAACTCTGCTTATATATTCATTTTCATCGCCTGTTTTTGAATTCTCGGCGGAAAGTCCCCAAATACTGAAATCAATACCTCCGTCCTGACGGTTCATAAACGAAGCGTCAGTTACATTAAGAGTATGCGTAATCCATGTATCTGTGCCGGTCTTCTGAATATATACATCCTTATAGCGGTTTTCCTCTGTTGAGTATGCATAACGAATTCTATCTGTTCCATGGTCGAAATATGTTATATTTATCTGACAATTATGATCGTCCGGATCCATAAAATCATCATCTAAATTCAATATACATCTCTTTCCGACACCTATTGAAATACAGCCCTCGCCACCCTGTTCAGTTTGCTTTGTGTAATAATAGGCTGTGGCTGTTCCTGTTGTGGACTGCGTCAGGCATACGTTCTGTCCCATTCCGTCAAAGCTTATGACAGCCGTCGTAACAATAGGTTCAACCTCAAGCGGATTTACATATTGTTCATCAGGCGACTGCTTGACAAGCATAACCTCTGATATATACTCGTCTACACCTGCGCCGCTCTCGTTTTCCGCAAATATGCTTATATCAGCGCCATCGCTCTGTGAATGAGAAAATTGCGCATTCTTTATAACTAACCTTGCTTCCTTCCAGACATTTGTATTTGTCTTGGCAATATATCCGCTGCAATACGGCATGTTTGCGACATTATATGCAATACGTATTCTGTCAACGCCGCTATCAAAATATTTTACAACCAATGTAAAGTACTTATCATCAGAAGTAATATATCCGTCGTCAAGCTTAAATGACAAATTCTTTCCTACGGTTATTTTTTCGCACGTTACTCCTTCATATTCCGTTTTCTCACTGTCTGTCGCTATTGACATACCTGTTCCGCTGCCTTCAGCGAAGTTATAACTTATGGCATGCTCCAAATCGCCGCGAAGCTCATCGGAAACAACACCGGCTGCCGGTTCACTTGAATAATACGCGCTTATAAGTCCATCGTCACCGCATCCGGCTATATCAGATACCGACATAATTCCATTGTCCGCTAAATATCGCACAAGCGCGGTTGTACCGCCGTAAACGCTTACATACAGCGAATTATATGATATATCTATAAGGTCTGAACGACTTCCGTTCATATCAGTGTCAGCAGAACACATTCCCAACGGCTTTGCCGTCTCAAGCGCATGTTCATAAATATCAGACGATGCGTTTCCTTTATATCCAAGCATTCTCAAATACATTGCGCATAATTGTCTTAAGGTTACATTCTCAGCTGCGCCGAAATAACCATCCTCAATTCCATAACACAATCCTATACTTTCACCGTATGCAACATACGGCTTTGCCCATTCTGAAACATCAGCAAAAGAGCAGTTATAATTTTCTTTAAATACATTATCCAAATTTCCCGTCACACGCAGAACTGCAACAATCGCCTGCTCGCGCGTACAAATCATCCCTAATCCCGGGTCAAAGCCCGTGTCGCTTACGCCCTTTATCAGCCCAAGACGATACAGCACTTCTGCCTTGTCATTAATCTTCGTCACCTCTGCCGCAGCAACATTTGCACCTAAGAGAGCAGCGGCAATAATCACTGAAATAATTCTTTTAAATTTCTTCATGCCGTCCTCCTTATCTTCCATAAAGCTCAAATTCCCAAATACTGCTGTATTGGTTTACATTATTGCCGTTAAACTTAGCGCATACATACCTTCCGTATGCGGGTGTTTCCAAGACATATTCTTCTAATTGATCTGTTGTTCCGCTGTTCTTTGTGTCAAGCACCTGTGTCCATGTCTTGCCGTCCTCACTAACCTCTATAGTAAACGGATATACTCTCGGATTACCGGAGAAGAATGCAAGCTTTATTGAGGTTATCGGATGCTTTGAACCCAAATCAATCATAATGTTGTTTGCACCGATTGACGACCATCTTGTATCCATTTTGCCGTCTGCAGCATATGAGGCAACATTCGCAGTTTCCTGTGCAGTTGCTGAAATTGAATATGTATTCAGCTTAACAATCGGACTTGTTGAATTCTTATCTACGTCGGGGAGATTTGGTATATTAACCGTCAATTCTCTATTCTTTGGACTCCATGAAATCTGTGAGCCTATGGCATCCGTAATAAATGACGACGGAACCATCATACTCCCGTTCATCAGCTTGGCAGGCAAAGACAGCGTTACTTTTCTGCCGTCCGCAATGGCATATATGCTGTCCGCAGTTACCATAATTGACTTATCACTTCTCGAGACAGAAAGTGTTTTTGAGCCATTGTCAATTTCATATGAGTATCCAAACTGCTCAAGAATTTTCTCCATTGGAACATAAAGCGTGCTGCCCTCTATAAAAGGCACCTGATTTTCCATATTAAGCTTCGTTCCTCCCGCTCTCACCGAAATAGATAAATCAGCAAGCGGAACGGTAACAGCCGGATTTTTAACCCTTCTAAATTCTACTCCCTGCAAATCATGGTTTCCTGTCCATTCCTTATACGAACCCGGAACAATTTCCTGCATAGAAGCATTGTGAAGATAGTTCACGCCAACAAACGATGCGTTTCCCGTATTTCCGTCCATTAGACGTTCCTTGATTGTGTTTATCTTTGCATTTCTCACTATAAGCTGACCGTTGTTAAGAATAAAGCACCTGTCGAGCGAGGATGCGAAATTTCCGGATTGAAGCTCTATCGTTCCGCCGTTGCACTCAACGAAGTGACCAAGACTTCCCCATATTGCGATACCGTGCAGAGTAACCTTTCCTTTGAATGACGGTGCCGTTTCAAATCCGCCCGAAATCTTATCATGGCTGTTAATACCAACAAGCTGAGTATTTATAAACGAAAAGCCTCCCTCTCCTATATCCTCAACCAACAATGCAGTTCTGGAATTGTCTGAGCCATATCCAAGCGATAGTCCTGAAGGACCCGTGCCATTTTCGCTCATAAGCCTCAATCCCACGCCTGCCGGGAATATAAAATCGTTGTAAAACAGTATATTCTTTGTGTCACCAAGAATGAAGGGCTGATAATTATCCTTCATATATCCATCAATCGCCGAAACAGCAGCGTCATATTTTTCCTTAATCACCGGGTCGTTGTTATTCTTGACCGGAGTTCCACTGCCTTCCCACGATCCATGCTTGCTCTCATATCCTGTAGTAACTGTGTTATAATTCATCTGAGTATTAGATATGAGGCAATCCTCGCTGCCGGCGCCTACACGCACGCCAATATGCCAGCATGAACCGCAGAGATATTCCATATATGCTCTGTCGCATCTGTATGTGAACAAATCAGCAAAATCATATGCGTTTCTGATTGCCATATTAATAATTGAAACATCTGCACCCATACCCTGCACAGTGTAAGGGAATTTAATAGGGTCATTATAATCCTGTTCCGGATAATCTACACAGATACCGCGTATAGTTGATTTCTCCTGAAGATGAATTGTCGCTCCGCCTTCCTGACCCTTGCCGTGATATATTTCGAGCGTGGAGCCATTCTTTCTCGGCATAGTACCTGTATCAAGCGCGCCTCTGAACTCGACATTCGACGGCACTGTTAATTCAGACTTAATGCCATAGAATCCGGGCGGTAAAAATACGATACCACCGCCGTCAGCCGCCGCTTTGTCAAGGGCTTTCTGGATTGCCGGAGCATCATCGGTTACACCGTCTATTTTTACGCCGAAATCTTTAGCATTATACATAACAGCTCTCGGCGGCTTAACCTCCAGAACATTTACCTGAGGAAATTCAGGAGTGGGTTCCATTTCAACAGGAGTATCATCAACTGTAACTGTTAGAACTGAATTGTTTTCTATTGTTTTAGTTTCCTTAAATGTGCTTCCAAGTATTGAAGCATTGCTGTACTTGCCAAGCGTTATCTGAGGAGCTGCATTGTTAAACTTACAATTAAGCATGCTTGCATAGCCTGCTGAAAGAGAAACCTTACCACTCTCTATATCCATCTCCTGCATCATAACCTGACCTGTACCCTCGTTTAATATGGCGTTATCCGTTGCGTTTATAGTCCAGCCTATAAGCGATATTTTACTTGCCATTGTATTTCTTGCCACAAAACCGTTTTCACAGTTATCAATCTCCGTATGCGTGATAACCATACCTGAATTTGAGGTATCCTCAATCGCAACACCTATATGGCAATTGCTAAACTTCATACCGTAATTTTCACCGTTAGGGTACATATTTGATATTCGGCTTTCGCCATTCCATGCTCCTTCGCAGAAGGAATTTAGCGCATAAAAGCCAACACCGTAACGGTCCGCCGTAAGCCAGCGTCCGTATGACCAGTCATTACGGCTCATCTCATATGCTATACCGTTTTCATATATGTAGCTTCTGTGCGAATCTTTATCGCTGGGAGCTCCCGGAAGTCCCGAGTTTTCCCAATACAGCGGTGAAAAATCGCAGTTCTCTATTCTGCCGACATCGGCAAGAGAATCTATGCGAATTCCGCTTTTCAGCGGTGTGCCGTATATATTACGAACAATGGGACAACCGCCCATATTAGGGTTGTTTTTATAGCCAAGATATGCGTTGACAAATTCAATATTGTCAACCGTAACATAGTCGTTACCCCAAACAGACGGATCACCCATCTGAATAGCAGGAGGATATGGCTGAATATTATCAGCCTCCTGCTCCGGATACCATATTGCAAGGTCATGAATACCCGTAACCGGCTGCATCATGATAAAAGGATCTCCTTCTATACTTCCTCTTCCGGCATATGCCTGCAAAATAGTTCCTTTTACAGCCTTATCTCTGCCAGGCGTATCAATCTCTCCATTAATCGAAACTCCCTGCTTCATAACAAGATTTCCCTTAATAGCATATCTGCCCTCAGGTACCCAAATGGTGCAGCCGCCTGCCGCAGCGGCCGCGTCTATTGCATCCTGAAACGCCTTGGTATCATCAGTTACTCCGTCACCCTTAGCGCCGAAATCCTGAACCGTATAGCCGGCTATTACATATTCATCTGTATAGTAATCCGTCTGGTACAGTTTAAAATTCGGAGCGGGATATGAAGGCTTTTCCTCCTCGGCAGCATTCGCCGCCGGAATAATTGATAGAAGCATGGCAGCGGATATAACCGCCGCCGCTGCTTGTTTAATTTTCTTCATCATGTTCCGCTGCCTCCTATTCTAAAATTAACTGAATTTCCGCAATATACGTATCCGTATCGCTTTCGTTGGATTCCTCTTTTGTCTTGCCCCATACCGCAAAATTTGTCTTCTCATCCTGAAGTCCATTATTAGCGCTCGTGTCTGCTGGACTCACATTTATCAAATCGGTTACATCAAGTTCATACCATTTCCATGTATTGGTATCTTCCTTTTGGATATTAACTGTCTTGTTTCTGTCCGTATTGGATATATAGCAAACTCTTATTCCGTCCGTACCGTTATCATAATAACAAATACGAATTTTTGCATTTCTCGGTTCTGCGCCTATCAAATTCTGAAGCGTATCATCAAATCTCAGTGAAATTCTCTGACCGTTAATCCAGCCACCTGAGCCGTCTGTTTTTTCATGTGCAGCCAAAATTTTTCTGCATTTAATTCCGCCAATCTCTGCCGCTTCACTATAGCCAAACCATGCTGTATTTGCAACATGCTGATTTGTGCCTCCCCAGTATACGGTCATCTTTTCACCTGTATATGTTGTGTCATAGGTTGTACCGTCAAGCAGTCTTATTCCGGCGAAATTATCTTTATTGACCGTAAATTTCTCTGTGCCTGTTCCAAGAGCTGTGCCTTCAATATCAACCGCCTCCACTTTATATGTATAATCCTCATACCATACAAGTTCTTCACTGCTGTCGTCATATTCCGTATTGGTTATAGGCTCATTTGTAAGTTTTTCCTCACCGCGGTATACATTATATCCTGCGGCATTCTCAACTGCATCCCATTTAAAAGCTATATTCTCAAGCGTTGACTTATCCATATCCTGTTCCAGTGAAATATCGGAAGGTTTCGGCTGTTCGGTAGGCTGTGGTGTCTCAACCGGAGTTTCATCTTCAAGAATAAGCTCAAATTGAGAAATATATTCTGTTGAACCAACGGCATCACCTGAGCCCTTTGCCCATATAGTAAGGTTCGGTCCGTCAGGATATATCGGCGAAACCTTAGAGTCCACTCTGCCATCCTGATAGCCGCCCTTTGAACCCTGGTCATCACTTTCATTCACTAAATCGGTTACGACAAATTCCTCCCATTTCCAGTCTCCGCTATCTGTTTTCTGTATGTTAAGGTCAGAATATCTTTTCGTTTTACTGATATAGGAAATTCTGATTTTATCTGTTCCCTGATCCAGATATCTCACGCGAATCTTAGCGTTTCTCGGCTCATTTCCAATTGCTTCGTTAAGCGGATTGCTGTATATAAGCACTAAACGCTTATCATCGTCAATCGCGCGACATTCCTCGTCATTTTGCGTTACTCCGTAATTGTAAGCTTTATCACCAGAATTGTTAATCTGTTCATCATTATTCTTTCCTGCCCAGAATATATGAATAAGATCATTTTCGCTTTCTGAACAGCTATCAGCTGTCTGTCCTGCGAGGAAGTTGATAGATGCCTTCTTTATATCGGCAGGATTTATTGTCGGAGCCGGAGTTGGTGTCGGTGTTGGTTCAGCTGTCGGAGAAGGAGTCTGACCCGGTTCCAATGTTGGTGTAGGCTCCGGAGCATCGCCCTCAAGCACTACCTGAACCTCGGAAATATATGTCTCTACATCGACAACATCACCTTTATCTGAATCAGCCTTTGACCATATTGTGAAATCAACACCCTCGTCCTGAGTTTTAGCACCCTCTCTCGGGTCAATAAATGCCGCAGTAAAATCGGACACTTTTTGTTCTTTTGTAATCCATTGCTGTGTATTTGTTTTAACAATGTTAAATGTGGTATAACGCGCGCCTTTTCCCACATATGACACCTTAAATCCGTCTGTACCGTTGTCAAAATAGGTCACGCGTATAACAGCGTCTCTTACTCCATCGCCTATACGGTTTTTAAAATCGCCTGAATACTTAAACACTGCTCTTCCGTCAGCTGGAATACGTCTGCAAGGAACACCATCCTGTATGTAAGCCGTATTATAACCATACCAGCCCTCATCTGTTTCCTTTCCAGTAGCAATATACAATGACATTTTTTCTGTTATATTAGGTTGTGAAAACAAAACTGCTGCTATATCAGAATTATCAATGGAAACATCGGTCAGAAGTTTTCCGTCCGACTCATTGCCGTATTCATCATATGCAGTAAGACGATACTCTGCTTTTCCGGATTTATACCATTTCACACTTTCGTCATTAAAGTCTGCTGTTTTTGTATCACCGATTTTTTCGCCGTTTTTGTATATCCTGTAACCCTCAGTTTTTATATTATCTTCGCATTCTTCCCATTTAAAGGATATTGCGCCCTTGTTGTTGAGCTTTACATTCCACGGATTTTCGGGAGCTGTATCTGATGACGCGATTGAATAAACCTGTGTTTTAGCATTCGCACTATTTAAACTATCCCAAATGCACATTGTCACATATGTATTTTGCGCATTGGTTATGTCTAATGTATTCTTAAATTCACCGCTGTTTGAATTTGTATATCGGACACTAACCAACTTATTAGTATTTTTTTCATATATTGCATTTATCATCACCGCATCATTGTTGATACCAGAAGCATTGATAACGCATTCCAAACCACCGTTTGAAAGGGTATGTACAACTTCATTATTCTGTTTGAAATATGCTTCTTTAACAACAGCATCGGCTGCCATAACGCTGTATGATGTAAATGCTAATACAGCAGTTATTAGTCCGATTAGATATTTTATCTTTTTCATTTACATACTCCTTTCTATCAGTCAAGAAATACCACTATATCCTTAATTTCACCCTTAAATGCCGAAACATATATATTGCTGCATTCATCACTTACAGTACTGTAAGTCTCAACATCATCTAAAGTTCCAGTGTAAACTTTTTTCCTGCTTCGGTCGTATATGTATACATTTGCCTGACTCGCAGAAAAGTAAACAACACCGCCTCTTTCCGGAGACACAATTTCATGATTAGGGTTTACTGCTACACCAAGGAAGTCTCCTGCCCTGTCATATGCCCAGCACAAAAATCTTCTGTCAGTGCCATATATATTTTTTTCAAAATCATCTGGCATCGCAAGTTCTCCATAGCTTTGAATGTAAATTGGATCAAGTGTTGTTACTATTCCGTCCGAATCAATATTGTAGCGTACAATATCACCTACACTAACAGGATAGAAACTATCACCTTCTGTTTTTCCAAGTGTATTGCGTCCTTCACCAAAAATATTCTGAGTCGTGCCGTTTATATAAACCTCCATAGCATCTGCTTCGTCTTCTTTGGGATTAAGACCATACATCACATCTGAAACTACTGCAATATTTGTTTCACCCTCAATATCACCATCTATTCCACCGGCTAATTCCTGAACAATAATATCAGCTGTTATACTGTTTTTACCTAATGCATAAGCTGTGAGATTTTTATAATTCTTATCATTCTTTAAGCTTGAAATGCTATTTACAGAGTATTTTTCAAATCTACTGTTTTTATCCGGGACAGTGACGAATTTCGTATCGGCATTAACAAGAATTCTACCGCCGAAGCAGTTCAAATTCTTTTTATAAAGAAGTCCGTCGCTCTTTTCAGACTCAGATGCTGAACCATTTGGCATATTGGAATAAAGCACTCTTAAATCGCTCGGAGAAGCTGTTTTATTCGAATAAACCGTATCAATAGTCTTAAGTTCATTGTTTGCGAGTTTATAAGTTATAAGTTGACGATTTTCAAGCGGCATATCATCCTGTTTTTTATATGTTACGCCGTCAAGTTTCACCTTATTTGCGAATTTATATATCACCAGATTACCGTCCATTGTGAGAATTCGTGCTTCTCCCATATCCTCGTAGTCCTCATGCCATGAAGATACTAAATATCCGAAAGTAACATCATGAGCTACACTTTCATCTGTCATCATTATAATCCTATTATTCGATGAAAGCAAAAACACACCGCCAATGCCAACTGCTATTTTACCATCATCCTCATTATCATAATAATAGCTATTTCCATTGATTACAATTTCGTCATAATCATTATTTGATTTTTTTATTGAAGTTACAGTACCTTCTACGACATTTCGCACAACAACATATTTTGTATAGGAATTATCGGCAGCTTTATAAGCTTCCAGCACATCCCACTCTTTAAGCTCGGTAGGCAGCATTTCTTTCCCGTCTAAATCATATATATCGTAGTCATCCTCGTCTTCAACATTAACGGCAGCCTTATTGTCCTTAAAATATATAGACTTGTTTGTACCGCCATAATGATCAACAACAAAGCAATCCATCACATTTACAAATACAAGATTATAATTACTCGACCCGTCTGTTGAAACAAGCTTTATTGTTCCATCGTCCGGAATCTCCTTTTCATTCCTCGGAAAATACATATATGACGCATCCTTAAACGCGGATAAATCAGTCACTCTTTTTCCGTTATATATAACCTCAGCATCATTTGCGATACGAGCTGTCTTTCTCTTCCCATCCTCATAATACTGATATGTACCATTTGAATACTTATCAACATCAGAATTATTAAAGGTTATTTCCTTTGTTTTTGAATTCGGTACAATATATGCCAAAATATCCTGATCATTTTCTGTTTTATAGTACACTGTCGCATTATAACCTATGTATTTTGTTACATCCTTTCCGCCGCTGTTAAGCTGAACATGTCCGATATTTGTATTCACAATAATACAACCCTTCGTCGCATAAAGACCTGTAATTGATGTAATATCATTTGCAATTATTGTGCCCTTAATGCTTGATGCTTCATGATTTTCAGAAAGGATAGTCTTGTCTTCATTAACATCATAGTCTATGTATCCATTTTGATAAACCGGTTCACACAGAGGAATTGTCGATGAATTCGCCAATACTCTAATTACATCGGAATATGTCATAACATCTGTTTCGCCTTTTTTAATACCATCAAACATCGCAGTTCCTGCCGCTGTTTTAATATAGCCATTCGGATATCCACCGGCAGATTCTGCCCATCCGCCGTAACCCAATACTGTAAGTACCGCTCTTGCTACCTGCTGCTTTGTAACTACACCCTCAGGATCAAATCGGTTGTTAAGATACGGAAGGATTATTTTCTGATCAACCGCTGTATTTATATATGATAAACTTTCATCACCATTTGGTATATCTTCAAACGAACTTGTACTGCCGCCTGTTGCAGGGATAACCGCAAACCTAAGCATCATTTCTGCAAACTCCGCTCTCGTTATACTCTCGTCATGGTCATATTCTGCCCATCCATAAGATATACCTCTGTCAAGTGCCTCGCTGTCTGAAATTGCGTAAGCAGAAAAAGCACTGAACATTGTAATTAACGACAATATTATAGATATTATTCGTTTCTTTTTCATGCCTGATTTCCTCCTTACTTACTTAATACATTATAAATAATAACCGCTGCCTCAGCACGTGTTGTATTTGCTAATGGGTTGAAATTATTATTTTGATCACCGTTTACTATTTTCTCCGCCTTTAACGTATTAACCGCGTCAAGCGCATAGCTTCTTATATCGTTTTCATCACCAAATGGTTCTGCACCTGCAGCACCCGAAGTACGTCCCGTTTTATCAAGTATATTCTTAATAATCACTGCCATATCTTGGCGAACAATGTTGGCATTAGGAGCAAATTGATTGTCCCCTATTCCCTGCACCAGCCCGAGGTTGTTCGCCGCCGCTACATACGGATAAAACCATGCGTTCTTGTCTACATCATCAAAATCACAATCCATCATCTCAGAATCACCGTAAAATGCCTTTATTGCAAGTGTCACAAACTCAGCACGAGTTATATTATTTTCTGGTCTGAAGGTGCCGTCGCCGTAGCCGCTTATAACTTTTCTCTCTACAAGATAATTGACCGCATCATTTGCCCACGGCGTTCTGCGCATATCGTCAAATTTATATGGGTCAGAAGTAACCGGAGATGAGACATCGTTACTTCCAAATATACCTGTATTTGAATTGTCAGGTTTCGGAAGCGATACCGAGGTTGATTTTATTCCGTTGTTTCCTCCACCTACTCCACCGCCGCCGATGGAGTTGTTATTATTGTTTGATGGATTTTCAGACTCGCTAATCGCTGCTTTTACCGCTGCCGCAAAGGTATCCAGTGTAGCATAATTTCCTCTTACAAGCTGTTTGCAGACAGTCTGCACATTGCTATTATACTGAGTCCAGCTTATATTGGCTTTTTCTCCGATAAGATCTCTATTTTCAGTTATAAAGTCGCGCACCTCAGTCCAGTACTCAGTTCCAAAAATAACTGTATTTGTCACACTGTTGTTATATGCGTTCCAGAAAGACTCCACGTCTTTTACGCTTGATGTCTGAACAGCTGACATTGCTTTTGTCATTACATACGAGCCGGCTTTTTTTGCGCTTTCATACATTGTTTTAAACGAATCATAACTTCCGTTTACAGATTTTGAATAATTAACTGTAATCATTTCTATATTGTTATCATTTATCGTTTCCTTATTTTCACGTATCTGTGCAATAATCAGCGCCTGATTAAAAGTATCCCGAAGCTGTTTACCGTTTACAAATCCGCTTAAATCCCGCTTTGTTTCAAATACAGCAGATACAACAAACATTTTTCCGGTATCACTTAATGTTTCGTATACCTCGGTATCAATACCAAACATCTCCATACCTGCATTATTGTCAGATTCTAAAAACGAACGCAGCTGTGATGCATTTGAAGCTCCATTTATCTTAGAGCTTAACACAGAGGAAATATCTCCGAAATATCGAAAGCTTTGTTTTAGTTCTTCCGTTACATCCGCCTTCACATATGCGTCATACTCTGCCGCCTCTGCGCCATCAGGCATAGAAAATCCAAAACTGTATTCTCCTGTTTCATCAGTGTTAACCTGATATGTACATAATATTGTATCTTCCTGCGGTACATCTCCCGCTTTTGTTACTCTCAAAGTAACTCGCTCTCTGTTGCTTTCGGAATTTATTTTGCCCGATACAGTAATATACTGTGTATCAGGGTCCGTATCTATTGAAGTAATTATTCCGTCAGCAGCATAAGCAATTGTACTACCGGTTATAACAGCGGCAGTTAACAATGCTACCGTGAATTTCTTCAATTTTTTCCCCTCCATTTCTGAATTTTACTAGCCACGTGCAAAACTCCAAAAACATAGAGTTTATGCAATTTTACGGATGTGGCAAATCTGTTTTGTCACTATAAATTTAATATTTAATGTATAGAAAAAACCACTCTGATTTGGTATAATATAGTTGAAATCAAAATCCCACAAAGGAGAGTGGTTTTTATCTATCGTCAAGAAATTTTAAAAGACATCAGTCTTTTCACTTCACAACCAAAAGCTAAATTTTACGATGAACTATTCATTAATTTAGATTTAA